>ERZ773276.257-NODE-257-length-67668-cov-10.392070_pt1 | contig 67668 bp, 87 predicted proteins | sample MGYA00511386_ERZ773276 | MGnify/ENA primary metagenome ERZ773276 (study PRJEB29015, sample SAMEA2737778) | human gut metagenome | biome: human gut; feature: human-associated habitat; material: faeces | place: China | collected 2012 ...
GCAAACCCTGCATCAATGTACTTGTTATAGCAGTGCAACATCCGGTCACGGAGCAAGGCTTGTACGCCAAATTCCAGTGCCTTTTGTCGCATTTCCTGTTCTTTCATTCGTGCTAAAATCGCTCTTGTCCCAATTCCAAGAATCCCAGATGCACTGATCACAGATAAAAGGATTGTAATAATACTGCTCAAAAAATCCACTCCTTATGAAATTTTAATAGTCTGAATTGTGATTTTGTCACCTGCCGTTGCTGGATTTGTAAGCACGAAATAACTATATTCAGTAGCGTGATATTCATATCTATAGTCTAAACCAGACATTAAATGTAACCCGTTTTTGTACACATTTACAACCATATTAGCACCAGTATATCTATTCGTTTCAATCGGAAATTGCGTTTGACCTTCTTCTGCTGTGCTTTGCAAAACATATTCTTCTAATGTTGGTGGATTCTTCTTTTGTTCTTCCCACCATTCATTAAAACTGTCTTTTAAGTTTTGCAACTGTGTTCCTGAGTTAATCAGAAAAAGGTTAAAACGAGCTTGTTCGCTTTTTAAAGCTGTTTCAATTTTTGATTGTGCATCCGTTACAAAGCCGGAAATTTGTGCCTGTGCGTTTGTCACCGCTTCCTGAATGACATTCACAATATTTTCTGTTCCGGTGATTCCGACTACATATGGACAATTCGCAGCACCACGATTATCGTTCACGTTTTCGGCGGTGATAGCAGCAGCCTGTGCAGGTACATACACATAAGCAAGCACAAACAACTTTGCTGCATTGGTGTCCGGAACATCCGGCTTTTGCGGATCAGCTGCCGGTGTCCCTTTATGTACATCAATATAGCCGTTTCTGTATGCTTCATCCAGATTGACCGATACACAAACTGCATCCCATCGAGGGTTCTCGCTGTCTGCCGCATCAATCTCGACTTCCAGAATATCCGTATTTCTCACATACTTATTTAAGATTTTTGCTCTGCCTGTGTCAACCTGAACGCCCATCGTAGATCCATCGGCAAAAACTCTAAATTCTTTTCCAATGCCTGCATAAATCCCGTCAGAAATCAATCCTTCGAAATAATCTGAAAAATCATCTGCCCCATACAGGCGGTCATGATTGATACTGTCATAAAATCCACTTTTTATCATGATTTCATCTCCCAGTCTGAAAATGTTGGCGTTACTCTGTAACCGTTTTCGTCATCCGCTTCAATTACTTCCAAAACTCGTGTATTTGCTTTCATGCCGTATTCATTTTCAATGCTTACAAGGTCGCCTAAATCCCAATCCCGGCGGTATATAAATTGCAGTGTTGTGTCCACTTCTCCGGACAGTCCCTCAATGATGCCAGTTTCAAACAGCTTTTCTTTTCCACGCTGTCTTAAAAGTATCCCATATTCAGCAGCAGTGTAATATGTACCATCGTCTTTTTTCATTCTTAGGTCACGAGCATCCACAAAAATTTCCCGGCGGTCTAATTGCTTCGGAACATTGTGTTCATCGGCAGAGTTCCACGTCTTGTGCGTCCAAATAACTGATCGGTCAGCACCTTCCCCTTCTCCGGCAATAAAAGCCATCGTTTTATTATTCTCATCGTCCAAAACATATTGGCTATTGATTAAGTTGTAGTATTTCGGTGAAAAAATAACAGGGGTATTTTCTTTTTGGTCGAATGTCCGATCAACGCCTTTGTAACACGTAAAATTGAATCCATCCTTTTTATCTGTAAAAACAAATCTAAAACTAAATCCATACTGCTTGCAGATGCTGAAAATAGCATCAAGAAGATTCTGATATTGATATACATTCCAATAAAGATATCCTTCTTCTTGGTCGAGTGTCACACCATACAAATCTTTTATAATGTCAATTTCACGGTCAGCATATTTTGCAGCCATGCCTTTTGCTTCCAAATTAATCAGATTGCAGCACAATGCTGATGGAGAACTTGCAGCGAAAGAGCCTGCATTTGCAACGACCCTGTAAGATAAGATGTTTTCAACGCCACGTCCGGAAATAATAAAATAGTTCCCGTTTTCTGCATCTGTCTTGATTTCGATGTGTTCAATCATCATCGTGTTTTCGCAGTCTTCCCGGAAAACATAAAATCCAATCTGCAAGTACTGTAGTAAATCTGGATCAGCCGGAATGTATAGTTCAAAATCCCCAACATCCCAGTAACGCCGTGTCCAGATCAGGGAACGATACTGATCAATTACAGCAACCCTTTTAAAAGTTTGATTCAATATGTACAATTCCAAGTCATCATACCCCCAGTAATAACTTGTCAACTGTGATAGTAACAAGCAGATTTTCCGGTTTTTCGTCTGCTCCATAGGTTAGACGATTTTTCCCGGGCAGCAGCTGCACCCACTCAAAACTTTCGTCCATCGTGTTCAGAATATTTTTGGTTGTTCCATCCGCAAATGTCTTTACAATAGACAAATGATGTTTATTGGTGTTTACTGTGATTTTTTCGCCTTGATTCAGCGTTGTTTCTGTGCCTGTCAGCTTCATGGTTTGATTGGATGTCAAATTAGTTAGCCATGGTCTGGATGTGATTTTTCCAATTGCCTTAAATTCGACCACCATTCCCGTTGACACCAGTCCGGCATTGATAATACCAAATGTGCTGTAATTTCGTTCAGAAACGGGAATTGGTTCACCAATATTGATGGAAAATGGAAATTCAAAACGGGATTCTGATACTGACAAAACCAACGTTTCTTTCTTTGCACTTCTAAAATATGGGTCATTGCAAATAATGGATACTTGTGCAGCTTCATTGTTGCTGAACAGGTCGCATTCAAATGTTTCCACATATCCATCAATGTAGACATCATGCAGCCCATTCCGGAAATAGATCCGGACGACTTTTCCAAGCGGAAAATGTTCGTATAAAGCATTCCGGTTTTGCTCCACGTCTGGAAACATCTTGATATATAGCACAATATTTCGCTTGTTGATTCTGCCAGAGTTATAAACCTCTCCGTCTACGTTAGCAATTGTGCTAAAATTCAGCGTTGCTCCGGGTGGGGCTAATCCATCTATTTTATAAATGCAAAAATTAGCGTTATTTGTAAAATCAATCGTTTTTGTTTTGACGAAATACAAAAAAATCACCCCTTTGCATGCAGCAGATTTTTGGACTGCCTGTAAATATCATACCGAGATAGTGCCTTTGGGCTGTTGTTTGTCTGATTAAAGTTGTAATTGTTGACAACTTGCGTTGTTCCAGTCGCTTTGGATGTGCCTGCTCCAATATTCAAATCACTGGAAACATTTGCAATCGCAGATTTCGCAGCTTGTAGCGTTTTCTGTGCGGATTTCTGCATTGCATTGACAGCAGTTTTTGTTTCGTCTTCAATGCCCTCTGCCATGCCCATCGGCAGGAACTTGCCGATCTGATCCGCCATGACTTTAGACGGGGAATTGATGTCAAAGAAATTTCTCAGCCCATCTAAAACGCCCTGACCAAATCCCTGAATTTTATCCCAAATCCAGCCTGCCATGTCATTGATCCCATTCCATAAGCCTTCCACAATATCAGAACCAATGCTATAGATTTTATCTGGCAAGCCGCTAATGCCATCTACAATGTTATCCCATAAATTCTGTGCGGCTTCGCTCGCCTTACTACCAAGATCACTTGCAAATGTTGTGACTTTTCCAATGATGTCCGTCAGCCAGTTCCAAAATTCGCCCGGAAGTTCCTGTATTTTCGTGGCAATGTTCTCAAAAAAGTTGCTTGCTGCTTCGCTGGATTTCACCTGCATTTCAGCTGCCCATGTTATAACATTGCTGATTACATTTGTCAGCCATTCCCAGATTCTTCCCGGCAGTTCTGAGAAAAACTGCACAATAGAATCAATGATTTCCGGAATTTTTTCTGTTACAAAGGTTTTGATATTCTCTGCCCATGTCAAAATTGTTCCGATTGTTGCACCGATTGCATAACCAATCTTATATGGCAAATCGCTGAAAAATTGTACAATCCCGTCAATGATTTCTTGTACCTTCTGGTCAAAGGTCAATTTCATTTCAGCTGCCCATTCAATGATTTTCCCCGGCAGCTGTTTCAGAGAATCAACAATAGCTTGTATAAATTCTTGCATGGACGTTTTCGCATTCGTCCCTAAATCAGAAAACCATTGCTTGATACTTGTCCAGACCTCTGATAATTTCTCGCCGATTTTCTCTGCAAGCGGTGTCAATCCTTCTACAATTGCATCTAAAATTTTCGGAATTGCAGCAACCAGAGCTGCCAGAACTTTTGGAATTGCCTTTACAATCGCCATAAAAAGATTCACACCGGCAGAAAGAATCTTTGGGGTTGCATTGGTAAGAAATTCTGTAATTGCAACAATCATATCCGGTAATGCATCAACAAGGCTTTGAATGATGTCCGGCAGAGCATCTACCAACGCATTCAAAAGTTCAGTTGCAGCACTTAAAAGCTGCGGATAGCATTGTGCAACAAAATCCACAATTGAGCGAATAACATCTGGCAATGCAGCAGTCAGCCCTTGAACAATTTCTGGCAATGCATCAATCAAACCGTTCAGCATGGTTTTAGCTGCTTCTAAAATTTGTGGTGTTGCTGCGGTCAGCCCATCCACCAAAAGAGGAATCAAAGATAGCAACTGATCCAGTAAACCCGGCAACGCTTGCACGATTGCATCAAAAAGCGTGGTAATTCCGCTTAAAATCTGTGGTGTTGCATTTACCAGCATTTCAATAAGAGCCGATATGAGTTCGGTCACGGTTATTCCAAGGTCTAATTCTTTGAGTGCAGTAACAAGCCCCTGAAACAACTGCATTGCAGCACTTAAAAGCTGCGGTGCAAGTGCAATGATTTCCTGTGCAAGCTGTGTAATAATGGTTGTAAGGCTTGTCAGCAATTGCGGTGCAACGGTTACAATTCCATCTGCAAGCGTCATGACAATTTCTCCGGCAGCAGCTAAGAGTTCCCCAGAATGCTCTGTGATACCGTTAAGAATGCTCTGAATAATCTCCACGCCGATATTTGCAACGGTCGGTAAAACGCTGGTAATGGTTGTTGTTAAAGTTGTCAGGATATTTCCGACAGATGATCCAATCTTTTCGCCTGCTCCGTCTACACCATTGGTCAAATCCATAAATGCACTGGCAAGATTTTCAACATCCGGAACAATTTTTGCAAGCACCCCAGATGCAAATGTGGTGAACATAGCAAGAACCGGTGTGAATGCTGTGCCAATTTGGGCGATAGAGTTCTTCATTTCGAGTTGTGCAGCGTTCAAGTCCATAACAGCCTTGTTATTTTTCTTGTACTGCTCCCCAAGGTCGCCATATAACCCATCCAGAGTATCAACAATTAGCTGCTGCCGCTGCTGTTCATCACCACAGGCTGCCAATTTGGCATTAAAATCATCTTCGTTTTCGCCTGCCCAGTTCAGAGCATCCGCCAAATTACCTGTAACCTGTCCAACCTTTGCGGTTTCGTTGACAGATTCTGCTAAGCCATCAAGCGGAATTGAATCGCCATATTTTGCCCAGATACCAGCCGAACTATTGAGCAGGCTATTCAGATTCTCTGTGCTTGTCCCCATCGCCATGAAGTTTGATACAGTGGTATTTGCAGCGGTTTCATCGCCCAAAACACCATACATGTCCTCAAACATTTTTCCGGCTTTTTCGCTGCTGATTCCGGCAGATTCCGCAGCAGAATTTAACTTTGCCATGTTATCATTAAATTCCTTGCTGCCCTCTGTTGCTGCAACTAAGCCTGCTCCCAGCCCTGTCAGAGCCGTTCCCAGTCCAGTCAGAGCCGCTTTTCCAAGAGATCCAAGAAATTCTTTTAACTTGCCACCGGATTTTTCTGCTTCATCGCCGGTATCTTTGATTTCTTTGTTCGCATCGTCCAAAGATTTTTCGGCTTTTTTAGCAGAATCCCCCGTTTCATCCAGCGTGTTGTCAAAGGCATCTGCTGCACTTTCAGACGATTTCAGATAATCCTTATTTTTCTTTAGGTCATCTGACAAATTGGAGATTTCCGCACCAAGACGTTTTGCTTCGTCTGATTCTTCCCCGTACTTTATGACAGCATTTGCGTGTTCCTGTCGCAGGGACTTTAGATCCGATTCCTGCTGTTTGATTTCATTTGATAACTTGTCAAACGCACTTACAGTTTGTGTTTCTGTTTCTTCAGCCTTTGCAAGGGTATTATCAAAATCATTTGCTGCTGTTTCAGCTTCTTTCAGTTTCTTACGATTTTCATCTAATTCGCTTGATAAATCAGAAACTTTTTCCGCTGCTGCTTTTGCTTCATCTGAAAATTGCCCATACTCCAATACAGCACTGGAATATTCTTTTTTTAATGTCTTTAGATCCGATTCCTGCTGTTTGACTTCCCCTGACAGATTGTCAAACGCACTTACAGTTTCTTCTTCTGTGTTTGCAAGTTCTTCTGCTTGCCTTGCAGCTTCTTCGGCTGCCTTGCCCATCTCGTCCAGTGTATTGTTATGTTTTGCAATCTCAAATTCATTTCCCTTAATAGCAGCTTTTAAGCTGTTCATTCTAATCTGCATATTCTGTGCAGCTTCAGAATTTTCACCCTCACTTTGCACAATCTCAGCAAGTTTCTTTTCATATTCCGACAGAATTGTGGAATAACTTTCGTTTACGGTCTTTAATTGTGTGATTTTTGCAGTTAGTCCATCAGCAGAATCGCTCCACTTGTCCATTCCAGCAGTCGCTACTTTGAACTCTGAGTTTGCAAGAGCAATTTGTCGGTTTGCTTCCTGCAAATTGCTTTTCAGTTCCGAAATATCAACTTTAAATTTCGTTGTTGTTTCTTTCGATTTTGCCATTCCTTATCACCACCATTAAAACCAATTGTCCCTTGCCGGTCGCATCATGCGAGCAGGCTTTTTCTTTTGCTTGCTATGTTTCACAGTACGCTTCATCAGTAAAATCACTTCGTGAGCAGGATATTTCCGCACTTTAATTGGATCTAAGCCACTGAATCGGTCGCATAAACTCACAGTAATATCAAAAAATGTATCATATAAGGACAGCTTTCCGCCGCCCATCATCAGTTTCCCTGATTTTTTCCGTTGTCCAATGTCTTAATTTCAGAAAAGCAATACTTGATTGCCTGAATAAAAATCGGTACCAATTCGCTGACTTTTGTCCGGCGAATCTCTTCTTCTGTAACACCTTCAAAAATCTGCATCAGCAATGGTTTCAGCTGCGGCAGCAATTTCAGAATCATTCCACCGACTGCCGCTTTATCATCCACCTTGTCCAGATCTACACATTGCACAAGGTCTTCCATTGTGCCCCACATCAAATCAAACTGTGTCGCTGTGTAAGTCTTTTCCAATGTTTTTCCGGTCTTATCATAAATTCTCAGTTTCATGTCCATTATCATTTCCTCCGTTTAAAAATAGGCACCACACAATGTGGTCGTGCAGTGCCTAAATAAAATATCAATCTGTATAAAATTTATGATGTCTTTGCATTTACATCTTCTGGTGTCATAACCTTTGTGAACCATTCGTTCAAATTATCAGCCCGTGCATAGCGTTCATCGACCACAATACCAGTAATAGATTCTACTCGCTGTGCGGTTTGTGTACCCTCTACTACAACGACTGTATCATCTCGATACGCAAATTTATGAATCGTGCTGATTGCAGTATAGGTCAATTCCATATTGGTTGTATCAATGCTGTCAGATTCGGTGTTGACTTCTTCGGACGGGATCGCAAATACACCCTTGTATTTCCATGCAAACCGCCAGAAACCATCTGTTCCCTTTGTTTTGTAACCAATGCAGAACTGTTTCGGTCTGGTTTCCCCTTCGATCAGCATGCCCTTTGTTGCATCAAATGCCTGACCAGTAATGTCTGCCAGTGTTGCCAACTTCAATGGAGCAACTGTAAGTGTAAATGTTTCTGCACCTTTTGCAGGAATTACAATCATACCTCTGTTGTCATAGAAGTGCGTTTCGCTGGAAGTTTCCACTTCTTTTGCAACCGTTGCAACATACGCCAGTCGCTTTGGCGTTGTAGTAACAAATTTCTCCTCACTATCTTCCAAGACCTGCGAATAATATAAATCCTGTACGCCACGATATTCAAAAACGCTGTTAGAATTATCTGCCATGGTTAAACCTCCTCATTGTTTTCACGGATTTTGAGAATCTGCACAGAGATGCCACGTCCAATGTGGGTATCCAAGTCACTAACCGCATCGTAAGCATCGCCCCATGCTTCAAATCCATTCTTTTTTAATTTTTCAATTGCTTGTCGTATAACGTCATAGCATGTTTCCGGTTCAATGGCATAAAAATTGACATCATAGGTGTATAATGTTGTGTATTCCTGATTGTCATAGGCACTGTTCAAGTCACCAGAAATCTGCCAGAACGTGAAAAAAGCATCTGGATATGGTTCATTTTCCAGCAAGCTGCCCTGCCGCCGAACCGGATACCCAAATTCTGATAATAGTGCAATCAAACGATCTTCCATTGGTCACCCCATATTCCGTTCAATCCATTTTTCAATGGCTTCTCTTTGCAAATAAGTAATTGCAATTTTTGTCTTTTTGCCATAAATAGCATCATACAGCCCCGGAACGGCTGCCATTGGCGGTTCGTGCCGAGGTGTTCCATACATCAGGAAATTAGACACCAAACTTTCCGAAAGGTCAAACCCGATTTTAATTTCTCCAGTAAAGCCTTCCCACGCAACGGAAAAATTTTTGTCCAGTGTTGCTTTCGTGTCACCCGTCCAGAATTTTCCCTTTGCCGGCATGTTGGCTTTTCTCATGATTGCAGTGACTTGCTCATTGACATATTCTTTGGATGCTTTCAGGGCGGCTTCTGTTGCTTTTTTCAGCCCTTCTTCCCCTGCTGCCCGGTCAATGCTCTGCATGAGTTCCTGCCAACCGGAAAACTGTAAGCCGATTCGATTCTTCTTTCCCATGTATGATTACGCACCTCCGGAAACAGCCCTGATTTTGAATTTTAAGATCTGATTCCTCATATTGATGTTTTCTGGTGTTCCAATGACTTCATATGTTTTCCCGTCCGCATTCTGAATCCGGCAGTCTGCTTTGATATCAGGTCGATACCAAGTTTCAATGACTGCTGTATCTTCAATGGTGACCACATCATTATTTGTGCGTTCTGTTCCGCCGAATGTTTTAAAAGATGCATAAAACAGAATCCCAGTTTCCGGATAAACTTTTTTGGTTATGCCCTTTATCAGTTTTGTCTGCGGAATCAGCAGCCATAGTGGAACAACAAACGGCTCATTCGGTCGATAATTGGACAATTATGCATCTCCCCTCTTATAAATCAGCTGGATTGCACGCTGAACAAAATACTGCGACAATTCCGCTGTGCCCATCCCATAATTCCATAGGTCAGAAACGCCACGGATAATCACACCGACAGCCTCCGGACTGTTTACGACCGCATCCGAAACGCCAGCATCCAGCAAAAACGCTTTTACATCGTTGATATAGGTTTTCAGCGTTTCATCCTGATACGTCCCCGTGATATTCAGACCGATTTTCACTTTTTCCAACAGTTCTTCAGCTGTCATGTGATTCCCCCCTTACTTTGCAGACTTCTTCAGCACGAATACAGAATTTACATCCAGCAGCTTGCCGTCCATAATGCAAAGTCCCTTATTGTACCATACATTCTTTTCATCGCTAAACCACCGCTTGAATGCCAGCTGCAAATTGGTGTTGATTGCATAATCATTCGGGCGGAAGTAAATTGCGAATGCATCCCCGTCCGCTGCTGCATCAAAGTCTTTCATGATGTCTGGTTCTACGAGGATGACTTCACGTCCTGCAAACTTGCCGGATACTGTACCATTGACCGGATCATATGTTTCCATGTAAAGCGGTCTGTCGTTCGCATCCTTCAACGTCATGATCTGAGATTCAAACGTTGCAGCAGTCATTACCAGAACGCCTTCCCCACGATAAGCCAACGGTACTTTTGCAAACAGCTTTGTTCTCCACTTTGTCCAGTCTGCAAGTTCTGCCGCAGTAAAGGTGATCTTGTTTTCTGCCTTTACCCGTGTATCATTGAGAATGCCCATCGGCTGACCGCTTCCAGTGCCGGACAAGATGACACGGTCAAATTCCCGTGCAAACGCTTCGGACAACAGCCGTGCCATTTCCGTTTCCAGCGTATCCAGCGTAACGACCTGAGAAAGCAAGGACTGAGAAAGACGTGCTTCCACAATGTGATAGCCGAAAGATACGCTGGTCTTGATTTTCGGAACTGCCTGTGTATCAGAAACAGTCGTTTCTGTAATCCAAGAAACCGTTGGAACCAGTTCTTCAATCGGAAATTCTACGCCGCCCTTAACATTCAGCTTCCGGACACGGTTATACAAGTTCCCATAGACTTTCAGTTCCTTGATAAACTCGTTCATGATGGTGTTCGGAATCACCTTGCCGACATCGGATGTAACCAAAGTTTCATCCTGTCGCTTCTGGTAGTTCCATTCACCAGTCTGTACATACCGCATAAATGCCTTCCGATATTCCACGGAATCCAGTGCATTTCCGGTTCTCTGTTCTCCCTGCGGATTCATTGTAAACGTTGCAAGGTTTCTTGCCTGCATCGGATTAAATGCAGACCGCTGTCCGGTTACATCATCGTCTGTTTTGCCAGCAGAATCACTTCCGGCATCATCCTGATTATCGTCCTTCTCTGCTTCTTTCAGCTGTTCTTCTGCATCCTGTAATTCTTCTTTCAATGCCAACAGGGTCTTCCCAAGGTCTCTTACTTCCTGTGCATCTTTGGAAGTTTCAAGTTTTGCCTTGAGTGCCTCGATTTCTTTCTTTCTTTTTTCAATCAGATTTTTCAGAAATTTTGTCATATGCTCATACCTCCAGTAAATATTTCAGTTTCAGCTTTTCCAGTTCTACATCTTCGCTGCCTTTGGAACGTGATTTTCTGGCATCTTCAACCGCTCGCTTGTCACGGGCAGAAATTTCAGTACTTTCATATGCTGGAAATGTCACAGCAGAAACCTCTGCAACCTGTCCAATGCTATTGATGTATCGGGTCGGATGGTCGGTATCCAATCCTTCCCATTCATCTCCAGTAATCGTAAACATAAAGGACATACCGGAAATATCGCCACGCTGCACAGCAGAATATAACGCCTTTGCATCCGGATTGTTTTCCACGTCTAACTGTACTTGTATAGCTAACCCATCCTTGTCACGCTGGAGCTGCATCGTAGAATTTTTGTTTCCGGCTTTTGCCCGTGCCAATGGAATCATGCCCGTATTGTGATTGACCAAAAACCGCACATCAGATAAATCTGCATCATCCAACGCACCTCGCCGAATAATTTCATCGTAAAATCCCAAATCAGTTTTCATTTCAAAAACAATCGGTCTTCCAACCAGATAAGAACCGCCATCGCTGTCTGTATCTGCTCGAATGTCAAACATAAAATTTCTTTTGCAAAATTCAGGCATTGCATTGTACCTCCTTACATAATTGTAATATCATTGATTTTTGGAGAACTGTTGTCGCTTGTTCCCGACCATGCCAAATAATATTCACCTGCCGGAACACTCGAAATATCAACGGCTTCTGTTACGCCAGCTGTTGCATACACATACTCAAAATCGACTTTGACAATGTTTTCGTTGTCCGCTGCCAGCAGGCTTTGAATTGATGTCGCCTTTTCTGCATCTGTCGCACCGGTAACCAGACCAGCAGGAATGAACTTGAAAAATTCCCCGTCTTTCATCGAGCTTGAAATGTACCCATATAACAGCAACTGTGTCGGGCTGATGGTCAGTGGCGTGGTGCTAAAAGTCGTCACTTGCTGATTCCATCCGAAATCCGTATTATTATAATACAAGGAATGATTGGAATCTGCATTGCAAAATGCACTTTCCGCTGTGATATATTCCTGCAAAGATTTCAGCCCCGTTGTTGTCAGCGTGTAAATCGTACCTGTATAGTTTGTATACATTGCGTTATCAAACACATAATAACGGGTCGTGGTTGACCCTGTGCCAATCAAATTTGGCGTAATGATAGATGACCCATCCGCATTATTGACTTTCAGCCGATATACGGTCGGTGTGTTTTCATAGATTTCAATCGTTGGAGAAATACCATCTGTTCCCGGTTCGCCATCTTTTCCGGGTACACCGTCTGCACCATTCGCACCCGGTGTCCCAGCCGCTCCGGCTGCTCCCGTTTCCCCGGTATCTCCCTTGTCGCCCTTTGCACGTCCGGCATTGATAATTGACCCATCCGACAATGTAACAATTAGATCTCCGTCATTGTTAATCGTGCAATTTTGGACAGAAACAGCCGAACCGCCACCGCCACCACCACCACTTTGCTTGATTTTTTTGTTTAAAATCGCATATAGCAACAGATCCATCTGTAACCACCACCTTTACAGCTTGTACCATTTTGACTGGTACAAAATATAGACATCGCCGGTATCCGCTGCAAGAAACATTGTGCCTTCATCGTAATCTGTCTTGAGTGTTGCAACATCAGAGGACAATCCCAGCAGCTTCCAGCAAGATGCATAATTAAGTTCCTTCATCCGTGCTTCCACCTTCCTTACAATTTTGGATATTTGTTGGTTGCACACAGCAGCCATTATTTTTCATTGCTATGGCTCTCGCTTGTGTTTGATATTGCTTTGCATCATTTACATTGATGTAATTTAATGACATCATCCGCACACCGGACAATTCTTTCAACGGACGCATTCCAAATGCTGCCCGTTTTTCGTTTTCGTACAAACTGCCGCAATCTCCCAGCAAGCGAATCATTTCCAAAGTCTGATCCGTTGTCATAAAGACCAGATTTTTCGTGTAGAATGTAATTTCATTTCCAAATGACTGTTCTCGTGCGGTCAAAAGAGCCTTTGTAAAGTTCTGCGACAGCGATATGACAATCGGTTCAATGGTTTTCTGGAAGAATGCTTCGTATTGTTCCTTTGTATAGTCCCCTGTCAAAATGCACAGCGGAACGCCAAAGTATCGCAGTATCTTTTCATCAATGAATTTGAGCGTATCCGCATCCACAAATTTTACGGTTCGGGTAATCGGAATAAATTCTGCCTTATTGTCCAATGCTAAGAATCCGCTCTGCGATTTTGCAAGTTTTTCTTCCAGTTCTTTCATTGCTGCTTCCGTCTTACCGTCATCCATTATGGTGTTATATTTGACAACACCATTGACCGCACAACTGGAGGACATCGCAACTGACAAATTATGCAGCAATTTATCATTCAGATCCAATGTGTCCAGCAATGCTTGATTGTCTGGCTGCCCACATGCATTCCCACCCATATATTCACTCACACTGTAATTTTTCCGGATGTGAATGATGTCTGCATAGTTCAGCGTTGTTTCATAATTGTTTGCAAACGTGAATTTCACAAACAGTTTTCCGGCTGTATCCTGCAAAAACACAACATTCTGCGGTGCGATCGGATATAATCCTGTATAAACCTTTGTCACACTGCCATTTGCATCCTGTCTGGTGTAATAAGTTGGAATAATAAATGCATTATAGTTCAAATACAACTGCCAAATCACTTTTTCAATGAAATCCGCTGTTGTCATCAGTTCATTCGGGGCATTCAGCAGCGTTTGCAATCCGCTCTGAATCGGAATAGAATCAGAGCCATCTTTTTTCACATGCATCGGAATCAGTTTTTTGCACTCCGAAACAATACAATTGATTGCCTGCTGTACAACATCGCTCGCATAGATGTTCTGCCCAAACTGCGAATAAATCGGTGTGAATCCGTTCAGGATGTCTGCATACTTTTTATTCTTGCTTCCATGGATCAATTTATCGAACTGATCACGTAACCAACCCAAGCGATCACCCCCTATCTGGATTGCCGAATCAGCTGTGTAAAGTCTGTACGGTATCTTCTGTACATCTCATACAAAATAATCATCGTAACAGCCCCGTCAATTCGCTTCGCACGTTCTGTTTTTACGCACAGAGCAAAATTATCAACGGTTTTTATACCAGCGTTTTTCAAGCACCATTTATCAATTTCATTGTTATTATAGTTAATCAGCTGATGTTTCAGGTCTGCTTCACAATATTTCAGTGCATTGGATAATGTGTAAGCGTTCTGCAAAATCAGCACCAAATCTTCATTTTGTTTCGTCCAGCCATAATAATCCATACGATTCATCCAGTCACGGCTAAATCGCTGGTCATATCCACATCGCCACAAGCGGATGTCATAATCCGTGTACAGCTTGTAAAACCAATCTGCAACTACAGACAAATCAATGTCTGTTCCGTCTGTAATCGTAAGCAGTCCGGATTTTGCCCAATCTTTATACCTTGCACCAGCAATCCAGTCGTCCGAATCTTCCAATTTTGACTGTGGAATAAAATACATGGTGTGAATGTATTTGGTCTTGTCGTCCGGCTTCATCATCAAAATCTTTGCACAGGTCAGGTCGGTTGTTTCCGACAAGTCCACTGCACCCAAACAAATGCAGCCACGAAATTCTTCCAAATCATAAACCGCACCATAATCATAGTCTTCCAGATTCAGCCACGATTCTACTGCATTTTGCTTGATGTTAAAGTCTTTCGGCAGTACAAAAATACGATCTGCTTTGGATGCCCGTGCAAGATCTACCTGTTCTCGCAGATAATCCCATTTTTTCACGATTCCCAGCGTTGGATTGCTTTTCACCCAAGTGCGTTCATCCTGCCACACTTCGTTTTCAGAATCCTGTGTATAAAGCCACGGCAAAAGTCGCTGCCCTGCAAGCGTGTCATCTTCTCCACTGATTACAGCCCGTGCTTTTTTCAGTTCATCGTCTAAATAGCCGCCGACCACAAAACCTTCGGTCGTGATATTAATAAATTTCGGGTTTTCTTTCAAGCTCTGCGACTGTTCAATAGATTTCCCGATAATGTTTTCTTTCATTTCATGGGTTTCGTCTATGATTGCGAAATCAATATTACGTCCTTCTTTGTTTTTTGTCCGGTCGGACAGCTTAAAAATCTTCGACCCATTCATTTTATTGAGGATAAATCGCTGATTTCGCTTTGTGTCCAAATCGTCTGGATCAATCAACCGCCGCATAGTGTCAATTGCATCGTAAGTAATGCTTGCTTGATTGTCATCGTTGGAACTGCACACAATATCTGAACCGTTATTTCCAACAATCAATTCAGACAAGCCCAAAGCGGAACAGGTTTCCGACTTTGTATTCTTTCTGGCAATCAGTAAAATGATTTTTTTGAACCGGTCAAATGTGGTTTCGCTCATTTTGAAGCTGTAAATTGCTTCGATAAAAGCTTTTTGCCAGAGCATCAGCACCATCGGCTGATTATAATACGGCGATTTTGTCAGCCGGACGCACTTTTCCATGAAATTGATCCGGATTCGTGCATCTTTGGTATCATAATAAAAGGCATCGTTCAGAAAATCGGCTTTTAAGTTTTCTAACTCCTGCCACAATTCCTGCCCGACAAGGATTTCGCCGCATGCAATCCGTGCATGGTATTCCAGCAAAAAAGAATTATCCGGTGTCCAGATTTTCTTTTCCTTGATTAACATGCACAGTCCATCCCTCTTTCTCTTGCCCACGCTCGCAACGGACTTTCCTGCTGATCTCCGTTGTCATCGGAAATACGGACGACAATCTTCACAACATTGGTGTACTGCTGCAAAAATTCCCGATACTGTTTTGCTGCCGGTGTTGCCTTCTGCTGAGACGGATTTTCTGCATTGATCCGAATCATCGGCAGCTTTTCTAGTTCTTCCAGCTTTGTTTCCAGAAAAATCATGCGGTCAATCAAGGGCAAAATTGCAATGTTGTTCGATTCATTCACGATTTTCAGCAATTCTTCTCTTCGATTCATTTCTTTCCACCATCTTCCAGAATTTCAAATCCAAAAATCTCATTTTTCAGGTTTCTGCGAGACGGCTGCACCCCTATCATCAGTTAGCCCTCACTCGCTCTTTTTTCGATGTGGGGGGTGGGCAAAAATTTTTCCCACCAATCCAAAATAAATTTTTCCCACATTTCTTTATCTCTATTGTCAGAAAGATTTCGCAAACGATCTAAGCATTCTTCCTTGCTGGTATCCACAAAGATCTCACGAGCGTTCAAACTCTTCTGCAATCGTTCCCGTTCGCTGCTCAATGGATAGCCGCCGATCAGATAGGCGTTCTGCCATTTCCCTCGCCGTGTGCGAATCATATCAATCAGTAGATCACGCACACCAAACGCAACAGCGTTCAGTCTTGGCGGTTTGACATATCGTTCTTGCATGCTGATGCATTGCCAAATGTTATCCATATCCACAACAAAATCACCAGCTGACATACTCTGCTGTACCAGTGTTGTCTTACCAGACAACGGACAGCCATACACCAGATAGACTTGTCGTGTGTAATATCCCAGCTTGTTGTGAATCTTGTTGTGGCAATGATGATGCACCAACATGACATTGTCTGGATTCAATGCAATCATTGCATCTGTTATGTTTTGGTCAGTCAGTTCGATTTTGTGATGTCCGATGCAATCATACTTATGCACAATCGGCTTTCCGCAAAATTCACACAGCAATTCTCCCTTTTCGTTTACCCGTTCCATCCGGAGAACTGCCATCAATTTCACCCAAGGCTTCGACTGATAGAAACTACCATTCATTCGTAAACATCCCTTTTGCTCTTGCAAGTAATTCCGATGCTCTCAGCCGGAAACGCATATCTTGCTTTTCATCCAGAAAAATTTCCGTCCAGAACGATTGAATCTCTGCAATGGTCGCCACATGCTTTCGTGGATCATTTTCACACAAGCTATTTAGATATGCAATATACTGTTGTACTTCCGGACGTGCAACTAATTTAGTGGCATTGCCCCTTGCATACTTTTTGGAATATCCTGCCCGAATTACGGATTGTTCCGCATTTCCGGCACATTCTCCGCAGTAATAAGTTGCAACTAATTTATATTGCGGTTTTACGTTCGGTTCATCCATCTTCCATCACATGCTTATCAGCATCTGACCGTTCAATTTGATAGGCTGCTTTGCATGGATTCTTCATGTTTTCCCCTCCATCGTCAATATTAACAAAAATGCCGATACAGGTATTTCCCTATATCGGCAAAATCCATATTATAATTATAGCATTTATTGAAAAGAAAAACAATGAAATTTACTGCAAATCACTGCAATTGTCTGCAAACTTTCGGCGTGCTTCTTGCAGCTTATAGTTAATCGCACGCTCTGAATAATGCATATGGTTTGCAATGTCCTGAACCTGCTCCATGTTCAGATATTTGCGAATCAAAATTGCTTCCATGATTGGATCATTCAGCTGGAGAATCGCCGTTTTTATTTCTGCCCGGCACGCTGCAACCACTTTTCGTTGTTTCTCACACATCTGTTCTGCTTCTGTGTCTTCTTCTTCATGATTTCGCTTATAATCTTCCAAAGCAGCTAATTTGATTTTTTCTTTTTCCAGTCTGGATAAAAACACGTTTTCCTGACTGGTTTCCGCCTGTTTATCTTTCATCGTAATACTCCTCAATGCATCGAATGGCTTCATCAAATCCATAGCAGACCTTTGCAAGATACCCCTGCTCCGTCAATCGTTGTAACCATGTCTTCTGATTCTCGGATACTCTGCCACGTTCCGCTTTCATTTCTATGTACAACCCGTGATACTGCCCACGTGCAACCGGCAAACACAAATCCGGTACGCCTGATTTTACACCAATATCTTTTCTCTGCTTGCCTTGTGCTGCATTGCACTTGATCTCATTCGGGATATGATACAGCAAATCTAGCCCCGGATAGCGTATGCGATTGCTGGCATAGCACGACCACTCCATAACGGTTCTCTGATGTTGATATTCTGTCATTCCATCCTCCATCCGTACAGAGCCGCTTTAAATTCCTCCGGATTCAGATTGCGTTCTGTGCGTTCCTGCTTGCATGCCTTAATAGAGGTAAATAAAATTGTCTGAATCTTCCCTTGTAAGCAGCCCTGTATCCATCTGCCGGAAGTGCGGTTGTAGATTCCGTAAATCGGCTTCCGTTTCTTCTTTTTTCGGATTCCAAACAGATTTTCCGTTTCTTCCGATTCAAAACGAAACATCTTTTCCATTTCCAATTCTTCCGGTGTAAATTCCGGTTTCTCTGCGAACGGCGGCTTTTGTTTCTGAGCAACTTTTCGAACTGTGTCGCCGGATACGTGAAAAGTTTCTTTGATTTGTTCCGTGGTCATCGTCCCATTGAAATATTCGTCAGCAACTGCCTGCAACTTCTTTTCCTGCTCCAGCCAATGCATGATAATCGCATCCCGGAACGCACCCCGATATTTTTTTATGATCAACCGTGTGTAATTGTATGACCGATGCAACTGCTTTGCGATGTCTTCAATGCATGCTTCATCCACATAGTAGCGATAAGCTGCTTCTGTCATTTCTTTTTCTTTGCACATCTTGAGAGCTTCCTTTCATTTCTCTTAGTCTGATTTTTTCATCTCTTTGTTTAGGATTTTCGCTGCTTCCATAGCAGTTACAACGTCTCTAAAATAAACCAATGTGCTTTCTCCACTGCTTCTGTCGAAAAATGCTTGCATTTCCCCATCAGTATGATCAAACGCAACAAGGAATTTTGCTGTACCATCCCAATCCGGCTCATAGTCCGGACAAAGCTGGTCGTGCAGCTGTTCAAGCTGCAACAGTAACCGTATTTTCTTTGCAACTTGCTCAGCACGTTCTCTTGTTGGAAAGTAGTCGCCGGATAAGATACAAGATTCGTCAATATCATCCCCTATATAAATATACCGGACAACGTCAACAGCGTTTTCGATTGCAAAGTACGCTTCCCCATATTTCGGCTTCCATTTTTTTTCGATGTCGTTCATTTATTTCACAACCTCTCTGTTTAATATCGCTGCCACTTTATCAGCTGTTTCGAAGCTATCAAAATAAACCTCATAAACAGATTTTTCAGAATAAGTACAAGTGGAAATCATTTTATCTTTTTCACAGTCAAAATGAACTGCGATTTTCGGAGTGTCATGGTCATTCCAGTCTGGTTCAAATTCCGGGCAGAATTGATCGTGCAACTGCTCCAGTCGAAATAGAAATTCCAACTTCTTTGAAACCTGCTCCGCACGTTCTGCTGTTGCAAAGCAGTTTCCAACCATCATATAATCAAGATCGTCTCCTTCTTCAAAAATGCATTCAGTAACCCCATAAACGGCATCAACAGCAAAAAACGGTTCTCCATAGCCAGGCATCCAAAATTCTGATTCTGTCTGCTCCTGTTGCGTTGCCACTTCTTTTTGCAGACCATCCTGTGATGATGATTTCTCTTGTAACATTTTCTTCAAGTCTGTCATTTCGTTTTTTATGATTTCGATTTCCTTTTGAATGTCTTGAATGTCACCCATTTTCGCCTTTCTATTCCTCAGTTTCACGTTTTCTTTCATTCTTTTCCTTTCTTCCTCTTCCTTTTTTACAATTGCATTTCTTCTCTCACAATTGCAACATGGAAGAGAATTTCTGTCTTTCTCATTAGACGGGCAATCTTCACCGCAATTCATGCCACTATGCCTCCTTTTCCCTGCTTCCAAATACAAAATCTTGATTTTTCCATCCTCCTTGAATGTTTGCTCTCGCAATCTCCAAAGCATGCACAGAGTTACGATAGCATTTATCACACTGCTTTTTGCCGTTATCAATATCCTTGCCACAGATTACGCAGTGGTATCCATCGCCAAACAGACACCTTGGTAACATCCCCATTTTCCGGTTCTTTTCCATGTGCCTTTTTGCATCCCGTTTTGCACACATCACGCATGCAACTTTACCAGATACCGCTGGTTTCTTTCCGCAATAGACGCAAATTCCAGCGGCTTTTCTGCTTTCATACATTTTTTTATGCCTGATGCTGTTTTTTTCTTTCTGCTCCGGTGTCATGTTTGCATTATATTTCCTGTTGTATTCAGCTTTCTTTTCGCTACATTCCCAACATTTCCTTTTGTGTGGTTCTGCTTCTCTTTGTCCGCACTCTACACAAATTCCATGACTGGCATACCATTCACGTCTTATCATCCTTGTGTTCTTCATCCGGCAACACCTCTTCCAGCACATCTAAGCCACCATATATACGCAACTGCAACGCCTCAATCACAACAAAGTTGATATATGTGCCGATGTCGACAAAATCAACATATGTATCTGGGTCTGTATCTCTCTGACCAGCTGTTTTCTGTACCATTGCTTGCCGGATGATGTCCAGATGTTCTTTTAGCATCCTGACATCCTCTTTGGTGCAGGTGTTTTTGCGTTGCAGCTTTAAAAAATTCCACATCGTCTGAAGCTGCCCCTCGTCAAGTTCTCTGAGATTGTGTTTTGCCATTATTTTAACTCCTCCCGTGATTTTTACGCTTTTTACCTTTGTTATAGCCAAACCATGTTGACCAATAGCCTTGATGATATTTCCGGTCTTGTGCTGCCCAAATATAGATTGTCTTCAGCGGATTGTAATAGATTTTCCCGTCCCGCTTTCTTTCTTCAATCCTATTTTGGTAAAATCTGTACGCATCTGCACCAAATTCCAAGATTACAGTGCGTTCGGTCAAATTTTCCGGAATTTCCACGTACATTTTTATCACTCCAATCCCAGCAGCTTTTTCACATCGTCCTTATACCGCCATTTGCATTGTCCGTCACAATCACAATCCCTGTCGCAGTAGTCACAGTATTCACGTGCTTCACAGTCTTCGTGTTCTAAACATTTTTCATACGGATTATATCTCGCAAACCCCATAAAAAGCCCCTCTGCATCATCTGCCACTTTTTTCAGCATTTGTTTCAGCTTCTCGTTTTCTTCTTCCAGTTCGATGATGTATTCATCTTTGTGATCACAATGGACGCAACACAATCCGGAGATGTTTGCAAACGGGCTTTTGATGTCCTTATTAACTCTCCACTGACTTGTTCTCTTTATAATCTGCTTCTGTTCCTCGTTCTCCTGCTCTAGCTTCTTATTTCGCTGTTCGAGCAGTTCCACGGTTCGTTCCAGCGGCTGAATCGTTCCAAGCAACGTCTGTTTGATCTCATGCATTGGATTTTCATCATCGCAAGCACGTTTGTTCCATCTTGTTGCATATTCGCCGATACAGCCTGATTCAAGGCATGCATCGCCTGCTCCAATCGAAAACGGCATACAAATATCATCCAGAATGCAGGATTTCTCTTTATTTATGTCGTAATCTTCATGCAGGAAATACAAATAATTTCTCCGCTTTCCGTCCCTGTCTATCAGCACATCGTTATGAAACGACATTTTCCGTCCGCAGAACGGACAAGGTTTCAGCCTGTTGCCAAGTGTTTCTATCGTTTCTCCAAGAGCTTGCTGCCGTCTGTTCCAGTCCTGACAAGCCTTATACTTGTTCGCAAACCATTCTCCGGTGCTGTTGTGTACCCCATTTTCAGAGCAAAACAGCTTGTAGCAGTGTTCTGCTTTTTCCGGATCTATGTCGTAAATGTCATTGATTTTCGGCACAGCCCCACAAATTGCACAGGGCATCAGATGTTCAACCAGTTTTCCCATTTTTCATTTCTCCTTTTCATTTATATCTTCATTTATATCAAAAGCCCTCTTTTCGCAGGCGTGTAAAACACCCGTTCTTTTGGATAGCCTTTTTTATATGACTCTGCCAATGTGTCACCCTGTACAACGATTGCTTTTATTCCAAGCAAGCTCAGCTGCACATAGCACATATAGACTGCTGACCAGTCCAAATCCTGACAAACCACATCCAGTACCCTTTGATAATTGATTCCCTTTTCCTGCAATACCTGTGCTGCGGCGATGACCATTCCGCCGCTACCGCAGGTAGGCTCACCCAACGAAAGCTTCTTGTTTTCGTCTATGGTATCTGGCAACGTCAGTCTTGCAGTTGCCAGACTGACACTGTACGGCGTGAAAAACTGTCCGGAATTTTTATTTCCGCCGATGCTTTCCATATAGACTTCACCCAGCACATCACCAAGCCCTTTTTCATAGGTAAGTATCAGCATCCCAGCCATTTCAGCCATTTTCATCCGTTCTTCTTTGCCGTATCTGTTCATCGTTGCAAGATACTGTTCTTCTCGTTGCTTCCACAGATTGTCGTGAAATATCTGCATACTGTTGCTGATCGACAGTGCAACACACTGTATCCAATCAGCAAACACCACCTGCGGAGCATATTTTCCGGACATCTGCTTGATGCAGGCTGCTATTTGTTTTTTCGTAAGACCACCCCTTTACCGAACACAAAGTTCTGACTTCTCCATCCACCACTTTGAATATTTGCTCTCATAATTTCCGCCGCATGAACAGATTTTTTGTAGCATTTGCCACACAATCTCTTGTTTTTTACCTCTATTCCGCAGAGTACACAATGATAGCCGTCACCAAACAATATTCGCGGAATTACATCCTTTTTTCTTCTGCATTTTTCAGCAGCTCTTCTGCTTTTTAGCAGGCATTCCGTGCATTTTGTCTTTCCGGCTTGTGGTGGTCTTTTCCCACATTTGGTACACTTTCCAGCTGCTTTTCGTTCTACATATCTCTTCCGCTGCCTTTCTTTTTCTTTTTCTTTTCGTTCCTTTTTTTGTTCTTCTGACATGTTTTTTATATATTTTGCAGTTGCTTCAGCAGCTTTAGCCAAACATCCCCAACAATATTTTCTGTTTGGTGCAGCGTTTTCTTGTCCACAAGTCTTACAAATCCCATGTTGAACATACCAATTTTGCAGTTCTTTATTATTTCCCATGGCGGTACCTTTCCAGAACTTTCACCAGTTCACTGCTTTATCAATCATTTCTCTCTGTTGCTCTTTTGACTGTCGCAAATAGATCTGTGTCATATTGACGCTGCTATGCCCCAGCAAATCAGCCAGCAAAGCAATGTTGTTATTTCGCTTCAAAAATTCAATTGCGAAAAAATGGCGAAATGCATGCGGATGCATAACCTCTTTTGGAATCCCGTACCTTCTTGCAAATCTTTGCAAGGCTTCTGATACTCCTTTACTTGTAATGGTTTTTCCATTTTCGCCTTGCATCACAGTTTCGTTTTCCTGAATGGTTTCCAGATAGTTAGCAATGTCATCTAACAGCGATTTTGGAAAATAAACAGTCCGCATGTGGGCTTTTGTATAGATGTCCACTTGTCTGTTCATTACATCCTTCTTGCAAATACGAATTGCTTCTGAAATTCGCATTCCCGTTTTCGCTAAAAGCATCACATTCACATACCAATGAATATTCCCGTCTTTTTTCAGCCCTGCAATCAGCGTTTCAAATTGCTGGCATGATATAACATTGTCAACATATGTTTTTTTCGGCATCTTCACGGGTTTTAGCTTCATCGGAATTTCCTTGAAATCGCAATATCGCAAAACAGCTGTGATTCGATTATTGACCGTCTGCGGCTTGAAATTTTCAATCAAATGCTGCTTAAAAGCAATCAAATTCGGTTTCGTAATTTCATCGAACATTTCAGAAAATCTGGTTACGCCTCTTACATATGCCGCAATCGTATTTGGGGCAAGCTCTTCCTCATACAGATACGACCGAAACCCTTCTATATCAATCATGAAACTTCACCCTCTGTCCGCAGTCCGCACAATACCGTACCTGCTTGTCTGTATGCTGCAAGTTTCCGCATGCTCTGCACGTCCACCAAACATATCCATCCATCAGTGTAGATGTTTCCACGTTTTCCGGAGCGGTCGGAACGGCTTTTTCTCTTGCTTCGTCCAGTTCCGCAAAAAGCCCGTCATAGCGTTCCAAAATCTCATACGGGGAAATATCATGATACTCCCACAACGCTGTATTGATTGCTCTTGCACATTCCGGCTTCATTGACTTACCGGAACCTTCCCCAAACAGAATCTCTTGAATCCCCTGCCATTCATCAAAGTCCAGCATGTCCATGTCGGTTTCTACCGCATAATCGACCTGCTCCGGAAATGGAATTTCATTTTCAAACAGGTTTACGACCATAGAATACACATACCGGACAGAGCCAAAGGGATGTTCTGCCTGCTCTTTTTCCGTAGTTTCCTTTAGGAAGCACGTTTCCGGAGTATCTACAATGCTGCTTCCCTGATTCAGCATCCACTGAACAATTTTATTTCTTCTCTCACTCATCGCTTTTCCCTCCATACGCTTTTGGAAACGGCATCCACGCCACGACATCATCCAACAAATCAATTCCAACATCGCCTGCTCGCATCACCACAAACCGCTTGTCAACCGCCCAATACTGTGCAACACACACTTCCCGAAAGCCGGTCAGCTTGTTGCAGCGTGTCACCAACAGCGTTCCGGATTCCTCCGGCGGTTCTTCTTCAACCGATGTCCATCCCATCGCAGAATCCACATCATTCAGCAGGCTGCACGCTTCATCAATCGCTGCATCCCATCCCTGATAAAATGCTTCGTCTGCATCCGCTCCGCCGATGTAGTCCAGCATCGCATACACTTCCCGGCGGCTGACGTAATCATCCGGAATCGTAAAGTCCAGATTCTTGTACTGCGTTTCGATATAGTCTTTCATGATTATTTCTCCCTCTCTCGTTATTTTAAAAATCCGGCACAGTCTGCACAATACAGACCGCCGCTTGCTGATCTCATGAGTGGCACACCGCTGATTTTACAGTGGCAGCATTGCTTCGGTATATCGTCCGGAGCAGGCATTGGCTGATTCCAGCAGTATGTGCAAAGACTTGTCCATGTGCTGCCCCGTCCCTTGTCGTCCTGCTCACACAGTCCCTTTTCACAATGCAGGAAGGGTTGACTGCTTGGACAGCCATCCACACCGCCGATCGCTTCTTCATGCACCATGTACGGTTTCTTTTTCTTCATGCACCATGTAAGGTTTCTTTTTCTTCATGCATTCCTTCAAGGTCATGCTGCTTTGCTCCTCTCTGTATATCCTTTGCAAAGGCAATCAGATTGCCCAACTTTACGCATAGACGCTCCGCAGCCTGAATGACATCATCCACGCATCCGACCTCATTCAGCAAGACCAGCCGTTCAGACTGTGCTGCCAGCTCAATTGCCATGCTCAGAAGCTGCCGGCTTTTCGGTACTTTCACTTCTTTTTTCTTCTTCATACGTCTTCTCCTTTCGGAATCCGTTCCAGTTCTGCCCCTGCTTCGGCAGCCCGAACATCCACCTTGTGATTGTGGATGTCAAAAGCAACCTTAATCATGACAGCCAAAGTAAGTATCAAAAAGCATCTGATCATCTTTCCTGCTCCTTTCCCATTTCCGGCGGCAGTTCGGGCATAAATACCAGCCCGAAAACTGCCAGGATACATTCCACCACTGCTTGCACCACGCACATTCCGCATACTTGTATCCGTTCCGGATTTCAATTCGTGGCGTTCCGTATGGGCGTTTCTCTTTCGCCATCGCTTACCGCCGCCCGTAGTTCTGCGGCGGTGGCGGTGCTTGCTCGTAATACCCATCATAATATCCGCCCTGCGGTGCGTTGTAGCCGTTCGGCTGCTGCGGTGGGTAGTTTTGCGGATAATTGCCTGCATCGCCCTGTGCGGCTTGCTGTGCATTCCCTGACGACTTTCCATCACCGCAGAAGTTCAGCTGATCCACATTGACTTCCATTGCATAGTGCTTGACGCCGTTGTTGTCGGTATAGTCCGCATTCTGTAGCCGACCTTCGGCGGTAATCATACCGCCCCTATGTAAATACTTAACTGCAAACTCTGCGGTCTTGCCCCAGCATACACAGCTGATAAAGTCTGCTTCCGGTTTTCCTTCCACCTTTCGATTTCTGCCAACCGCCAGACGGAAATGGCAAACCGCCGTGCCGCTCTGTGTCTGCCGTGATTCTGGATCCGCACACAGCCTTCCTGTGATTACAACCACATTCGTCATGCTTCAATATCTCCTTTCGCATCCTGCACTTCCCGCAATGCACGGGAAATATCATAAATAAATTGCTTCTGTGTTTCTGCATCTGGAAAAATGCATTCTGCCACATTGGAAACAAGCGTACACAATGCAGCACCCGTTTCCGCTGCATTCGCACCCCTAAACGCAGCACGGCAGCTGATTTGATGGTCTTCATACAGGACTGCTTTCAGTTTCAGAATCTTTTTCATTTCTGTTCCTCCTGCTTCTGACTTGCTGTAGAATAAGAGCAGCCCAGTTCCTGAAAGAGTTCCTCTCTTTTTCCCAGCAGGTAATAGAGTTCGTTCAGAAACATGGAATCCTCTGTCATGTCAGCGAACAGCTGTTCACTGTACAGCAGGATTCTGGATTTGATTGCATTTTCCAATGCCGTCAATCGTGCATATGCATTCATGTTTGGTTCTTCCTTTCCATATCTTTTAATTCTTCTCGCAGTCGAGATATGATTTCCGCTTGCAGATCCGATATTCTCGACAGCCTGACGATTTCTTCTTTTTGCTTTCGGCGGACGGTTCGGGCATCTCCTCGATATTCCCTCTGGTAGTCTGCCTTCTGCAATTTTCGGCGTATGGACTGGCATTCCGGACAGCGTTTCAGGCTGTTAAACCGTTGCCGCCCCAGCGTTTCCCGTGTCCCAAGGACGCATCCGCAATCCTTGCAAAACTTGATCTCACTCACGCTTTTTTTCTCCCCTCTCCCCTGCTCCCCTCTCGGTTTTGTCCACGGTTTTGACTTCGCCGTATTGGCTCATTTTTCGGATTTCTCCGAATAGGGAAGTGGTCAATCGTTGCTTTTCGGCAGTGACTAACTGCTCCAAGATTTCCGCATTGCCCTTATATGACACCGGAAAATCATAGGTCAGATACCTGTTCTGCACATCATCGTGCCACTGGATCTGTACCACCCGATAACTTCCACACAGATTCTCCCGGCTCAAATCAATTTTAGTTTGCAGCCGCTGGAGCGTCTCGAGATGCTCCCGAATCGTTACCGTGCTGTCAATTCCGTGGGACACATCGTAAAAGTTAAATCCATAGATCTGTGCACTCTGTTCTGCTGGTGTTGGCTTCGGCGGTTCTCTGTGCCGTTCTTGCCAGTTGCTTTTGATTTGCATTGCAATATGATATGCAGCCGCTCCGAACATTCCCAGCACACAGACCCCTGCAAAAATAACTCCGCTCTCCAAAAACTTTTCCTCCTTTTTGCTTGACACCGAACCCGAAAAGAAGTATGATAATCTTACCGATCCCTTTCGGTGTAATTCCAATTTATTTCTCCTTTTGATGCCCTGTTGCACCCTCTCAGCAACAGGGCTCTTTTTTATGCCTTGTCACTGTCGTCATTCTCCTGTAGGTTATAGATTAGGCTCTCATAGGCTGCTGCATTCTCTGAAACATAGGTTTCCGGCTTTCGCTTGCCCTGACAGGTTCCGTCTGTCTTGCCCCAATAAGCCAGTGTGCCTTTCCAGTTTGTGATCGGCTGACCGTTCTTGGTTTTCCATCCACGTTCGCTGTAATAGCTGTAAAACTTCTGAACATCTGTATGAATGCCCTTCTGATCTGCATACTGTTTGACCTCTAATAGCGTTGGTGGTTGTGCTGATTGTTGAAAAGTTGAAAGATTTTCTTTGGATTCGCCATCTAAGATAGATAGATAGATTTCTTTCTCTATCTCTCTATCTATATCTATCTCTCCGTGACACATTTGTGACACGCCTGTGACATTGTCACACTCTGATGCTTCCGGCTCATTACTCTGTAACGATTGCTGTCGTTTTCTCTCCCGTTCTGCACGTTTTCGTTCTGCTGCTGCCGTTTCAGAACCAATGTTCATATCCGGCATGAAGTATTCCTGCTCGCTGCGGATTTCCAGCTTTCCATGTTGCAATAAGAAGTTCAGCGTTACTTGTACGTTGTCCTCTTCCTCGTCCAAATCAAGGGCAAGTTCTGCCGGAAAGTCTTCTTCTAAGCCATCGTAATATAAGTAACCATCATCTTTCAGGCTTCGGAGCATCATTTTCAGATAAATGATAACGTATGTATCACCGCCAGCAATCTTTCGCAGCCGTTTAATGGCTTTATCTCCGAAAAAGTCTTCTGGAAGTTTTAGCCAGTAGTACCGTTTTCCCATCATCTCACCGCCTTACATCATCCGCAGATACCAGCGGACAAATACCGCCGTTGGGACTAAAAAGCCCCGATTCACACTGCCAGCCTGCCGCCACGCAATGCCGAAAGAATTGGTTGTCTCCAGCATGGAGCGGACACTTTCCTGTGTGCAGTGCAGGAACTTCGCCAGAGCATGCACCGGAATGTTCTGCGGATATGCTGCGATCAGATCAGCGACCTTTTCCGTGTCCTGCTCGATGTACGCTTGAATCTGTGTGTTCATGTTCTCACCCCCTCTCACGCACAAACGCCGTATTTCACAGCCAGTTCCTTGACGATTGCCACATAGATTTCAATCAGCTTCTTGTCCTCTGCGATGATGTCAACCCGTGTCAGCTTGTCCCGTTTCGATTTGCAAACGCCCTCGCCAGCCATCCGATTCCGCTTGTTGGTCAGACGGGTATTCAGGGAAACGCCTGCTCTGGATTCGATGCTCTTGTAGATTTCATCATAGACCAGTTTAATTGCTCCGAATCCTTCTCCAGTTGCCACCGCAATTTTGTTGATCAGCCGTTCGCTGTCCTTTCGCCATGCGGTCTTGTCCAGAGCGATGACCTCGCAGGTGTTCTGCAACTTCTGTTCCAGCCCTGCAAGTGCGGTTGCCTGCTCTGCCTGACGGGCTTCTATCTGTTTCTGACGGGTTTCCATCTGAATCAGAACTTGCAACTGTGGGGACAAGTTTTCAAAGGCATTCGGTTGTTGCACCGAATAACTTCCGGTTTTCCGGATGGAGGGCAACACAACGGATGTCACCCATTTCCGAAACGGTTTTGCCTGCGGTTTGTCGCTCCGGAGAATCACAGTGTATAAGCCGGATTCATTGATGATTGTCATTTCTCGCCGTTGTCCACCTGATGTAAGTTTGGCTGACATCAGCTCATCGCTTTCCAATCGTTCGGAAACCATTCTTGAATTGCTGATTTCCAATTCTCTGCAAATGTCAGCAAGTACAAACCATGGCTCTCCATCAATTTGTACTGTTCTGACTTCTGCCCCTTCATAGTTCCATACCTGAACTTCATTCTCATTCATTTGTATCTTCTCCTTTCTTTTCTACGCCAAGGATTTCATCAGCGGAGCAACCCAGCTGCTCTGCCATATTCCGCAAAATCTCTGCGGATGGTGGGCGAAAGCCATTTTCGATTTGGCTAACCATCTTGTCCGAAATTCCCAGAGCCTTTGCAAGCTGTACCTGTGTCAGTTCATGCCGGATTCGGGTCTTCTTAAAACTTTCTGCAATCAGCATCCAATCATCCTTTCTATTTTTTATTGCCCTTACGGGCAGTGGGTCGGGATACGCTCCCGACGGGCGTTGTTCGTATAAAGGCAAAGAATGAGGTCTTGCCAATGGCTACGATGCTGCCACACCGTCCCCGTGTTTATCTTTTCAAGGCTTTCACTTCGTCGGAATAAAACGAGTGCCAACCTCTCAAACCTAAAAAACGGAATCCCTCAAAATCACGTGGCATTTCGACAGGAATATCATAGAAATTCATTCCTGTTCTTTTTTCGATTTCTGCCATGATTTCCTCGCCATATTCCGAGCAATTATCATAGCAATGAAGAAATTGTTCTTTAAAATAAAGAGATACATAAATATTATTTCTTATTACAAGTTTGTATCCTTCCATTTCCGCTTCCTCTCTCCCCGTATAGCCGTTAGGACAGCAACTTTGGTTTATCGCCATACTCAAACGACTATCATTCCATTATCTCTGTACTGCTTTTTCCATAACTTCGCACCTTTGGCATAATCAGCTTTTGCAATTCTTATAACGGCTGTTTTAACTAAATCCCATTTTGTTTTTCCGGCTGCTGTTTTTTCGCCGCTGTCTTTTTTTATTTGATAATAATAGGTTTTAAGAGTTCTAAACCGTTCCAACGAGAAGTCTTCCGTGCCTATTCCACGGACATTCCCGTTTTCATCATAATCAACATACCCGAGTTCGAGCATATCTGCTTCATCGCTTCCACGAACGCTAAATTTTATCCAGCCTTCAGGGGTATGCATGCTTACTGTTCTTGTATAAACTCTAATCGTTTTCATTTTCGTTCCCTCTCTTTTTTTAATTTCAGCCGAGCGTTTCGGTTTTCCGCTGGTTCGTGACTTTCGGTTTTCCACTGCCTGTCCTCGACTGATTCTGTTAAACATTCCATCTTCCATCATCAAAGAAATTCTGCGAACAATATGCTTTCTATTGACAAATAAAATGGAACATGATACAATAAAGTAAAGCACGCTTGAAAATCGCTTTATTTCCCGTTTGCTCATGAAAATCAACCAGAAACGTTCTTTTTTTATTTGGTATAGCGTGCTTTATCTCGACTGTGATTTTATTATATCACGAGAAATCACGTAAGTCAATATAAAATACGATAATTATCGTAAGTTTGTATTGATGCACAATCAGAGGGGGACAAAATTGTGAATAATGCACAATTAGCAGGAATTATAAAAGAACTTTGCAAGAGTCGTGGAACATCAGTTTCTAAAATGCTTTCAGAATGTGGCATCAGAAAAAGTCTGATATATGATTTAGAAAAAAGGGACTGGACGCCATCCATCTCAGTAGCAGAACAAATTGCAAATTACTTTGATTGTTCCGTTGATTATCTGCTTGGAAGGACGGACAATCCTAATGTTAGCGGAAACAACATCATTCAATCCAGCAATGTGATAAATGGAAATAACGGGAGCCATTCCCCGTTAACCGTAGCAGAGCCAGAAAAAGAAAACAACTGCAAGGAAATCGAAGCTTTATTGGAAAAAATGCCACGTTCTAAGCAACTTCGAGCAATTGCAGATATTATAGATTTGTTAGAAGAAAAATATCAGGAAGAATAAGAAAGGTGTGTGTTATTTATGTCGTCAATGATATGTTACAGATGCGGATCAGACCATGTTAATCATCATGGATATAGTACACATGGAGACCCAAGATTTATTTGCAAAAATTGTGGAAGAACTTTTCAAATTCGAGCCGATCGATACATAGATGATAGAGTCCCAAAAAAGACAAAAATAAAATCAAAATATTCCAACATGAGTATAGAGGAACTTGATAGAGAAGTTGAAAAATTAAATCAACAAAGTGAAGAACTACGTCAAGGCATCAGAGAAGAAGCCGAAAAACTTGAAGGAAAAACTCAAACAAATAGAACCGAAAATCCATCAACTCCAAGAATCAAAACAACTTCAGTCTCTCGTGCAAGCAGCAAAAATAAATATGTTGCCATTTTCTTGTTGCTGTTAAATGCTATTGGAATCGCCGGCTTACATCGATTTTATGTTGGAAAAAAGAAAACAGGTATCTTATATTTATTAACTTTTGGCATATTTGGATTAGGTTCTATTTATGATTTAGTTCTTTTGATACAAAATAAGTTTACCGATAAAATAGGAGCTGTACTTCTCTCTTAGATTGCGTAAATGACGAAAAAATAGTTGCATAGGAATAAAAAATGTGGTATAATTATAGAAAGGGATAGGTATGAACCTTACAGATGATCAAATCAAATATCTTTTAAATGTACCAAAAAATATAAATACAAATTTATTATGTTTTGAAATGCCAGTAGGTGGAGATTCAAAGCAAATAAACTTAATATCTAACGAAAATAAGAGTGACTTATTTATTATTGATATCAATTCGAGTAGAAAACGAATAAAATCATTAAAGATAACATTTAATGAACGATATAAAAAAGAGATTGTATTATTAAGACTGGACTTAAATGGACCACCGCATAGAAATCCAAATGGCGATCTGCTCTCAGGAAATCATTTACATATAGCAAGTGAAGGATATGGTGATAGATATGCAATAGAAGTTCCTAATTGCTTTGAAAATTTATCATCTCCAACAGGTACTCTAATTGATTTTCTAACCTATTGCAAAGTAATAAATATTAAAAAAATACAAATAAATGATAAGCTGGAGGGATTTTAGATGAAACATAATTTCATAGAGATTTATCTAAATTGGTTAAAAGAGAATATGTTTGGCAAACAAGTAGATGATTTCTATGAAATTACCACTCCATTCTTAGATAGACATAATGACTGTATTCAAATTTATGCTAAAAAAGAAAATGATAATATATTCATTACTGATGATGGATATATACTCACCGATCTTAAAATGAGCGGAATTGATTTAACAGACAACAGAAAAAAATTAATAGAAAAAATTATAAATGGATATGGTGTTCAAGCATTAAATGAAGAATTATTTATTCAGTCTTCGTTAAAAAATTGTGGATTAAAAATGCACACGTTAATTCAAGCAATTCTATCAATCAATGATTTGTACCTTACATCTAAATCTACAGTTGCCTCTTTATTTTACGAAATCGTTTCTGATTTTTTGAAAGAAAATCATATAAGATGTTCTCGCAATATTGAGACAATAGGAGGATCTGGATTTCGGCATAAATTTGATTTTATGATTCCCGGTATACCTGGCAATGAAAATGCTCCAGAAATTTTTATGAAAACAGTTAATAGCCCATCAATAGAAAATTCTAAATCAGTAATTTTTCAATGGGAAGATACAATGGAAAAAAGGAAAACCGAAATAGAAAAAGATTTAAAATCAGAGATGATTGTTTTTCTAAATGATGCAGAACGAAATATTCCTTCTAAAATTATGGAAGGGTATAAAAAATATGGAATAACAGCAGTTCCATGGAAGAAAAAAGATTCAATTATTCCTAAATTAAAAAGTGCATAATTAGAAAGCACTCTATCAAACTGCTTTGATAGAGTGCTTTAAAAATAAAAAAAGCCCTCGCTTGTTCGACGAAGGAAAAAGGTGGGATTATGATTTGCTACAAATAGAAACCCTTCGACAACTGGCAGAAGACAGCGACCATGTGATCATCACACAGCACAGTGCAGTCCGGCTCTTAGAGCGAAACATTTCATATGAAGATGTTCTTACTGCAATTGCAACGGGTGAAATCATTGAACAATATCCGGATGATTACCCACATCCAAGTTGCTTGATTTTGGGCGTTACCATTGCAGAAAAGCGGCTGCATGTTGTTTGCGGAACAGATATGGTATATTTGTGGATTATCACCGCATACTATCCGTCAATCGAAAAATGGGAATCTGATTTTAAAACAAGGAGGAAATCAATATGAATTGTTTTTATTGCAAAGCAGATATGCTTCCCGACTTTACCACACATGTGGCAGAACTGGAAAACTGTATTGTGATTATTAAGCATGTTCCATGTTTAAAATGTTCCCAGTGTGGGGAAGTTGTTTATACAGGCACAACGCTCCAGAAGATTGAAGAGATTTTGGATAAGTGCAGAGCTGCCATGACCGAAGTTGCCATTGTGGACTATCAACCAGCAGCATGAACAATCATTTTCGTGATGTCACGGATATGAAAAAATCCCACTGAAGCAGGTACATTAACCGCTTCGGTGGGATTTTTCTTGATTTTCATGCGAATGTATGGTATAATAAAAAAGCCGCCTTAGCTGGATTTCTTACCAGTTTAGACGGCTTTTTTATAACTTACCACGACACAAATACGACATTTAACCCCATTTATTTCCGTTTATATCAAATCTCGACAAAAAGAAAACGTGCAGAAAATCGGCATTTTTGCCGTATTTCCTACACGTTTGGTGGTGGAGGCGACGAGAGTCGAACTCGTGTCCGAAAACCGATTCCTGCAACTTTCTACGAGCGTAGTTTATCTTTTCAAATTCCGGACAAAAGCCGCCGATAAACAGGCTGCAACTGTCCGTAGTTCAAATGCCATTCAACGGTGTGAACAGGCCGAAGAATCGTTCACCACTGCGTTATGCCGCAGCACAGGCCGTGGTAATCCTGTGGGCGACAGTAGCTGACTTAGGCAGCTACCTGTAAGCTTCTGTTGAAGCTTACAGAGATATTTCTTTTAGCGTTTAATTTAAAAAAACGTGCTTCGTTTTAAAGAGACGATGCCAACTCTGCTCGCTTATTCCACTGCACAGTCCCCGTCGAAACCTTTACGCCCCCATTCTATAGAAACAGGTTTCCCTGATTTCATCGGTATTGTGATTTCATTGTGCGGTCAATCTGTCGCTTTGCTGCCTGCTCTGCTGCGGACTGCCGCTTATCATACAACTTTTTCCCTTTGCAGAGTCCAATCTGTACTTTTACATTCGACCCGCTCCAATGCAAATTCAATGGAATCAAGGTTAGACCGTCTTGTTTGATTTTTCCGAACAGCCGCAAAATTTCTCGCTTATGCATGAGCAATTGCCGTTCCCGTCTGGGATCGGTACGGGCTAATCCGTCTTTTTCATAGGGAGAAATATGCATCCCTTTCAGCACCAGTGTTCCATCTTTAATATCACACCAGCTGTCTTTCAGATTTACGTTTCCCTGCCGAATGGATTTTACTTCATTTCCCTGCAAAGCAATGCCTGCTTCAAAATCTTCCAATACAAAATAAGAGTGCCGAACGGCACGGTTATCTGCAATTTGTTTGGAACGTGTTTGTTTTTGTGCCATGTCAAGCCCTCCTCTTTCTTCTTTGGATTCTTTTTTATTATAACATGATTTTTTTCATTTGTCAATACTTTTTTTTACGATTTTATTTGACTTCCTTTTTTGATTTTTTCGTCAATTCCGCCAGTGCTGCATAATGCCGAACAGAAAACGATTCTGGTGCAATTCGTTCCAGCAGCTGTAAATGTTCCGCCTCCCACGCAGCAATTTTTTCAGGCGGCAATGACGCTCCAATACCACGACAAGCTTTCATGCGTCCGTTCCAACTTTCCCGTGTAAAAGGCACATCCAAATCAATTTCCATTTGATGCGTAACGGTAAAATAAGCAAGCCATTCCTCTGCAATTGCAATCGGATGCTTTCGCTCCCCTGCTCCGCTCCAGTTCGGATTGTATTGTAAAACAAGCTCTTCGCTGGCATGTGCAATCGGGTCTTCATATGGCAGCCACTGCATGCAGAGCAACAGCACCTTTCCACCCGATTTCAATACCCGTGCAAACGCTGGAGCTGTTTTTGCAACATCGAAATACCAGTAACATTGACACGCTGTAATCCAGTCAAACGGCTCTGCAAATGTTGGCAGCGTTTCCGCTGTAGAAACCAGATAAGCAATCTCCATGCCCTGCGAAAGCTGCTTTGCCTGTGCAATTTGATTCGGTGCAATATCACAGCCTGTCCAATGTGCACCAGCAGCATATAAATTTCGAGGCAGAATACCCGTTCCCGTTCCAACATCCAAGACCCGTTGCCCAGCTGCACCACAGTTTCGATTCAGAATCATTTCATAGAACTGCGGCGGATAGATGTCCCGAAAACGGGCATAGTCCGCAGAAGTTTTTCCCCAGTCAAACTTGTTTCCATGGTCAATGTTTTGATTTTGCATGTTGTTTTGCTCCTTTCTATTCTGCTTGAAAAATAAATTTCTATTCTCTATGATAGCAAAAAACAGAAAATTTGTCAAGCAAAAAGCACCCTTTGCATTCGCATTGGGTGCTCTCTTACTTATTTATCAACCTTTGGTTTAAGAAAAACGATTTCCGCACTTTACACAAAACGCAGCAGATGCTTTAATAGAAGCATGACAACGTGGGCATGTTTTTCTTGCTTGTGGAACAACTGCCGCCGCTGGAATTGGTGCACGCTCATAAGAACGAGAAATTTCTGAATGCACGCTTGAACCACATGCTTTGCAGAATCTTGCACCTTCGCTCAATATAGCACCACACTGCTTGCAGTAATGCACCGCAGCATACGGTCTTTCCGGCTGTGGCTGTGGTGTTTCAACACGAATCGGCGGAACACTTCTCGTAGTTGTTGAAACACGACTTCCAGAAGAACTTGTTGCATAATCCGGAATCCGAGCCCCTCTCTTTTCCATAATGTCATCGGCTCTTCGATTGATGGAAGCAGTCCGTTCTCTGGCAATCCGCTCCTGCTCATTGATCAGATTCTGTACCCGTTCCATTCGCAATGCCGTTGGCGGATGCGTGCTGACAAGAATTCCAAGCTTGCTTACTTCTTCTTCACCGCCCATTGATTGGAAAAAGCTATAAAGCTCTCGACCATAGCCGAGCAGGCAAGCGAACGCATCTGCTTCATATTCATTTTCTCGGCTGCCTTTCATCACTAAAAGCTGTCCAATTTTTGTCCAAAGCCGCATAAACAAATTGATGAAAACCAAGCTCAAAAAAGAGGCAATGCTTGTGCCCAATTTGAGGAAGAAAACACAGATACCATGATCTCGGTCACCATGAGAAAGCCAACCAACAATGGTTGCTGCCGCATTGAAAAGAAAAGTCGCTGCAAGAATGATGATTTTCAAAATGGTGATTCCAATGGTAATAATCATGTTTCCAACAGTAATCAGCAACAGCAAATCGGTATCTTTATGTGCCAGATGTCCGAATTCATGTCCCAAGATTCCTTTCAGCTGTTCTCGAAACATTGGATTTTGTAAACCACCCGTCGTAACAGCAATGGTTTTTCTGCCAAGTGCAAAGGCGTTTTCGTCTTCATTTTCCGTGTAATAAAGCTTTATATCCGGTGCAATCGAAGAATCTTCTCTTCTTGCCTGCTGGTAAACTTCCTGAAAAATCGGCAGGATATCATTTTGCAATTCCGGAGATAGCTTTTCAATCGGATGGCATTGACACTGCAACCGCAGCAACCACTCCCCAACTGGAGATAATGCCAATGCCAATGAAATGATATACGCAACCAATCCCACTACGAACCCCAATAGGATTCCAATGCCTCCGCCGCCGGAAAACAACAGCCCAATGATTGCAGAAATCAAGATATAGTTGATAATCAGATAGATCACAACTGTTGTATTTGATTTCCGAAACATTCTTTTTAAAAACTCAAATACATACATAATCGGAATACCTCTTTCCAATCTTATAAATTTTTAGACAAAAATTGCTCCAGTTCTTGCGGCTCTGGCGGAACATGTGGGCGAATCTGTTCATTTTCATTGATATGGTGATACTGTGCAATGCCTTTTGGAAGATTCTTAGAAACTTCCATGCCATCAAATGTAAATTGCAATTCCTCCGCATTCACCACAGAGAGCAGGTGTTCTTCAAATGCTTTCAAGAGAGAACCATTCATTTCTTTCAATCGCTTTACTTCTGACGTTGCGAATAAGAAGTAAACGCTTCGCATCGTTCCCTCTTTGAGCAGTTCCTCCAGAATCTTGCTGACATCGTAGTTCACTGGTGCAGCCTTTGGAGCAGGTGGAACTGGCTTTGGAGCGGGTTTCGGTGCAACTGGCGGCTCTGGGTTTTGTTTTGGTGCTTCAGGCGGCGTGCTGTCCCAGCGAAGAGTGGCGAACGGATTTTTGGATTCCGGCTCGGGCAGATTTGCAGCGGTTTTCTTTAGTAAGAACGAAAGGTCAACAGCAGCAAACTGGTCTGCTTCTTCTTTCAGTGCTTCTGCGGAGGGAATCAGTTCAGAAACTTCTGTTTCTGCTGGCATTTCTTCATCCAAGTAATCGTTCATCAAGATACGATCCCGTTCAAACATCTTTTTCACCAGCTGCACATTCTGCACGTTCTTCACGACAACAAAAATGGGGTCGGTGGTATTCTTTCGTTTTCTCTGCTGATAAATCTCATAGACTTGCACCAGGAAAGAAACAATCTCTGCATCACTTTCTGCAAGATAGAATCGTTTGGAAAAATGCCGTTTTAAAACCTGATAGAACAACCGATTTCGATTTTCTTCAATCAGGATTTCCCCGTCAATACAATAAACTGTGGCAGTGCGATTCCAAAGTGCAGACAACAGATAATTCTTTACCAGATTGTCTGGCAACTCTTCGTCTGTTCCGCCAATTAACAGATTGTGGTTATTTTTCCGGTTCATTTCGATGACAAAGGGGTCTGCTACCTTTACTGGCAGAGCAAGCTGCATCTCTACCCACTTAGAATCCCGTAAAGCCGGCGATAAATAATCCAACGTATTCGAATGGTCAGACATGGAGAAAATGGTATAATTTTTATACATCGGAACTTGTTGCAAATCGTCCTGAATTTCCTGCAAGAATTCATTTCTTCGCTTTCCGAAAAAGGCAACCCGTAACTTTTCATTGCTCTTTCCTTCTGCAATATTCGGGTTCATAATGGCAGTTCCCGGCGGGCCAATTCGCTTCTGATAAGCATCATTTCCGAATTCCTTAAACAGAAATTCATAGTCGTTTTCCAGACATTTCAGTCCAAATCGAACCGTCATCAAATCAATATCCCCTGCCTGCATTTGCAAAGAGCGAACAGTTGCACTCTTTTGCGATGCCATGATGAAATGATATCCAAACGCACCGCCTTTCGCAAGAAGTTCATGTGTCATGGAAACAATTGCATTTCTGCATTTGGTTGGAATATCATTGCTGTAAAAGCTCTGAAATTCGTCAATGATAATCAAGAAATGCGGCAACTTTTTCCCAGAATTGTGGTTGTAGTCGTCAATATTGGTATACGTTCCAAAAATCTCTGACCGCTGTTCCATATCTTTCATCAGGGATTCTAAGATGCTTTTTCCGAATTCTGGCTGTGATGCCAAGCCCAATACCCGAATGTGGGGCAACCGATAATGGCGATATAATTCAAATTCAACCCCGTCTTTAAAGTCCAGCAGATAGAGTTGCAACTCTTCCGGTGCATAGCAGAGCATCGCATTCATAATGATGGTATTCAGAAGAACGGATTTTCCGCCTCGTGTACCGCCCAAAATCAAGGCATGTACATTGGTATCTCTGGCACTGAGTTTCAAGTCTACAATTTTTTCGCCTGTACCGATTCCGATTGGAATGGAAATGCCCGTTAAATTTGACCGTTGGAATCGTTTCTGGTCTAGAATATCTTCTGGCGAAATTCCAACTTGTTCGGATTGCTTCTGATAGGATTCAAACAGTTCGCAGTCTTTTTCCGTAATGGCATTGCAAGCCACTGGATGCAGCACACAGTGAGAAGGCTTGTGATAACAAGTCCCATCGGAATATGCAATTTCATTTCCATGAAACAGTTCAAAAATGCCTGCCAAATTTTCAGAATCCGCATCTTTTTCCACGCACCGATGGTCATAGGAAAGCACGGTATAAATACCATACTTGTTGCCATTTTCAATAATCTGCTTTAAATAGCTGAAGTTTTCCTTGGAATACCCCTCAAATGCAGCAGGAAAATTATAAATCATCAGCAGGGTACAAATCTCGGAGATTTTTGGATGTTTTTGGTTATAGTCCAAAATATGATTTTCTCCATCTTTGAATTTTGTTCCCCAGCTTACAATCTGTGCAGCAAGGTTTTTCAGGATTTTAGAAACGGCTTGGTGATCAGTGACCCGTTCCAATACTTCCGGAAATTTCAACGAAAATGCTTGAAATGCCACGGTATTTCCACCTGCTTTTTTGCAGTCAATAGCAACGACTCTGCCCTTTGAAACCGGAAATGCCCGCAGATAATTGCAAATAATTTGTGCAGAAAGCTGCTGCATAAAGGCTTCCGATTGGTCATCCACATGAAGAATAAAATTCGCCTGTTTTCTAAAGTTCATTTCATAGGGCAACTTGATTTCAGGACGATTGGAATGTATCAAAGCAGATGCAGCTGTTCCCGACAGTGCCATGCTTGGAACAGAAGCGATTGCAAATGGAATTGCATTTGGAAATTGTGTAATGGTGGTATTCCAATCGCTGCAAGGTGCATCGAATTGGTTCTCCATCTGCTGCAAAAGCTGCTCTGCCGCTTCTGGCTGGCTGCAAGCACGTAGTTCCTGAATCCGTGGAAATTTCTGTAGATTTCTAGAATTCTGATTTGCTCGATAATCCTGAACATATGTTTCTTGAAACAGTTTTAGCTGTTTGGCAGTCGGAAACGGTGGAACGGTCATTGGAAAGCCATCACAATTCCATTCTTTCTGCGAAATGGGAACACAAAGAGAGAGAATTTCATTTGCCAGTTTATTCGATTCTTTTTTATAGCCCTCCTCTTTCGGACGGCTGCCGTGGAGAATGACATGAATGTTACACTTGTGTCCATTTTCCAGTATATTTTTCAAGTTGAGCAGGGTGTTTTCGTTATAGGTATCTGGGAAATCAAACAGAACCAAAAAGAGCGGTGGATTTTCCGCTTTGTTGGCGTATAAATCATTCATCATATCATTATTGATTTCGCAGATTCGGTTTTCAATCTCTCGATATTCCGTAAAAATCTGATGATGAAATAATTCTGGCAACTGTTCTTTCAAATTGAAAAATGGCTTGATATGATTACCAAATTTCAATTTGTCCATGATGTTGCAGGTAATTTCTCCGAGCGGAGCAAAGGAGAAAGCAGAAAACAGAATTTGATGCATGAATTGTTCGGCTCGGTCTGCACCCATCGAAGTTGCATCCACAAAAAAATGCACCTGCTCCATCTCTCTGATGGTGATTGGCATACGAATGAAGTCTTTTACTGCTACTTTTTTAAAGCGGTCATGGACTGCTTTTTTTAAAAAGTCCCATGTAATGCCGTCTCCATAGTGATATTCTGCCATTCCTAAGAAAAGCAGTCCCGATAAATCCTGATGATTGCTGTTGATTTTCCCGTAATGCCGCAGATATGTCACCATCAGTTTGGCTGCCTCTAAAAAAGTTTCCCATGGCATGGCATTTTGCACCAAAGACATCGTACTTTTTTTCAACTGCAACTCTGCATCTTGAAATTGTTGCTGAATCGCTTCTTTTTTTTCAACAGTTTCCTTCTGTAGGCGATTGACAGCTTGCTCTTTTCTGGTTTCTGCTGCATGATATTGCTGTTCTGCCTGTTGCAATTGCATTTGGCAGTCTTGATTTAATTTTTGAAAACTACGCTCTAAAAACTCGTTTTTCTCTAGCTGTTCTTTTAAACAGATTGCACGGGAATAGCATTCAATGAGCGTCCGATAAAGCTCTTTTCGCTTTGAGGAGAGCATGTAATTCAGCCCGTTGATAATCACCGGCAACCGATATTTTCCAGTCGTGGAAAAATAGGTTTCGTGTATGTCATAAACCGATCTTGCTTCTTGCAGAATGTCATCCACATCCTGATAAGCTGCTTCTATTTTCTGCTGCAAAGTCGGTGCCATTTTGGTATGATACTTTCTGAAATACTTATCATTTGTTTTCAAATAGACATGCCGTTCTTCCAGACATTCGATGACAGAGGACATCAAGACAGCTTCCTGTCTGGCTTGCTCATAGAACTGTTCCCTCTGTTTGTCAGAATCCTGCTGGATTTGAATTCTTGTTTGTATCAAACAGGTTTCCGCTTTTTTTAAAGCTTGCTCTTGAGCAGCAATTCCAGCTGTTAAATCTTGATCTGCTTTTTCCTTTTGTGCTTTTGTGTGAGAAAGCAGCAGCGTATGTTTCTGGTCGATTGCCTGTAAATCATGCTGCATTCCATGCAGGATTTTTAATATCTCTGTTGTTTGAACCATTCTATTTTATCCTTTCAATCATGGTTCTGGTTAAAAACTAACACTATCGTACTGCTGCACGATTTGCTTTAATTCCTGTAATTGCGGAATCGCCCGTTGCAAAGTTTGAACCGGAAGTTCTGTTAGGTTGCTGATATTATCAACCGTTTGATTATAAGCTGCTCCCATTTCATCTCTCCAGTCCGGACGCTTATTTTCTGCATAAGCAGAACTAGAATGATTCAAATTCTGAATGGTTTCATTTAACAAGTCGATGGCTTTCTGAATTGCCTGTGCACTAATATCTGCCATAATCGATGCTTCCTTTCCTTTTTAAGAAATCGACGCCGATTCCATCTGTCTTACGATTCCCACTAGTGTTTGTAGTGTTCCAATATTTTTTTGCAGATTTGCCTGCGGGGCTTCCAATGCTGTTACGCATTGATTGACAATCCCCAGAAATTGTTGCAGATGAACGTCTTCCTGTCCGATTCCGACATTGGGGGCTTCGCTTTGTAAGGTGGTTGCAGCGGACTGCAATTCGTGCAGACAAATTTCTGCCCCACCAATTGCCGCATCAATCGTCGTAGAGTTTACAATCATTGCCATAATCAATCGCTCCTTTTTTAAAGTCTATGATATTTTTTTGACTTCTTGTATTCAGAACCAGTAAGGGTTTCCAAATACTGCATCAACACGAAATTGTAATATTGCGATTTGAAATTTTCAAATGACTTTTTCAATGTTGGTTCATTTCGGAAACTCTCATAATCTTCTATTTCGCTATGTAGTTCTTTTGTATGTTCCTGATGATATGTTTCTTCCAAGTCCACATAAAACGTCATGAAACCTTCTCTGGTGATGTGATGCGTGTTAATCGGCTTTCCATCTGTTCCAATCGGAGAGAGGGAACTTGCCTGTTTCGCATCTGTCGTATTGACATTGTTTGACATTCGATTCGCATTATAATAGGTCATAATGGTATCTGGCTGTTGAAAAATAACTTTATAACTGGTTACATTTTTGCCATCAATTTTTGAAGTGGTCTGATAAAGAATGGGCTCTTTATCTGCAAGCTGTAATAAATCATAAGAATGCTGGTCTACCGTAATTTCAACGCCATTCTCTCCACGGGAAATAGAGATATTTCCGCCATTATTAGTTTTATAATCACCAAATACACTTGCATCCATATTTGCACCAGACGTATTCATCGTGATTTTCATTGTTCCGTTTTCGCCAACATGATGCGTAGCAGAAATGGGATGAAAATCACTCTCTGTGTTGAAACTTTCTCCTGATACAGAAGAAGAGTGAACCGCTTCTTTGGTAGAAGTACCTCCAGAACGATTTCCAGTAGCAATTCCTGCACCGACAGAAGAACCACCTTGCCCCACGGATGCATAACTGCTGCCTCCCATTGAACCGCCTCCAGAACCAAGCATGGCAGCCCCACTGGAAAAACCACCTGCTCCGCTGCCTATGTCGCCACCAGAAAGTGAAAAGTTTTCATAGGACTGCTGAATACTGGATATCTGGTCTAATGCTCCCATCATGTCCGTTGCCTTTGCGGTGACTGTGGAGCGATACTGCACCATATTTTCAGAATATTGGGAAAGGCTGCTCTCCAAATTCTGATACAGCGTTGTTAATTCCTCGCACTTCTCCTGATATTTTTTTATCAGAATGGTTTCTGCATCCATCCGTTCCTGTGCAACTTTCTTTTTCTCCTCGCAACGCTCCAGCTCCTCTTCCAAATTCCTCCGCCGATTTTCCGCCGCATGAATTTGTTCATAAAGGCTACTGCGTTGGTCATCATCTTCCGCATCGGATAACCGATTTCGCAAGTGTTGAATTTCTTCATTGCAGTTTCCAATGGATGTCTGAACTTGTGGGATTTCTCTTTCCATTTCTGCAAAAACTTCTTGTTGCCGTGCCAATTCCTGCTGATGCTCTGCAACTTCTGCTTCTGCATCCTTTCGGCACTGCTGTGCACGTTCTAAGCAATCATGCTTTAGTGCTTCTGAATCCGGCAGCTGTTCAATGGCGGTTTTATAGTCATTTAATGCAGATTTGGATGCCGTTAAACTTTTTCCATCAATGTTCAAATGCACACCTCCCCGCCTTTATTGATAGTGTTCTTCTGCTTTGGAAAAGAATGCATCGATTGCTTTCATTGCAGCTTCCCCACTGGTATAAGAAGATTCTGCCTTTTCCATGACCTGATTCCACTTGGAAATAAATTCTTCTTTTTTGGCATCCTTCCATTCACTTGTTCCGGAATGAATTGCTTGTAAACAAGAACGGCTTTCTTCTTCCATTTTTCTCAGTGTTGCTTGAATGGTTTCCTTTTCAGACAAAATCCAATCATCCCTCTCCTATTTGCCCAAATATCATAGATACAAAGCATAAAAATCATGCTTCCAATCTAATTTCCCAATGTAGAAATAGCTTCTATCTTCTAAATACAGCAAAATATATTCATTTTCATATCCGTTTTCATCATAAGATTTCCGAGCATACAGAAAGCCAACAGGGTTTGTTTGATTTTCCTGAAACAACTGATATTGCTGTCCAAATGTGCTGCTATTTTTTTGATACTTTAAAGAATAATCCGCTCCATTCCAAGTGATAACAATCTCCGTTGCATCATACTCGTCACTGTCGTCCTCTTCGTCATGCTCTTCCTCATAATTGAAATTAGAAAAATCTACTGTGTCAATCGGTTCTGATTCAAAATAGCCAGTTTCTATTTTGTTTTCCATATACTCTTGTATATTCCGCATTTTCGGGTCAGAAACATCTTTTTCAATCTGCTCTAAATCATCACTTTCAAGTCCGCTATCTTTTTGTACTTCTTTCCATCCAAACCCTTTGATTTCCGGCTGTTCTGGTCGTGCAATTGTTTCGGTCACTTCTGTTGTAGTTGTTACATTTGTGGTTGTAATCACAGCCGTAGTTGTTTCTATTGGAGCTGTTTCTATCGGTACGGCGATTTCGGAAAGTTCCGTATTGGTCGTGACTGTAGTGGTTTCTACAGTGGTTTCTGACTCGATTGCTTGTTCCACTGGTTTGATATTTTTTTTTAGTTCTTTGTATAGAATCCCACTGCTGATTCCAATACCAGCTACAAGAACGATTGCAATTGCAGCAACTATTTTTTTATTTTTCCATGGTGCAGTTGCTGTTCTTTCTGGTGGTGTCGTTGTTGTTGTTGATAGGGTTGGCAGTGCATCTTCCAATATCGGAGCTTCTGCGGTTGTCTGTTCTTTTGGTTCTTCTAAAGCTGGCTGTAACATAATTTTTTGTTCCGGCAATTCTGAAAAAGAAATATGCAGTTCTTGTAACAGTTCCTGCATTTCTGGGTCTGCATACCAACCATTTTCAATCAAACTTTTGTTTCCGCAATATTTACATTTCCTGCTGTCACCCTGCAAGGATTTCCCGCATTGGTTGCAGAACATATTGGACACCCCCTTGTATCCGATTTTCACAATTGGAAGCAATCGCAAAGGCTTCCTGATTGATTGCAATCAAGGCGATGAAAAGAAAACCAAAAATCACAAGCAAAACGACCATTACAATTACTAAAACTTTTAAAACATTCTTTGATTTGCGATTCTGATTGAAATCTTTTCTGGAAATTGGTTCTTTTTCCCAATCATCATAGAAAGAACTCGAACTGATTTCCGTTTTTGTACGATTATTTTTTTCATGATTATTTTTTTCATAATGACAAATCGAACAGGAATCATAATAATCCTCGTTCATTGTTTCACACTTTTCACATCTCCACATGACGTTACGTTTTCCCCATTCATCCTAATTTTTCGATATCCTGTAAAGAACGGAACACTTTCCCGGCAGAATATCGTTCTTTCGGTGACTTTTTCAGCATATTTCTCAGCAAACTATGATATTTTTTTGGAATGTTTTTATTGATCTGAACAGATTCATCATTCAAAACCGCTTCACATAAATAATGATACTTTCCTGTTTCCGGACGTTTCCCGCATAAAATCTCATGAAAGATGATGCCAAGTGCAAATATATCTGATTTGGACGTAATGGCTTCCCCCTCTTCTTTTTTAATGGCAGTTACAAATTCCGGTGAATAATACACCTGATCTCCTTTTAAAGCATCCGGATTGGGTACTGCATCTTGAAAGAAGCTTTCTCCGAAATCAATAATTTTTATCGTATAAAATCCATCAATCGTTTTTTTGATGAGAAGATTTCCCGGTTTTAAATCAGAATGCACAATTTTTTTCGCACTCAATGCCCCCATTTCATAGGCAAGCACTTTCATAATGATCATTTTTTGTTCTTCCGATTTTTGGGACAGTTCTTCAAATGAAATCGCAGCATCTACTTTTTCTGTCACGATGTAAAATCTTCCATCATAGACAAAGAAATCAATGGGGGCAATGGAATTTCCCTTGCTGGCATCTCGAATTGCCTGAAATAACCGTTCGGATCGTTCTTTGAAATCTTCACAAATTTTTTGTTTTCTTTTTCTATTTTTCTCAGACATAGAGGCGGTTGGATAGACAGGGTCTGATATCTTTTTAATGAAATAGGTTTTCCCACCTTTATTTGCAAATGTCCATTCACAATTTCCGCCGTCTTTCATTTCAAAAGGAGATAATAGCTGATATGCTCCGATTTGCATTGATTCTTCCATTTGCTGTTACTGCTCCTTTCTAACGTCTTCATTTTCAAAGCGATAATAATTTTTTCGATATATTTGCCAGAGTTGTTCTCGTTCTTGCATGTTCATTTCATCAGAAAAGCTTCCTCCATAGATCTTTTCTATGGTGTTCAGCCGTTCCTGATAAAACATCTTCAAGTCGGAAAAGTGCTCAAATCCAACTGTCAGAATGGTCATGGTGCTATCATCTCCAAAATGGACAAACCATTTTTGAATCAGATTTTCTTTCCATTCTTCCGGAGTATTGGATTCCATTAAAGTGGATAATAACATATGTTCAAATTCCATCGGAGAAGACAAAAATCCAAAACAGCCATCTGTTGCACAAATATAAATAGCAGGCGAAATCTCTTTGATTTCCTTGCAGTGAACCGAAATGGTGCGGTCTGCATTCCATTGCTTTGTCATCGCACTATCTTGATACAAATTGGCAAAGGCATCCGTCGCATGAAACCGAATATCGTCCATCGTTATTTGTGCAAGACCGTCTTTGTCACATAAATATCCTCTGGAATCTCCAGACCACAAAAAGAATACATTCTGCTCTTGCAGATTTTCTACAATGATACTGGCGGTAGTTGGAAAATTTCGCCGCATACTTCCGGATACGCCATCATCTTTCCAATATTTTTTCTTTAAGGTCTGAAAGGTTTCATTCAAAACCTGCTCCAATTCTAAAACCGTTTCACGGGAAAATGACTGATTGCCATTTTCCCGAAAAAACGATTCTACAACAGCTGCACCAATGCGAGAAGCAATCCATGCACTCGTATGGTTTGGGAACGCTTCTGATTGAAACGAAATCTGCTGGCAGCCAAGACCGCCACAGCCATCAAAAACACCCATGTAACAAAAACAGTTCAATGTTCCAACTGCATAGCAGTCTTCTGCACTTTTTTTTAAATTTTGAATTGCCAGCGGTCTTAACATATCACGCATCAGAAACTACCCTGCTTTCTTAAACAGATTTTGAAACTGTTTCAACAACTACATCGTAATCCAGTTCCTGCAGGTTTCCAGTAGAACTTACATTTCTATGAATGACATTAGACCAGTCTCGTATTTCGCCCCATGCATAGGATGCTTTTGGCCCAGACGTTCCTTCGACCTGCAACGGAGAGAACAGCAACAGCCGCTTGCCAGTCTGATCAATATAACCCAAATCCGGATCTTCCCACCAGTCACAAAGTTCTGACAAATCCCGTGGAAGTTCACGAGAAGGATAATACCGAGCCGGGTCATTGTTCGGAAGCGAAGAATAAATATTTTTCTGGTAGGAACGATCGTTGAGCGGATGCGGTTCATCATCTGTCCAAAGAACGATGACCTGGCGATACCGATCAGTAGTTGCTCTCCAGTCAGAACGAATGGCATATGCCAATGCTTCTAAGCTGCTTTCTGCATCGTCCCCACCACCAAATACCGTGATGCTCTTCATTGCTCGTTCAAATTTTTCCTTTTCTTCCGGCAATTCAAAAAAGCGTGTGCTTTCCATCGAACGATCCATATCGTGATTATAGTCCCGGAATGAAATGATTCGAACCCGGACTTTATCTACACATTTTCCCATTTCTTCCATTTTTCTTGCAAGGTCATCGTAAAAATGCAAGGCATTCTGTGTAACCTCTCCAATCATATACTGCATGCTCATGGTAGAGTCAATGCAGAATACAACGTCCAAACTATAAGTAACTTTATGTGCGTAATTTGATCCCATAATTAAACGCTCCTTATTATTGTTTTTTGACTGTTTCATTTCCAATGGTTCTGATTCTTTAGAACCATTCATTCTATTTGTTTGACTTTCACCAAAAAGCCTGCCGCTGCCCCCCTTTGATTCCTTAGGGGAATTCACAATTTGCTCATGATATGTGCAAGGCTTCCGTGTTCCACGACTTTTTCCACCATGGTATGCGGAAGACGGAAGTGGAGAAGGTTTTACCGCATTTGGCATCAGATGATGGTAAACTTCCGAGATATCTTTTCCGCAGTTTTCACAATAAATTGGTTCATTGGACAAATCAATTGTTTCCATGCAGTAAGGACAACGGATTTGATTCAGCATCTGTACAATCTCCCTTTTCGTTACTTGACATAATGATATTCTTTCGGTGCTGCCATCGCTGGCTTTTCAAATTCCTCTGGTGCAAATGAATGTTCCTGTTCTGCTTCATCCAGTATCGGATGTTGCTGTATCCAGTCATTGGTGATTGGTCCTGGCGGTGGTGCAAGAACCGTCCGATCATCATTGACTGTTCTCACATCCAAAAGGCTTCCTCCGCAATATTCGCAAAAGATCGGCTCTTCTGACATGTCAATTTCTTCACCACAGTGGGGGCATCGCATCATATTCGGCATATTGATTTCCTCCTTTTCTTTACGCTTCTGATGTTGTTTCTGATGGTTCTGATGGTTTTTCTGATTTCTTTTTCCGGATAGAAATCAATGCTACTCCTGCGGAAGTAATCGCAACTGGGACAATGGTACGCAGAAGATAATCACCGGTGTTCATTGGCTCTTTGTTTTCATCTTTCAAAGTTCCGTTCTTGCCATTGCCCTTAACGGTTGTTCCGGAAAGCTTTCCGTTTTCCCCGTTGCCGCTCGCCTGTGTGACTTTCGTAACCGTTCCAGTCTGATGCGGCTTTGTTACGGTCGTGCCACTTTTTGAAGTTGTTGTTTCGTGTGCAGTTGTTTGTGATGTTGTCGTACTGGTTGATGTTGTTTCAGAATTAGACATGGAGGTTTCTGTACTTGTTTCAGAAGTTTCACCAGTTTCACTTCCAGAAGTCGATGAAGTTGACTCTGCGGTTGATTCTGTCTGTGCAGTCGTTTCTGTCGCTGTGCTGCTGTTGATTGGTTCTGGTTCTGTCGTAGATGTCGTAGTGGATACCACTTCTTCTCCAAGATTTCCATCTGTTGGTTCATCTGCGTGACCTGTAACTCCCGTTCCAAAGCAAGCTGCAATTGCCACGCAAATTGCCAATCCATTTACCCATTTTTTCATGATAATCACCTCATTGTATTTTTTGCTTTATACACTCACGCTTCTGTGAGAACAAGCCATTGAATTAAATTGACATCATAATCATAAATCAGTGCCAACCCAATTTCCTGCACATCATCCCGAAATAGAATTTCCGGAAGTTCCGCAGAATCTTGAAAGAACTGTTCTGCACTGTAATAGCCGGCGGAATCGTTGAAATAAGCTTGGCTATCGCCTGCAATTTCTCTTAATTTTTCTTCCGCCGCATGTTCCGCAAGATGATTGACCAATAATCCATCTGTATTCTCCTCTTTTCTTGCCGCAGCCGCATTCACACAGGCAGATAAATCCACGGCATCTAACGAACGGATTGCCAAAGATTCTAAAGAATCGTTCCATATTAACAAGGACATGCCTCGCTTTTGCCGTTCGTCATTGATCAATGATAAAAGATGTTTTTTCTCCCACTGGATTCCCTCCTGTATTTTGGAGGAAAGGTCATAGGACGAATCCAGCGTTTCCAGTCCATAACTTCTTGCGATCGGCAATGCTCCACCATCGGAAAAGTAAAGATGTTTCGTCGCCAATGCATCCACCCATTCTTCCAAAACAGATGTTTTCCGGTCGGAGCAGGTCTGTACAAAATCCGTGTCCTCACACAAATAATTCATCTGCGGAACATTGTTCAAGAGTGCATAAGCGGATTCATAATCTTCTTGTTTTTGGTAGGAATCTGAAGCAGCCAGCAGATAAGTTTGATATTGTTCCAATGTTTTCTGAAAAGATGCGGTCGCCTTTTCGTAATAGGCAACATCCTTTTCTGAAACGCTGCTAAAATCATCCAATGCCTGTTCAAAGTCCTGTATCGTCTGATCGACTACATTCGATGTTTCACCATTTTGCAAGGACGATACAGCATGTTCGTTTTCTTTGGAAATCGTTTCTCCATCCTCATAATGTTCTCTACCGGATTTTACCGCAGCTACTTCTTCTTCGGCAGCGGTTATGAATGCCTGCAAACTGGAATCATGAACTTCTTTTAAAAGGTCTAGGGACTGTTTTGTCTGATTATAGTCTATTTCTCCCGTTATATAGAGATTTTTTAAAGTTTCTACTGCATCTTGAAATGCCTGTCTAGTTTCTTCGTCCAATGGTTCTGCCTGTTTGTTGAACTGCTCCACTGCTGCGGAATAATTTTCTTTTTCCAGATAATCCATTGTATCCATGGAGAGTTGCTGGAAAATTAAAATTGTTACACTGACGATGCCAATCAACAGCATCACAATTACACCAATTAGAATCAGAATTTTTTTGGATGCTTTTTGAGAAGCAGTGATTTTTGCATGGCAAAATGGACATTCTGTCACATTTGGCGGAAGCTGCTCTTTACAATTGAAACAAACCATCGTCGTGCCCCTTTCTTCCAAACTTACAAATTCAAGTGATAATTTCACGAAAAAACTTGAATTTTTGTATTAAATATACAAATCTGAACGATTATTCCTGCCTTTATTGTACCACACGTCCCACAAAATGTCAATAAAAAATAAGAATTTATTGGAATCTCTGGAATTTTAAAGGGGTTTTTCCAGCAAACAGCAGCATTTTTTCGTCATAAAAAAACCAGCAGGAATGTTCTTTTTTCCTGCTGGTTTTTTCTAATTTTCTGTTGTTTTTTCTCTTTACGACTCGGATTTTGATGGAATCGTTACATCCATGTTCTTTGGCAGCACCAAATTCAAAAGAATCGCAACCAAAAAGACGACTGCAACGCAGTTCTGTGCAAATACAGTTTGTACCATCTGCGGAAAAATCCGGAATAAATCTGCACATTGTGTGAATCCCAGACCAATGCTCAGGGACAACGCTGCAATGGTAATATTTCGCTGCGAGAATCCACACTTGCTAATCATCTGCAAGCCACTGACAACAATAGTTCCAAACATCATAATGGTACAACCGCCTAGTACAGCATCCGGCAGCGTTGCCAGCAATGCCCCAAAGAATGGGAAAATACCTGCTAAAATCATAATGCCTGCTCCGGTTGCAATGGTAAACCGATTGACCACTTTTGTCATGGCAACCAACCCGACATTCTGGCTAAATGAAGTAATCGGCAAGCAACCAAATACGGAGGACAATGCACTGACAAAACCATCACAGGCAATCGAACCGGAGGTTTCTTCTTTGGCCACATCCCGATTCAAGCCGGATGCTGCCAGAGCAGAAGTATCGCCGATGGTTTCTGTTGCGGAAACTAGGAAAATCAACGTAACAGAAAGAATCGCATCCGGATGAAATTCCATTTTAAATGGCAGTAGGTGCGGAACAGCAAAAATACTGGTGTCTTTCAAGGCGGAGAAATCTACAGCACCCATTGCAATTGCCAACAGATACCCGACTACCAAGCCAAACAAAACGGAAAGCTGTTTCCAGTAGGACTTCGCAAAGATATGGAACAGAATGCAGCAAAGCAAGGTTACACTGCCTAAAATCCAGTTCTGGACAGAGCCGAAATCTTCACTGCCGCTGCCGCCGCCGAAAGAGTTTGCCCCTACCGACAACAACGAAAATCCAATGGCAGTTACGACACTGGCGGACACAATCGGAGCAATCAGTTTCAGCCAGTATTTTGCAAACAAGCCTAAAATGCCCTCGATAATACCGCCGATGAGAACCGCCCCCATAATTGCACCATAGCCGTATTGTGTCCCGACAAAGCAGAGAATGGAAACGAATGTAAAGCTAATGCCCATGACAATCGGCAAGCCTGAACCAATCTTATGAAAAATCGGAAATAGCTGCACGAGCGTTCCGATTCCGGCAATCAACATTGCACTTTGAATCAGCATCGCTGTATTCTGGTCACTCAGTCCGCAGGCACTCGCAACAATGAGAATCGGGGCAATGTTGGCAACAAACATTGCCAGAATGTGTTGCAGCCCGAATGGAATTGCTTTTACAATCGGAACAGTACCATTTAATTGATAGATGTTTTCTACTGTTCCCTTTTGATGTTCTGTTTTCTGTTTCATTCTGCGGTCGCTGCCTCCCCTGTTTCCTGCGAACGGAACTGAATTTTTCCGGTTACAGCATCCATTGCATCCACAATGGCAAGCGATTCCAGCTGATAGCCCAGATTCCGAATGATTTTTCCGCCCTGCTGGAAGCCCTTTTCAATCGCAATGCCAATGCCCTCTACGGTTGCTCCTGCCTGCTGTACAATGGAAATCAAACCCTGCAAGGCACAACCATTTGCAAGGAAGTCGTCAATAATCAAAACTCGGTCTTCCGGATGCAGGAACTTCTTGGACACAATGACCTGATTCTTGCACTTGTGTGTAAACGATTCCACCTCTGCCACGTAAACAGCACCATCAATGTTGACACTCTTGGACTTCTTCGCAAATACCACTGGCACGCCGAAACATCCTGCAACAATGCAGGCAATGCCGATGCCGGATGCTTCAATGGTCAGAATCTTGTTGATTTGCTTTCCGGCAAACCGTTTCTGGAACTACTCTCCCATCTGCCGAAACAACGCTACATCCATCTGGTGATTCAAGAAGCTGTCTACTTTTAAGATGTTTCCCTCTTTGACAATGCCGTCTTTCTGAATGCGTTCCTCTAAAAAGTTCATGTTTTTCTGTCCTTCCCAACATACAAATTTTGTCCAAAACTGGTAATCGCTTGTACGTTTTTGATTTTTTTCGTATTATAACATATTTTTATGATTCATACAAGTTCTTTTTGTAAAATGGGACGAAACAGTCTACAATCTCCAGAAAGAACAGAAAAAAGATCCGATTTCTGTAAATTTTATTTGAACGGACAGCCGTCTGTCTGGCTTGATTGTTATAATGGGGATAGAAATTGCAAATGACGCAGAATTTCAATGGAAAAACAGAAAAAATATGAAAAATCTTATTGACACAAGAAAAAATATAGTATATAATAAGAATAAAAGAAGGAGGCATCGTTATGGCAAAGGGACGATTGCGGAAAACAGATCGAGTCTGTGCGTTGTGTCGGAACTGGAACGGAACGGTCGGGAGTACGACCATCCAGCCAGTGCTGGGCGGTGGGTTTCAGGTGGAAATGAAAGAAAAAGAAACCTGCTACCAGAGAACCGGACAGACGCAGGCAATGTTTGCGTGTAGCAAGTTCGAGCCGAGATATTAAGAAATGGCTGGGGAATTGGGAAAATGATTTTTTATAAAAATGAAAAAGGAGTGCTATTTAATGCCAATATTTGATGTTTTGCTTGATGTTTTGGGGGCTGTTGGTGATATTGTTGCAGCCGGCGGAAAATGTACAAAGGAAGATTCAAAGCTTCAGGGTACAGAATATGAACAGTTAGGCTCAGACTTGGAACGGTCTGGAAACGATTTCGCTAACAACATGAGAAAGTTAAAGCGTACGTTCGGCGATGATGATGATGAATATGACGATTGAGTTTTCGGAAAAGTATTTTTTTACAGAAAGGGTTTTATCAAATGGAACAGACAAATAGCAAAGCAGAAGCATTATTGGAACAGGGAATGGATTACATCGAAAATGATGCTGTTGACCGGGGACTTCCCTATTTGAAGCAGGCGGCAGAGTTGGGACTTTTAGAAGCACAAGCAATGTATCTGGGAACGCTTTTACTTTCAGAGGACAGCGACAAAGATTATACAAAAGAAATCAAGAAGTGTGTAGAATGGATTCGAGCCGCTGCAATAAACGGAAATCCAGAAGGACAGGAAATGCTTGGCGAGATCTATTCAGGAGGTTTAGGCGTTCCAGAAAATCAGGAAACTGCTGTGAAGTGGTATCGAAAAGCAGCTATGCAAGGAAATGATGGAGCACAATACTATCTTGGGGAATGCTACTATTGGGGAAAAGGTGTAGCACAAAATGATGCCGAAGCAGTAAAATGGTTTCAAAAGGCAGCGAATCAGGAACATGCAGGTGCACAATATTATCTTGGAGAATGTTACTATCTGGGAAGAGGCGTAGCAGAAAATGATGCCAAAGCAGTAAAATGGTTTCAAAAAGCAGCTGAGCAAGGAAACGCAGATGCACAATTCCAACTTGGACACTGCTATTTGAATGGCAACGGTGTATTGAAAGATGAGCGAAAAGCAGCTGCTCTCTATCAAGAGGCTGCCAATCAAGGACATGCAAAAGCACAGTATTGGTTAGGAGACTGTTATCAATTGGGACAGGGCATAGAAAAAGACTTCCGAAAATCCATAGAATGGTATAAAAAATCAATGGATAATGGTTACTGCGAGTTGGATATTTATGATAGCATTTCTTCCGTACTGCTCTTTATTATATGGGGAATGGAAAAAAATGGAGCAAGTTTTCAGAAAATTGCACGTTCCAAAGAATTAGCAGAAGGCATTCAATATGCAGAATACGCCATCAACCATTTTGACTGTGAAAATGCGGAAGATGGGAATATATACGATACACTTGCAGAGCTGTACCGATATAAAAACCTCGATAGAGCACTGGATTATGCAGAGCATGCCGTTGCACTTGGCGTAGAAGGTGCGGACAAAACGTTACAGGATCTTCGCTCTATTAACGGAACATTTGGCAATATTGGTCGATTCCTTTCAGGGCTTTTCGATTAAAATCAGTCACAAACAGGAAACAGCTGCTTACAAATAGAAACGCAGCTGTGCCCTGTTTCTATTCTATCAAATCAAACAATGATGATGGAGGAATGTTAAAATGTTTGGATTTGCAAATTATGTGAGAACACCAAAGCCCGGGGTAACGCCGTTTTCTCTGCCGGTCGCAATTGGAATTATCGTGGTTCTTTCGGCATTGGATACGGTCGGCTGTGTTGTTCTGATTATCGGCAGTTTCATCTTTGCAAAGATGGGACACAAGGGACTGGGAATTGCGTTGGCCTTGGCGAATTGTGTTGTTCCGGATATGCTGCCAGGAATTGATGAGGTTTTTGGAATTGTCGCAACAGGCGGTACGCTGCTGCATGATTACAAAAAAGGTGAAAGTTTGCCGAATAGCATTGTTCATGCCATTGATGCAAAAGATGTTTACCGCAACTGCAGCGAGGAGTATGAAGATATGGATGTTCTACAGATTGCTCAAAATGTTGCATCTGATTATGCAACGCAGCCAGCTTATTCCGACCCGATGCCCGTACAGCAGGGAGAAACGGAACTGGAACAGATTGAACACCTGCATCAGCTGAAAGAAAAAGGCATTCTCACAGAAAAAGAATTTCAGGAAAAGAAAAAACAACTGTTATCGCAGCTGTAATCTTTCAAAATCGTTGTTTTGTTCCCTGCCGGCTCATTGTGATTTCCATCCGGCAGGGATTTTTTTAAAAGTTTCAAAAATGACCAGAAATAACAGAAAACAAACCAGCACCGATTTCCAAAAATTCGATGCTAGTTTTTCTATTTGCAGATTTAATCTTCCCAAATTTGTGCATATTCTGGCTCGAGTTGGTCATAGTATGCAATCAGAGCATCTTCCTGTTTTTCCATGAAGAATGCCTGCTCTGCTGGGTTCAGAAACTTGTTATCAAGATTGGAATTGCAAAAATAAAAATGTCCCTTTGCAGGATGCATCAAATCCAATCCATACAAAGGAACATCGTATTGCTTCTGTTATTCAGAAAGGTTTTCGGTGCAGAACAGGTTGATGCAGTTGTTGATATCGTCTTCAGAACAGTCCACAGAAATGCCCGATGCCAGCCAGTAAGCAGATTCCCCAGCATCATACTGCTTCAATGCATCCAAATCACTGCCATAGCGGAATTCAATGTGCCATATGGTCGCCATAGTATCCGGTGCCATGCAGAAATACGTGAACTCGCCAGAGTCTGCATCATCGCTTTCATAAATATACAGCCCTCTGATTTCTTCCATGCCGATATAGTGAAATGGTGTTTTTTTCTTCATCCTGAAAAATCTCCTGTTTCATATTGGCGTATATGTTGTGCTTTTATTAAATTTATTATACACATTTTTGCATCCAGCGTCAATGCTTTTCCTTAAAAATGAACAGTTGTCTCATTGCATTTATTTTATTTCATTTTTAAGCGATAGAACCACCTAAAAAGCAACTTAGAACCATGTTTTTGTAATACTATACAAAAACGCATTGACAATTTCTGTTGAAAATTGTATAATAAGAACAAGGAAAAAGGAGGATGATGAGCATGAAAAAATGGCATCAAAAGTCAATTGCAATTTTCATCGCAGCAACTTGTTTACTTGCCGGAGGGACGATTGGTCTTTCTCAGGAATCCCTGTCAAAATTACAACTGACAGCAGCAGCAGAAACAGAAAACACAAACTTGGTAGGGGCTTCCTTTGGGTTGGAATTGGAATATGACTATTTGGATGATGGAACTTTGGAGATTACAAAATTTGTAAGTTCCTATTCCACAGATGTCGAGCTGCCGTCCACAATCGAGGGGAAACAAATTACCAGTATCGGACACAGTGCATTTAGTGGCTGTAGCGATATCACCAGTATCACCATTCCGAATGGTGTCACCAGTATTGGATATTGGGCATTTGAAAAGTGCAGCAATTTGACCAGCATCATCATTCCAGACAGTGTTAAAACCATTGGCGGATATGCATTCTCCAATTGCAGCAGTTTAACCGACATCACGATTCCGGATGGTGTCACCACAATTGGATACTCTGCATTTGCAGATTGTCGCAAATTAACCAGCATCAACATTCCAGAAAGTGTAACTCGTATTGGAAATTCTGCATTCTCCAATTGCAACAGCTTAGAAACATTTATGGTTGACCCAGAGAACCCTTCTTATACATCTGAAGACGGCGTATTGTTCAATAAGGATCTGACAACGTTACTGTATTATCCAAAGGGAAAATCTGGAGCATACACCATTCCAGACGGTGCAATCAATATTGGAGAAAGTGCATTTCGGGGTTGTTCCAATCTAACAGATGTCATCATTCCGGACAGTGTTACAACAATTGGAGCAAGTGCGTTTTCCGACTGCATTAACTTAACAAGCATCTATCTTTCCAGTGGTGTATCCAATATTGCAAACACTTCATTCTCGAATTGCAGCGGCTTAGAAGCATTTATTGTTGACGCAGCGAACACTTCCTATACATCTCAAGATGGCGTGTTATTTGATGAAAGCATGGAAACCTTGCTGTGTTACCCGCAGGGAAAAACAGGTACTTATACCATTCCTACTTTTGTAACCAGTATCGGATATTCTGCATTCCGGAGTTGCGAAGGCTTAACCAGTGTTACCATTCCGGAAAGTGTCACTGCAATTGGAGATTGGGCATTTCGGCAGTGCAGCAATTTGACCAGCGTCACCCTTCCAAACAGTGTCGCCAGCATTGGAGAAAATGCGTTTGGATATTGCAGTCAGCTGACCGATCTCTATTATAATGGTACAGAAGCAGAATGGAATGAAATTTCAGTTGGTTATGATGCAGTTGCTTCTAGTGTTTCTATTCACTATGAACCTGTTGTAACAACCACCACAACCACAACTACGATGACTACAACTACCACCACGATGACAACGACGATAACCACAGAACCAGAAACAACAACTGAATCAGAAACCACAACGACGACTACACAACCAACTACCACAACCACAGAACCATCCACAGAAACGACAATCACAACCACCACCACAACAAATGTGTATACATTCATTCCTGAAGCAGACAAATGGAACTTTTTGAATTCCGGTTATAGCTTTGGCGGATATGACAAAACATATCGTGATGGGATATCGGATTCTGATTATAGCAAATTGATGAATGGATTGACCAACATAGAAAAAGCCCGTGTCAATGGCCTATTATATCAAAATTGGTCAGGTTCTTGTTACGGAATGGCTGTGACTTCTATTTTAGCAGCAAATGGAATTTTGAATCCGTCCGATTGGCAAGATGGTGCCACTTTCTTAAGTGATATCGATGCTCCACCAAGTGCAGAAGTAAAATCTTTAATTAACTATTATATGGCATTACAAAAAACAAATGTAGTTGAAAATAAGAGTAAGACGTTTCTGTTTTTTACAGAAAAAGAAAAACTGCAAATTTTGGTGAATTGCTTAAAAGATGGATCGCCTACGCTCCTTACATTTTGGGGCACTGCATCGAATGGGAATGAGTGGGGGCACGCAGTTGTTGCCTACGACTTACAATATGGAACTTACAGTATTAATGGTAAAGCTTATAACGGAAAAGTGTTGATTTACGACAACAATGCTACTCAATTATCAGATGATAAGTACGATTTGTATTTCAATTCCTCTAAGGGTACTTGGACGATACCGCATTATAGCGATGCAAATCGATTAGGATTTATTTCGGATTATATCGGTTTCATCAATTATCATGGATATATTGATACACAAGATGACCCAATTACTGCTGACCCATTTATCGCTTCTCTGCAATCCAATTCACTGGAATCAAATTATGCTCTCACAAAAATTAATTTCAACCAAGACAAAAATTCCTATACATTCTGTGCTACAGAGGCAGACGAAATTCGAACCTTCTCTGACTTTACAGACAATGTAGACGAAAACAATGGTGACTTGAATTTTGCAATGAGAGATGCAACCAAGGGCTATGAATTGAAGTTGGATGGAACAGAAGATGTTGACTTGTCCATGTGGTATGAAAATAGTGCATTCTTCGTAACAGGTTCTAATAGCAATGTTGCCGTATTCGCCCCGTCTGGTTATGTATCTTTAAAGGGCAGCGATACCGATTATCATTTCAATATGCTCTATAATGATGGATATCATACAACAGACTGGTATTCTTTCCAGGTAGAAGGAAATCATGTCGATGCTGCCAATATGAAGCAGACCGAAGAGGGCTATGTCCTTCATGCAGATAACTTGAACAATGTTACTGCACAGGCATACAACGATAATGCAAACGCAGAAATCACTTTCTCAACCGATTACACCGATGTTTTACTCTATGAGATTGACGAAGAAACCATTGGTGTTGCAGTCGATGAAGATGGCGATGGTGTATATGAAACCACCATTGCACAGAGCGATGCAGATGATACTGCATATGGCGACTTGAATACCGATAATAAGGTCGATTTGAGAGATATCATCGTTCTGAACAAATATCTCGCAAATATGATTCAGCTTTCTGATACGCAAATAGAAAATGCCGATTGTTACAAAGATGGCAGCGTGGATGAAAAAGATGCGACATCTTTGATGAAGTTCGTACTCTTCTTGACAAACAAACTTCCGGAATATCCGGCTAGAACTTAATTTGCAATTCCTTGTAAAAACAAATCGAAATCCGCCTCCCTGTGTTTATGAATCCGCACAGAGAGGCGGATTTTCTTTTTATATTTCTCCGATTTGGCTCTTTGTAGTAGAAAATTATATGAAAATTTATTTTTTGTGTAAAATACAGAGATTTCCGCTATTCTTTTGTAATAGCTTGACAGAAATGAACAGAAATGCTATAATATTGTAAAAGGATTTTGCGGGATTCTAAATTCTTTATTTTTTAATTGGAGGAACAGTTATGAAGGTAAAATCAAGAAAAGCCATTGCAATGCTGTCTGCGGGGATACTTACGCTGTCATGCATTCCGGCGGAAATGTTCCACGTTTCGGCAACGTCTGCCGTTACAGAAAACGCACTGCAATTGGGTGCTCCGGTCACCATTGACAACAATCTGGTGTGTGAAGTGCTGGAACAGAAAGAAGATGAAACATTTCTTCTGAAAATAACGGATGTGAAAGATACAACCATCACCTCTTTGACATTCCCAGAAGAATATGACGGCTATCCGATTCAGTTCGTGGAACTGGGCGATTCTGTATTTAAGAATTGCACAAATTTGACGGAAATCACACTGCCGGATGAAATCAGTGCCATTCCGCAGCAGGCTTTTTATGGCTGTACCTCGCTGACAACGGTCAATGCTTCCAATGTAACGGAAATTGAATCGGAAGCTTTTTGTAATTGCACATCGTTGACAACGCTGAATGTTTCTGAAAATGTTGTTAAAATGGGTGCGGATGCACTCTATCATACTGCTATTTTTAATGAGCAATATGATGAAGACGACAATGAAGCTGTTATTAAATATTTCAATAACTGGGTAATCGGAGTGAAGAGCAATCTCAGCGAAAATGAAAAAGACATTGTTATTCAAGAAGGAACAGTCGGAATTGCAGATAGCAGCATTCGTCGCATTAATTCTGTTCAACTTCCAAGCACTTTGAAGTATATTGGGGACAGAGCATTTCAGAATCAGTACCCTTATATCAATCTTTCAGAAATGAATCTTCCAGAAGGTTTGATTTCCATTGGAAGTTATGCATTTGAAAGCACAGACTTAAAAGAAATTACAATTCCAAGCACCGTGGAATCTGTAGGAAGTTATGCATTTAGCAAAACAAAAATTGAAACAGTTGTGGTTGAATCTGGTGTAAAAGAAATCAACGATTATGCTTTTAATGACTGTTCCAACCTTAAAACTGTTACAATCGGCGACAATGTTCAAAAGATGGGGACTTATGTCTTTTCCAATGATACCGCCCTCACAGATGTCACAATTGGTGATGGAACAGAAGAAATCGGCGAACGTGCTTTTGAAGGAGATCGTGCTCTTTTAAATGTTACGATTGGCGAAGGACTGAAGGAGTTGCAATATCGTATATTCGCAAAGTGTACATTTTTGAAAAAAATTGACCTTCCAGACAGTTTGACTTTCATTTCAAATGGTGCATTTTCTGATTCTGCATTGATGGAAAATGGTCTGTCGCCACTGAAATATGCGGATAACTGGCTGATTGGTTATAATACCAATCATACGGATGATTCCGTTGTAACCGTTAAAAAAGGCACTGTAGGAATCGCCTCCGAGGCTTTACATAAACATCAAATGGAAACTTTGAATCTTCCAGATAGCCTAAAATATATCAATAGTGGAGCAATTTCTTACACAAGCAACCTGAAAACAGTAACACTTCCGCAGGGATTGGAAAGAATTGAAAGTGACGCTTTTAAATTAAGCGGCTTATCCGAAATTACAATTCCAGAGAGCGTGGAATATATTGGAGATGCTGCATTCTACCAAGAGCCTTGGAATAGCAATTTTGAAAAAATCACAATTCTGAATCCGAATTGTGAGATTTACGACAGTTACAACTCCTATACATTAAACGGAAAAATGAATGTTTTCACCATTTACGGTTTCAACATATCCACTGCACATGATTATGCAGATGCACATAATCGGAAGTTTGTTGCTCTGGATGCTGTAGAAACAACTACGACCACAGAAGCAACCACGACGACCACCACGACTATAACGACTACAACGACCGCTCCTGTTACAACAACTGCACCGACTACCACAACAACTGAAGCAGAACTGATGCAAGGGGATGTGGATGGGGATGATGTCATTTCCGTATCCGATGCTGTCGATGTGCTCAAAATCTATGCGATGTCCGCAGCTGGAATGGATGTCAGCGATTTCACCGCTGCACAGTTCCAAGCAGCAGATGTTGACGGAGATGGCGTCGTAGCGGTTTCCGATGCAGTATATTTGCTGACCTATTACGCAAGAAAAGCAGCCGGTATTGATGTTACATGGGACGACATTGTGAACAAGTAAACCTTTAAGGCAGTATAGATGGAAAAAGCAGGTAGGGGCTTCCCTACCTGCTTTTTTCTTTTAAGTTTCTGAATTTTTTATGAAAAAAAGAAAAGAGGTATGCATATACATGCATACCTCTTTTTGGTGCCGCTGACCGGACTTGAACCGGTACGGATTTTACTCCGAGGGATTTTAAGTTTTTAAATCGGTGAAGCGTTTTAATTTCTTTTGTGGTCTTTTGTTCCCTTTTGTGCCCGATTTTTCGAGCTTTTTGAGTATCAAAAATTGAAAAACACCGAATTACAGCAGCTTTCAAGAATCATAAAAAACCATGTTTTTTGGTAGACTTTCGGTAGATTTGTGGTAGACAAAAGCCGATAACTTGACTTGGTAGACCTACGGTAGACACACGAAATAAATTTAGTTCCCTGCGAAAAATACCGATTCCGGTAGAAAAAATCGGCACAGGGGATAGGAAATGTCTCGTGTATTTGCCACACAAGAAAATGATAATCTATTGTTACTAATAAAGCGGATCTGTGCTTTTGACCTCTAAAATTCAATCAAAAAAGCAATCATTCAGCGGACGATGTTCCATATAATTGGAGCGTTGTCCGCTATTTTTATGCCTGAAAATCGAATATCACGTCTGCTGTTTTAGTTATGCGTAATGAAAAATAGGAGGTTTTTTTATGTCTGAACGCCAAATCATCACGATCAGCGATGACAAGCTGTCCTGCGAAGCAACAGCTATTCTGCTGAGAATGCTCAATTTTCCTGATACAGACTATCATACCGCAGAGGAGCTTTGTCCGTTCTTTGAGAATGATTCTCTGAGAACTATCAGGAACGCTCTGAACGAACTTTACGATGCAGGCTACCTCCGATGCAGCGGTAAGACCTATATGGTCAATAAGCTCAGGATCACGCAAATGAAGCTCGCTTGAGCTGAAAACAGGAGGTGAATGGATATGTCTGCTAAGAAAACAAAAAAGGTCAAAACAACACCGTCATCGGTGTGCCGTATCAATAAAAATGCAAACTATACCGTAATGAGCAACTATCATCTGCGGTCAACGAACCTCAGTCTGAAAGCGATCGGACTTCTGAGTAAAGTTCTTTCCTTGCCGGAGAATTGGGATTACTCTATCTCAGGTCTGACTGCGATTTGCAAAGAGAAAGAAACAGCAATCAAGGCAGCATTGGACGAACTGAAGCATTGGGGGTATCTCAATGTGACTAAGCTGATGCCGAATGAAACGAACAGCGGTCGGATCGAGTATGTCTATGACTTCTATGAGTATTCAGAAAAGGATACGCCTGATGCTGACCGGGACGATGATGATACATATGCCAAAGTAAGCTCCGTAAGAAAAGCACCGCAAGGGGCAGAAAAACAAGGCATAGAAAATCTACCCCTTGAAATTCTACCCATAGAAAAACAAGCGGTAGAAAATCAGGGGCAAATAAATACTAAGAAGATAATAAATAATAATCAAATACGGAGTGATCAAGTATCTATCGATCAATCCCACTCCGACAGCGAAAAAGCTGTTGAAAGACAGGCAGACGGACGGATCGACGGATATATCAGCGAAAAAGAGATCTATACCGAAGTAGTGAAAACCAACATCGACTTTCCATACTTTGCAGAGTGGCTCGGTGATGAGGAAGAAGCTGAGGAGATCATTCAGATGATCGTTCGGCGGATATGCTCCAGAAAGAAAACAGAGCGTATCTGCGGACAGGATTTTCCCAGAGAAGTTGTCAAGTCCACTATGCTAAAGGTTGATATAAACGTCCTTGAAAATGCGATTGAGCAGATGAAGCGTGCAGACAATGTGCGAAACTATGAGAGTTATCTTATCAGCACTCTGTTCAACGAAGCCAACGGCAAGCGGTTCAAGGAAAATGCTGAGGGACGGTGGGCTGAGTATGCTGTCAAAAGAGATTTTGGCGTTTATGATGACTGAACGTTCCTGAGAGGGGGTGGTGGCTATGGGTGCGAATAAGAAACCGGACGTAGCTGCTTGAAAGACGGCAAATGAGCTTTTTGGAAAGGAAGGTGAAGATCATGGCTAAGTCTATTCTGACACCGGAGGGCGATCTCATCAACTACGATAACCTGATTGCGGTCAGCGTCGAGGTGCGTTCTGTCGGTGTCGATGATGAGCATACGGAAGATGCTTACTGCATTGTTGGTACTGATGTGACCAACAGGGAGAATTTGCTTTATCACTCGTCCGACTACGATAAGGTGATGAGTGTCCAGGGCGATATTACCCGTTGGCTCCAGAGTGAAGCATTTTCCACTTTTGAGATGCCGACCGCAGACGAAGGTGGTGATGCCTGATGCCTTCGGACTATGAGAACAGTGCGAAGAAAACCATTGATATTTCGATTAAAGCGGAGAAAATGACTGCTAATGTGCTGAAATCGGCATTGCGGGAGTTTATGTCGGGCAAGGCAGAGAAAAAAGGGCGAATGACCTACAAGCAGTTGCAGGCGAAGTCGCCGTCCAAGCTCGACAGCATTGAGGTTTCAGACAGAAATATCGGAGATTTTCTGAAAACCGCACGAAAATATGATGTGGATTTTGCCCTGAAAAGAGATAAAAGCACCACTCCGCCTACCTATCATGTTTTCTTTTCTGCTGCTAAGACAGAGGATTTCAAGAAAGCATTTTCAGAGTATGTCGGTAAGGGACAAGGCAAATCGCAGAAGCGTGGTGAGTTCACCCGTGAGCAGATGCAGCAGCAGGCTCAGAAACTCAGGAGCAAACCTCGCAAACAGAAACAGAGAGAGAAAACAAGGGAGAACAGACGATGATCTACGGCTATTTCATGCCTGAACCCGTTCCACGGGCAAGGGGCGATGATATTTTTACGGCAGTCTTTTGTGCCGATACCAACAGAAAGGAAAAGTCTGCAAATTGCAGATCGACACGAGAAAACTCAAAAAGCTGATCATCAAGACTATTCCCTATGTCGCTTTCTCTCATGTGGGAAATCTGATCGGCTTTGCGTACCGAACCGCTGAGGGCAACGGCTTTCAGGAAAAGCTTCTGCCTTTCATGAGTAATCTCGGTGTGGCATTTGCAAGGATCTTTCCAAGTTTACACCCGTTTGATCTTCTTATCGGCTTGGGTTTGGCGGGAGTAATGAGGCTCGTCCTCTACGTCAAGTCGAAAAACAGGAAGAAGTTCCGTCAGGGTGAGGAGTACGGCTCTGCCGTATGGGGTGGTGAAAAGGATATTGAGCCGTATGTGGACTTATCCTGTCCCGAAAACAATGTGATACTCACAAAGACGGAATCTCTGACCATGGGTAAGCCCTCTGCACCGAAATTCGCCCGCAATAAGAACATTCTTGTGATCGGTGGCTCAGGTTCAGGTAAGACACGCTTTTTCGTGAAGCCGAACCTGATGCAGATGCACTCCTCTTATGTAGTGACCGATCCGAAAGGCACGGTACTTGTGGAGTGCGGAAAGATGCTTGAAAGGGGCCGCCCGAAACGTGTGGACGGAAAAATAGTATATCAGAAAACACCTGACGGCAAGTACAAAAAGGACGATAAGGGAAAATATATCCCTGTCTATGAACAGTATAAGATCAAAGTATTCAATACCATTGATTTTGCGAAGTCGATGCATTATAACCCGTTCGCATATATCAGCAAGAAGAACCGTGAGAAGGACATTCTGAAATTTGTGGAAGTGCTTATCAAGAACACTTCTTCTCAGCAGCCGTCCGGCGATGATTTTTGGGTGAAAGCGGAGAAACTGCTTTATACTGCGTATATTGCCCTGATCTTTGCTATGTACCCCGAAGATGAATGGAACTTTGAAACCTTGATCGACATGATCAACAATTCGGAGTGCCGTGAGGACGATGAGGAGTTCAAAAACAGCATTGACCTTGAATTTGAGATCGTGGAGTGCTGGCTAAACCATACAAAGCACGATGATCCCGATGTCATGGCGGATTACGGTGATGTCTTTGAAGCTGAACCCGATGCCGAACAACGGCGAATGGGTGCATTTGCACTCAAACAATACAAGGCATACAAGTTGGCGGCAGGAAAAACAGCTAAGTCTATCCTTATTAGCTGCAGCACCCGACTTGCACCTTTTGCAATAGATGAGGTCTTGGAGATCACCTCCTACGATGAGCTGCACCTTGACAAGCTCGGTGACGAGCTGAGTGCACTTTTTATCATCATCTCCGATACTGATGCCACATTCAACTTCCTTGTGGCTATCATGTATTCCCAGCTTTTCAACCTACTCTGCACCAAAGCAGATAATTCCCCAGGTGGAAAGCTGACCTATCATGTACGCTGTTTGTTAGATGAGTTTGCGAATATTGGTGAAATTCCGCAGTTTGTGAAGCTCATAGCGACGATCCGAAGCCGTGAAATCAGTGCGTCGATCATCTTGCAAGCTAAGAGCCAGCTAAAGGCTATATATAAAGATAATGCAGATACGATTGAAGGCAACTGTGATACGATGCTGTTTTTGGGCGGCAAGGAGAAGTCCACGCTGAAAGAGATATCCGAAAGTCTCGGTAAAGAAACGATCGACAGTTTCAACACCTCTACCAACCGTGGACAATCGGAGAGCTACGGAATGAACTATCAAAAGCTCGGAAAAGAGCTGAAATCTCAGGACGAACTGGCGGTCATGGACGGCGGTAAATGTATCCTGCAAGTGCGAGGAGTGCGTCCGTTCTTCTCGGACAAGTTTGATATTACCCGTCATAAGCAGTACCCTATACTGTTAGATGACAATCCTGAGCAGGAATTTAACATCGAAAACTATGTGAGTAACCGAAGAGAGATGCGTTTGAAACTGCCCAAAGGAGAACGTTTTTCGGCTTATGGTGTGGATATGACAAACGCTGGACAGGAAGTTACAACAGTATCAGCAAAAGAAAAAGATAAAGCTGGTACTGCAATATCTGAGGAAACCGAAGAAAAAGAGATATATGTCGGCTTTTAACTCGGACAGTGAAGAAACCGAATAAAGGCAATACCGCACGATCTTTGTGTGGTATTGCCTAAAAAAAGAATCGGTTGAAGCTGCGGACAATTATTACTTTATTTTTTTGAGGGAGACTTTTTACCTATGAACGAACTGAATATTTCTGCGGTCGATGCAACCGCAATGGAGACAGCAGCCACTGCCTCTGCACCGAAGCACAAGTGGCTCTCTAAGCTCACCCGTGGTGCAAAGAAGGCAACCATGTTCTGCACAATCGCAGGCGTTATGGCATCTACCTGTGTAACTCAGGCATTTGCAGCAGGCACGGGTGCTGTTGATACTTCTTCTTTCATTTCTACTGCTTGTACCGTACTCAAGAGCGTTATCTGCCTGATCGGTGCAGGTGTTGGTGTATGGGGCGTTGTAAACCTTCTGGAAGGTTACGGTAATGATAACCCCGGTGCGAATGCTCATGTGCCATAAAGTAACATACAAGAATTGATAGACAGCAACCCACTATTCCGTTATTATCTTACGCACACACTTTGTAACTTTTTCGTTAAGCCTATTGACTCTGATACTTCGGAAGAGATATAATATAGTTGCTACTTAGCTAACCTAAATAGCGAAACTAAAGAGAGGCGACGATATGAATAACAAATATGTCCAGCAATTCAAAAAAGGCTCTCTGGAAATGATACTCTTATGCCTA
>ERZ773276.264-NODE-264-length-66719-cov-17.931222_pt1 | contig 66719 bp, 60 predicted proteins | sample MGYA00511386_ERZ773276 | MGnify/ENA primary metagenome ERZ773276 (study PRJEB29015, sample SAMEA2737778) | human gut metagenome | biome: human gut; feature: human-associated habitat; material: faeces | place: China | collected 2012 ...
GGTACTCCGTTCCCTGTCCGTCCGTTCTTGTATTCCATCCCATAAAGGTAAATCCGGTACGTTCCGGCTGCTGTTTCGGCAGTGTTATTTCTTCCCCGTACTGTGCTTCCATTCTGCCAGGTACGTTTCTTGCCGCTGTTCCTGCATTGCCGTCAAATTCGATATAGTAGGTTATCGGTGTCACCGTTTCATCCCAGAGGGCATACATCACTGTATTTTCCTTTAAGACATAATCGGCATTGCATGGGAAGCGTGTATCGCTCTCCGGGCTGTTTTCGGCCCATGTCGCAAATGCATAGGAATGGGTATAGCCGTCAAGGTCAACGGATTCCTTTACACTTTCGCCAAGCTGTAATTTAAAGCCCTTTACTTCCTGCGGGGTAGCCGCATTGCAGTACACGGTTTTCGTTACCGGCTTTGTGGTGTCATTTTCCGTTCCGCCGTTTAATTCATAGGTCAGTGTTACGTCTGCCCGGCACACGGTATAGTAGGTAATGCTGTCCGGGATTTTTAAATGTTCCTCCCCTGACTTTACCTCCATCTTTTCAGCACCTTCCGCAGTAATGTCTGCCCTGCTGTTAAATCCTACTGCCGTAACATCCGACACATTTTCCCATCCGCCATAGGTACTGCACTGTGGCGCATCGATAAGGGCATAGGTGTCGTTGTTATACATGGAGCCTTCCCTCTTATAGGTCTGTGCAAAGTCCACGAATGTCACAGTGATGTCCTTGCGGTACACGGCATAGAGTGTGACGTTTCCGGTGACGGTGTACCGGGTAAGTCCTGTTTCTGAATCACTTTTTGTATTCCATCCGGCATGTTCCCAGCCGTTTTTGTATGCTGCAACGGAAATGTCGGCATCCGCACCGTAGTAGGTCTTTACGGTTTCCTTATCCGCCGACGTACCGCCGTTTGTTCTGTAGTCATAGGTAACGGTGCATACCGTCCTGTCATAATAAAGTCTGACCGTGGTATTTCCCTTCACCTGTGTCTGCGTGCGTTTTCCATTCTCCTGAATCGTCTTATTTTCATTGAATGAAAGTCCCTTTATTTCACGGGCAAGATTTTTATATACCAGTGTTTCGCCGTAGTACGGTGTTAAATCTTCTGCCACGGACGGTTTGTCCGGATAGTTTCCTGCCGTATCCATGTAGTAATGCTCCACGGTGACGGTATATTCATTGGTCTGTGATGCAGAGCATGCCTTTAACGTGACATTTTCTTCCGGCATGACAAATGTTACCGGATTTGATGTCTTTGATGTGCCGTTTCTGAAGGTAAGGCGTGACTCTGTTTCAAATCCTGCAAAACGGTAGGTATACTGCGCGGTCTTTTCGCTGAGCGTAACGGATGCCGTTACATTTTCTCCCCAGCGGTATGTACCCTCCCCGCTTTTTGCACTGAAAGCATCGGCATTGTCGTATGTTACTGTTACATTGTAAGTCTGTCTGTAAATATCAACGCTTGTTGTATAGCCTTCTGTCTGGTACTGTCCGCTGACTGTATACTTTACTGTCGCCGGTCTTACCCACTTATCTGTATCAAGACTGCCAAAATCATAATCAACCGTATCTCCGGTCCTGAAATCCTTATCAAAAATGGTGGTGTATGAAGTCCATGTGCCGTCTGCATTTTCATAACGTACACGTATCTTCTGGTTAAAAATAAGGTTTTCAGACTGTGTTGTATATTTTGCATACAGCGTTGTATTTCCTGCCGGTGTGTATGTATCTCCTGCGCCGCCGACACGCTTTGTAAGGGCAGAATCCAAATACCAGCCTTCGAAAGTATAGCTTACATTCTTTCCGTCAATCTCAACGGAAGCTTTTTCTGCATTTGGAAGTGTAACTGTGCCGTTGGTGTAATCCGCTTTTACGTTTACCGTGCCGCCGTTTGCGGTAAGGTTTTTAAAGCTTAATGCCGGAAGCCAGTAAGATGCTCCATTGAACGTTCTGCCTTCATCAATACCATGTTCCCGGTAATGCAGGATTGCCCACATGGTATCATAGGCATTATTGGTTGCCCTTAAAAGGTCCGGATTACCGTTATAGTATGCCGCCCAGTTCCATGTGCCTACAGACCAACCATCCCAGCCTTTCACCTCACCGTGAGTGGTATTGCTGTCCAGCTGTTCATTCCAGCCATTAAATGTTGCAGCTGCGTTGGTATTGGTGTCCATTATCGAAGCTGTACCTCCGTTTGTTTCATAGCTTACGGTATAGGCTCTCTGGGCTTTTAAAAAGCTGTAGATTTTGTCATATTCGTATGTTCTTACCGTATCTGTTGTGGCATTTCCATTTTCATCAAGAAGTGTACCGCCGTCTGCGTTGTAGTCCACCTTATAATTGTTATTTGTCCATTCTACAGATAAGTTGATGGTGTTATCCCACAGGTACCACTGCTGGTTGTCGCCGCCGTGATAGCCGCTGATCGTAATGTTAGTTCCGTTATCTGTGCTATATCCCCACAGATCAAGCACCAGTGAGGAAGAATCCAGTGAAGTACAGTTTCCAAGCTTCGAGCAGATGTAGAAGTATCCGTCCCCTGCCATTTTTAACGTCCATAACTGGTTATCGCCGCCATGATACGCATACTGCTGGACATTTGCTCCGGCTGATGTTCCGTTTACGTCAAGTACCTTTCCTGAATAGTTATTTTTGATTACCCAGTACGGCACATTATTTTCTGTTTTTACATACTGGAACGCAAACATCTGCGCATTTCCATTTACGCAGTCCCAAATCTGCACATTTGCGCCGTTTTCCGTACTTGCGGCATTAATATCTACGCTGTCATATCTTCCGCCGCACTTTGTACGGATTGTCGTCAGTCCGTTTTGTCCCGGCATGACTGCCGTTCCATCTCCCGCATAACTTCCTGCCGTGTTCATAAACTGGTCTTTATACACCCAATTACTTCCCGCGGTGTATCCCGTCTTTTTGAAATCCAATTTATTAAACCTGTTCTCCGATGCAGCCGAATAGGACTGGTAGTAGTTTTCTTTGTTATCCGCTTCGTTGCCCATATAGTTTACAAACCTGTCTGCCGCTTCCCACTGTGCGCAGAATGTAAACGTTCCGTCCGTCCGGTCGCCAAACCATGCCGGGTCCATTACATACTGTTCTCCTGTACCATATATATGCCATTCTTCCGGCTGGCACTCGTTAAACGGTGTCCACCCACGGTTATCACAGAAAATTCTTCCGTCTGCTTCTCTGATTACTGCCCAACCCTTAAATACGTATCCACTCTTTGTATATGCATTAGCTTTTAAAGTGAAATTCTCTGAATATTTAACGATTTCTGACGGCATATATCCGCTTCCACCATTCGGGTCATATTGTACCGTGTACTCCGGGAATGGCGGATATGTAAATGTGAGGGTCATTCGGTCTAATATTACTGTTACATCGGATTTATCAATAACCCAGTCATCATTATTATCATATAACTTTTCTATTTTGTTCTCACAGCCTTTGTATGTTAAATCTTCCGTCTGTTCTGATGATGTATTTGAATTGATACCTGATAAATCATGTGAACCATCAGCAGTGAAATTAAATGCTGCAATTCCATCACAGATAATAAATGACCCCTCATCTTCGTTATACCAATCACCATAACAATACTGTTCTGCGTGCCAGCCTGATGTTGTATTAACAGACATTGTATATGTAGCACTATTTACATTTCTGCGCACATTTACATTAACAGGAATCTCTAATGTTTTAGAAACATATATTGGTACATTATCACAACGGTCATCCGGACTGGTTGTCTGATTGTATTCGCCAAATGTTCCGTCTACAGTGTATTCAGCTTTTAAGATTCCCTGAACCATTTCACAAGTATATCCGTTATCAAAACTTGCAGCATTTACATTCTTTACATTTTCTGCAATCCCAATCAAAGCCATTACTAATGCTATAATTATACTGCCAAAAGACCATAACCGTTTTTTCTGTTTATTATTCATCTATATACTCCTCTCTACACAAAATGACACTCTACAGAATAAGACTGCAAAGTGCCATTTAAAATATTTTTTATTCTATTGTATTTTACAACATTAACATTGTATCTATGTTCATTTTTACACCTTTAGGTATGCCATGGGCATCAAAGATTGCTCTTACTTCATCTGGACCATTTGATGTGCAATTTTTATAATCACCACCATTAAAATTAGCGTTTATTGTATATCCAGTATTCGGGTCTGTATACTTATAACTTTTAGTTCCATCTCTATATTCATGGTCAAGTACCCACTTCCCAGTAGCAACCAGTCTTTCCTCATCGGTTAAGGTTGGGGCTGCTTCGGTTGCCGGTTCTGGGGTTGGCTCTGGGGTTGATTCAGGTGCCGGGGCTTCTTCAGGTTCATTACTTCCGGTATCTTCTACTTCTTCCGGCTCGTTACTTTCTTCTGTATCATTTCCTGTATTCTCTGATACGGATTCTTCCGGCTGCGCTTCTTCTACTACCGGTTTTGCCTGCTGTGGAGCTTCTGCTACGGCTTCTTCTGCCGGGGTTTCATTTTCTACTTTCGTTTCCTCTGCTACAGCTGTGGTTTCACCTGCTCCTGTCTGTGCCTGTGCTATTTCCATCGCTGCTGTGGTCTGTTCTGTCTTTTTTGCTGTAGCTACTGCCGTTGTCTGCTGTTGTGTTTCCTGTGCAGCTGTCTGCTTATTTTTATTACCGCCTGATACACACACCGCCGTTGTTCCTACGGCAATTAAAACGATTACCGCCGCTACTCCTGCTACTACTTTTACTTTTTTGTCCTTTAATAATTCTTTTAATCTTGTCATATTTTCAACCTTTCCTGTGACAAAGTTCGTCACAAATTTTTACATAACCCAATTTTCCAGTTTAATATTCTGTACTCTTATAAACTCTTTGGTGTTATTTGTCACCAGTATAAGATTTTCTGCTTTTGCATGAGAAGCAATAAGCATATCCATACCACCTATCGGAGTTCCCGACTTTTCAAGTGCCGCTCTTATCTTTCCATATTCATCAGCCGCATTTTCACCATATGGCAGAATCTCAATGGATGAAAGAAACAGTGATAATGCAAGCCGGTTTTTTTCAACCGCCGAACTTTTTTCCACGCCATACGTCAATTCAGCATATGTAATTGATGAAATACATATATCTGCCGGATTTTGTTCAAGGAATTTTCTGATAACAGATTCCGGCTTATGTTTTATAACATATATACATATATTTGTATCTAGCATATATTTCATAATTGTTCCCGCTCCTCCATATCAACTGTCCCTCTTTCCTCAAGAAAATCATCAGAAAACATTGTCAGACTGTTTAAAAATCCCTCCCATTTTGCATCTTTTGGAACAAGCATTACAATATCTCCGATTTTGCTGATATTTACTTCTGTTCCATTAAGCCTGTATTCTCTTGGAATACTGACTGATTGATTCTGCCCGGATTCAATTACTTTAGCTGTAAACATACCTATCACTCCTTTTCTTTTACTCTGTGATTAATTCATCAGGATATGTGTCGTCATCCATATCGTTACCAAACTGTACTCCTTTTAAGAACAATAAGACTTTCCTAACCTTATATTCCGGCAGACTGTCAATGATTTGCTTTGCCTGTTCTCTTTCACTCATATCAATAGTCCCTTTCTTTCAAATGTGACGAACTTCGTCACGTTCATCTTCGTCAGCGTCAATAAGTCCTTCTTTTTGAAGTTTATACTGCATAAGTTCTATCCAGTAGTCCCGGCATTTTTCCTGTCCGAGTACCCAGTTCTGTAATGTCCGGAACGGAATGCCAAAATATTCAGCAAATTGTTTCTGTGTCATTCCTGTTTTTTCTACCAGCTTCCTTACTGTCATATGGCAGCATACCTTCTTTCTTTTATCCTATACACAGTATACACCTGTTCGGTGTGTGTTACAAGCATTACTTTTTCTGCGTGACGAAGTCCGTCACATCTTCATTCCTTGTCGGGGCTTACGTGACTTATTCAGTTTTCAATGTGCAAATTGCAAATTTGTGACAAAGTTCGTCACGTTTTATATTTTATAAATACACAGCAATAATAGTCATATCTCCTGTAATAACATAACTTTCATCAAGCTGATGTCTGCTGCTGTTGTACTGTGCATATTTTAATTTTTCTACTGCGGCTCAAACGAAAATGCCTTTTCATACGAACAGCTTCCCTTTTTGCCCCTTAACGGATAGTCGTAATCTTCCGTCACGATAATATCAAAATTACCGTTTTCGATATCTGCTTTTACAACCTGCACCGACAGTTCCCCATCCGTGCCGATTTTTTCATTCACCGCCCTGCAGAAACCCTGTATCAGCTCCTGCATATAGGCTGCTGTATTTCCCTGACTGTAATCAAGGCGCAGATAAATGTCACCCATGACATCCACTGCGTAATCCGATGCCTTGTCAAGGCTGTTGCTTACCTCATTGTCCCTCATGTTGGTACTGATGATGGAACAGTGGATCAGCACACACAGCGCTGTGACAACCAAAAAACCTCCTCCGGTTATAACCGTTCTCATGAAGTTCTCCCCTTCCTGTTTTCTTACATTATTTTCCCCTAAACACGAACACTTTCCGGCTCAGCTTTTTCTAAATCACGTTTTCCCCAATCACTTCCCTATTCCGTCTTTAGCGTTCTTGCAATCGCATCGTATGTATGATTTGCATTCAGGTTCAGAAACGGCATTTTTAATGCGTATTTCAGCTCCAGCTTGTAATACACGTTCCCGGAAGTTGCGGTATCATACGTTACCGCCGCCGTCATGCCGTATCTGCTTACGTGAGAATTAATGTGGTCTAATGTAGCTGCATCCAGTGTATACCCGGCCGCATCATCACCGGTGCTTTTTCCATGCACTTCCATGTAATCCTGCACGTATTTGGAAACTTCATTTACCTTGTTTACGTCCATATTCATCTGTATAAACCCTATCGCCATGTAACACATGATAACAAGGATTACACAATATGCCGAACTTTCTATTATTGATTTCATACTCATCTCCATTCCGCAAATGCTTTGTCCCAAACAGCTGTCCGTGACATCTGCAGCACAGACAGCTTTATAAAAATCTTACATTTAAGGATTTTTCATACCCGTACCTTATCTGTACAGCAGTGTATTAATCACTGCCATAATGGTCTGTTTATACATTACAATAACCACACCCAGCATTGCCGTTACTGCCATAAATCCTGCCAGCGGCACAACGGCATCCTTTACCATTGCAATCAAGTCGCCCATACCGTCCTCCTATACACACACCTTGAGTAAAATCTTTATGAAAACCGCAATAACTGCGCCCATAAAAATAAATGAAGTAACCGCATCTCCATATAAATCTACTATTGTATCCATTGTTTTCCCCTTTCTGCGTACACGCCCAACGATTACAAATAATTTGTAATAACTAGCAGCATATCTGCTACCACCTTCACTGCTACAAAAAAAGTCGGAATATATTCTGAAAAACGCATTATACTGATATGGTCTGCATTGTCTGCCGTTTCATACTGATTCATCAATTCATAATTTCTTGTGAGAAGCGTTTTGATGGTTGTATCAATACTCTGCGCATCATTTTCGCTGAGTGAGTATAAAATACGTACCGAAGATGAGATATCCGTTACCTCAAACTGATTTAAAAAAGAATAATACGGTGTTACATCTGAAGGATTTTCTTCAATCGCATAAATGAACTGTTCCAGCGACTCTTTCATAATCACCGGTGCTGTATCATACGTATCTTCAATTGCCATTGCAAGTGATTCCTCCGAAAGGTTGAGTGCTACGTCCCTGAGCCAGTCTGCAAATGAATAATACAAATCTTTCCTCAAACGCTTCAATGCCGCCTGCCGGTTAATTTGTGGCACAATCCACAAATAAATACCGCATACCGCCGCCACGGCACACCACAGATACCATCCGTAATATGCCAGAATGCCGCTTATGCCTGCCATTATAACAAGAATCGGTATCAGACTGCGGTGAAGTTTCTTTAAGTCGGTATGAAATGCCATTTGATAATCTCTTTCTGCCGCCTTATCACTGCGCTGTTTAACCAGCCAGTTACAGTCATGCCGGATCTGCATATAAGTGTAATACATCATACATAAAATTAAAAATGTACAGGATACCACCTGATATAGCGGTTCATGTGTAATATCCAGCCTGATTTCAGATGTATTTTCACAGATATATGTAACCAGCACAGATACCGATGCCATCAGAAAACTCAGTACTACTCCGATTGCCGTTGTCTGTTTTATGCGTCTTATTTCCTCCTGAAACTGATATACCCGTTTTACCCAGTGGTCTGCATCGCACCGCAGTATTTCCAGTGAACTTTTATACTCCCCGCCTTTTTCTTCCACCTGTGTTAAAAAAGTATGCAGTGTTGTAATTCTTGAACATGCATATTCTTTTTCAATGTTTTTAAGTGCCATGCGATACACATCTTTTGTTGTCCCATACTGCATTTCCTGTATTGCCGCAATGATACAATTTTTCATTTTATGATCCGTGACTTTCAGTGTATCTTCAAGTGCCGTAAGAATTTTTGGCTGTCGTTCAAATGAATAAATCATCTGATGAATATATACATCCACATCGTGAAATTTCTTTTTCTTTTCTTTCCCTGAAAAATACGTGGCGGTCACCGCGGGAATACAAAGTATTCCCGCTGCCATCACCATAAAAATCCATATCGGCTGTAATCTGTAAAACCACCCTGTAAGGACGGTTATGACCATTACTGCCCCAAATATGCCTGCATACCCCTGTGGTGTACAGGCAGCTCCGCTCTCCCCTGCTTTCTGCTGTATTCTCCGATAAGAAAAATACTGCCTTACATTTCTATATTTAATTTTTTTCATGCTTCCTCCCATGATTATTCCCCTCTTGCACAAAAACTCATGCTGTCTGATACGGATTCTCAATCCCATACCGCAGAAAACGGCGCTGATAGGCTTCCGGTATCTGCTGCGGTGTTTTCCCTTCTCTGTCATATAACACCGTACAGGTATTCCTGCCGCCCTCATTGTCGTAAAATGCCATCTGTGTAATCCGCCGCCTTTCCTTTGCATCGCACTCAACCAGCACCCCGACATCAATATATTTGTAAATGTTATTGATGAAGCGTTCTGTAATATCACACGAGCCCAGCATATTATACATTCTGTCCGGCAGCCCCCGCACGTCGTCCAGATGTATCGTTGTCATACAGCTTGCCCCCGTTGACAGGCTGTTTAACAAATCCAGCACCTCCGGTCCTCTCGACTCCGACAAAAGTGTCCAGTCAATATTATGCCGTAGTCCCGCTCTGATAATCTGTGAATATGAAAACTTCTCATCCACAAAAAACTCTGCACATTTTTTCCCCGGATTAATTTTACGGTAATGGATTTCCTGATTGTCTTCATACACACCGACCTTTTCATTTGCCGGAATAAATGTGGACAAATATTTGAGCAATTCCGTCTTTCCGGCGTGCGGCTGCCCGCCAATCACAATATTGCAGTGTGCAGTCACACAATTTTCAAGCAGATTAATCAGCGCTTCCGGCGCATAACCAGCCTGTACAATATCCTGATGGCGAAATCTCAGCCTTGTCGGGATTTTACGGATTGCCATACTCTTTTTGGTACAGCGGGATTCATGCCAGATGGATATGCGCAAATCTTCCGTATTGGCCTCCAATATCGGATATGCCCTGTTAAACGGCACTTTCATAATGTTGGCAAGCCGGATTGCAAGATTATCCACATATTCCTCATTTAACCGGATATTATGGCAGTAACAGCCTTTCTTTAAATCTGTAACCCACAGATAATAACCGTCCCACTCAATATCCGTAACATCTTCATTCTGTATCAGGTCTTCTATTTCCCGAAACAGTTCTGCACGATTCTGCCGGATGTATCCTTTTAATCCCTGTTCTTTTTCCAATCCCTATTCTTTACTCCCCTCTCCGCTGATGGCATCCTGAATCTGCTGTTCATAAGAAATGTTATCTACCGCCGTTGTCGTCTTGGTATTCACAATCTTTACAACCGCAACCGTCAGCAAAACAGCCGCAAGAACTCCTGCAAGCGCCACAATGACCTTCCCGTAATGTTCAATAATATCGTGCATCTAAAATACCTCTCTTTCTTCTGAGTTGTTAAAATGTGATAATTTTCCGACTGGGAATGTATCCCTTTGGAATGACTTAAAACTAGAATTTATCCGAATAAAATAAAATAAATATAATAGATATCTATTACGTAATTAAGAATACCATATAAAATAGATTTTGTAAACCCCTAATATAAAAAATATTTAAAAATTCCAATAACTAAAAAGATACCCAGTATATAAAATCCTGCTGCTTCTCATTTCTGAGCAACTTGTTGCGAAGAGGCGGTGAGAAATTCGCGCATGCGATTTCTCATCTGCCATTACAGATGTTTGCTTTTACTCGAAAGTAAACATCTGTGTGATATACCCGGTATCTTTTTTATTTACTGCTTTACAAATGTAATCTGTGTCTGGCTGCTGTCTGTTAATGTCAGCTTGCCCTTCTTTAACGTATATGTATACTCATCGGATTCTGTCTGTCCCAGATAAGACATGGTAATTGTCAGCTTATCTTTTTCTGTCGTATACGTAATATTTAAAGAAATGCTGTCGCCAAGGCTGATACTTCCCGTTCCGTCGTCCTTTAATTCAAGCTTTGAAATATCGGCATCCGTTCCGTCTACAGTCCATGTACCTGTAATGGATTTGCTGCCGCCGCATGCCACAAAGGATAAAGATAATACCAATACGAGCATCAGCGCGCTTAATTTTTTCATTTTTTTCATGTGTTCTTCCTCCAATCCGCAGGCATTACAATATCAAAAGAATCTCAGATTGAATTTAATTTCCTTCTGCGATAAGAGTTTTTTGTCATGCCCGCAACACAAATAATCAATTATTCCTGTGTCATTTCTGTAATTGCTTCAATCACCTTTGGAAATTCCATTGCATGGGATGCTTTTACCAAAATATTGTCCCCCTGCTTTAAAAGTGCAGGCAATTGTGCAATAAGTTCCTCTTTTGTTGTAAATGTATGCACACTGCATGGATACGCACCGGCATGATTCTTCCGGTAATCTTTGGCACCCTGCGCAATCGACGTCGACAGCGCACCTACCGTCAGCAAAACATCCATCTGCTTTTGTGCCAGATAACTGCCGACTTCGTAGTGGAGCTGCTTTTCATTTTCACCCAGTTCAAACATATCACCTAAAATGCAGACCTTGCGCCCCTTTGCCGTATCCAGCACATCAACAGACGCTTTCATAGAAACCGGATTTGCATTATAGCAGTCATCTAAAATCAGAAATCCGTTTTCCCGGATAATATGATTTCGTCCGGCAATCGTTTCCATGCCCTCAATGCCTGTTTTTATCTGCTCTGCGGTCAGTCCGAGTGCCTCACCGACTGCCGCTGCTGCCATGGCATTATACACCATATGCTCTCCCGCAACCGGAATCTGCACAGTAAAATCTTCTGCCACATTTTCAGTCTGATTCTCCGTCTGAACAGCATTATCTGCTGCCATATGAATCCGGCAGCGGACGCCTTCCAGTCCTAAATTTTCAATATGATCCGCATAGATTCCCGCTGTATTTTTAATACCGAAAAATACCGGCTTTTTGCCGTAAACTTCTGAGATTGTAATGAGCTTATCGTCATCTCCGTTTAAAATAACCGTGCCATCCGGATTCATGGATTTAAAAATCTCTGTTTTTGCCTTTAAAATGCCGTCACGGCTCTTTAAATTTTCCAAATGACACAAGCCGATATTGGTAATGACACAAATGTCCGGCTGTGCAATCTTTGTCAGACGGGTCATTTCACCGAAATCACTGATACCCATTTCCAAAACGGCGATTTCATCTTCCTCCGTCAGTCTGAAAATAGTAAGCGGCAGTCCGATTTCATTATTGAAGTTGCCCTGTGTCTTTAATACTTTGTACTTCTGTGAAAGAACTGCGGCAATCGTTTCCTTTGTACTGGTCTTTCCGACACTTCCCGTAATACCGACCACTTTGATATCCAGATTGGCGCGGTATAACTGCGCAATGTCTTTTAATGCCTGAAGTGAGGATTCTACCTGAATGTACGGTCTTTTCTCTCCCGGAAGCTCCTGCTCGGAAATACAGCAGAGCGCTCCTTTTTCATAACAGGAATCAATATAAGCATGCCCGTCACTTCTTGCACCCTTAATCGCAATAAACATTCCCTGTGGCTGTATCTGCCTGCTGTCTGTTGTAATAGCTGAAACTTCTTTTATTTTGTCGCCGTCACTGCCATGATATATTCCATCACAGGCTTTTGCAACAGCTTCCAAAGTCATTCCCTTCATGGTACTCTCCTGCACTATTTATTATATTTATTCATAGAGATTTCTACAATTTTTTGTGTCAGCTGGTCATAAGACATGCCGACTGCTGCCGCTTCCTGCGGAATCAGACTGGTTTCTGTCATGCCCGGAAGCGTGTTGATTTCCAGACAGAAAATGTCTTCGTCTTCATTTAACAACATATCCACTCTGCCGCATGTTTCAATACCGACTGCCTGACACGCTTTAACTGCCCAGCGCTGCATTTTCTGCGCTACATCTGCCGGAAGATTTGCCGGACACGTTTCCTTTGTTGCGCCATTGTACTTATTCTTGTAGTCATAAAAGCCTTCTAACGGTTCAATTTCAATAACCGGCAGTGCTTCTCCGTCAAGAACCGCTACTGAAAATTCCCTGCCCTTTACATATTCTTCAACCAAAATGTTATCTTCATAGCGGAAAGCTTCTTCCACTGCGGCACGGAATTCTTCTTCGTTATTTGCAATGGATACACCTACACTTGAACCGCCGCAGCACGGCTTTACAACACACGGATACGGAACATATTCTATCTTATGTCCTTTCTTTAAAGAAATGCCCTTTGGCATCGGAACACCTTCGGATACCAGTACCTTTTTAGTCAGTTCCTTGCTCATGGAAATGGCGCTGCTTAAGTATCCTGTTCCTGTATATTTAATACCCATCAAATCAAACGCAGCCTGAATCTTACCGTCTTCGCCGTTCGCACCGTGCAGTCCGATATAAACGATATCTGCTGCCTGACACAGTTCGAGTACACCCGGTCCGAAAAATCCGCCGCCGATGCGTTCTCTTTCTTCAACCAGCTTTGCAATACCGGCTGACTGTTCTTTCATGCTGTCTGCCAGCTTTTTTAAATCATTGTCTTCCTGGAAAAATTCACTGCTGTGCTTATATTTCCCCGAACCTGTAAATACATCTATCATATTGGCATGATGTCCGTTTCTTCTTAACGAACCGCACACCATCATACTTGTCATAATGGAAACATCTCTTTCCGTACTGGTTCCGCCAGCTAATACTACAATATTCACAACAATCCTCCTATCTACCAAAAAAGGCAGCTTCTAAGTCTTTATCTATATAAATATAGCACGTTACCTGCCTGTATGCAATCTGCATTTTAAAGGAGATAACGTGCTTTTTACTACCGCTGGTCTAACGGTACATATTCTTTATGGTCACAGACATTGCGGTATGCCGGACGGATAATCTTGCCACAATTAATTAATTCTTCAATTCTGTGCGCACTCCATCCTGAAATTCTTGCCACTGCAAATATCGGTGTAAAAAGTTCCTGCGGAAGTCCCAGCATACTGTATACAAAACCGCTGTAAAAATCGACATTGGCGCTGACGCCCTTATAGATTTTGCGTTCCTTTGCAATTAATTCTGCCGCAATCCGTTCAACATCAGACATGAGTTTAAACTCTTTCTCTCTGTTCTTTGCTACAGAAAGTTCTTCTACGAAGCCCTTGAACACTCTCGCTCTAGGATCGGATAAAGAATAAACCGCATGTCCCATTCCATATACCAGTCCGGTATGGTCAAATGCTTTTTTATGAAGAATGTCATCTAAATATGCGGTGAGTTCTTCTTCATTATCCCAGTCTTTTACATGGGCTTTGATATCTTCAAACATCTGGCTGACCTTGATATTTGCACCGCCGTGACGAGGACCTTTTAAGGATGCCAGTGAAGATACAACCGTTGAATACGTATCTGTTCCGGATGATGTTACAACGTGGTTTGTAAATGTAGAGTTATTACCGCCGCCGTGTTCTGCATGCAGTACCAGTGCAATATCCAGAATCTCTGCTTCTAACGGTGTATATTTGCCGTCCGCCCTTAATAAATGCAGAATATTTTCCGCAGTTGAAAGCTTCGGGTCCGGTTCGTGGATAATCAGACTGCCACCCACATGAAAATGCCGGTATGCCTGATAGCTGTATACTGCCAGAAGCGGCAGTTCTGAAATCAGCTGTAATGACTGTCTGACAACATTCGGCACACTGGTATCGTCTGCCTTATCATCATATGCATAAAGCATGAGTACGCTTCGTGCCACCGCATTCATAATATCGCGGCTTGGCTTTTTCATGATGATATCCCGTACAAAATTCGGCGGAATACATCTGTAATTGCCTAAAAGTTCATTAAAATCCGCCAGCTGCTTCTTATCCGGCAGTTCACCGAAAAGCAGCAGATACGTCACTTCTTCAAATCCAAAGCGTTTATCCTTTGTAAATCCTTCAATCAGCTTTTCTACATCGTGTCCTCTGTAATAAAGCTTACCGTCGCACGGATGGGACACGCCATTTTCATCCACCTCCGATGCCTTGACTTCCGAAATCTCTGTCAGTCCGGTTAATACGCCCTTACCGTTCAGATCGCGAAGTCCCCTCTTTACCTCGTATTTGTCATACAGAGAAATATCAATTCTGTTATTCTCCCTTGATTTTGCTGCCAGAGCTTCAATCTCTGGCGTTACTGCTGAAAAGTCCCTTGCCTCCAATATGTGTAACCTCCTTTTCCGCCATTGTCATAAAGGCATAATGCTATCTTAACCTCGTTCCCTCGTAACGGACATGTGTCCTGATACAGTCCCGAAGTGATGCATACCGTTTTTCAATCGGTCCGTCCGGGACCTCAATCTCCATAGAAGCTGCCATTGCGTTAATCACCGAATCGTCTAATTTGTCCTTGCACAGCGAAAGCACATTTAATTTTTCCGTGTAGCTTTCCGCGTCCAGAAACAGCAACAGATACGGATTTACGCCTCCCTCCTGTGGCAGTTCTTCCAATTCTATTGATTCTACAGGTTCCGGTTCTGAATTTTCCTGCGTATCCGGCAGTTTTTCCGCACCGGCAGTTTGTGGCTGTACTTCCTGTGCTTTCTCTAAAGCTTTTGCTACTTCCCGCTGTGCCGGTTCTTCCACCGGATTTACCTGTTCAAACCGGTATTTCTGTGTAACTTCCGGATATTTTTCGTGGTCAACTTCACTCATAAACATCTCATAAGGTCTTACATATACCGCATAATCGCCGTACAACGCCTGATACACAACCATTTTTTCTTTGGTTTCGGAGTGATACGCAATACATCTGACCTGATATAATTTATCCTTAAAATGCCTGTAAAATCCGCCGATTACAATCTGTCTGTCTTCCATAACAATCTCCGCTCCTCTCTGCAAGGTTTTCAGTATTGATGACTTTAAGCCGCTGCTGCCGCAGACACCGGATTCGAATTTCTGTAGTGTTCTAGCAGATTTAAAATTCCTGCAACCGCAACATGGCACAGCGCCACGATATATCTGCAATCCGATTCCACCGTTTTATTGCACTTTAAATACTGCTGGTGAATCTGGATTACATAGTCACACAACTGCTGCGGCGTTGTAAAGCGCCTCACAACCGTGCTGTTTACATTAATTTCTCCACTGCGTATGTAACTTCTTAATGCAAATTTCAGCTTTTTTTCATAGATACAATGCTCCCTGATAGAACCTGTAAATACACAATTATGTGGAAATGTAAAATAATCCGCCAGATAGTGGGTCACCTCCCCCAGCTTCCGGCAATAGGCTGTCGATATTTTTTTATAATCATCTGAATTCACGGTGAGCTTTCTGATAAATTCACACACCATATCAAAGGTTTCTTCCATATTATGTTTCGTAGTTACAAACGAAGGCTTGCAGTCCGGAAGCACACTTCCGACAATAAATGCCTTTCTGTGATTTTCAAGTAACTCGCTGTCAATATGATCTAATAAATATCTTGACAGTGAAACATGGGATTTCTTTCTCATTTTGCCTCGCATTCCGCTGGATAAAACAGCTTTTTAAATTACATTAAATTTTTTTCTGCAATTAATTTACATTTTAAACTAAAAATAATATAATTACAATGAAAAAATTATAAAATTGTGCAAAATTGCACTTAAAGGAGGACTTTTATGGACGCGATAGATTTACATGTACACTCAACCTTTTCGGACGGAACGCTGACACCTTCTGAACTTGTCAGCCGTGCAAAGCAGTTTCACCTTGCCGCCATGGCGCTGACCGACCACGATACCATTGAAGGGATTCCCGAAGCCGTACAGGCTGCCAGCGAACAAAACCTAGAGCTTGTTCCCGGTGTTGAATTAAGTACATTCTGGGACGAAAAGGAAATCCACATTGTCGGCCTTTTTATTGATTATACGGACAAAACCTTCCAAAAAGAACTGGAAAGTCTGCGTGATGTCCGCCGTAACCGCAACATTGCCATGTGTGAAAAATTCACACAACTTGGCATTCCGATTGATTACAGTGATATGGAAAAAGAATATGCCGACGCTGTGATTACGCGGGCGCATTTTGCGGATTACCTGCTTAAAAAGGGCTATATAAAAAGCCGTAACGAAGCCTTTGACCGTTATATCGGTTCAAACGGCCCGTGCTATGTACCGCGAAAAAAAATGCCCTGCGCCGAAGCTATCCGCCTGATAAAAGATGCGGGCGGCGTTCCAATCCTTGCACACCCTGTTTTATACCACCTCGGAAAAGAACCGATGAATAAGCTTATGGACTACCTCTGCGATTCGGGCATTGTCGGACTGGAAGCCATCTATTCCACCTATACTGCCGGTGAGGAAATCCAGATGAAAAAACTTGCCAGTGAGCGCGGACTGATTCTTTCCGGCGGTTCAGACTATCACGGTACCAACAAACCGCACATTGAACTGGGTATCGGCAGGGGACATTTATTCGTGCCATACTCTTTATTGGATGAAATCAAAAAGCACCGCAGATAACACTTTTTTAATTCAAAAACAGCACCGGAAACTCCTTAGCGCATATCTGCATCTGCCGCTTTTCTCTCCGGTGCTGTTCTTTTATCCCTTATCTTTAATCTATACACTTCAAAATATTTTTCAAAGCATAGGCAACGCCGTCCCTGTCATGGTGCAGTGTCACCACGTCTGCCACCGCAAGCAGTCCATTGGACGCATTTTCCATAGCAATGCCGCAGCCTGCATATTCCAGCATATCAATATCATTGTCTGCATCGCCGAATGCCGCAACCTGCTTTGGATTTAATCCCAGATATTCTGTAATAAATTTCACACCGGAACGTTTTCCTGCATCCTTATATGAAATTTCCACAAGCTGGCTGATTGAACTGGTGATATAAATATCCTCCACCTCTGCCTTTAAAACTTCGATGACCTTTTGCTTCTGTGCTTCATCTTTTACCACAATGTCCATGCTGTCAAGTTCATCATCATGCTGCTTTAAAAATGAAACAATATCGTCCTGCAAATGTCTGGTAGACTGCACATATGCCACGGCATGCTCTGTTGCTCCGAATTTTACCGGGTCTTCAATATATTCTTTTGCCGCATATGCAGTGCCGCGGATAAATCCCTCATACGTAACAGGAAAATCCTTTGTCAGTTCCAGAATCTTTTTTACAGACTGCTCCGTCAGCACATAGGAACGCAGACACTGCTTGTCCTGTATTCTGTATACAGCAGCTCCGTTACTCGTTATCGCATATTCAATGCCCGGAATGGAAACAACGTCCTGCGGCAGTGTGTCAAATGCCCTTCCGCTGGCAATACACACATGAATTCCCTTTGCAACCGCCTTACGGATTGCTTCTTCATTTGCCTTTGAAAGCTTCCCTTGTGCGTTTAACGTTGTCCTGTCGAGGTCTAATGCTATACATTTAATATCCATTTTCCGTTCATCTCCATTCCACTGCCCTTTCCGGGTGCTGTTCTTAGTGATGGAATAATCTCATGCCTGTAAAGCACATTGCAATGTTGTGCTTGTTGCAGGCTTCAATTACATTGTCATCACGGATTGAACCGCCCGGCTGTGCAATATATTTTACACCGCTCTTGTATGCTCTTTCAATGTTATCGCCAAATGGGAAGAATGCATCTGAGCCTAATGCCACATCTGTATTCTTATCAAGCCATGCACGCTTTTCTTCCTTTGTAAATACTTCCGGCTTTTCTGTAAATACTCTTTCCCATTCGCCATCTGCCAAAATATCCATGTAATCTTCGCCAATATATAAATCAATCGCATTATCTCTGTCGGCACGTCCTACATTTTCCTTAAACGGAAGGTTTAATACCTTTGGATTCTGACGTAAGAACCAATTGTCTGCCTTAGAGCCTGCAAGACGTGTACAATGGATTCTGGACTGCTGTCCCGCACCGATACCGATTGCCTGTCCGCCTTTTGCATAGCATACAGAATTGGACTGTGTATACTTTAACGTGATAAGTGCAATCATCAGATCAATCTTCGCGAATTCAGGAATTTCCTTATTGTCTGTTACAATATTTTCAAGCAGTTCCTTGTTAATCTTAAATTCATTTCTGCCCTGTTCAAATGTAACACCGAATACCTGCTTTCTCTCGATTGGCTCCGGCTTGTAATCCGCATCAATCTTGATGATGTTATAGTTGCCCTTTTTCTTTGCCTTTAAAATTGCCAGTGCTTCTTCATCATAGCCCGGTGCGATGATACCGTCTGAAACTTCATGCTGAATCAGTTTTGCGGTTGTCACGTCACACACATCTGAAAGGGAAATAAAATCACCAAAAGATGACATTCTGTCCGCACCTCTTGCTCTTGCGTATGCACAGGCAAGCGGTGAAAGTTCTCCAATTGCTTCATCTACCCAGTAAATCTTCTTTTCAACTTCTGTTAAAGCAATGCCTACTGCCGCACCAGCCGGAGATACATGCTTAAAAGAGGTTGCCGCAGGCAGTCCTGTTGCTTCTTTTAATTCTTTTACAAGCTGCCAGCCGTTAAATGCATCTAAAAAATTGATATATCCCGGTCTGCCGTTTAAGATTTCTACCGGAAGTTCACTGCCGTCTGCCATAAAGATTCTGGACGGCTTCTGATTTGGGTTACAGCCGTATTTTAACTGAAATTCGTTCATTTTTTCCTCCTTGCCGCTTCTGCGGAATCTGACTTATTTATTTTTATTGATAATTCTTGTTTCGTACTTTCCGGTTTCAATGTCGATGAAACGGACAAATAAAGATACCTTATTGTCTTCATTTAAGTTGTTCCAGATCATTTCTGTAAATGTGTCAATATCACCTGAAATCCGAACCCATGTCGGCTCGCCTTCAAAACTCGGAAGCGGATTGGCATCTTTCATATAAGTATGGATAAAACGTCCTTCGCCCGCTACAGGATTTCTGTAATCAAATGTATAGCGGTTGCAGGCTGCCGGATTGCCGTTGTTGCTCTTTAAAATCGACATTGCATAGTCAAATGTGCCGTTTTCAATGTGCATAATGCCTGAAATTCTCGGTGTGTAGTTTGGTCCGTCCGGTTCAAATTCTCTTGTTCTTAAAGATTCTTCAAATGTCTTTCCCTGGCTCATTAAATCATAAACCGTATCTGTCTGGTCGCCGTTTGTTACAATCGTATCATTTCCTAAAACACGTACCGGCGCATAGATAATCAGACTTGGGTCACTTAATTTTGACGGGTCAAATGCCTGTGTGCGGATTCCTTCACCGTCTTCAACAAATACACGGTTGCGGCTGTTCTCGCTTCTGCCCATGATAAAGTAAGCTGTTACCGCTTTCTTTCCGTCCTCTGACTTACCAATCACAATTCCTCTGCCCGGATAATCACAGCCTGACAGTTCCTTTTCCAACATCTGCATTTCCATACAATCCTCTCTTTCCACTGCCTATGCAGCACTGTAGTTTTTCGATTGAAGATTTGCACCTCTATGGCATAAATCTTCGTAAAAATAATATAAGCCGGCCCCTGAGTAACCAAGCTTTAATGGTCGCCCAGGCGGTCGGCTTATCTACAAAATCTGTACTCCCTGTGGGTAATCCCACATACAGGAGAATGGTTCTTTACATCTTCCTGCATTTTCCGCCAGTCGTACAGCAGCTACTATTAAGATACACTATTTTTTTCGGAAATGCAATGTTTTTTATTTTATACTTTGTCTTATATTTTTACAAACCTGCTATAAATTCATTCAAATCCGAATATTGCAGTGCATACTTTTCTTTGTCAATGCTGCTGTTCGTGCCTGCGAAAAAAACCTTTACCGATGTACCGTCCGTTCCCGTGATTTCAAATGCGTAACTCCAGCCGCTCGCAGATGCCGGTGAACTTTTCGTACACATCACATTCTGCATATACGCTGTAATCTTATCAATATCATCGGCTTCTTTATAACTTTTTATTTCACCGGTGTTCCCGCTGATAATATTCACAACTGCAATATCCTGCACTTTTTCACTGACAATATCCGAAAGTTTTCTCGTGCCTTCCGGCTTACTGCACCCGGCGACTGTACACATTAATAATATTACCGTAACGATGATGCAACTGATTTTTTTCATACCTCTCCTATTCTAAGCAACTTGTTGCGATGAGGCGATGAGAAATTCGCGCAGGCGATTTCTCATCTGCCATCATAGATGTTTGCTTTCGCCCGGAAGCAAACATCTGTGTGAAAAATCAGCACATCAGTGTGATTTTTCACACTCCCCTTTTCCGCAGGCATTTTTGTGACGCCTAAAACGGATTATAGTGCTGCATTTTACTATTGATATAAAAATTGGCAAACTCCGAAATCGCTCTTAACTGCTCTTTTACTTCCTCTTTATTCTCAATGTCTTCGACAACTTCTACCTGCCAGCAGTGCCATGCATACCAGGTTAATACTTTATATTTACTGCTAAATTGAGGTAAGCCCCTTACATTTTCCATATAATCCAGTCCCAAAGCATAATCCTTTTTGAACTGTTTCATGGCTTTTGACGGATTTTTGAATACCGGACGTCCATATGAATTTGCACCGATTTCATATGCGGTATTTTCTCCAAATTCGATTTTGCTTCCGTCTGTGTGAAATGCTTCGCTTTTTACCGGAACATATGCCCGGAACCACACCACAAACAATATGACTGCTGCCAAAATGAGTATGGTGAACGGAATGATTCGTTTCATTGTTTTCATATGCTTTCCCTCCATTCAGAAATTCAATAACTACTCACTCAATTCATCAAATAATTCTTTTAATGAATTTTCCATTGAGTCACCATTTTTCACTTTATAGACTTTGTTATCTACCTTAACCCGGTTGGTGTCTATGCAGGTAATGAATGTTTGTTTATTTTCCCATTCAAATTTTATCCCGTAACTCCAGCCCGTTTTAGAATCACTATAAAAATAATCCGGTTGTAATTTGTACTCCCCAAAATATTGTGCAAGCTTTTCTATATCCTCCGTATTTTTAACTACAACAATATCTCCCGTTCCGCCGGATACAATACTCACTTGCTCAATATCCGAAATATTTCCTGCATACAGCGAATCCAATTTTCTGTGTTTAAAACAAAATAATATTATAACAATACTAATAGCTATTACTATAACTATGATTGCCTTACTTTTCTTTTTCTGCATATAGTTTTCCCCTTTTAATCTGGTATTACAACTACATATTTCCATGTTCCATAACACGCTCCCCATACATAACGTGACGGATAATTAGTCCAGCCATCTGCTACCCTTATACATGTACTATAAGCTAATTGTACATATTCTAAATATATATTACAATCCCCCCTGTCGTAAACGGTCGTTATTTTGACGTAAACGGTCATTTTTTTACAATATAATCTCACAATAAAAAAAACTGTCTTTTTCATAAAAATCTAGTGTTCCATCCAGCTGCTGTACCGTTTCCTTTATAATTTTTATGCCATATCCGTGCCTACTGCTTTTTTTACTTGTGTATTCCAATCCCTGATGTTGCAGGACTGATTCTGCAATCGCATTTTTAATCACGATATCCAGTACATCTTCATCACTTTGAATGCTGATTCCAATAATCCTGTCATTTACAGGAAGTTTAAGCTGCGCTTCTATAGCGTTGTCCAGTGCATTTCCCAATATACTACACATATCTACTTCGGATATCTGTTTTAACTTCCGGCATACATATACCTCTGTCTGTATTCCTTTTTCCCTGCAAAACATCAATTTTGCATTTAGGATAGTATTGACAACAATACTATCTGTATAAACCATATCTCCCAATATAAGTGTTCTTTGCGTATATTCTGCTAAATAACGACGCATTCCCTCAATATCCGGTATTTCACTATAAAGATACCCATTCAGGCTCTGCAAGTGCTTTTTTAAATCATGCCTTGTTTTTTTTATCTGCTCATCAATTTCATGAATACCGCGCATATATAATTCCTGCTGCTGCCGTTTTCGTTCCTGCTGCATATAGTATTGTTCTCTTTTTTGTGCTTCTTTTGTCCGCAAAAAAAAATAAATTAGTATACTATCAATTAATAGAATGCCTACTACACTATACATTCTGCTTGCTGTCGTAAACAGCAGCAAATACACTATTCCTACTGATATAATGACAACAACTACAAGCAATACTTTTTCTAATGTATTAAGTAAGCCGGATATTTTTTTTATTCCCCACATACTTAACAATGCTACAAAAAAATATATAACTGACAAATTCACCATATATATTTTTATTAATATCGTAGATACTATTCCATTTGTTAATATAACGGCAATACTAAAAAACGTTATTACAACTGTCGCTTTGCTAACTGCCACATACCCTTTTGCTTTTTCTCCAATAATTCCATATATACTTAACAGAACCCATTGTGCCGGAATATTCCACCACACAGAATACTCATTTATCCAGCAAAACTGCATAAATACCGTAATTCCTATCACAGCATCCCCCATTGCTATATATCTGTTTTCTCTGTCTTTTTGTGACGGAACTGCTAAAAGTGTATGCATCTGTTCTAACATTAAAAAACTGATAAAAATACTTCCTAGTCCATTTACTAAAAATTTATCACTTCCATATCCCCATATCATACCTTCACCATCGTTCTTTTATATTCCTTATATTTTTTCAATACATTAGTCTTATTCCTTCTGCTAATTTCCAATTCCACTCCATTATCTAAAAGTATTTTTTCTTCCGCTATATGAATTCTTTTTATATGCTTTAAGTTTACAATATATTTTTTATGTATTTTTACAAAATCATATGACAAAAGCTGTTTTTCCATTTGGGACAGCGTATTTCTGATTTCATAATCATATTTGTTTGTGTGGATTATAATATAGTGATTATCGCTTTGAATATATATGATACTGGAAACTGCTATACTTTCACTACTGCCATATATATCAAATTGTACGATTCCATTTTGTTTTAATTTTCCTTTTAATTTACTGATTACCTTCGGAAGTACCTGTTGATACTGTGCCTTCCTTAAAAAATAGAACGGCTGATATTCAAAGCTGTCATATACCATTAAATCATTTGAGGTAAGAAAAATAATATTCGTTTCCTTTCCACAATGAGCCAGCTTTTCTGCTGTTTCAAATCCCGTCATTCCACCCATATACAAATCCAGAAAAACGGCATCATAATTACATTTTTTACAGCCTGCAAGAAACATTTCCCCACTATAATAAATATCAATAATATCGTTATATTGAAGACAGTCTGTCAACTGTCGCTTTAATGTGGTGCAAAATTCTATATCATCATCACATATAGCTATATTCATAGACTTTCCCCCTCTTTAAAATCACATTCTATACGGATATCCCGCCGGGAAATTAATAATTTCCCAGCAGCTTTATCTTTTTGGATTCTTCCTCAATGCCACGCAATGCGTTAATCACCCGCGGGTCATCAATATTGCCTTCAAAGTCTACGAAAAAGCGGAACTCCCACTCTCTGCCTTCAATCGGACGGGACTCAATTTTATTCATGTTCAGTCCGTTGTAAATGATGTGGCTTAACAGGTTATAAAGTGTTCCGGCTTCGTTTGCCGTTTCAAATACAATGCTCATCTTCTTCGCATTTTTTACAAATTTTCTTGTATTCGTAACGATGACAAAGCGGGTTGTGTTGTTGTCCAAATCATTAATCTTATGCTTTAACACTTCCAGTCCGTATACCTGTGCCGCTTCTTCACTTGCAATGGCAACGTGGGACGGATTCTTTTCCAAAAGCACCTTCTGGGCACTCTGCGCTGTATTTGCCTGACTAATCTGATTCCAGTCCTTGTGCTGTTCCAAAAATCCTTCACACTGCATTAAGCCCTGCGGGTGGGAATAAACAGTTGTTACTTTGTCCAAATCCGTACCCGGAAGACCAAGCAGTGCATGTTCTACCTTGATATAAGTTTCTGCAATAATATAGTTATTATATTCCTGCAATAAATCATAAACACCTGCCACAATCCCGGCTGTTGAATTTTCAATCGGAAGCACCGCATAATCTGCCTTGCCCATTTTGACCGCTTCCATGGCATCCCGCCATGTCGGCACATGAAAATTTTCTACATTTTCGCCAAAGTAACGCTTCATGGCAATATAGCTGTATGCCCCCGGAACGCCCTGATAAACGACCTTGCAGTTGGTCTTGTCCACTTCGTCCACAGCTTCATACGGCTCTCGTAATGTCTGACCATTTTCTTCCAATAAGCGGTACTGCATTTTTCTGGAATTTGCCATAATCTGTGAAAATAAATCATTGATTGCATGGACATTTTCCGGGTTCTGAACCATTTTTGTGATTGCCGCCAGTTTTGCATTTTCTCTTTCCGTATCCAGCACTTTCTTGCCGGTAGAAATTTTATATTCCGCTACTGAATGACAAAGTGCCATTCGTTCTTCAAATAATGATACAAGCTGTTTATCAATTTCGTCTATTTTTTCCCTGATTTCACCTAAATCTAACATTTTAATCCTCATTTCCGCTTTGCTCTGACACTTTTTCGCCGTGCGCGTGTGCGAAAGCTTCGCTTCCACGCACTGTCGGGCATTCGCCCTATCGTCCGAAAGTCCAGAAAAGAACTCTGTGCAAGCACAGTTCTTTTCTATCCTTCCGTCCGGCACGGCTCATTGCTTACGCACATTATATCATAAAATTTTTTGTATCGCACTAGGATTTGTGATATAATTCTTTATAATTATGTTTTTAAGAAATGAGGCTTTTTATGAAACTGAAACGTAGTGTAAAATTTATCATTCCGGCTGTTGTCGTTGTTTTGATTGTTGTGGCGGTGGTTGTTCATGCCCTGCCGAAGAAAAAGCAGACGAACAGCGCCGATGCCGCCGGAAATACTGCCGGAAATTTAATGAACGGCGGATTATTTTGTGAGTACAACAATAAAATTTATTTTGCCAATCCATACGACCACAATTATCTCTACGTCATGGATTCCGATTGCAGTAATGCCCGTATGCTCAACTCCGACAGCGTGGCATCGTTAAACATTTACAATGATAAAATTTATTATGTAAAGAACAATTTTTCCAAAGAAATGATTGGTACGATTCTGCGCGGTCAGTTATTCGGCATTTATCAGACGGATTTGGAAGGGCAGAATTCGACAATGCTTTACAATCATCTGACCGGCTCTGTCAGTCTGTGCGGCAATTATCTGTATTACCAGCACTACGAAAGCGATGTCGGCATTACCTTACACCGCATGGACATTGACGGCGAAAATGATAAACTGGTTTCAAACACGCCTTACAATCCTTCCTGTGTCAGTGAGGGTAAAATTTATTTTTCCAATACAGATAAGAAAAATGTTATCAGCACGCTCGACCCGAAGGACGATTCCATTTCCCTGTATTACGATGCGAATTCATATTTACCGGATTCCGAGGGGAATTATGTTTACTACATTGATATTTCCAAGGGATATTCACTGGTGCGTGTCAATAAGAATACAAAGACGGTTGAACTGCTTTACGGAAAAGAAAACTGCAAGGTGATTAATTATAACCTGTATGGCAGTAAAATTTTCTTCCAGCTGGAGGGCGATGATAATCCGGGTCTATACCGCATGAATACCGACGGTACGCAGGTGGAATATATTGCAAGCGGCGATTTGACCAATATCCACTGCACCTCACAGTATACGTTTTTCCAGTATTTTGACAATCAGGGAGTTTTATACCGCGTGCCAACCATGGGCGCGATTAGCTACCCGGAAGAAATCCGGATTCAGAAGGAAAGTTAAAACAGAGCTGTTGTCTGACGTTTGTGTTTAATCATAAAAGTCAGTACAACAGCTCTGTTTCTATGCCGCCGCATTGGCATTAATACTGTCTATCACCTTCTTAATGCCAATCCATACTTTCATATCTGTAAATATCTCTGTAATGCTTCCCCTGTCTGTAAATGGGGATTCCTGTAAGACAGAAAAATCTTTCATCATTCCATTTTGGACAATATATTCCACAATCTGATTGACAAAATAAATCTGCCTGCTATCCATGTTGGATTCTTTTAAATACTCTGAAAATGCTTCCTTTGCCGTGTTCATATCCAGTCCGACAATTTCACGGACAAATTCACCCAATGGCTTTGTACCAACCTCATTTTCATAGTCCTTTTTCGTACCGATTTCTTTCCACAAAATATCTTCCAGTTCTGTAACATCTGGGGCTGTCAGCGGCTGGTTTGTCTTTAACTTTGCAATCGCCGTTTTATCCTGATGCTGTCTGATATAATACTCTGCCTTTGCTTTATAGTTTTTAAGCATATCACTTTCAAGCTCTGATTCCTTCCACTCTGTGGACAGAATTTCATCGGTCAGATTAATTTCAACATCATATTTCTGCTCTTTATCAGACACATATTTCATTAAATCACGCAATCTGGTGCGGATTTCTTCAAAGTCATTCATTCCCGCACGCTGTACATAATCCGTATTTAAAATCCTATGAATCAGTTCTTTTTGCTGCTGTATCTCCGGAATATGTGCAATACGTGCAAGTCCCGAAACTTTTCTTTGCAAATCACCCATTGCGCGGGTATAAGATTTCCCTGCAAGGCTGGCTAATTCAATATGATACATCAACGCATCAAAACGCACCGCTTTAGCATCATCTTTATCCGGCAAAATAAGCGGTGCAACTTCTTCTTTCACCATAAGTGTATCTTCATAGGTGATATTCTGATAATTATCCTCTAAAGAATACATCTCCACATATCTTAAATGCTGGCTGACCGCAAAATTGTTTTTCGGAAGCTGCTGAACCTTTTCTGCCATTTCATGAACCAATGCTTTTCTATATTCGATAAGTCTGTCCACCTGGCAGGCAAGGTCCTGCAACTTAAATGAAAGTTCAAATTGCAGGTTAAAAATCGAGGTCTGTAATGTCTGCACTGCACCGGCTTCTTTCCCTTTGCCGTTTTCACGAAAGAATTCAAAATTTCCACAGAAATCAAATATATAAAACTTATCTTTATCCAGTCCGTCAAGCAACCCCTCACAGCGCCTTGTTCCTCTGCCTATCATCTGCCAGAACTTTGCCTTACTCATTACTTTCTTAAAAAACACTAGATTGACGACCTCTGGAATATCAATTCCTGTATCCAGCATATCTACAGAAATGGCAATCTGCGGCAGTTTTTTCGGGTCAGAAAATTCATCAATCGCACTTTGCGCATAAGCTGTATAATTATCAATGACCTTTGCATAATCTACCAGATACGGATACTCTTTATAAAATACCTCCTGTATTTTTTCAGCATGACGGTGGTTTTTTGCAAAAATAATCGTCTTTCCGATTCTTTCTCCGTAATCGACTCTGATTCCTTTTGTCATTACTTCATTTAAAACTTTGCGGATAGTATCTTCATTAAAAAGCCACTGATTTAATGCAGAAGAATCAATCGACTCCGGTATCTTTCCGTCTTCTGTTTCAAAGGTTGCTTCATAAATTTCCTTTTCATCATCAGGCAAATCATCATATACAATGCCGTCTTTTAAAAATTTAAGCTCTGATTCGCAAGAAACATAATCCACTAAATACTCGTCTTTTACTGCCGCCGCCAAATCATATCCATATGTAGGCACACCGTTTTCCAGTTCAAATACTTCATATGTATTTTTATCAATCTCGTCCTTTGGTGTCGCTGTCAAACCAATCAGTGGTGCATCAAAATAATTAAAAATATCCCTATACTTGTTGTAAATCGACCGGTGTGCTTCATCACAGATAATTAAATCAAAATGTCCGCAGGTAAAAATTTTTCCTTCCTTATCATTGACCGTATCAATACAGTGCATCATCGTCTGATACGTTGAAAAGACCGCACGCGCATTGTAATTATCCTTTTCTTCTACCAGATTGGTACAGGAAAGCCCCTTCATTAAATTGACAAAGTTTCTCTTTGCCTGAGTCACCAGTGAATTTCTGTCTGCAAGAAATAAAATATTTTTCACCCAGCCTGCTTCCAGTAAAATTTTGCATAATGCAATCACGGTTCTTGTTTTTCCTGAACCGGTCGCCATAACAAGCAGTGCTTTTCTTCGATTCTTTTCATCAAAACTACTGCATACCGCTTTAATCGCCGCTTCCTGATAGTATCTGCCTGCAATTTTCTTATCCACTGTGACATTATTCAAGTGCGTACGCATTTTTCTTAAATTAAACCATTTTTCCAAATCCCGCTTTGAATAAATGGCAGCACATTTTCTCTCCGGATACTGACCATCTACAATGCGCGTGTCAAAACCATTTGTTAAAAAGATAACAGGTCTTCTGCCGTACTCTTTTTCCAACGCATCTGCATATAACTTTGCCTGATGTCTGCCTTTTACCACGTCGACACATGTCCGCTTTGCCTCAATAATTGCAAGCGGTATCTGCCTTTCATCATATAAAACATAATCAATGCGCCCCATTTCGGAAATGCTTGGCATATCCGCAACATCAACTTCATTTATCCAATTCTGTCCCTCTATCCAGCCCGCTTCCCGAAGCATGACATCAATATAAAGCTTTCTTGTTTCATATTCCGATAAATCAAGCGGTTTTGGAATATACTGCGGCTTCTGTTCTTTCCGTCTTGCCGACAATTCTTCTTTTAATGCCGCATTTTCCTCTATCAGCTTTTTTAAATCAAGTTCCTGCTGCGCGTTGTGTTCTTTCTGCTTTGCCAGTTCTTCCTGAACTGCTGCCGCTTCCTGCTTTGACTTTTTTATCTTTTCAATCCGGGCATTAATAATTCCCCGGTCAAATATATGTTCCTGATAATTGCGTGAATAACAGCAGGCAACAAAATCCAGAAAAATCGCCAAATTTTCAAGACACAACATTGCTTCGTCCCGTCCTGATTTTCTACTCGTATGCGCAACCGTATTTCCACACGCACGGATATAGTCCAGCCGCTTCCAGATATCCTCCCCCACGAACTGCCTGAAATCCGAATCGCTCATCAGACTATACAGGTTGTCCTGATACGGCATCGCCAGACTTTTTTCAACGGAATACATCCACTTAATTGCAAATTCCATTGCCCGGCGGCTGTTGACAACACTTGCCTGCGGGTCCATTAAGATTATTTTTTCAGCTGAAATTGCTACATCTGCAAATGTTGAAAACTTCGGTTCTTCCTTTAAGTAATCAAAGTTTGTCATACGCATCTCCCCCTTTAGTATATCGTACGTTGGAAAATGTTGAATCCATATGTACTATTCTACCATATTTATACATCTTTTGGGACAGAATTGTGATTTTTCTTTATAATTCTATCATATCATCAGCCTTCTACTATCTGTGCCAATTCCGTAACTATTTCTTTGGAAAGTACCATCAGATGACTTTTCGTGACATATATACTTCCATATTCTGTACTCTGACATTCGATGTGATAATGCTTTCACACCATATATGTGTATATTTTGCAATAGTAATTTTAATATTTTTCAAATTGGGTGCACTCTACTTATAGCAGCATTTATTTATAATAAAAATATATGTAATTAATAACTCTTGAGTTGTATCTTTGTTTATTTGTACTGCAACTTTTGATTTGTCGACTTGATGGACGAACTCTTCAAACTCTTTTTGAACATTCATTGGCGGTAAGTTTATTGACATCTGCTTAACATAAGAAACAGCTGCAATATTCTGAATACCACTTCCTTTAGTCTCAAGATTGCCTATAGTTTGTTTCATATATACCAAAAAGCAAATCGGCAAAATCCGTTCATTTAATGTAAACTTACATAGTGCCTGATTTATAACACCCTTTTCGCATCCATCTGGAAGTTGATATAACTCTCCCATAGTGCCAGAACAGCTCATCAAAATATCACCTGGTAAGCATTCAAATCGTTTTAACTCCTGATACTTCTCTTCGGTAATATAATACGTACCTATGGATGCAGATTTTTGAATTGCATGTTTCTGCTCATATACTTTATAGGTTGTTTCATCTGGCTCTACAAAAAACTCTTTCTTTAATGCACTACCAAAAGGTCCTCTAACAATAGAAGAACATACATCATTGAGTGTAACACGCTCCCATCCCATAGGATTTAGTTCAGGATCCCCAAACAGCTCTACAAATCGGGCTTTAATTAGTTTATTCAATTCTTTTAATTCGGATTTTCTAGCATCAATAATATTATTTACTTTATCTAAAACTTCTACTACCTTCTGTTGTGATTTCATATCTGGAATATTAACCTTAATCTTTGATAAAGTTGCTTTATTTAAAGTTTTTCCCATTACAGCTTTATTAGTTCCCTCGCTCCAGTCCCTGTTGAAAAACAAATAATAAATGTAATCTGGCAAAATATCCGTTACCATTTTATCTCTAAATGACATTATAGCCTCATTTGAATACATTGGTTCTGATGTAATTGCTGTTTTACCAATAGAAAGTTTAAAACTCATAACAACAGTGTTTGCCGGTATCTGACTAATTCCACTTTCTTCTACTGCCTGATTAGATAAATATTCCTTTGTGTTTTCGATATATTTTCCACACTTTGATAAATCAGCTATTGATATCCATTTATTATCCGTAGTATTCCAATAATCCAAATTATTACGCGATGGTGTTTTTCCCATCTGTAAGTCATATATCTCTTCTAATCTATATTCCATCTTCATTGTCCCCACAAATCCGAATTGACTAAATTTTATAACACTCAAAACTGCCAATCTATTCTATTGTTTTCATTATGGTTCTTGTCACACTTTCAATCGCAGATTTATATTCAATATCATCTACAAAATAATTTTTCCGTCTAAAATTATCCCATAACTTTTTCATATCATCACTTGTTGCAATATTGTTCAATTCTCTCCTTATCCTATCCTCAGAAAATTGTGTGTTTCGCCTCGTACAAGTTGCCCAAAATGCTTTTTTATATACATCTATAGAAAACTTTTTCTTCTGTACAATCTCATACATATCATAAAAATCCCTCATTCTTGTATTTGCCAAACCTCTGTTTATAATTGTTTGTGACTTTTCAGCCAAAAGTGTTTCTATATTATATGTGTTAAGGCTAATTTCTCTTTCTTCAAACATTAACTGATATTTATACTCTACTGCACCTGGTGTTATAGCATCATCTGTTGAAATATCTACTTTCAATGGCTGCCGAAGTTTCTCAAGTATCCCTTCCATATGCAGTCGTATTCCCGGATAATCAAAATCATCCATAATCGTTTCTATAGATATAATTTTAAATGATATATTATCATCTATTGGCACATTACATATTTGCTCAACTATTTTTTCTATATCTTCTTTGATTAAAGGTAATGCCTGTACTGTTGTATCAATATCCATCGTTGCTCTGGCACTGATTCCAAGTAATGACGATACTAACATTCCACCTTTAAGAATAAAATGTTCTTTATATTCCGACAAAGATACTCTTTCTAAAAATCTTTCCATAAAAAATATTCTCAACATTGCCTTTGATATTTTATCGTTTCCTTTTGATACATTTCTAACTTTTGCCTTTAACTGTGTTGCCGATTTTATCATAACATCACCTCGATATACTTCATAACTTCTTCTTTAATCTTTAATTTTTCTGCATACATCAAAAGTCTTGATACTTCCTTTGACTTATCCCCCATGTATGTCTTTATAGCTGTCTGAAAATTCTGTATTTCCATATTGCCTCTGCATTTAATCATGTCGCAGACACATTTTTCTCTATCATATGTCCTGACAGTATTTCCAAAATTCGTTTTTAGTTCAATAATCCCTAATTCATAGATTTCCATTTTATCTTGATGAACAACCACTTCCTGCTCACACAGTCTTGTCCTATTAAAAAACGGCGGAACTGTTACATTAATTTCAGAATATTCCCTATCAATCATTCCATGCAAATACAATGCTGTTTCCCCTGAAAACACAATTCTAGGATACCGGATTTGTAAAATATACAATTCATCTTTCCATGTATCTTCAGATATATATATTCCTTTTGCAACTTTTTCCAGATTATTATCTCTTACAAATTTTGCCATGTATGTTCTGGATATTTCATTTTTTTCTACTTCCGACGTAAATAAATATCCATTTCCTTTTTTTAATAATTCATTTAATTTTTCGTATTTATTCATTCTTCCACCTCATTGTCTACTATCGTGTACAAATAATATCATTTTTTTACACTATTGTAAACTTTTTTCCTGCAAATCTCCTTTGTATATTTTTTACATTTTAAAAATTTTTACAATATTTATTTTTACGCTATATACTTCTGATGTGATGTTTTGACATTATTCTGATTGACCATTGCATATTGCATTGTGGTATCAATTTGAGAATGTCCCAGAATTTTCTGTACCTGCTCAATTGGCATACCTTTATCAATTGCTCTCGTCGCCATCGTCCGGCGGAATTTGTGCGGGTGAATCTTTTCCAGTTCCAGTTTTCTACCCAACTGCCGTAAGCGTATTTCCACCCCGCTTATCTTTAGCCTGTCATATGGTGCATCTAATGTTACAAACAGTGCCGGATTATTGTCATGCCGTGTTTCTAAATATTTTTTCAAATGTACTTTGGCTTTTGCATCAAAATAAACACGCCTTTCTTTGTCGCCTTTTCCATAAACAACACACTCACGCCCCTCTAAATCAACATCATCAATATTCAAATTCACCAGTTCTCCCACTCGAATACCTGTAGAATACAATAAATCAATAATTGCTAAATCCCTCGGCGCTTTGCATGAATCTCTCAGCTTCTCAATCGCTTCATCAGAAATTGTATTTTTGACAACTTTTTTCGTTTTTATTTTGTGGATTCGTTTCATCGGACTTTTTAAAATATAATCTTCTTCCTCCAGCCATGAAAAGAAGCTGGATATATTTCTTCTGATATTGTCAATCGTTACATTAGAACAATTATTCCGTTTTTGATAATTAGACAAATAGACCCTTATTTCCTCTGTTGTGATTTTTCTCACACTGGTACGCAACTGAAAAAGCATATGCTCAACCGTAACTTTATAATACTGGATTGTTCTGTCCGAACACCCCTCAATACGCTTTGCGGCTAAAAACATTTCTAAAAATTCATCATTTGAAATATTCACCTTATCCGCTTCATTTTCTGCAAATGCTTTTAATATCACTTCCTGCAACTTTTTCATCTGTGCTATTGATAAATACTCTGACATTTCATTTAACACAGTTACAATTTTTTCTTCCATATTAGTATATTCCTTTCAAAACATACCAACATCCTACAACCAATATTTTTATTTTATAGTAATTTATTTAATATTTTATACACAAAAAGAATATACACATATCCTTTTCATGTATAAAATCACTTATCTTCTAGCCAAAATACTCCTGCATTAACGAATCAAACAAAAGCTGTGTTTCATCTAAGGCTTTTTGTACTGCAACTTTTGATTTGTCGACTTGATGGACGAACTCTTCAAACTCTTTTTGAACATTCATTGGCGGTAAGTTTATTGACATCTGCTTAACATAAGAAACAGCTGCAATATTCTGAATACCACTTCCTTTAGTCTCAAGATTGCCTATAGTTTGTTTCATATATACCAAAAAGCAAATCGGCAAAATCCGTTCATTTAATGTAAACTTACATAGTGCCTGATTTATAACACCCTTTTCGCATCCATCTGGAAGTTGATATAACTCTCCCATAGTGCCAGAACAGCTCATCAAAATATCACCTGGTAAGCATTCAAATCGTTTTAACTCCTGATACTTCTCTTCGGTAATATAATACGTACCTATGGATGCAGATTTTTGAATTGCATGTTTCTGCTCATATACTTTATAGGTTGTTTCATCTGGCTCTACAAAAAACTCTTTCTTTAATGCACTACCAAAAGGTCCTCTAACAATAGAAGAACATACATCATTGAGTGTAACACGCTCCCATCCCATAGGATTTAGTTCAGGATCCCCAAACAGCTCTACAAATCGGGCTTTGATAAGATTATCAAATTGAAGCAATTCTTTCTGTCTTTTGTTAATTATATTGCTAAGATTGTCCAACACTCGAACTATATTCTTTTGTTTTTCTTGCGAAGGATATTTTATTTTAACTTCTTTAAGCCATTTAAAGTGTCTGTTGTATCCCGTATTAGGAATTGGAACGTTCTTTAAGGCATAATATAAATATCTGTAATTTGCATCAATATATTTACTCTTTAGAACTTTAACTCCGTCAGCCCCTAAAAAGAACGGCTCATCTACATATTTAACAACTCTGGTATGGTCACCAAATATAATCACAGGAACATCTTCAAATAATCCCTCCTCAATATCTGTATACCCTGAAATCTGTTCTTGACCTTGGTCAATAATTGCATACTTTCCTCTTTTTTGATATTCGCTTGTTTTTATTTTTGTTCCATACTTCGTTCTATCCTCGAACACTTCATCAAAATTTTTCATTTATATTATATTCATTCAAATTTCTTCTTGTGGCAAGAACATACGTTTGATATAATATTATTAGGTTCACATGAACCTGGGTGTTACCTACAACGGTAGGCGGTTTGTCCTTGAACAGAGGACTGTGACCTCTGATTACATAGAAATCCTTTTGGAAATCTTTTATTACGGAGGACTTGCTCATGCTAACCATTGATAACCTCATTGGCATTATCTGCCTTTGTGCGACTTTTTACAGTCTTGGTTATTCGCGTGGCTTGCGTGATTCCAAGACACAAAAAATAACCGCCCATTGTCCTGGCAGACTGAGCGGTTATTCTATAACAACTTATAAACCGGGCTGACCGTCTATCGGTAGCATCCTTATATTGTTATATTAACACCCACCTGTCATTTTTGTCAAACATATCTTCAACGACACATACAAATCCGAATTTGTTTCCCTTTCCTATAAATTTAACAGCCGCTCCAGCTCGTCCATTTCATTGCTGATTTCACACTCAATTTCACGAATATTCGCCATAATTTCCGATGTCGGTGGATATTCAACCGGAACATATTCCACTTCTTTATACTTGTTAATGCTCAGGTCATATCCATTGTCAACAATCTCCTGCTTTGAAACCATAAACGACTTTTCTGTGCGCTTGCGTTCTACTTCTTGTTCACGGTGATGAAAACGCTCCACAATATCCGGTATATCATTTTCATTGATTGGAGTTCTCTTGTCGTCCAGACTGAATCCGTCCGCAGTCATATCATAAAACCACACATTATCCGTTCCACCATGCTCTGTCTTTGTAAATACAAGAATCGCCGTTGAAACTCCGGCATACGGCTTAAATACACCCGAAGGCATGGAAACAACTGCCTCCAGCCGCTGATTTTCAACAATTTCCTTCCGAATCGCTTTATGTGCCGTTGATGCACCAAAAAGCACTCCGTCTGGAACGATACAGGCACATCTGCCCCCAACATCTAAAATACGCAAAAACAATGCCAAAAATAAAAGTTCTGTCTTTTTAGTTTTACACACCTTTAATAAATCCCCGGATACAGATTCTGCGTCCAGGCTGCCCTTAAACGGTGGATTTGCTAAAATCAAAGAATATTTATTCTTATCCGTATTCTGATCTGACAAACTATCCCGATATTCAATACACGGATTATCAATTCCATGAGTCATCATATTCATCGCACCGATACGAAGCATCGTTCTGTCCATATCATAGCCATAAAACATATGATTCATATAATGATCTTTTTTCTGCTTATCAAAAAAGATTTCTTCTTTTCTTTTTTCCTTTAAATATTCTCCTGCTGCAACCAAAAATCCTGATGTACCACACGCCGGGTCACAAATTTTTTCTTTTGCAGAAGGATTCATCATTTCAACCATCATTCGGATAATATGTCTTGGTGTTCTAAACTGTCCGTTCAAACCAGACTGTGCAATTTTTGAAAGCAGATATTCGTACACATCACCACGCACATCTGCACTCTGCACCTCACTCATCAATCTGTAAATTTCATCTAAAGAATCTACAACCTTTGATAAAAGCAGGGGTGTCGGCAGTTTAAAAATTGCATCGTCCATATATTTTGAATATGCACTGTTCTTATCACTATGCAGTGTCTTAATAAATGGAAAAACCCACTCCTGCATGACACTGTACATTCTGTCTGCCGGAAAATCACGAAATACAGACCACTTTAACTGCGTACCGTCTACCGTCTGGGAGCCAATTTGAATTTCTTCCTTAAAAAGGCTCTCATACGGCAGTCCCAGCATGACACTTTCTTTCATTCTCCTGTTATCCGAATCATCTAAATCATGAATAAACATCAAATATGTAATCTGTTCAATCACCTCTAATGGATTGACAAGTCCACCCGCGGCAAAAATATCCCACAGGCTGTCTATTTTATTTTTTAATTCTCCTGTAATCACCGATTTTCTCCCCTCCTACATCTCATCACACACCTGAAAAATATAAAACTTCAGATACAGCGACTCCTCATCTCTTGTCCATAAAATCGGGTGGTCCGGGGACTGGGTTTTATATTCAATCTGGCGCAGGCGCTTATGCACATTGGCGGCAGCCTCGCCAATCGTCTTTGCAAACAGCTCCGGATTCATAAAATGTGAGCAGGAGCATGTTGCAAGATAGCCGCCGTTTTTAACAAGCTTCATTGCACGCAGATTAATTTCTCTGTATCCTTTTACTGCATTTTTAATAGAATTGCGCGATTTTGTGAATGCCGGCGGGTCTAAGATGACCACATCAAACAATTCACCCTCTTTTTCCAGTCTTGGGAGCAGTTCAAATACATCTTCACAGATAAAGGATACCCGGTCTGACAGTCCGTTTAATGCGGCATTTTCCGTTGCCTGTGCAACGCCGAGTTCCGATGCGTCCACACCCAGCACGCTCTTTGCGCCCGCCATGCCCGCATTTAATGCAAATGAACCGGTATGCGTAAAGCAGTCTAACACCTTTGCATCTTTACACATCGGACGGATTGCGGCACGGTTGTATTTCTGGTCTAAGAAAAATCCTGTCTTCTGACCGTCTTTTACATCGACCATATATTTCACGCCGTTTTCCACGATAGATACCTTGGTGTCAAATTCTTCTCCGATAAAGCCCTTGAAACGCTCCATGCCCTCCTGCAGACGCACCTTGGCATCGCTTCTTTCATAAACACCGCGGATTGGCATGCCTTCTTCTTTTAAAACCTGCTTTAACAGTTCTACAATCAGCGGCTTAAAACGGTCAATTCCGAGTGCCAGCGATTCGACAACCAGCACATCAGAAAATTTATCAATCACAATGCCCGGCAGGAAATCCGCTTCACCGAATATCAGACGACAGGAAGACATATCCACCGTATGTTTTCTATAATCCACACAGGCGCGCACGCGCTGTTCAATAAATGCCCTGTCAATCTCCCTCGTTCTGCGGCTCATCATTCTGACCGTAATTTTAGAGCGGCGGTTGATATATCCGATACCCATAAAATAGCCGTCAAAATCATGCACCTCGACCAGTCCGCCGTCAACGATTTCTCCCATGGTGCTTGCAATTTCATTGTCGTAAACCCACATTCCTCCGGCTTTTAACGTTCTTCCCTCGCCTTTTTTCAAATTTACAATTCCGTGTATTTTAAATAAATCTTCCACAAAGTACCTCCGTGCTTTCTCTCCTAATTTCTAAAAACCTGCGCCTATTATACCATTCCCGCACACAGATTTCCACTTGTTGTTTTTTACGGGGCTATTCCTGATTCCCACAGACATTAAACAGCACCACACCGCCGATTGCCAGTGCCAGCCCCAAAAGCTTTAACCACGAAAAATCTGCCCGCTTACTGCCAAACATGCCGAATAATTCAATGATATATGCCACGGCAATCTGCGAAATGACAATCGTAATCTCCGCCTTTGCCGTTCCGAGGCTTCCCATTGCCCGCACAACCGTATACGTAATAAATGCACCGATAACACCGCCAAGCAGTGCGTATTTCGGCTGTACCTGAAACAGCCCGCTAACCGGCGGACGTCCGTCATAAAACCACATCAGCACGCACGTTGCAAATGCCGTAATCTGCACAAAAGATGCCGCCACCCAGATACTGCTGCTCTTTGTCGCCGTTGTATTAAATACCCCCTGGACACTCATAAGCGCCCCCGAAATAATTGCAATCAAAAAACCTGCCATTTCTTCCTCCATATTGATAAAATTTCTCTATCTAATATGAGTACATGACAGGTTTTCTATTCATCTTTTTAACGGCTGACTGCCTTTATAAAAGCATCTACCGACTCATTTAAATCTTCGCCTTTCCAGATATTGTGCAGTAAAATGGAATATCTGACATAAAATTCATCTGCCCCGATATATTTTGCATAGCTGTCAGACTTCGCATATACTTCATACAACGGCTGGTACAGCACCTTTTTATTCTTGTCCGCCACATCGGTTCTCGCGCTGATGTAACCGGTATCCTTTTCAAGCAAATCCGCATAATCGTAACTGATTGCCTGCGCTACTGCCTTGGCAGTGTCCGTGTTTTCCGAATACGGATTGACCATGGCAAGTGTCGTATCCGAAAGGCTCTGCGTACCAAATCCCGTCTTTGCCCCCGGCACGGCACAAATGCCGTAATCCACACCGGAAGCATTTAAGTCCGCTAACTGCGTGGAATCCAGTATTGTATAAATAAGCTGATTGTTTATAAACATCTGCTTATATTCTTCCTGTGTTTTATCTACAATTCCAAAAGTATTCTGAAGCGCCGCATACTCTGTCATCGCCGCCTTTAACGCTTCTGTCTGGACATCGCTTTCAGCGTCCTCGCCCTGCGCGCCGCCGTTATCCACATAGCTTCCGCCAAATGCGTAATTTGTCCACAAATCCTGTGTATCCCAGCCTACAATCATGTTGACATCTTTATTTTCATCTGTGACCTGATATGAATTTAAAAATGCTTCAATCTGCTCAAAATTTTCCGGCGCTGTGGTATATTTTTTATTATACACCATGACTGCCGTGTGAAATGTGACCGGATAGCCGTAAAGTTTTCCTTCATAGCACGCCGCATTAACTGCCGTCACCGGAAAATGCTTCTGTGAATAGTACTGTGTATACGCATCATTTTCCGCCGTCAGCCCCATTAAATATGCGCGTTGCATATCCGATGCTTCCATAAGATATACATCTGCCACATTATTCTGCGCAATGCTGCCGTTATAAACGGCATCCAGCAGGTTATTTTCCTCTACTTTCACCGGATTGACCGTAATAAATTCATTTGCCTTATGAAACTGCTGTGCGATATAGTCCAGATACGATGTATATGCATCGTCCTGATACCAGATATTAATCGAAACGGCTGTATCTATATTCAGCTTTTTTGCATGTTCACTGCGTCCGCCGCACGCCGTAAACGAAACGGCAACAACTGCTGTGAGCAAAACTGCTGTTACTCTTTTTAAAATCTTCATACCAATTAATTTACCTTTCCATGATTTCACGGGGTTTATAAGCAAATATTAAGACCTGCACCGCGGGTACAAGTCTTAATATAACAATTAATTATAGCATGTATTTTCTCTTTTAAAAAGTCTTATCTGCAAGAATCCAAAGATTTTTTCAGTCTGACAATCATCTCGTCCACATCTGCCTTTGTAATAACAAGCGGTGGTACAAAACGAATGACATTTGTTCCGGCTGAGAATAAAATCAGTCCGTTATCGAGTGCATTTGCGATCACGTCTTTTGGATTGACACTAAGCTGTAAGCCCTGAATCAGACCCATTCCCCTGCGCTCTGTCGCAATATCGTATTCAGCCACAATTTTATCCAGCTCGGAAGCTAAATATGCGCCGACTTCTTTTACATTGTCTAACACCTTTAAGCTGTCAAACAGTTCAAATACCTTGACTGCCGCCGCACAAGCCAGCGGATTTCCGCCGTAGGTAGTGCCGTGATCGCCTGGAACCAGGGCTTTTGCTACTTCATCCTTTGCCGCAAATGCTCCGACCGGCACACCACAGCCTAAAGCCTTGGCAACCGTTACAATATCCGGCTTCACACCGTACTGCTGATAAGCAAACATCGAACCGGTTCTGCCCATGCCGCACTGAATTTCATCTAAAATTAAAAGGATCCCCTTTTCGTCACAAAGCTTTCTGACACCTTCGATAAATTCCTTTTTTGCCGGATAAACGCCGCCCTCTCCCTGAACGGTTTCAAAAATAATCGCGCAGGTCTTTTCATTTACAAGTTCCTTTACGCTTTCCAGATTGTTGTATTGTGCAAAACGGATTCCCGGAATCATCGGTCCAAAGGCTTCCTGATAGTGCTTGTTGCCTGTTACGGCAAGCGCACCCATGCTTCTGCCGTGGAAAGAATGTTCCATTGCAATAATTTCATGGTCGGTTGAGCCATCCTTTAAATACGCATATTTCTTTGCAAGCTTAATCGCACCTTCAACAGCTTCCGTACCGCTGTTGGTAAAAAATACTCTATCCATTCCGGTCGCTTTAGTAAGCATTTTTGCCGCCTTTGCCGCCGGTTCGTTATAAAAGTAGTTGGATGTATGTACCAGCTTATCAATCTGTGCCTTTAAGGCATCATTATATTCTTTATTGTTATATCCTAATGCAAATACGGCAATACCGGCACCGAAATCCAGATATTCCTTGCCGTCTGTGTCGTATAAATGCACACCGTCCCCTTTATCCAGTACAATCTGGTAACGGTTGTAGGTATGAATCAAATGCTCCTCGGCTGTTTCAATAATTGTCTTTGTATCCATTTTTCCCTCCCAAATTTTCGTTAAATGTTTGTATCATAAAAACGTTCTGCTTCGTTGCTTAAAATCGCTGTACCGATACCTTTGTTTGTAAAGATTTCAAGTAACAGACAGTGCGGAATTCTGCCGTCTAAGATATGGACACGGGATACACCGTGTTCAATCGCATCAATGCAGTTGTTCAGCTTCGGAAGCATTCCGCCGCCGATTGTACCGCCCGCAAGCAGTTCTCTGGCTTCATCTGTTGAAAGCTCTGAAATCAGGGAAGACTTGTCGTTGTAATCTCTGTAAACGCCCTCAATATCCGTAAGGAATGCCAGCTTTTCTGCGTTAACTGCTCTTGCAATGGCACATGCCGCATCATCGGCATTAATATTGTAAGCATGGAAATTATCATCATATCCAATCGGGCAGATAACCGGAAGGAAATCGTCCTTTAACAGTGTATGAAGCAGTGTTGTATCCACTTCCTTGACTTCACCTACATAGCCGATGTCTTCGCCGCCGGAAAGCTTTTTATCCACCTTTAACATGCCACCGTCTTTACCACTGATACCGCATGCCTTGACGCCGAGTTCTTCAATCATGGATACAAGGCTTTTATTGACCTTATTTAAAACCATTTCGGCGATTTCCATTGTCGGCTCATCGGTTACGCGCAGTCCGTTAAAGAAATGCGGTTCCATGCCGGATTTTTCAACCCATTTGCTGATTTCCTTGCCACCGCCGTGTACGATAATCGGCTTAAAGCCTACCAGCTTTAACAGTACAACGTCCTGAATGACTTTTCTTTTTAATTCTTCGTCAACCATTGCACTGCCGCCGTATTTGACAACGATAATCTTTCTGTTAAATTTCTGGATATATGGAAGCGCTTCCACCAGAACCTGCGCTTTTTTCAATTCTTCATTCATTTCCATGTCTGTTCTCTCCATTTTGAATATACACTTTTAACAGTGTTTTTACCTGCCACCGCAAAATATTTCCGCTGCCGTATCTTTAATACGAAGCTTCATTATGAGCGGTAATCCGCGTTAATTTTTACATAGTCAAATGTCAAATCACAGCCCCATGCGGTTGCTTCTTCATTTCCCATTTTTACATCTGCAATAGCAATAACCGGATTCTTTGATAAGATTTCCGTTGCTTTTTCTTCACTGTAATCGGTTGCTTTTCCGTTTTCTACAATTTTTAACTTTCCGGCTTCGCTTTCAAAGTAAATATCTACTTTTCCCGGTTCTAAGTCCGCACCTGAATAGCCCATTGCACAGAGGATTCTGCCCCAGTTTGCATCGTGTCCGAAAATTGCCGCTTTTGTAAGACTTGAAGTGACAATCGACTTTGCAAGCACCTTTGCCTGTTCTTTTGTTGCCGCATTTTTTACCTGCACTTCAAACAGACAGGTACAGCCTTCACCGTCACCGGCAATTTTCTTAGAAAGCTCACGCAGTACATAAAACAGTGCCTCATAAAAGTTCTGATAATCCTTGCTATCTTCGGTAATAATATCATTTTCCGCCATGCCATTTGCAAGTACTAAGACTGTATCGTTTGTCGAGGTATCACCATCTACAGAAATCATATTAAAAGTATCGCTGACAATCGCTTTCGTCATTTTCTGCAAAGCATCTTTTTTAATGCACGCATCGGTTGTCACAAAGCACAGCATTGTTGCCATGTTCGGGTGAATCATACCGGCTCCCTTACACATACCGCCGACTGTAACCGTCTTTCCGCCGACCTCAATCTGTACGGCAACCTGCTTGTCCACGGTATCTGTCGTCATAATAGCTTCTGCCGCTAATGTGCCGTGGTCTAATGAACTGCCAAGCTTCTTTGGAAGTTCTTTAATTCCTGCACAGATTTTATCCATTGGAAGCTGTGCGCCGATAACACCGGTAGAGGCAACCAATACCGCGCTTTCCGGAATCTGTAATGCTTCGGATACAGCCTTTGCTTCTGCCGCGCACGCGTCATCGCCCTCTTTTCCGGTACAGGCATTGGCAACACCGCTGTTGACAACAACTGCCTGTGCAAAGGGTGAATTTGCCACAATGTCTTTATCCCACTTTACCGGCGCTGCAAAAACCTTATTTGTTGTAAATGTTCCTGCTGTTACACATGGCTTTTCACTGTAAACCATTGCCATATCTTTTTTTTCGTTATTTTTTATTCCTGCGTTTAAACCTGCCGCACAAAATCCCTTTGCCGCAGTCACGCCGCCTTTAATGCTTTCCATATTACACTCCATTCCGCAGGCATTCTAATGCCGGAGGAATCGCGAACTGAATTAATTCAGTTCTGCGATAAGAGCAGCTTTGTGACGCCTGCGGCACAAAGTGCTATGCGAAAATCTTCAATTTAAGGATTTTCGCATTTCTCCTCATTCTGCAAATATTGTAACCTGATTCCGTTACAGGGAAATAAGCCGAAGTCAAGTAACACGTTGAGGCGTTTTCCCTGTAATGGAATCTTGTTCACACTTCTACGGGAACATCGGTGCTGCCATAAGCCCTTCTGTTTCCGGTAATCCAAATAATAAGTTCATGTTCTGTACAGCCTGACCTGCTGCACCCTTTACAAGGTTATCCAGCGCACCCATCATAATCAGGCGGTGGGTTCTCGGCTCAATCTTAAATCCGATGTCGACAAAGTTACTGCCTTCTACCCAGCGTGTTTCCGGGCAGATGTCCCTTTCCAGCACTCTGACAAATGTTTCTTCCTTATAATATTTATCATAAACTGCTTTTACTTCTTCGTATGTAACGTCCTTTGCCAGATTTGCATATGCCGTTACTAAAATACCACGGTTCATCGGAACAAGGTGTGGTGTGAAAATGAGTTTTAAATCATTTCTACCGCAGGCATAACCTAACTGTTCTTCAATCTCCGGTGTATGTCTGTGTGTGCCGACACCGTATGCTTTCATGCTTTCATTGACTTCGCAGAAAAGATTGGCAACCTTTGCGCCGCGTCCTGCGCCTGATGTACCGCTCTTTGCATCAATAATAATGGTATCCGGGTCAATCAGCCCTTCTTTTACCATTGGATATAAGGTAAGAATCGAGGTTGTTGTATAGCAGCCGGGATTTGCTACAATTCTTGTTTTTTCGGTAATCTGGTTTCTGTTGATTTCGCATAAGCCGTAAACCGCTTCATCAATGTACTGCGGTGCTTTATGCTCCAGCTTATACCACTGTTCATAAATACTCACATCTTTTAAACGGAAATCCGCACTCAGATCAACAATCTTTGTATTGGATAAAATTTCTTCATTTACTAAAGAAGCACATAAGCCCTGCGGTGTCGCTGTGAAAATGACATCAACCTGCTTTGCAAGTTCGTCCATGTTATCATCCATGCAGACCGCATCAACAAGCTGAAACATATTTCTGTATACATCTGCATATTTCTGGTCAATATAGCTTCTTGAACCATACCACACAATTTCTGCATCCTTATGTCCCAGTAACAGTCTTACCAGCTCATTTCCGGCATATCCTGTTGCACCAATAATTCCTACCTTAATCATATCTTTTACCTCGCTGTAAAATATTCGTTATGTTTCATTATAGCAATTTTTTTTGTCCTGTAAAGTGTTAATTTGAATTTTTTTATAAATATACATGATTTTTGTATATTTTTGCATATTATTCATTTTTACCTATTGCATTTTTACCTTATGTGGTTTATCATAAGACACAAGTTCGTTGCCAATTGCAACCATACAAATTCAATCAATTCGGAGGATATCAATTATGAAAGAAAAAGTAATTCTTGCCTACTCAGGCGGACTTGATACCACAGCTATTATCCCGTGGTTAAAGGAGAATTTTGACTATGAAGTAATCTGTGTATGCGCAGACTGCGGACAGGGCGAGGAGTTAGACGGTTTACAGGAAAGAGCGCTCTCATGCGGTGCTTCTAAATTATATATTGAAGATTTAACAGATGAATTCTGTGACGATTACATCGTACCTTGTGTACAGGCTCACGCCGTATATGAAAATAAGTATCTTTTAGGTACTTCCATGGCAAGACCTGTTATCGCAAAAAGACTGGTTGAAATTGCAAGAAAAGAAGGCGCTACAGCAATCTGCCACGGTGCTACCGGTAAAGGTAATGACCAGATTCGTTTTGAACTGGCAATCAAGGCTTTAGCTCCGGACATCAACATCATTGCTCCTTGGAGAAATGAAAAATGGACACTGGATTCAAGAGAAGCAGAAATCGAATACTGCAAACAGCACGGTATTCATCTTCCATTCTCTGCAGATACCAGCTACAGCCGTGACCGTAACTTATGGCACATCAGCCATGAAGGTCTTGAACTGGAAGACCCTGCAAATGAACCGAACTACAAGCATCTGCTCGTTTTAGGAAACTCTCCGGAAGAAGCTCCTGAAGAAGGTGAATATGTAACCATGACATTTGAACACGGTGTACCAAAGTCTGTAAATGGCAAGGAAATGAAGGTTTCTGATATTATCCGTGAATTAAACAGATTAGGCGGCAAGCATGGTATCGGTATCGTTGATATCGTTGAAAACCGCGTTGTCGGCATGAAGTCCCGTGGTGTTTATGAAACTCCTGGCGGAACCATTCTCTACGAAGCACATCAGCAGTTAGAGGAACTGATTCTTGACCGTGATACAACAACTGTTAAAATGAATATGGCAAATAAGTTTGCCCAGATTATTTACGAAGGAAAGTGGTTCACACCGCTTCGTGAAGCTGTTCAGGCATTTATTGAAAAGACACAGGAAAATGTAACCGGTGAAGTTAAGTTTAAGCTGTACAAAGGCAACATCATCAAAGCCGGTACAACTTCTCCATATTCACTGTATAACGAATCTATCGCTTCCTTTAAGACCGGTGACCTTTATGACCACCATGATGCAGACGGTTTCATTAATCTGTTTGGTCTTTCATTAAAGGTTCGTGCAATGAAGGAACAGGAATTAAGCAAGAAGAATAATAAGTAATTTATATAACATTTAAAAAAGGGACAGCCGGTAAAACATTTAAACCGGACTGTCCCATTTTTATGCCATCAGTCAATTTCCCTTACCTCATACTCGTCCATACCTTACATCTCCGCTTTTAATTGCTCGAAAGCCTCATCGACAGATACAGAATCATTTCTTTTTGCCTGCGAAAGTCCCGTCTGCATCATGGTATCAAATTCAGCTTTTGTTATAGAATCTCTTGTAGCAAACTTATCGGGAATATCTAATGAAAATGGTACACCGTCACGCATAATAACCTGTCTGTAAGTCATATCTATAAATACAGATACAGGAATTCCAAGTCTGTCAAGAATAGCTTCTGCCTGCTCTTTTATATTCGGTTGAATACGTGCTGTTACATTTGCTGTTTTTACTGCCATAGTATGCACCTCCTTGTTTTTTATAGTGTACCACCATGTATAGCTTTTTACAACACAAATATATTTCTATTCCAAAAAGCTATTAATAAGGTTAAGGGAAAAGTACCTAAAATTTATAAAAGCTCATTTTCAATATTGGTCAATTAATTTTTATTGTATGGGAATATTTTTCACTTTAAAATATTTCCATAACTTTCTTCAACTTCGCTATAACTCTTTACTCATCCTTGTTACAATTGTTTCAACATTATCAATACAATTCTGTCTATATTCTTCTCTTACCGTAACTCTCTTTCCCATTAATTCCAAACGTCCTGATTTCAATTTTCGTAAAGGACAACCTCTTGCAGCCGAAACAACTCCCGTTGTCTGAAAGTCTCTTACATCAATAATTCCCATATCTAATGTTTTAAATGCAAACATATCTGGATACGTCTTCAATAGAGATAAAACATCTTTATCAATTTCCTGTAACACTGTCGCATATGCAGAAGCTGCTCCCATATATTGAGTTAATCTATTCTTTAATATCATATAAACTTTTGGTAATGGCATATCTACTTCTTTTAATTTTTCTACAAAAGCATATTTACTATATATTTCAGAAGGTAATTTTAATCCATAAACCAACGAAAAAGCATTTTGAATGGCTCTACGTGATGAATCATCAGCCATCACTGGTAACACCATTTTTGTTGAAGTCGCAATTGCTATTTGCGTATACATTGAAAAACTTGGATTTGCGTCTAAAAATACCATATCGTAATCTTTCTCGATTGGCTGTATGAAATCGTTTAACCAATTTATAATTGCAACCCATGTATTAGTTCCTGGTATTTGATTATTCGCTAATGTGGAAATAGCATTTGATTGTAATTCCAACATAGCATCTCCACAAAGCAAATCGATATTATCTTGTATATACTGATTATATTCATGCGGTTTTGTTAAATAATCTCTAGGATTAAACAAAGGCACACTATAAGGAGATGGCAAACGCAATTGAAAATATCCACCAATTGTTGCTCTTTGGATTGTACCTTGCCTCATTAATAAAACTTCACTACCTCCTTGATTTAACCCTCCCAATAAAAGTTCAGATAAATTTGCTTAAGGACAAACATCTATAGCTAATATTTTCTTTTCAGGATTTTGAAAAGCATATTCATTAATTATCTGAAATGTTAATGTAGTTTTGCCAGTTCCGCCTTTATTATTCCAAAATATAACTCTTTCCATTTTCAACCTCCAAATAGCATTTATAAATTTACTCAAATTATAAGTTACGTACTTTTATACTTTTGTCAAGTACTGTTTGTACTTTTATTATGTACTTTTTGTACTTATATCATATTTATTATTATTATAAAATAACCATATATCCATAATAATAGCCAATATGCATCTTAAATTAATTCTCACCTCATATATCTACTTTTGCAATAAAAAAGCTACCCTCCTCAAATCCACTTTAAGGAAGATAGCTAATACCTTTTATAAATTTCTTTCCTGTTACATTCCCCGGAAGCGCTGATACCGCTGTTGTGCCAGTTCTTCACCGCTCATCTGCTGATATTTTATCAGAAATCCCGCGATTTTGCGCTTCATATATAAAGTAACACGATTCATATTGTCGCTGCTTACGATTGGAAATTCCGGCAGAATCTGTTCAATAATGCCCAGTTCCTTTAAATCCTGTGCCGTCAGTTTCATTACCTGCGCCGCTTTTTCTGCTTTGGATGCATCCTTCCACAAAATTGATGCAAAGCCCTCCGGTGAGAGAATTGAATACACCGAATTTTCCAGCATCCAGACTTCATTTCCCGCCGCAAGTGCCAGCGCACCGCCGCTTCCACCTTCTCCAATGACAATCGAAAGCACAGGCACTTTTAAATCTGCCATTTCAAACAGATTTTTTGCAATCGCTTCACCCTGTCCGCGTTCTTCCGCACCGATACCGCAGTATGCACCCGGTGTATCCACAAGGCACAATACCGGACGGTGAAATTTTTCTGCCTGTTTCATCAGACGCAGTGCTTTACGGTATCCTTCCGGATACGGCATTCCGAAATTACGCACAATATTCTCTTTTGTCGTTGCACCTTTCTGCTGTCCAATCACCGTCACCGGCTGTTTTCCAAAAAACGCGATACCACCTACAACCGCGCCGTCATCACGGTACGCCCTGTCACCATGCAGTTCATAAAAATCTTTGGTGAGATAGCCGATATAGTCAAGCGCCGACGGACGTTTACCGCTTCTTGCAATCTGCACCTTTTCCCATGCCGACAACTGCTTCTTTTCATTTTTTGCCGCCAACAGTGTTTCTTCTTTTTTAATATCAATTTTTTTTGCATATATGTCATCTAAATACTGCTGATAGCGGCTCATTGTTTCTGCCTGTGGCTTTTTATGTAGCCGCAGCAGTGTCGATAAGGTCTGCTTTAAAAATCTGCGTTCCACGATATTATCAATCAATCCATGTTCCAGTAAAAATTCCGCCCGCTGAAATCCTTCCGGCAGTTCTTCCCCTATGGTCTGTCTGATAACACGCGGTCCTGCAAATCCGACCAGCGCCTGCGGTTCTGCAAGAATAATATCACCCAGCATGGCAAAGCTTGCCGTCACGCCGCCGGTTGTCGGATTGGTAAGCACGGTAATATAAAGTCCGCCTGCCGCATCAAATTTTTTCAGCGCCGCCGCCGTCTTTTCCATTTGCATGAGTGATACAATGCCCTCCTGCATTCTCGCGCCCCCGGAACAGGTAAATATTATCAGCGGAAGCTTTTCTACCGTTGCCCGCTCAATCGCCCTTGTCAGCTTCTCACCCACGGCATATCCCATGCTTCCCATAAGAAATCGTGTATCGCACACTCCGACTGCCGCTTCCATGCCGTCTATTTTTCCTTTTCCGGTAATCACTGCTTCATTTAAACCGGTGTTTCTCTGTAAATCCCCAAGTTTTTCTTCATATCCTTTAAAATGACAGGGATTGCCGCCGGTAAATTCTTCGTCCCATTCTTCAAATGTCTGTGCATCAAACACCATTTTTATCCGCTCATACGCGCCTATTTTCATATAATGTCCGCATTTCGGGCAGACATAAGCATTCTGCGTAAAATCTTCCGTCAGAATCATTTCATGACAGCTTTCGCATTTTGTATACAATCCGTCCGGGACATTCGGCGCTTCCGCCTGATTCTGATGCCGCACCGGCTGATTTTCCTTTTTAAATAATCCTTTTAAATGCACACTCTATCCCTGCCTTTTATTTTAAAATTAATCCCGTTTTAAGCGGTTTCTTCAAAATTTTTCTCAATAAAATCTGTATGAACCGCACCGCTTTCAAATTCCTTATTTTTTAAAATCTCATACTGAAAGTCCAGATTGGTCATTACACCTTCAATAATAACTTCACCTAAAGTACTTCTCATCTTTTTCAATGCTGATTCACGGTCTTTATCATATACCATTACTTTCATAATCATTGAATCATAATACGGTGGTATTATATAGCCCGGATAAACTGCCGTATCAATCCGCACACCGTTTCCGCCGGGAATATGCAGTTCCTGAATCGTGCCCGGACACGGCGCAAAATTTTTATCCGGATTTTCGGCATTAATACGCACTTCCATCGCATGACCCGTCAGATGAATATCACTCTGGCGCAGTCCGAGTTTCTCTCCCGCAGCAATGCGAATCTGCTCTTTTACCAGATCAATGCCTGTGACAAGCTCTGTCACCCCGTGTTCTACCTGAATCCGCGTGTTGATTTCCATAAAATAGAACTGTCTGTGGTTGTCTAAAAGAAATTCCACCGTCCCGGCATTGCGGTATCCGACCGCCTTTGCCGCACGCACTGCCATTTCGCCCATCTGCTGACGTAAAGCATCATCTAATGCTGTACACGGGGATTCTTCAATCATTTTCTGATGTCTGCGTTGTACTGAGCAGTCGCGTTCACCCAAATGAATCGTATTGCCCTCATTATCCGCCAGTATCTGAAACTCGATATGTTTTGGATGTTCAATATATTTTTCAATATACATAGAATTATCGCCAAAACCATTTTCGGCTTCACGCTGTGCATTTTGAAAATTTTTCTCAAAATCTGTACTGTTTTGCACCACACGCATACCTTTTCCACCACCGCCAAGTGCCGCTTTTATCATGACCGGATAACCGATTTCATCTGCAAATTTCCTGCCTGCTTCCGCCGTAAAAATGGGTTCTTTCGTACCCGGAATGACTGGAACACCCGCCCGCACCATTGCATTTCTGGCTTCCGATTTATTTCCGGTTTCTTCGATTGTCCTTGCAGACGGACCGATAAATGCAATGTTACATTTTTCACAAAGTGCAGCGAATTTGCTGTTTTCAGATAAAAACCCAAAACCCGGATGAATGGCATCAGCCCCCGATGCAATCGTTGCGCTTAAAATGCGTTCCATATTCAGATAACTGTCCTTTGCTTCTGCCTTTCCGATACAAATGCTTTCATCGGCAAGCTGGGTATGCAGTGCGTCGGCATCCGCCTGTGAATACACGGCAACCGTTTTAATGCCCATTTCACGGCATGCCCGGATAATGCGCACCGCAATCTCCCCTCTGTTTGCAATCAATAACTTCTGAAACATTTCTTCTTTCCTTTCCGCAGACATTTTTACATGTTTAGCCAATCATAAAGGTCAATTCCGCGGTAAGTGCAGTTTCTCCATCTACGCTTGCCGTCACTTTTCCGATTCCGACAGGACCTTTGCTTTTAATAATTTCACATTCCATTTTCAGCTTGTCGCCCGGCACAACCTTTCTTTTAAAACGTGCGTTATTTACTGCGCCAAAGTATGCTGTCTTTCCTTTATTCTTTTCCAGTGACAGAATTGCCACCGCTCCAACCTGTGCGCAGGCTTCTATCTGTAAGACACCGGGCATCACCGGTTCTCCCGGAAAATGTCCCGCAAAATACGGTTCATCGTATGTCACACACTTATATCCGACTGCCCGCTGTCCCGGCTCACACTCCGTCACCGTATCCACCAGCAGAAACGGATGTCTGTGTGGAATAATCTCCATAATTTCCTTTGTTGTAAGCATATTTTTCTCCATTCCACAGATGATTTCTCATCTACTATTCGGGTTGTTTGCTTTCACCCGGAAGCAAACAACCCTGTGAAAATGCTTTAATTTATGGCATTTTCACATTCCACAGATGATTTCTCAAGGCATCTTTGTGATGTCTGCATCACAAAGTGCCGTGTGAAAATGCTTTGATTTATGGCATTTTCACACTCCTACAATAAACAGCGGCTGTCCAAACTCGACCATTTCACCGTTTTCAACCAGCACTTCTTTGACAATTCCGTCACACTCACTTTCAATTTCATTCATCAGCTTCATTGCTTCGATAACACCGAGTGTCTGTCCTTTTTTTACGGTATCGCCCACTGTAACAAATGGTTCGTCTTCCGGGGACGGCGCACTGTAGAAAATGCCGACCAGCGGCGAAGCAACAACTGTACCCTCTGCCTGCTTTTCATTTTTTTGCGTATCGGTCTGATATTCACCGCCCGCCGCCGTAAAGCTGTATCCGTCCATGGCTGCCGGATTTCCTGTCGTCATGCTCTGCGTTCTTTCCTCAGAAACACCGGACCGGTTTCCTGCCTGTGATGCCTGCATACAGCCGGACTGTATACCCGGCTCGCCTGTCTGCTGTACCGGACTGAATTCTTTTACGCGTTCTGCGGTAAGCGTAAGCTTCGTTTCTCCTTCTTCCAGTGAAAAACCTGTCAGCGCGCTTTTCGACACGGCATCTATCAGTTTTAAAATCTGCTCTAATTCCATAACTGCCTCATTTCTTTTATGAAAACTTTTTCACAAGAAGCGTTGCATTGTGTCCGCCAAATCCAAGGGAATTGGACAGCACCGTCTTCACCTCTGTTTCAATGCCTTTTCCTTTAATATACTGCAAATCCATTTCGTCTTCTGTTTCCGTAAGCCCCACATTCGGATGCAGATACCCATCTGTTACCGACTTGATACAGGCAATCAGCTCTACCGCACCTGCCGCACCCAGAAGGTGTCCGACCATGGATTTGGTGGAGCTGACCGGTACATTTTCTGCCGCTTCGCCAAATGCCAGCTTAATTGCCCTCGTTTCAAACAAATCGTTGTGATGTGTACCGGTTCCGTGTGCATTGATATAATCCACTTCCTGCGGTAATACGCCTGCTTCCTGCATGGCATTTGTCATGGCACGTGCCGCGCCGCTTCCGTCTTCCGCCGGAGAGGTGATATGATACGCATCGCTTGAACAGCCGTATCCGGCAATTTCCGCATAGATATGCGCGCCGCGCTTCTTGGCATGTTCTAAGGATTCCAGTACCAGAACACCCGAACCTTCTCCCATAACAAATCCGTTTCTGTTCTTATCAAACGGCAGGGATGCCCTAAGCGGGTCTGTGCTTGTAGAAAGTGCCGTAAGTGCCGTAAATCCTCCGATTCCAATCGGTGTAATACTGCTTTCCGTACCACCGCAGACCATAACGTCTGCATCACCGCACTGGATAGAGCGGTATGCCTCCCCGATAGAATTTGTTCCTGTCGCACAGGCTGTTACCACATTGATGTTTTTTCCTTTTAATCCGTATGCAATGGATACATTTCCTGCCGCCATATTGGTAATCATAAGCGGAACCAACAGTGGATTAATCCTTCCCGGTCCACGCTCCAGCAGCTTTTTATGCTCACGCTCCATCGCATCTAAGCTGCCGATTCCGGAACCGATAGACGTTCCGACACGGTATGCGTCTTCTTTTTCCATATCCAGTCCGGCATCTTTAATTGCCTGTCCTGCCGCCGCTACCGCATACTGACTGAACAATTCCATACGCTTTGCCTGTTTAAAATCCATATATGCCTGTGCATCAAAGCCTTTTACTTCTGCCGCAAGCTTTACCTTAAAATCCGTTGTATCAAATTTTGTAATTGCACCGATACCGACCTTTTGTGCTTTTACGTTTTCCCAGAATTCTTCAACGGTTAAACCAATCGGTGTAATTGCACCCATTCCCGTCACAACTACTCTGCTTTTCTGCATTTCTTCCTCCAATCTGCTCATCTGCCCCTCAAAACTGCTTTGCTTTCGTTTAGAAATAATATCGCCTATACCATACCGCCGTTGACTGACAGCACCTGTCCGGTAATATACGATGCCTTATCCGAAGCCAGAAATACCGCTGCCTGTGCTATATCCTGCGCCGTTCCCATGCGTTTTAAAGGAATTGATGACTGTACACTTTCCTTTACACTGTCAGAAAGCACAGCTGTCATATCTGTGTCAATATAACCCGGTGCAATCGCATTGACTGTAATCTGTCTGGATGCCAGTTCTTTTGCCGCAGATTTTGTAAGCCCGATAACACCGGCTTTGGATGCCGCGTAATTTGCCTGTCCTGCATTTCCTGTCAGACCGACAACCGATGCCAGATTGATAATCCTGCCGCTTCTTTGCTTTATCATATATTTTGCTGCGTGGCGGATACAGTGAAATGTTCCTCCAAGATTGACTGCAAGCACCTGTTTAAAATCCTGTTCTGACATTCTAAGAAGCAGTCCGTCCTTTGTAATTCCTGCATTATTTACTAAAATGTCGATTTTTTCATATTTTTGTACGACATATTTTATCATTTCCTCGACAGCCGCAAAGTCTGACACATCGCACTGATATTTTTCCGCACTGCCGCCGTTTTTTAAAATACTATCTACCGTATCCTGTGCCGCCTGCGCATTTCCTGCATAATTTACAATCACAGTTGCACCTTCTTTGGCAAGGCTTTTCGCAATCGCACTACCGATTCCCCTGCCTGCGCCTGTTACCAGCGCAATTTGTCCGCTCATTTCCTGCATGACGCCCTCCTGACTATTCTGTGATAAGCTGTGATAAATCTTCTTCGTTTTCAATATTAATACAGGTGATTCCTTCACGCTGCATTTCTTTTGCCGTCTTTTTTACAAATCCGGTCAGTGTCCTTCCCGGTCCGATTTCTATAAATGTGTCAAAGCCGTCCGTGATTAGCTTGCGTAACGTCTGTTCAAAGCGTACCGGTGAATAAACCTGCTTTCTTAACAGTTCCGGAATTTCTTTGCTGTCTGTTACATATTCCGCTGTCAGATTGGCAATATACGGAATCTGAATTTTGTTAAATGTGATCTTTCCGAGTTCTTTTTGGAGCTGTTCTCCCGCGCCGTAAAGCAATGGAGAATGAAACGGCCCGCTGACTCTTAACGGCACCACTCTTTTTGCGCCTGCCTGCTTTAAAACTTCTGCCGCCCGTTCCACTTCGCCTTTTTCGCCGGAAATGACAATCTGCCCCGGACAATTATAATTGGCAATGCCGATTTTTGCAGTGTCCAGTGATGTTTTTAATACTTCTTCCGTCTGTTTTGCACTAAGTCCCAACACTGCCGCCATACTGCCCTGACCTTCCGGTACTGCCTGTTCCATATAAATTCCGCGTCTGCGGATTACGTAACAGCCGTCCTTAAAAGACAAAGCCCCTGCTGCCGTCAGTGCCGCATATTCTCCCAGCGAAAGTCCTGCCGCCGCTTCGTACGGAATCCCTTTTTCCTGTAAAACGTTCAGTATCGCACATTCTGTTGTATACATGGCAATCTGCGTGTATTCGGTCTGATTTAAAGCTTCATTTTCTTCAAAACAAAGTGACGCAACATCAATGCCTGTCACTTCCTGTGCCGTTTTAAAATACTGTTTGACGGCATCATATTTTTCATAAAAAGAACGTCCCATTCCGACATTCTGTGCGCCCTGTCCCGGAAAGAGAACTGCTGTTTTACGCATGTTCTGCCTCATTTCCGCACGAATCTTCCGCAAAGATACTGCATTTTTTTATCGTTTCTTTTGCTTCCTGCACAATTTCCTGAATAATTTCTGCACAGGTCTGTTCTTTTTTTATCATGCCTGCAATCTGACCAGCCATGACCGTTCCCATGGCAACATCACCGTCTACAACAGCTTTGCGCAGTGCACCCAGTGTCAGGTGTTCCAATTCTTCAAAGGATACATTGTTTTTTTCCATTTCAAGATACTGGCGTGTCATTGTATTTCTAAGGGAGCGCACCGGATGTCCCGTGCTTCTTCCCGTAACAACGGAATCAATATCCTTTGCGCCAATCACACGGTCTTTGTACGCCTGACTGACGGTGGATTCCTTTGCAACGATAAAACGCGTTCCTAGCTGTACCGCTTCCGCACCCAGCATCAATGCCGCTGCCATGCCTCTGCCGTCACCAATGCCGCCTGCACCGATAACCGGAACCGATACCGCATCGACAACCTGTGGGAGCAGGGACATTGTTGTCTGCTCACCGATATGACCGCCGGACTCCATGCCCTCTGCAACAATCGCATCTGCGCCCGCACGTTCCATCATTCTTGCCATTGCAACAGAAGCAACCACAGGAATCACACGAATTCCCGCTTCTTTCCACTGTTTCATGTATTTTGCAGGATTACCGGCTCCTGTCGTTACGGCTTTTACACCTTCTTCGGCTACAACCTGTGCCACTTCGTCTACATGCTCACTTAACAGCATAACATTCACGCCGATTGGCTTATCTGTAATCTCTTTTGCCCTGCGGATTTCACTCCGTACCCATTCTGCCGGTGCATTTGCCGCCCCGATAAATCCGATGCCGCCCGCTTTTGAAACATTTGCCGCAAGCGCCGCATTTGCGACCCATGCCATACCACCCTGAATGACCGGGTATTCAATTTCAAGCAGTTTTGTAATTCTTGTCTGCATATTTTCTCATCTCCGAACATCTTTATAAACGTTGTCTGCCTTTTTACCTCACTGCTTTTTAAGCTTCTACACCGTGATTTTTTAAATAATCACAGACATCCTGTACCGTTAATAACTTTTCAAGTTCTTCTGACGGAATTTCTACGGAATATTCGTCTTCCAGTGCCATTACCAGTTCAAATAAATCCAGTGAATCTGCATTTAAGTCTTCCTTGAAGCGTGATTCCGGCTTTACATCCTCTGCGTTTACATTTAACTGTCCTGCGATAATTTCTTTCATTTTTTCTAACATCTTTTTAATCTCCATTCTACTACAATATATTTTTGATATTCTCTTGTAATCTACGCATATTCTGCCTGTCATTTGTGCCATTCCAGCAATGCACTGCCCCAGCTTAATCCGCCGCCAAAGCCAGACAGGATCAACACATCGCCCGGTATCAGGCGGTTTTGTCTGTTTAATTCGTCTAAAAGAACCGGTATGCTTGCCGCTGAAGTATTTCCGTGGGTTTCCAGATTCATCGGAAATTTTTCAACCGGTACATCCAGCCGCTTTGCAATACTTTCAATCATTCTTGCATTTGCCTGATGTAAAATAAAATATTTTACCTGTTCCTTTGCCGTTTCCGATTCTTCTAGCACTTCTTTAACAGACTCCGGTACTTTCCGAACTGCAAAAGAGAAAATTTCCCGTCCGTTCATATGCACCGCATTTTCTTTTCCCAGTGTCAAAGCCTGTGCACTACCGCTGTCGCTGTGCAGTCTGAAAATGCTTTTTCCGCTGCTGTCTTCACCTAAAACAACCGCACCTGCGCCGTCACCAAACAGCACACAGACACTTCTGTCTTTCCAGTCCACCACCTGCGACATCACTTCCGCACCGATAACCAGTACCTTTTTGTACATGCCCGCTTTAATATAGGCATCTGCCACACTCATTGCATACAAAAATCCTGTACAGGCGGCGCTTAAATCAAAACATGCCGCGCGCTCTGCCCCAATCTCCTGTTGGACAAGATTTGCCGTACTCGGAAATATGTAATCAGGCGTTGAAGTCGCAACGATAATGGCTTCTATCTGCTCTGCCGCTATCCCGGCATCTGCTATCGCCTTTTTCGCGGCTTGTGCCGCAAGCGCTGATGCAGTCTGACCTTCCTGTGCGATATGACGGCTTCGGATTCCGGTTCTGGTGCGAATCCACTCATCACTGGTATCCAAAAATGTTGAAAGTTCTGCATTGTCAAGCACCCTTGACGGAACAGCACTTCCCGTTCCTATTATTTTCGTATTCATATCTGCCTCTGTGCCGCGTTTTCTTTTTCCCGGAAAATGTCCCGCAGCTTTGACATTTTCCTTCTTTAAAATTCTGTTTCGTTTCTTCAGATTTTCGTTTTGAATATCTTACTTTTTGATAATCAAAATATTAATCTAAAAATTTAAGAGTCAAACGAAATCCGTAAAAGCTTTTTGTTTGACTCTCAAACTAGTTGTTACTATACAGGAAAACTTTTCCTTTGTCAATAGTATTTTGATATTCAAATTATTTTTTAGAAATTAAAATCAATTTTAATTCCCTTTAAGTCTTCTGCCAGCAGATTATTATCCTCAAGAATATTGCGGATATTCTGTTGTGCAGCTTCGACATTGTTTGTTGTCTTGCGCTGGAGGGATAAATCCTGCTCGGCACTGTCTGCCTCCGCCTGACCCTTGATGAGTTCTTCCTGCTCTTTCCTCTCCTGCTTTGCCTCATCAATGCGCTCCTGCTGTTCGTCACGCTTCTCTTTCTGCTCCTCGGCTTTCTTCTGCGCTTCTTCCTGCTCTTTGTCGATATGCTCTTTTCCGTCCTGAATGAGCAGCCCCATGATTTCTTTGTTGGAAGCTTCCAAAATATCATCTGCTGCACTGCCTGCTTTTAACATATCCTGTGACTTTGCCTGATCGGTCTTTGCCTTTGCGATTGTATCTGTCAGCTCAATCAGCTTATCCTTCGCATTGGAAGCAGTTACTTTCATTGAACCGGCAATCTGGTTTAACCGGAGTGCCTTTTCCTGATATTCTGTACGCGGAAGATTCTGCAATTCCTTTAACCGGTCAACGTCTTCCTTTGTAAAGCTTTCATCATGTGAGCCGTTCTTATAATTCTGGAATTTTTCGAGTAATTCCAAATCCTTCTGCTCCTGTGAATCATCAGCTACACCGTATTGCTCCTGAAGCTCCTTTTTGCTCTTTTCAAAGGTTTTCTCATGCTCTTTGGCTTCCTGCATCTGCTCTACATAGTCTGCTTTCTGCTGTTCCATATCTTTTATGCTCTGGGAAGCCAATTCATCCCTGCCCCACGCATCTGTAATCAGTTTCATTGCCTGACGTCTTGCGGTCTGCTTTTTCTGCTCAATCTGATTTCCCTGTCCGAGCATTAAATCGCCAGCAAATACAGTGCTTCTCGTCTTGGTATCCTGTGTTTTGTTTCGTCCCGCTGTTGTACCGCTCATCTGGATTCCGGTATTGTCCTGATTCATCTTAATCGTTATAGACATTTTTCAACTCCTTTTACTTTCCCCTTAGCTTTTGTTTAAATGTTAAATACTGATATCGACACTCACACCTGCGAAAGCTGCTGTTTTTCCTGTCGTCTTTACCGTGCCTGTATGACCGCTGTTACCGCTGTCTGCAATCACCGTGACTGTTCCGGCTTTTGTTTTTTCCGGCTGTGCTTCTGCCGTGCTTTCGGTATCCGTACTGTCTGCCGTGTTCTGCTTTGGTGCTTCAAGTACGGTTCCGTTTGCCGCAATTGCCTGACGGATTGTTTCTAACGGATCTTCATCGTCTGTCGTTACCTCGCCCTTTGTCCTGCTGTTATCCTCTGAGGATATGGTATCGGTGCTGTTATCGGTCTTTTTGGACTTTGTATCTTCATCTTCATCCGGCAGAATTGCATACTGGGCTGATTCCACAAATTCCTGATGTTCTTCCTGTATGCCCATTACTTCCCGCAGCAGCTTTTTTAACATTGCACATTTCTGGTCTTTTGGAATATAAGGACTGGAGGCAATGCTTTTGCAAGAAGACAAAAACTCGCCCATTTTGGCTGTCTTAACACGTTCCACTTCTTCCTTTGAGCGGCAGTTTCTAAGCTGCCTTTTATAGTTTTCGCGCTCTCTTTGTTCTTCCTCGTAATCCTTTAAAGCCTGCGGATTATGCTTTTTTAAATATTCGATTTCCTCAGCGTTTAATCTGCTGCCCGAAGCCAGCTTAATGTCGATTGCCGCCGGTTTCTGACCTTCACGGATATCGTCTGCCTGCGACTGATACATCTGCAATTCACGCTGTTCAGAGGTCAGCTCGCTTGTCTTTCCGGCATTGATATCATTTTTCTTTTTCTGCCACTGGTTCTGCATTGCCGACAGCGCCACCATGCTTTGAATTGTCCCTGTTCCCATATGCCGCTCCTAACCGCAGAAGTCGATGTTCTGTCCAACCTTCTTTTCGGCTTCCGTAAGAACCGTATCGCTTTTTGCCAGCTGCATATAATCCTGTATCTTTTGCAGCAATTCTTCCACAGAAGATGCCGTAATCGTCACTGTACCGCTGTCTGTATCCGTCTTATCTGACACATCTGTTTTTTCCGTCTTTTCGCTTCTTGCTTCTTCAAGTTTTTCTTTCTGGTGCTTTTTTTCGGCTTTCTTTTCGGCAGCTTTTTTCTCTGCCTTTTTCTCTGCTGCTTTCTTTTCTATGCGTTCCCGCTGTGCCGCAGAGGATTCTTCCAATACCGCAAAATAAGTTGCCGTTCCGCCGTCATTGACCTGCATACCGAAGCCTTTGACGTTGGCACCGCTGGATTCCAGACTGCTCTTTAACCGTGAAATACCGCTTGCCGCATTTGCAATAATGGCTTCATACTGCTTGCGGTAATTCTCATCTTCTGCCATCCGTTCTACTTTGTCTTCGTCAATTAAGACAACCATTTTGCTGGCATTGGCATAATTGGAAGCCTGCGCCTTTGCCTGCTCCTTCTTGTCTTCACTGACAAGAATAAAATCCATGTTGGAATATTTTTTCTTTAAAGATTCATAATAATCCGCCGCTTTTTTACTGAGCTTCGGACTGCCTATGGTTTTTCCTGAAACACTGCCGCTCTTTTCATTTTGTGTCTGCTCTGTCTTCTTTTTTGCTTCCACTGCGGCAGCACTTGTAGATGCTGCGTTTTCTACTACGCCGGTATAACTTGATATCATATTCATTTCCTCCCTGACTACTGCTAAATACACCGGTCAAAATCCGTTTCGACCGTTTTTCCCTTTGTTTAATAGATATATCGGAAGAAATTGTAAATGATTTAATTTTTTAGTTCTCTTTTCTGTCTTCTGTCACGACTGCTCCTTATTCCCTTTATCCCATTTTTACATCTGCCCTATCTGACTTTTTAACTTAGCAATAACTTTAATCAAATAAATATGTGATCTCATTACCATATTTATTAATGACTGCCTTTTTTTCTGCATCTGAAAATGCAGAGAGTATATTCACCCCCAGCTCCTGATGCAAAAGGGAAAAGAAATTTATAAACCGTTCTGAAGCCGTACTGCTTTCTATTTCATTGAAAGAATCGTGTGCATTTGAAAAAACAGCCTGTAAACTGTTCCAGTAATCCGGCTGTACCTCCCGCAGCCTGCATACCAAAAGGTATAAGAAACCGTCTGAACTGTAAATACCGTTTTTTAAGGTATTACCGGCCGAATATTTTAAATATGCATCTGCTCCTTTTTCACTGCTGTCCTGAAAGGATAATCCGTTGTTCTCCATTACATAAAGCATTTTTAAATTTGCAAAAAGCTCAGAATCAAAATTCCATGTATTCCCAATCTGTGAACCTTCAATCCCGTCAAATGTATGGCTCATTTCATGGATATATTTCCATATACATACACTTTTATCTGTGGACAAATCTTTTGTAAGATTGCTGCTGTTCATAAAAATCGGATTGCCTGCCAGACCATAATAGTCTATTTGTTCTGTAAAATCAAAAATTGTCTTTCCGTCATACGGCTGCCGCTCACCGGTTAATTGATACAGCTGCTGTCTGTAAAGCTGTAAGTCCTCTGACCACACAGAAAGTTTGTCTGTTTCTTCTTTGGAAAAATCATCTGCTTTTATAATAAATTCAACCGTTTTATCCGGGCTTGTCACAAGCTTATATTCTTTTGACTTACTGACCGGGATGACTTTTATGGAAGAATATCCGATAAAACCGCTGACATTTTCTTTATACTGCGTTGTGACCGAAAAATGAAGCTGCCGGTTCTGCGGATACACGACCCTTTTCATTACCGAATCGTCTGCGTTATATTTTACCGCCGTCTGCGCTGTATTCATTGCCACATTCTCATCTTTAATTTCCCTGTATTCCGGCAGCTGTGAATCACGGACTGTCAATTCTATGATATAGGGTTCATCTGTAGACACCTCTGCGGTAAACGCTGTATCTATGACCGCCGTATCTGTAAATGAAACACTACATTTCTTCTTATCCTGTTCAACCGTATACGTATCCACAGAATGATTTCTGCTGTCTGCTGCTGAAACACCGGTTATTTTACATTCATTTGATGTACCATGAAAAAGGACCGGTAAAGCCATACATAAAACCGCAATTACTGCAATACCGCATACAATGAGTTTTGACCGCTTATTCATTTTCGCCCGCCTTTTTCATAAATACCAGCATCATAATTCCAAAAAAAGCAAAGAAAACAGCACCCGCTTTTGCAGTTTGTATTTTAAATTCATCTCTGACTTGGTTGGGATTTAAAGAAGAATAATAGATGGTTTTATGGCTTCCGATTTTAGGTTGAAATAAGACGTACGTTCTATATTGACATGTGTATTCCTGCTGATTGACCTGATATTGATACACTTTATATCTGATTATATCTGTCTTAGAATTATTTTGTAAACCCAAATCTATACTCCTGTCAATTGATACCAGGGTTCCATCTGCCTTGGAATAATCTGCTGTGGCACGAATTTCCGATACGCAGTCTGCGATACAGATTGCAACCGCCAGCACACAGATTGAAAATATTATTTTAAGTGTTTTTTTATCTACCGATACTGTCATGCATACTCCCTCCAATTATATTTTAAAAAACAATCAGGAAAAATGAGCCGTTGCAGCCCATTTTTCCCATAAGTAACTACGAACTAGTTTGAATAGCTCATTGCATTAACCGGTATTAATGCATCCGTTGCCGGATCATAGTCAAATACATGCCACCATGTACCACCTTCATTTGGTACATTAAAAGTAAAGTAGCATACATTTCCTGCATACACCTGAACCTTTGCGCCGGATGCAGCCATTGCCGTACTACTTGATGAATATCCGTTGGTATAATCATGAACATAGTAACTATATTTCATGTTATCATTTAATTCATAAATCGTTGTTGTTTCCGGACCATAGCTTGTTGTATCATCAACATCCAGTTTTGCAATTGCTGTTGAACCTTGATAATAATTCTTTGCCCAGTAACAGGTATGGAATACACTTGAATCTGTCAGCTTATCTTTTCCGTATAAGTGTGAATCCAGATCCCATGGGTATTCGCCCCATGTTAATACAATTCTTAAATTGTCGGCATCAATTGAACTGTTCTCCGGTGACAATGTCACATTATATGTCTTTGTTTCATCTAAAACGACCGCAATATTAATGTGGTTTGTGATGTAGTTTTCCTTGATAATCTCTAATGTATAGTTACCAGGGTTTAAAGACAATTCGTAAGTTGAAGCATCAAATGTACCTGTTTCAAGAACTGCTCCGGTTGTATTGTTCCAGTCTTTGCGGATATTGTATGTCATATCCTGAATCGGTAAACCGGTAAGCGCATCTTTTAATTCACCGGTAACTGTTCCGACACCGTCTTCACCGTTTCTGCCGATCATTAACAGGGTTTCATTGTATACCGTTGCATTTTCAGTGATTTCTACCTGCATATCATACTTCTTATAACCTGTTGCAGCAATTTCAATACTGTATGTTCCTGCTGTTAAATTATCAACTGAATAATTACCTGTTTCATCCGTATAAATTGTTCTGACTAAATTCTCACCGAGTGTTTCACCGCTGTATATACGGATTCTGGCACCTGCTATCGGTTCATTTTCATCAGCTGATGCGATAAGACCTTTCAGTTCTCCTGTTCCAAATGTACATTCCGGTACAACACGGCCGTTTTCCACATGGAATTTTGCTTTAAACGGATTACTTGAATCATTGTCTAAGTGTTGGAATTCTAATGTGTAATGGCATACATCATTTAAGAATTTACCAACGACTGTTTCCTGATCAATTCCCGATTTTGCATATGCATATAAGGTCATATCCCCACAGTATAAAGTATCTGTTGCAAGAATGTGCGGCGTAAATGAACCGTTAAAACCGATACCGGCTTCTCCTGCATATCCTGCTAAATCAATCATATTGAATGCACAAAGAACACCTGACAAGCCAAGACCGGCTGTTCCGCTTGCCTTAATTTCCATGAAATCTAATGAATCATAAAAATCAAAGATTCCGCGGGAAGCTCCGTTCTTATACTGATATCCCTGTGTGCTGTTAATGGTGTATGTAATGCTTGCTGTACCCTTTGCTGATACATTGCAGAAGAATACAATATCAAATGAAAGTCCTGTCGCACCGATACGGATTGGCAGACGTCCGATTTCGATTCTTCCTGATTCAAAACGGGTTGCGCCGTTGCTGTTGGTTAATTCATAACCGGATTGTGCAAGTGTCAGTTCTAACTGACTGGCAATCTTAATCTTTTCTGATATTGATAATGTAAATTCATCAACATCAACGCCTCCCCAGCCGACATTTGCTTTTGCAATACAGGTTATATCCGGAATCTTAACTTCGACAGAACCTGATACTTTCAGATCTTCTGTGATTTTTTTCTTCGCTATTGTAAACTTCAATGTTCCTAGAACCTCTGTACTTCCGCCTGCATTGATAGAAAGCGGATACAAGCCGGAATCATCTGCTGTAATTGAACCATTGCTGTTATATTCGCAGGTTACGCCTTCTGCTGCCACAAAACTGTCAACTGCCGGCAAACCAAGCTCTGCAAGGTCTAATTTTGAATAAATCTCTGCCAGTTCAGGAACTGTGCAGACTAATTTTACCGAATCGCCGGACTGGCTGATTTGTGCAACTTTTAACATTAAACCGGTTGCATATTCAGTACTCTCCGGTAAACGGATGACATCATCGACTTTGATGCCGTCTGTTGTCTTCTTGTTTGGCAGTGTTACTTCGTAAACATCACCATTTTTTACAACGGAATAATCCGCTGCCTGATCTGCTGCCACATTTACAACAGAATCCAAAATTTCTGAATGGTCATAAGTCTGGTCTTTGCTCAGCTTAATGGAATCATTCAAATCATCAATTGCATAGAAAATACTCTTTACATCTGCCCCGGTAATGGTTTTCTGCGGATAGAATGTGTTATCTGTTAAGTATAAGAAGTTATTTACAAGTGCAATTTTAATTTCATCTTTATACTTCACCTGATTTGCATCAGACCAGTCATCCATTGCAATTGTATTCTCGCCGTTAAAGCCAATTGCATGAACCGCCGTGTAAGCTGCAAATTCTCTTGTACACGGTTCATTCGGGTAAAACAGAGGAATATCCTGCTCTAAATCTTCAACATCAGGAACCGGTAAAAATCCGTATGCATTCGCTGTTTCTACTGCTGTTCCCGTTGCTGAGTTTAAGCTGTCTAAATAGTAATAATCAATCTGATCTGCTGACATCAGCGGAGAATTTAATTTATCCAGAAGCAGTGTAACCCATTCACCTCTTGTATAGGTCTTGCTTTCATCAAATACAGTATTTGTGTCCTCATTAACTGCATTAAAACGAATCTGTGCATTTAATTCCAGTTCATTGCCATCAACTGTAATCGTCCGGTTAAGATTCATCGTGGATTCTGCAACGGTGTCTGCTTTGGCGTTTACCGCTGATAAATCCAGCATTGAGAATACCATGAAAAAGCAGAAGAAAACAGATAATACCTTTCTGAGCTTTTTATTCTTTACAGCACCAGCTGCCAGGACAGAACCACTCAGTATAAATAACACCATGAATAATACATACATATGGCTGTCAAATGTATTGGCTGCTGTACCGTTATCCTGTGTTACATCTATATTTTCAACCGTTTCCGTATTCTGGGCCGGCTGGGAATTGTCCGGAGTCGGAGTCACTGTTACAACATTTGAATTCTTAATCTGACCGGTTAATTTCACCGTATCACCGCGTGCAACAGATTCAAATGTATCTTCATTTTTCGAACCATTTGCCAGTTCATATTTTTCCGGAATATCGTATTGAATATGAATATTTTTCAAAACATTTGTTCCATTATTTGTTACTGTAACTGTTGTTGTAATGGTTTCGTCTGCTTCATAGCTGGTTTTATCCGTCACTAAATTCGCAACAACACCCTGCTGGTTCTGGCTGACCGCAAAAACAGGCATTGCAAAAAAAGAAACCAGGAATACAGACAGTAACAAAAGCCTTAATGCTTTCGCCTCTTTTAGTACCTTTTTTATCTTTTCTCCTAATAGTTTATCAATTTTATTACTATTTTATAGTATCATAATAAATTATTAATATCAATTTAATATATGTACAAAATTTTATACATTGTGGAAAGTAAGCTTTTTTAACAGTTCAACAATCATCAGCAGCGTTAGAATATATACATTCATAACAGAATTTATTAACAATGTGTTAGTATGGCTACTTCAAGTATTACTCATAATTTTGTCGTATCCAATCCAAATAGCGTAAAGCGTTTTGTCGCAGCAATTGACGAAGCTGACCGTGACCGCACACCAAAGCAGACACTTCCCGGACGTCAGTTAACGAACCCAC
>ERZ773276.298-NODE-298-length-62922-cov-23.544053_pt1 | contig 62922 bp, 39 predicted proteins | sample MGYA00511386_ERZ773276 | MGnify/ENA primary metagenome ERZ773276 (study PRJEB29015, sample SAMEA2737778) | human gut metagenome | biome: human gut; feature: human-associated habitat; material: faeces | place: China | collected 2012 ...
GCAAAGACTGCCCCGGCACTTCAACACCACAGCTCCCACAAGGAGCGGAAGACTGCCCATGACAATTTTCTTTTAACTCTTACGATATAATGTTTTTGATTACTTTACTATCTCTACCTCGTATTCTCCGGCGGGGAGCTCGATGGACAGCTTGCCATTGACGACCGTCTTCTTGGACTTTGACAAAGCCTTGCCGTCGAGGAGGACCTTCTCCACGACCCTACCCTTGGCATCGGTGGTCACGGGGAGGCGGAGGGTGGCGGAGGTGTTGGCAGGCACCGTGCAACGGTAGACGAGACCCTGGGGCGTGTTATGCCAACAGCTCTCGATGCGACCGTACATGGAGTCGTAGTGACCGCGGGCTTCCGTCAGGCCACCCGTGACATCGGGCTCCGGCTGGAGGAAGAAGTGCTTGAAGGCAGGGGCAGCCTCATCGCGGGCGATACCGAGGGAGTGCTGCATGAGCCAATTGGTGACGGAACCGAAAGCATAGTGGTTGAAGGAGTTCATGCTGTTGTTGCCGCCAAAGCCATCTTTCTTGGTGTAGGAGTTCAGACGCTCCCAGATAGTCGTAGCGCCCTGCTCAACCGGATAGAGCCAGGAAGGGAAGTTGGTGTTCAGCAGCATACGGTAGGCGACATCGCTGTGTCCGGCCTCGGAGAGTGCCTGACTGATCCATGCCGTACCTATGAAGCCTGTCATCAGCGAGTAGGCGGGATAGGTCTTACCGTTATCACCCGTGCTCTGACGCTCGACGCTGTTGACGAAGCGGCTGACGAACTTATCCCTGACAGCGGGGTCGATGATATTGAAGGCGATGGGCAGGGCATAGCTCGTCTGCGTGTCGATGAGCACACCCTTGCGCTTGGGACCGTCCATGCCGCCGAAGGGGTTCTTCACTTCCTTGCCGAGTCCGGACCCGGTGGTGAGGCCCGTAGCGGCGTCGATATAGTGGGCGTTGATGAAGTCGGCGCGTTGCTTGCGTAGAGCCGTATACGCTGCCACGTCATCGGTCTTGCCCAAGGCACGGGCCGCCTTTATCATGATGTCGAGCTCATGGACAAGGTAGCAGTCGAAGAGCAGCGAGTTGTCGTTCTTGTTGACCTCGAAGCCGAGCCAGTCGCCGAGGCCGATGCCGTCGGTGAAGTTGAAGAAGCCCTGTGCCTTGTCGATATATTTCGTGGTATGGAGCTTGATGAATCGCTTCATGGAAGGATAGTGTGCAGCGAGGGCGTCGACATCGCCATACTGCTGGTAGCTCTGCCACGGCATGGTGATACCCACGCTGGCCCAGAGCGGACCGCCGAAACCGCCACCGATGGGCGCAATGGCTGTGTAGTTGCCGTCGGCGAGCTGTACATCGCGGAGGGCGAGGAGATGCCGGTTGAGGAACTCGGCACCCAGGAACATATACGACATCGTGGGTGAGAAGACGCTGAGGTCACCACTCCACCCCATGCGCTCGTTGCGCTGCGGGCAGTCGGTGGGCACAGAGAAGACATTGGCGAGCGTCGACCACTGCACGTTCTTGAAGAAGCGGTTCACATCTTTATTATTCGTCTCATACCCTGCCGTGAGGCTGTCGACACTGCTCAGCACGACACCCTTGACGGCCGAGGCGGGGAGGGCAGCGGGGATGCCCGTAATCTCCACATAGCGGTAGCCATGGTAGGTATAGCGCGGGTGGAAGGTCTCGGTGCCTCCTTTGGCGACATAGATATCCTGCTCCATGGCGGCGCGCTGGTTCTCCATCATCACCATGCCCACATTATTCTTATATGCCGGCAGGTCGGGATAGGTGACCTCGGCATAGCGCATATAGACCTTTGTGCCGGCCTGCAAACCAGAGAAGGTGATGTCGGGTACGCCAGCCATGTTCTGTCCCATGTCATAGACATAGACGCCGGGGCGCACCTCCTTGACGGTCTGAGCCGTGAGGGTGGTGAAGGGTCGCACGGGTTGCCCTATCTGCGAGACAAGGGTGAAATGTGAATAGTCGTCGGTACTGGGCCATGCGAAGAATCCCACCGGCTTCTCATGGCTGATGACGCCTTCGAGGGGCATCTCGTCCGCCTGCTGCCATTTTGAGGCATCGAAGCCAGGCTGGGAGAAGTCGACGACGGCAGCCTCCCGCGTGGCGTCGTAGACCTCGCCCTGGAAGATGGAGGCCAAGCGCACGGGGCCCTCGGCGGTATAGCGCCAGGTAGCGGGGTCGGTGACGATACGCTCCTGCGAGCCGTCGTCGTAGGTGATGACGAGCTGGGCAAGGAGCGACTGGCGGTCGCCGAAGTAGTTCCAGTTCTCCGGCGTGAAGGTGATGAAGCCGCTCCACCAGCCTTCGTTGAGCTGGGCTCCGATGGCGTTACGGCCGTCGCGCAGCAGCGACGTGACATCGTAGGTCTGGTAGAAGAGGGTCTTGTTGTACTGTGTCAGTCCGGGGTTGAGATAATCGTTGCAGACGCGCTGTCCGTTGATGAACATATCATAGACGCCGCGTGCCGTGGCATAGAGTCGTGCCGAGGCAATGGCCTTGCCGTTGGTGGCAAACTCCGTGCGCAGCAGTGGCGTGCCCTGAGCCTTCGGGGTGAGGAAGACGGTCTGACCCGAGACGGTGAGGCCGTCGGCAACCTGTGCGATGGTATGGCGCGGCAGGCGGTAGTTCTGCACGTCGGCGGAGACGGTGGCCTTCTGGCCGGCAGGGACGGAGAAGCCCATGTCGCCGACGACGGGGAAGGCGATATAGTCGCCACCCTTACCCATGGGGTTGAGGTTGAGGGCCGTGATGACGGCGTTGTCACCGTCGACGCTGATGTTCGTGGTGCCGCAGACGGAGGTCAGCGTGAGGGTGTGGGGCGCATAGCAGTTGGCCTTGTTGAGGACAGCGGTGGAAATCTTCTTCGAGTCGAAGGGGATGTCGGCACGGTCGCGCTGGGTGTAGCCCACACGGTAGACGTCGACAGTGGCGCTGTCGCCCTTGAGAAGCGGAGCGATATTCAGCACCACCTTGATATAGGAAGCATCCTTGGCGTTGGCCATGCCGAGGATATTCTTGTTCTTATCCATGAGCCGGAGGTCGTTGGCACCATAGAGGAGAGCCGCCTCGCGACTTTTCGTCTTTTTGTCGAGGCTCACGGTGAAGTTCAGGCGGAAGACGGGGAGGTACTGGCTGTAGAAGGAGTAGACGTCGTTGGCTCCTATCCATTTCGCCCCACCCCATGCGGCCGCCTTGTCAGAGGTCGTCATGAGGCCGGTCTCGAACCACGATGTCGCCGTCTCCACTTCCGGCGTCTTGCCGTTGCCATAGACGGTCACCGTCCAGGTGTAGCGGGTGGAAGGTTGGAGGGCCTTACCGCCGTAGTGGATACCCACGGAGGCGGAAGAGGCAACGCGGCCGGAGTTCCAGACCTCGTTGCCGGAGGCATCGCTGACGGTGATGGCGTAGGCTGTCTGTGCCGCCCCACACGTCTTACTGTCCATCTGCCAGGAGAAGCGCGGTGTGGCGACATCGAGGCCTAACGGATGGGAGGTGTACTCTACCCGAAGATTAGTGACATTGAAAGCATGGCACAGCGCCGAGGTGACGAGGGCCATAGCCATTAGCAGTATCTTTCTCATAGTTGGTTTGGATTGGATTCTCGGTGCAAAGATAGCCCATTATCCTTGCACAGAGATTAGTTTTTTGATATTTGGCCTTAGATTTTTGAGAAAGCGTCACTCGACGGTCAGAGCGGCCGTCTGAACGTCTCTGCTGTTGTCGCCCACCATGATGTCGTAGGTACCGGGCTCACAGACATACTGTAAGGCATGGTTGTAGTATTTCAGGTCCTCGGGGGTCAGGGCGAAGGTCACCTGGCGGGTCTCTCCAGCCTTCAAGTTTATCTTCTTGAAAGCCCGCAACTCCTTGACAGGACGTGTGCTCGTACTCGTCTGGGCATGGATATAAAGTTGGACGGTTGTCATACCGTCACGGGCACCCGTGTTGGTGACCGACACCGAGGCCGTCGTCGTACCACCGTCGCGGCTCATCTTAGAGGCAGAGAGCGTGACAGGACTATATTTAAATGATGTGTAGCTGAGTCCATAGCCGAACGGATAAAGCGGGGCGTTGAGGACATCAATATAGCAGCTCGTGAACTTGCGGTAAGGCTCATAGTCTGGATGCGGGCGACCTGTCGACTTATGGTTGTAGTAGATGGGACACTGTCCCACGCTGCGAGGGAACGACATGGTGAGATGGCCGTTGGGGTTGACCTTTCCGAAGAGGACATCGGCGATGGCATAGCCAGCCTGGTCGCCAAGGCTCCAAGTGCAGAGGATGGCCGGAATGTTTTTATCCTCCCAGGAGAGGGCGAGAGGCCGACCGGTGGTGAGGACGAGGACGACAGGCTTTCCCGTGGCCTTGAGGGCCTTGAGGAGTTCTTTCTGCGGCTCGGGGATAGAGATGTCAGAACGGGAGGCGCCCTCGCCGTTCATAGAGTTGGCCTCACCGAGGCAGGCCACGATGACATCGGCATCGCGGGTGGAAGCCACGGCCTCGTCTATCATCTCCTGGAGCGGGCGCTGGTGCACAGGGATGGGTTTGTAGTTGGGGATGAAGAAGCCGAGAAGTCCATTGACGAGGGTGCTCTCCGTGAGGGAGTCTCCGACGACCCACGAGCCTTCCGCTGTCGTAGCCTTGCCACCGGCAGCCGCGACGGCCTCACTGATACCCCGGAAGATGCTGATGCTCTCCTTGCTGTGCGAGGACATCGCCCAGGAGCCCTGCATGTCGGCGGCATCATCGGCAAAAGGTCCTACCACAGCAATCTTCTGCGAGGGGGAGAGTGGCAGCAGGTTGCCCTCGTTCTTCAGCAGCACGGAGCACTCGCTGGCAACCTTGCGGCTGTTGGCTTTCATCTCTGCGGAATAGACGTTCTTGGCATTCTTCTTGTCAAGGTAACGGTAGGGATCCTGGAAGAGTCCTAATTTCCATTTCATCTCTAAGACGCGGCGACAGGCCGTGTTGATGTCGTCCTCTGTCACCTTTCCCTCGTCCAGCGACTTCTTCAGCGTACCGATGAAGCCCTTGCTGTTCATATCGAGGTCCACACCGGCCTTGAGTGCCCTGGCAGAGACTTCCTGAAGGTCACCGATGCCATGGATGGTCATCTCCTTGATGGCTGTGGCATCGGTGACGACGAGGCCTTTGAAGCCCCACTGTCCGCGCAGCACATCATTGATGAGATAGCTGTTTGCCGTGGCTGGGATACCCTCGAACTCGTTGAAAGAAGTCATATAGCTTCCGGCTCCGGCTTTGCAGGCTTCATAATAGGGTCGCATATAACCGTTGAAAGCCTCCTGCCGGCTGAGGAAGACGGAGTTATAGTCTCTGCCAGCCTCAGCAGCGCCATAGAGGGCATAGTGCTTGACACATGCAATGACATTATCGGTACGCGAGAGATTGCCATCCGTGCCCTGGTAGCCCTCGACATAAGCGCGAGCCATGACACCGCCGAGATAGGGGTCCTCACCGGCTCCCTCGGCCACACGACCCCAACGGGCATCACGGGCCACGTCGACCATCGGGGAGAACACCCAGTTGACACCCAACGAGGTAGCCTCCTTGGCGGCATGGCGCGCATAGTCGCGCACCAGGTCGGGATTCCACGAGCAGGACATAGCAAGGGGAATGGGATAGGTCGTCTCAAGGCCGTGGATGACATCCATGCCGAAGAAGAAAGGTATCTTGTTTCTGCCTTTCATGGCCATGGCCTGAAAGGCACGCATGCGGTCGATGTCTTTCATGCCATAGATGGCACCAAGCTGACCTTTGGCGATGAGTTCCTCATTCTCATTCTTTCCCGTAACGGTCTTGGCGGAGACGAAGTCATAAGAGCTCATCAGGTTGAGCTGACCTATCTTTTCGTCGATGGTCATCTTAGACATCAGGTTGTCAATAAAGGCCTTCCCATCGTTCTGGGCAGAAGCACCAAGGCAGAGAAAGGCGAGAAATGCTGTGAATAATGTTTTTCTTTTCATGGTTTTGTTTTTAGGGAGAGGCTATGGGCGCCGCTGCAAGCAGCGGCCTACAGGACCCAGCCTCAACAAGCTATAGACTGAACTATAGAGAAAACTATAGAGGAGACTATAGATAGAATTACAGATTGAACTTCCTCATCACATCGTCGTCGAACTGCTTCTCGTCGCCGAGGGCACAGCGGCGCATCTTCAGACGGTAGTTGTAGACGGTCTGGGAAGAGAGGTGGAGGAAGTCGGCAATGCCCACACTGTCGGTGACGCCGAGGACGAGGAGGGCGTAGATGCGCAGGGGCGTGGAGAGCTCTGTCTGCTTCTCGTCGTAACGGAACTCCGGCCGCACGAGGCTGTTCATGCGCTGGATGAAGTCGGGGTACATGGCCAAGAAGGCATGGTCGAAATGCGTATAGAAATACTTCAGCTGTCCGTCGATGACGGTATTGGAGTCGAGGAGTCGGATGGCCTTGCGCACGTTGTTGGACTTGAGCATGTTGTACAGCTCCACATGCTCGCTCTTCTCATGGGTGATATAGGTTGAGACGAGGTGGTAGACATTGGCGAAGTCCTTCCGGTAGGCGGCGATACGGTCCGAGAGCCGTGAGTTGGCCGCACGCAGCTCCTCCGTCATCTGCTTCTGCTGATCCATGAGCTCGCTCTGCTTGTTGTGCATGTCGCGCAGGGCATCGAGCGACCGCTTCACCTTCCGTCCGCGGGCTGAGGCAAGGCGCCCTAAGACAATACTCACCACGAGGGCCACAAAGAAGAAGACGGCAATGACGATGATGACCGTCATCTGCCGCGACCGCTCCTTGTTGAGCTGGCTGTTGATACGGTCCTGGATGGCCACGACCTTCAGCGCCCGCAACATGTCATGGTAGCGCTTGATGTTATCGGAGCAGACCTGGATATAGTTCGACGACCGTTTGAGGTCGTACTCCAAGAGTGGCGTCTGGAGAAGCATGAGCAGCGACGACACCTCGGTATTTCCCAAGAGCATGTCGTTGACAGCGGAGAGGATGAGGTTCTCGTAGAAGCCGTTCTCATTCCCCTTACGCCGTTCATCAAATGCCAGCGCAAAATAGAGGTTGGCAACCAAGAATGATGGTTTGTTGAGCATCCGCAGCGCCTGGTTGATTCGTCGTTTGTCACCTTTACCAGTGCAGACAGCCTGATAGAAGAGATACTCCGGGCTACCGTTGACGAGATATTGCGAATAGGTGCCCCACGCCGCCTTCGCCTCTTGTGCAGGCACAGTAAAATCATTCTGCTGGCTGACGCGCATATAGAAGTCGAGGAGATGGTCGGCATAGCGGCTGCGATAGACGGCGGGAACAGCGTTGATGTCGCCGATGCTGTTGATGACCTCATAGCTTTTGCCCAGCAGTCCCTGCCGGGTGTAGGCCCTGAGGAGGCAGAACTTTGCCGTGAGGATGAGGGCGGGCTACCCGGTATGCTCGGCGGCCACAACGCTTCTTTTGGCATAGGCCAGCGCCGAGTCGCCATTGAAATGAAGGTATTCCTGAAAGATCTGCTCGTATTTGGCCACCAAGGCCCCGTCGTTGGGCAGGTCGGTGACACCACGCTTGAGGTCGTCGATGACCTGCTGCTTCTTGGCGAGGGCTGTCTGGCGACGCGCCACAGCGTCGTCGAGGCTGTCGAGGAGCTGCCGCAGCTCATGGCTGAAGGCAAACGACGAAAGGGGGCAGAGAGCCATGAGGAGCATGGCCGCTCTAAGGATGAAAAGCTCTTTTAGACTGGTCATAATCGGTATTCGCAATAAATCTCATGCGCAAAGATAAGAAAAATATCCTTGCGCACAAAGATTTCAGTCGGAATCCTTTTCCTTTAGGTTATCTTTCCCCCTTTCAGGACAGCGTCCGTGCTGTCGGGCGCTGTCCCGGAATCGCTCGGGCAAGGTTATTTATAAGCCTTCACCCGACTGTCGTTGATGACGCCGCCCCATTTCAGTCCAAAGGCGAAGTCATACTTGTTACCGTCAGCGTCGGTGAAAGGTATCATGTCACGGGGCTTGTCCTCGCTCTGTGTCTCCACCGTCTTCATATCCTTCGGTAGCTGGCAGGGGAGGAGTCCGGAGGGCTCGTACTTACCGCTGACGAGGTCGAGGAAGGGCTGGTTGCTGGTGCCAAAGCTCACGAGGATAGCATCGGCATACGGCTCAAACTCGGCGAGGATGGCGGGGCGAGAAAGTGTCAGGGCCACGATGACGGGCTTGCCACCCATCTGCTTCTTGGTGTTGATGACGAGGGTCATGTCGTCCTTGTTGGCTGTCTTGACCGTCTTACCTTTATAGGAACGGTTGGTGAAAGCCTCCTTGGGGTCACCACCGGCGATACTCGTGGCACGGGCGTCAGTAGCCGTATAGTCGTTATACTGCAAGCTGATAGGCATATAGCCGTTGCCACCCTTCTCGACATCGGCAGCGTCGTAGCCCGGACCGCTCATCGGACCCAGGATGAAGCAGATGGCGAAGTCGGCATCAGCAGGGTCGTTGACGACGGTATAGTATTTCTTCACCACGTCGAGGTGGACGGGATAGTCCCAATAGTCCTTGGTGGCGTTGCCGAAGAAGTCGACGACAGAGGGGAAGTGGCGCTTGGGGATGTAGACCTTCAGCTTCGAATCCTTGAGAGGCAGCACGTTAGCATGGTTCTTCACCATGACGATGCTCTTAATCTGCGCGTCATAACCCTTGGCCATGAAGTCGGTGCATCCCACGGTCTTCTGGCTCTCGGCGGGGTCGAGGTAGGGGTTCTCGAAGAGTCCTGTCTCGAACATCGGGAGCAGCAGGCGGCGTGCGGAGTCGTGGATGCGGGCCTTCCAGGCCTTCTGTCCAAACTCCTTATATCCCATCTGGAAGGCTTCGAGGACGGGACCCTTGTCGTTGTTGCCGCCGAACTGGTCGACGCCGGCCTTGAGAATCTCATAGTGGCGCTGCGGCACGGTGAGGTTCTCCACACCCCAGCACTTTCCGTCGAAGGAGTCGATGGCCTTGTTGTCGGCCGTCACCATCCAGTCGGTGCAGACGATGCCGTCAAACTTGTACTTGTTGCGCAGCAGGTCGGTGACGATATACTTCGAGAAGCTCTCACCGACATTCTTCCCGGAGGGGTCGATGCCATAAGAGACATTGTAGAAGGTCATCACGGAACCGGCGCTCTTCGTAGGTCCGTCGAGGTGGAAAGCGCCCTTGGTGAAGCCCTCCATCTCCTGGTTGAAGCCCTTGGTGGGATAGATGGCGTACTTACCGTAGTTGTAGTGGCTGTCGCGGCCACCCTCGAGGGTACCGCCACCGGGCCAGTGCTTGGCCATGGCGATGACGGAGTTGTAGCCCCATCCGTCTTTTATCTCAGCGTCGCCCTTGGAGGTCTGGAAGCCGTCGATATACGCCTTGCCGAGGTCGGCGACGAGCTTCGGGTCCTCACCGAAGGTGCCCGTGAAACGTGTCCAGCGTGGCTCCATGGAGATGTCGACCTGCGGCGAGAGGGCCGTGGTGATGCCTAAGGCACGGTATTCCTTGGCAGCAATCTCACCAAACTCCTTGACGAGGTCGGGCGAGAAGGTGGCGGCAAGCCCCAAGGCCGTGGGCCACTGTGAGATGTCACCACCGGCACCGTAGTTGTATTCGGCGTTGGCAGAGGTCTCGTGGCGCGGGTCAGAGGAGTTGTTGGCGGGAATGCCGTGGCCGAAGCTCTCGCAGTAAGCCTGCAGGTTATTGCTCCACTCGGCAGCGACCTGGGCGTTGGGGACCTTGGTGACGAGGACGGCGCGCAGGTTGTCGTCCTTGAGGAACTTCTTCTGCACGTCGCTCAGGTCACTGGCTTTGGCACCGCTCTCGGCAAAGGGCTTGCCGTTGTAGGTAGAGGCGCCATAGCCCTGGGCGGGGGCGGGAATCTGCTGATGGGCGGAATAGAGCATCAGACCGGCTATCTCCTCGTCGCTGAGCTGGGCGGCGAGGTCGGCGGCGCGCTCGGTGAAGGACAGGCGCCAGTCCTCGTATTTGTCGAGTTTACCGTTGCGGTTGAGGTCCTTGAACTTGAAGCCGTCCTTCTCGATGAGCTTCACGCCCGACGTGGGACTGTAGCCTAAGGTGGGACCGTCCTTCTGCTTGAGAAGGTTGTACTGCCCCATCTTCATCTCTTCAAACTTTTGGCCCTGCTGGCATCCGGCGAGGAGCAACAAGGCACCGGCAGCAAGGGATAATGTCGTTACTTTCATATAGCGTTGTCTTTAGATTAATTATTTCTGCTTTCCTAACAGCTGCATCTTGGCCTCGAAGTCGCCGAACATCAGACGGGAGTCGAGACGGTAGTAGACGCGGATGAGACGGCCATCATGGTTCAGACCGTAGCTGCCGTCGTCGTTGATGGTCGGTGCCGACACATATTTATAATAGGAGGAAGCGGGATCCTGCTCGAAACCGGTCTGCAAAGCTGAGAGAAGGACCAGCGGGCTGTCGCCGAGGATGTAGGTCTCACCCATGGCGATGCCGAACTGCTCACACATGGTGACGGTCTTCATCAGCGAGTCGTAGAGGTATTTGCCCACCTTGCCATAGGGTGCTATCTTCACCTTTATCTCGTCGAGCCCGTACTGGCACTGGCGGTAGACGTCGCGGGGAACCTGCCAGATACGCATCTTGCTCTTGTTGAAGACGACCTGTCCAGCGGGGATGCTGAGGTTGAGGTTGTACTCCACCTTGGAGTAGCCTGGAGGAGGATAGCCGTTGATGCCCTCATACTCCTGCCCGCCTATCCATACCACGATGACTTTGTCATCGATAGAGGGGTCGAGGAGATGAGCGCATGCAATATTTGTCAGACTTGCTCCACAGAGCACGAAGAGGGGTTTGTCCTTGGTGCACTTCCGTGCCTCCTCGACAATGAGCCGGGCTCCCTCGCTCTCAATGGGTGTCTCGGTGGATGCCAGCGGCTGTTCGGAGCCCGGCACAACCTTATATTTTCCTTTCATTCCCATGAGGTCGAGAACGGCATTGGCCTTCTCACACGACTCCGTGGCCTGATCGGTACGGGTTGTAAAACCGGCATTGCTCTTGCCCGTGAGATGTCCGCCGACGATGCCGCGGATGTCACAAGTCGTGCAGAGTACCTGATGGGCCAGCTGGAAGAGGCCGTCGGGGTCGCCGCAGAAGTCGTTGTCGATGATGACCTTGACCTTGGCCTTCCGGGTGGGCTGAGAATCGGCGGGCCGGGAAGCCATCACGGGAAGAATGCCACAGAAGAGCAGCAAAAGGGAAAAGAGCTTTTTCATAGAAGTTCGTATGGGTTATCGTCTTTAAACTTTTCGTGCGCTGTACATTATTTATTGAGTACTACTTTCCTCAGATGCGCATCGTAATCATATTTCACCTCGCAGTTGGTGTCGAAGATCATCGTGGCCTTCTTCGCCGTGGTGTAGTTGGGCCATTCCGGCACGCCAGCGCCGTTGGGATTGCCGGTGCGTGCGAAGTTGATCCATGCCGAGCTGAGAATCTCACCGAGCTTCACGGCCTCAGGTGTCATCCCCGTGGCCGAAGCGGCACGCGCCACATTATGGAAGACATAGGGTATCTCAGCACAGTGGGTGGCCGTGAGGGCTCCGTCGATGGCCGTGCTCTGATAAGCAAAGAGATAGTTCCATACCTTTCCGGCCTTGTCGGCGGCCTTCGTCTCTATCTGTGCCAAGGCCTGCGGACGATACTTGAAGTCGATGAGCGGCATGAGCAGATAGCTCTCATTGGGATAAGCCTCGCGGAAAGCCTGCTTATATTCCTCGGTTTTGTCGCCGTACATCTTCTTCAGCGTGGCGTCGATGTCGGCCTGGCTCTGCTTGAAGTAGTTGGGATTCATCACAGCGGCGAAACCGGCAAACTCGTTGAGCGTGGTGCCCACAATCATCGGCACGTCGGCCGACTGCTTCTCGCTGCCATTCTTAAAGGCATCCTCGGGAAGAATGTCGCCGTCCTTTGTCGGCATCCAGCCCCAGATGCTGGCCTGGTCCTCACCGGCGGCATCGGCTTCTTTCTTCACCTCGGCACAAGCCTTGTTGCCGGCGGCCAAGAGCTGTTCGTAGGGCACGGTCTTGATCTTGTCGACCGTAGCGGCGTCAAGACCGAGGTATTTCACCGTGAGCTCACCGATCTTCTTCGAGTATTTGTCCATCATAAAGGTGGCACCGGAGCCGCTCTGTACGATGGCTTTCTCAAAGAGACCTTTGGCGCGCGGCATGCAGCAGAGCGTAGACACCTTGCGGCCGCCACCCGACTGACCGAAGATGGTGATGTTATCGGGATCGCCTCCGAAGTTGGCGATATTGTTCTTCACCCACTTCAGCGCCTCCACGATGTCGAGGAGTCCAAGATTGGCACTGTGCTGATACTGTGGTCCAAAGGAGGAGAGGTTGAGGAAGCCCAAGGCATTGAGACGATGGTTGAGGGACACCACGACGACATCGCCCTTCTTGGCCAGGGAGTTGCCATCGTAGGCGGGCTGCTCCTGACTGGAGCCTGTGGAGAAGCCACCGCCATGAATCCAGACCATGACGGGACGCTTCTTCCCGTCGAGGCCCGGTGTCCAGACGTTGACACGCTGGCAGTCCTCACCGGGATAGCCGTCGTCCCAGCGCGAGGTGTAGGCGACATTGTCCATGAGCCAGGTGCTGCGGAACTCCTGCGGACAGCATGGTCCGTAGCTACGGGAGGAGCGCACACCCTGCCAGGCATCAGGAGCCTGCGGCTCCTCGAAGCGGGCGGCTTTGGCATAAGGAATGCCCTTAAAAGTGCTGATGCCGTCCTCAATATATCCGGCGACACGACCATACTGTGTCGTGGCCTCGGCACCGTCAGTGCTCAGCGAATAATTATCGAGATAGGTATAGTTCTGTGCCGACAACGACAGCGAAGGCATTGCCAACAAAGATAACACTATGAATGTCTGATATATAGGTTTCATAACTCTGTCTTTAGATGGTCGTAGATATTAAAGTCCCTTGAAGCGGTTCACCTTGTTGACAAACTCCATGAGCTTGCGGTCGTGCTTGTAGAGGACCTCGCTCTTGGGTGCGTCGAAGTACATCACGGCGCCGTTCTTCAGCGTGTAGGCATCCCATTTGGGCAGCAGGCTGTTGTTGGGGTTGCCGGTGCGTGCGAAGTTGATCCAGGCCTGGCTCATGGCGTCGCCGAGTTTCACGGCGTCAGGCTGGCCACCCGTCATAGAAGCACTGAGCATGACATTGTTGAAGGCGAAGGGTATCTCAAAGCAGTGGGCGGCATGGAAGGCACCATCGAAGACCGGTGACTGATAGCCGAAGATATAGTTGTAGACGGGAGCCTTGACGCTGCGCACACGGGCGTCGATACCCTCCACAGTGGTAGGACGGAAGACGACGTCGAGGAGGAGGGCGTCACCAGCCTGGGCCTTGGGATAAGCCTGACGGAAGAGCTTGAGGAAGGTGTCAGTGTCCTTACCGTAGGTCTTGGCAAGGGCTGTGCGGGCATCGTCCCATGTCATGGTCTTGAGCTTCGGGTCGTGGTTGAAACCTGCAAACTCATTGACGGTGGTGCCCACCATGACGGGAATGTCGGCAGAGAGCTGCAAGCTCGACTTGTCAAGGGCATTGGCGGGGAGTACATCACCGTCAACGACGGGGGCCTGACCAAAGATGAAGGGGTGCAGACCCTGCTGGTGGGCTTCCTCACGGCAGAGGTCGATGGCCTTCTTGTTGGCGGCGAGGACCTGCTCGTAAGGCAGCGTCTTAATCTTGTCCACCGTAGCGGCATCGAGGCCGAGGAGTTCCACCGTTTTCTGACCTATCCGGCGAGCCCACTCCTGTGTCATCATCTCGGTCATGACGCCGCTCTGGATGATGGCTTTATGGAAGAGACCCTTGGCACAGGGCATACTCATCAGCGTGCAGACCTTGCCGCCACCACCCGACTGTCCGAAGATAGTGACATTGCCAGGATCGCCACCAAAAGCTGCGATGTTGTCATGAATCCAGCGCAGCGCTGCCACGATGTCGAGCATACCGAGGTTGCCGGAGTGCTTGTATTTCTCACCGAAAGCGGAGAGGTCGAGATAACCGAGCGCATTGAGACGATGGTTCAGCGTTACCACGACGACATCACCTTTCTCAGCGAGGTTACGCCCGTCATAGCCCGGGTGCTCCTGTCCGCTACCCTCAGCGAAGCCGCCACCATGAAGCCACACCATGACGGGGCGTTTCTTGCCGTCACCGATGCCAGGGGTCCAGATGTTCAGACGCTGACAGTCTTCGCCCATAAAACCGTCGTTCCAACGGAAGACGAAGGCACTCATATCATCGCGCCAACCACTACGCGGCGGATGGGGTGCCACATAACCGTAGCTACGGGAGGAGCGCACACCCTGCCAGGCATCAGGAGCCTGTGGCTCCTCGAAGCGGGCGGCTTTGGCATAAGGAATGCCCTTATAGGTGTAGATACCATTCTCGATGTAGCCCGAGACCTTGCCGTAAAGGGTCTGAGCCGTCGTTTTTTCTGTCGACGAACAGATGGAATAGCCTGGAATGTAGTTTTGGGCGGAGGCGGAGAAGCCACCAAGGAGCCCAAAGAACAGACAGGCAAATATCTTGCGATTTCTCATATTTATTATTAGTTTTAGTTGATAAGAGCGAGTTGAGAAATGGAACAAGAGAGCCATAATATGAACCCTCTGTATGAACGGGATTTCCTGATTTTGTCGGCGAAGGTGTTCACCTGACGGTGATGACAACTCTCTTATAGTGTGTCAGAGCCGGCTCACCGTTGTCGGTGGCCTGAAGGATGGCATGGAGCTGCTCGCCATGTTTCGCCGAGGCGGGGATGGTGACCGTCGTCGTGGCGGAGGAGGCATTGCCGAAGGTGAGCAGGTCCTTGGTGCCGCCAACTTTGAACTGCATCCACTCTACATTGACCTTGTCGTTGTCGGGGTCACTGACCTTGCACTTCAGCGTAACGGTCTGTCCCGGTGCCGCTGTCACCGCTGTGGGTCCGCTGATGACGGGCTCGTGGTTGGCATCCTTGAAGTTCGGTGTCACGCTCCAAGCCATGCGTGCGGCAAAGCCATTCTGCACGGCAGGGGTGAAGTCGGGGAAGCCCATCAGCGCCTGGACATAAGCCGATACCTTCCGGCTGTCCACATCCTTGGGGATGTCAACCTTCGCACCGGTCCATCCACCCCAGGTGGCGTCGCGCCAAGCGTCGAGGCCGTTGTCAATCATATTGAGATAGCAGAAGGTGTCGCCCTCGGAGATGAAGGTGCCCTTGGGCTGCAACGGCATCCAAAGAATATATCCCCGGCGCTGCAATTCTTCCTTACCGAGCTCGCAGACACCGAAGAAGTCGAAGCGGTCGCCTTTCACCATCTGCTTGCCGTCGCCCCAGACACGGTAGCGTGCACCGAAGGGTCCCTTGGAGCGAATGTATTTCTCGGTCCATTCCGGAGAATAGTAGACTTTGTCGGCTGGGGCCGCCGTAATGGGACCGAAGAACGTGAGGTTGACCTGCATGCCACCCATATCCCACGTTCTGATGTCGGGCCAGAAGGGATGGATGTAATGGGTATAGGTGTCGTCCTGGTCGCCGGACATGCAGAGCACGGCTTTCTTCGACACATGGGCTTTGATGGCGGGCCAGTTAGCCTGTCCGGAATAGATATCCTCAATAGACTTCAGGGCGCGGGCGATGGTGCTGGCGCCACCCCAAACCTGAAGGAAGAGCGTCGTGGTGTCAGGAGAGAGCAGCTCCTGCTTGATAAGCTCTGAGCCGGGCGTATCTTTCGACATGTCGCTGTCGAAAGCCACATTGCCTTCCCGAATCTTCGAGCGGAGATAGGCAGGAGTAGGATAACCGGCATGATGCTTGACGAGGTTGGGATAGACCTTCTCGTAGACGTCGACGTTGTCGTCAATGAAGCGCTCGTCAGGGGCATAGCGGTAGCTTGTCATCGGCTTCGTGTCCGGCAGCTTGGAGTATTCGCGGCCTGGCATCCACCATGTCGTACCCTTGCCGTCGCCCTTCCAGTGGAACTGGCTGCTGGCATAGACGAGACCGCGAACGTCGAAGTCGCTGCTATAGAGCAGGAACCGTATCATAGAGTTGTTGTCGTCGAGCTCAGGGTCGCAGGTGACGATGATACGGGACTTGGCAGAGGCCGAAGAGGCCGCCGGTGCCGCGGTGGCGACAGACGGAGAAGCGGCAAGTGCGACAAAAGATAGAAATATATTGCGGAAAGACATAGAAGTTAAGAGCTAAAAAGGTAGTGGGTGGGGAGGTGGGAGGGGATAGGTGTTGGGTGTTAGGTGGGAGGTGGTAGGTGGTAGGTGTTGGGTGGTAGGTGTTAATGATATGTCCCTTGGGGGTAGGGCGGCCGCAAGGACTGCCCCTACGGTGTCACCATTCAAACCATTAACACCTATCACCTAACACCTATCACCTATCACCTACCACCTATCACCTAACACCTATTTCTTCATCTTCGCCTGGATGAGGGCGTCAATCTTGTGGTAGCGGGCGGTAGTGGCAGCATCCTTCACCTGATGAGCGTTCAAGTCGATGAGCATCACCGGCGGTACGTCGCCATTGTTGTTAAAGGTGTCCCACTTCGGCAGACCGAGGCCGTTGGGGTTGCCGTACTTCACGAAGTTGACATACATCTGCTGGAAAATCTCAGAGACAGCGTAGTCGTCGGCAGTCCAGGGGAAGGCTGTATTGGTGGACAGGTTGCCCATTGCATACTCGATGTCGTTGGCGTGCATAGCGCCGGGAGCGGCAGGAGCCTTCGGAGCATTCTCATCGACGTCGACGGTGCCACCAGCCAGACCGGGAGCCTTACCCTTGAGCTGCATGGCAGGACGCGGATGGCAGTAGACATAGCGGTAGACAGGCTTCGTGCTGCTCTGACGCACCATGTCGGCCCACTTCCAGGTGGCATAGACGATGAAGATGTCACCGCCGAGCTGATAGCCGGGAAGCCCCATGATGTCGGCATCCGAATGGATGTTGTAAAGGTCGAAGATGGTCTTGGCATCGGTACCGAAGTAGTTGGCAATGGCGGGAGCGATGTTCTCCATGGTAGGCGCCTTTCCCCCGGCTAAGAAGGCCACAGGGAGCTCAGCGTTGTTGTTACCCAAGAGGCAGGGAACCTGCGCCTGACGACCCTCGGCGATGACCTTGTCGGGATCCTCGGTGAGGAAGATGCCGTCGATGCACTTCGTGCCCTCTCCGAAGACGGGAGTCTCCATCTTCAGCAACTGCTCGGTAGACAACTTCCGTAAATCAGAGAGCTTCTTAAAACCGTTCTTCTTCGCCCAGTCCTCACCAATCTTCTCCGACTCTTTCAGAGAAATGGGCTTGGCATTGGAGACGACAGAACCGCTCGAACACATATAACCGGCGATGAGATTCTTCGACAGCGGGGAGATGGTCTGGGCGCAGGAAGACTGCGAGCCTGCCGACTCGCCGTTGATGGTGATTCTGTTGGGGTCGCCACCGAAGGCAGCGATGTTGTTCTTCACCCATTTGATGGCAGCAGCCTGGTCGAGCCAGCCCTGGTTGCCGTTGCAGCCACCCTCTTTGGTGAGCTGGGGATGAGAGAAGAAGCCAAAGATGCCCTCGCGGTAGTTGGCCGTGACGACGATGATGCCACGGCGTGCCAGGCGCAGGCCCTGATAGCGGGCCTCGGAGCCACTGCCCGAGACGAGGCCGCCACCATTGAAATAGATAAGGACGGGAAGCTTCTCGTCATATTTCTGTGTCGGTGTCCACACGTTCAGATAGAGGCAGTCCTCACTCTGCTTGGGACCCTCGAAGACCATGTCGCCAAAAGCATTGTATTGGATGGGGTCGTTACCAAAGGCTTTGGCCGAGCGCACACCCTGCCAGGCCACAACGGGCTGCGGCGCCTTCCACCGCAGGTTGCCAACGGGAGGAGCGGCGAAAGGTATGCCGCGGAAGATCTTCACACCGGCAGAGTCGATACCTTCAATCATTCCTCCCTCCACTTTCACCTGAGGGCCCTGCGCAAAGGCCATGACGGCCATAAACAGGGAGAAAACAGACAATAAAAGCTTTTTCATAGTTCTGATATTTTTTAGTAGGCCTATTAAGCCTAATAGGCCCATTATGCCCCTTAAGCATAGTAGGCATATTAGGCCTATGATTATTTAGAAGTTAATGGTCGTTGACAGGGTGACCTCGAACGGACGGATGTAAGAACCTGACATCACGTAGTTGTTATTATAACCCTTCTTAGAAACCTGCTCTGCGGTAAGGACATCAGCAGCGCCGATAGAACCGGTAGCACCACTCTGGTTGAAGATGTTGACAACATTGAGGGCGAAGTTGACCTTCTTGTTCATCATATAGTTGATACCGCCGAAGCTCTCCCAGTGACCGTTGAAGTACAGGGTGTTGGTCTTGTTGATATACTGCTTTGAGAAGTAACGGAAGCTGAGCCAGAAGCGGAACTTGTTGAATGAATAAGACGGGTCGAGCTCGATGAGGGTCTTAGACATAGCCGTGACGGTGTTGTCATCAAGGCTTACGTTCAGAGGCTCACCGCTGTCGAATTTATCGTTGATACTGAACTTCTTATAGACAGGATTCTGAAGAGTCAGCAACGCGTGGAGAGAAGCACCCTTGAACGGAGTGAGGACGACATCAGTGGTCCATCCCATGGTTTGGATGTTATAGGTGATAGGAATGGTCTTGGTCTCCTCAACACCTGTAGCCATTGTGTTATAGAACGTAGCACGAGACTTGTAGTTTGTCTGTGTGATGAAGCTGAACTGAGAGACGAGCTGCATCCAAGGTGTGTTCCAGTAGATACCGCCACGGGCCATGTTGATGTTCACAGGCGCTGTGGTAGGCAGTTCGGAACCGGCATAGTCCTGGAGGTTAGGACGCTGACGGACATAAACATACTCTCCTTCAAGACCGAAGCCGGGGAGCAGCTTGGCGCGGACGTTGTAAGTGAAGGCGGGGTTCAGCCAGTCGCCATGGAAGCGGTTGATGGTAGCACCCTCGTGCTTCAGCGACCATCCTAAGTTACGGCTGTTATAAGTAGCACCTGTAGGCAAGTTGAGAGCAGCGTTACCGCCGTAGCCGAGGTACTCGAGACGTGCACCGATGCTCATCCACAACCATTTGGTAGCTGTCCAGTCATCACCGAGGAAGAGAGCGCCCTTGAACTCGTGACCATCATAGTACTCTCCACTACCCGGGTTCAGACCCATGACATAAGGCATCGTCGGATCGTCGTTCAGATGACGATAGCTGTAGTCCACCAAGTTGCCATCAGGACCTATCATATAGAGTGAGCGAGGATTGTTACAGACCTCATGAGCCATGACGGCGTTCATCTGCTGCACACCGGCACGGTTGTACCAGATGTTAGCACCGATACGCCAGCTATGACGACCGTTCTGCGTCTTACCGGAGAGCTTGGCGGTCGTCAGCCAGTCATGCTCGAAACCAGGGACATACATCATATAACGGTTCTGGATATAGTCGCCCGTGAACTCTGTACCGTCAGAATAATAATATTTGGAGATAGCTGTATTAGCATCATAAGGAGAGATTCCGGACACAGCGTTCATAGCCATGCTCACCTTACCCCATTTGAACTTACTGTTGATATCGAGGTGGTTGCCGTTCTTGAAGTCGTAGCTAAGGTTATACTGCAACTGCTTGTTCGTTGTGGTACCGGCGTCTTTCCAGTTCTTACGCTCTATCTGGCCGGTCATGACGTTGAGGACCGTGAAGGTGCTGGCTTCCTGACCATAGTAAGAATCAGTACCATAGTTGAAGCCGTTGTATTTCTTCACGGAACCGTCACCGACAAAGATGAACGGAGCATAGCTGGAGCCCGTGCTGGTGTAGCGGCTGTACTGGGCGATCAAGCTCATGTATCCACGTCCATCAGCGAAGGTGTAGTCCAAACCAGCCTTGTAAATCTGGAAACGGGTGTTGAGGTTGGCAGCCGTCAGCTTGTAAGTTCCCGGATCCCAAATTTGGTGAGAGTTGAGGATATAACCGAAGCCCTTGCCGAGCGGACCGTTGATAGTGACATCGAGGACCTGACGACCAAACTGGTTGAGCTGATAGTTGGCGGTGCCGCCAAACTTCGGTGTAGAATGCTTATGATGCGTGTCGACGGTATAGCCCACCTGTCCGGTCTGCAAGGCCGACTCAGAGATGCTCAACACGCCAATTCTGCCGTAGGAGTTGCCGGGGAGCCAGGAGAAATAAGGCATATCCGGCCATGTGTTGTACGATACGGGTAGCCCGTCCTCAAAGATAGGAGCGGAGAGGCTGGAGGGCAGACCGATGTTGATCTGACGGGCCTGGTCGGCGCTGGAAGCGTTGAGCAGGACGTTACGGTTCTTCACCTCTTTGGTGTTCTGCACAGTGTCCTTCTTGGCGACTTCCTGTGCCAGAGCGGTGGTAGGCACGATGCTGCTGGCCAGCAAGAGTGCAAATAACTGATTGGTTTTCATAGAAAGTTTGTTTTTAGGGAACTACTGCCCCACTCCACCCGTCACAGGGATGGAAAAGCGAACGGAGCGGGACAGATAAATATCTATTGATTATGAAGCGGATTTACTTTTGTGTAAGGAGATTAAGTTTTACTTTAGGAGCAAGAACGTTGCTGACCTTTTTCTTCAGACCCTTGAGGTTCAGCGTTGCCGTGCCCTTGATGTCGCGGCTGGAGCTGCCCACCTTGAAGGTGTAGGTGCCGGCGTCGGCAACCCATGCGCTCTGCGCGGTCACGAAGGAGGCGAGGTCGGCCTTGCTGATGGTCATCGTCAGTGTCTGGCTCTCACCGGGCTGCAGGGTGCGCGTCTTGGCAAAGGCCTTGAGCTCCTGGGCGGGCTTCTCAACCTTGCCCTTAGGTGCTGTGACATAGACCTCAGCGACTTCCTTACCAGCCTGCTTGCCGGTGTTGGTGATGGTAACGGTGATGGTGACGTTGTTGCCATTGTCGGCGGCCTTGACATCGCTGTAGCCGAAGGTGGTGTAGCTCAGACCGTAGCCGAAGGGATAAGAGACATTCTTCTGGAACGTGTCATAGTAGCGATAGCCCACATAGATGTCCTCGTCATAGTCGGTATAGCCTATATTCTTGACATCAACCTGCTTGGAGGCGTCGGCATTGAAGCTGCCAATGCTGTAGCCGGAGGTGTTGGCCGGGAAGTTGACAGTAGAGGGATCGTCCTCCACCTTCACAGGCCAAGTCATAGAGAGCTTTCCTGACGGTGTCGACTTTCCGCTGAGGAGGTCAGCGATGGAGTTACCAATCTCCTGACCGCACTGCCAGGGTACGAGGATGGCGTCGGGCTCGTTCTTCCAGGAAGCGGTCTCGATGGCGCCACCGATGTTCAGCACCACGACAACCTTCTTGCCAGCCTTATGATAGGCGTCGCACACATTCTTTATAAGGGCTTTCTCGTTGTCCTCAAGGTTGTACTGGGCGATGGTGCGGTCCTGACCCTCACCGGAGATGCGGTGCAGGGTGATGACGGCGATGTCGTTGCGGCTGACTTCCTCGTCAGTGACCTTGACATCCTTCTCGCTGGGCAGCGTGGGGACTTTCAAATCTAAAGGACCCGGCTTCGGGTTCTTCTTATAATAGTCTTCGATATACGGTGTGTACTCGTTGAGAAGGTCTACATCGACGTTGTATCCTGCGTTGCGCATGCCCTCGACGAGGGAGATGGTGTAGGCGCGGTTCACATTGCCTGAACCGGTACCACCGGCCACGAGGTCATAGCTGCCACAGCCATAGAGAGCGACATTCTTCACATGCTGGAAAGGCAGACCGCCGTTGTTCTTCAGCAGCACGGAGCCCTCAGCAGCAGCCTGACGTGTGACGGTAGCGTGTGCCGTGAGGTCGGGCTTGTTGTCGTAAGCCACACCGGCGAAGCGCTTTGTCTTCACCACAAGCTCTAAGACGCGGCGCACGCAGGTGTCGAGGTCCTTCACGGAGAGCTTGCCGCTCTTCACGGCAGCCACGATGTCGGCGCGGTCCTGATCCAAGCCCGGCTCGATGAGGTCGTTGCCAGCATGGATGTTAGCAGCGCGGTCGGCCTTACCACCACGACGCACAGGGTCCATGCCACCGAACCAGTCGGTCATCACAAGACCTTTATAGCCCCAGTCGTTGCGGAGAACGGTGGTCAGCAGGTCATGGCTCTCACTCGTCAGCGTCCCGTTGACAAGGTTATAAGAGGACATCACCGTCCAGGGCTGTGCCTTCGTGATGGCAATCTCGAAGTTCTTCAGGTAGAGCTCGCGGGCGGCACGCTGGCTCACACGGGCGTCGTTACCCATGCGCTGAGTCTCCTGGTTGTTGAAAGCGAAGTGCTTGATAGAGGTGCCTACACCCTGGCTCTGGATACCACTGATATAAGCGGCGGCGATGTTACCGGACAGGACAGGGTCCTCACTGTAGTACTCGAAGTTGCGGCCGCAGAGCGGGTTGCGCATCAGGCACACTCCGGGAGAGAGCATGACCTCGACGCCATAGGCCGAAGCCTCCTCACCGATGGCCTTACCAATCTCGCCAACGAGAGAGGTGTTCCAAGAGCAGGCTAAAGCGGTGCCGATGGGGAAATGGGTGGCATAATATTTATTGTGGTCGTAGTTGCGCTCAGGATTGATACGCACACCGGCAGGACCGTCGGAGAGGACGATGGAGGGGATGCCAAGGCGAGGGATAGCGGCTGTGGTGCCGGCAGCGCCGGGGACAAGACTGGAGGAAGAACCGATGACAGGACTGTTGCTGAAACCGGCCATACCTGTACCTACTACCATAGTAGCCTTCTCTTCAAGGGTCATGGCTTTGATCACTGCGTCGATGTTGTTGGCAGTGAGCTTCGGCTGCGCCATCATCATACCTGAGACGGCAAGAGCAGCACATGCTGTGATGATACCTTTCATATAGAAATAATGATAAATTGGTTTGGTTTTAGAGATATTCTCGTTTCAAGTTTTCGACGGCAAAGTTAAGAATCCTTTAATAATATTGTAGCATTGAGTAAGTGGCAAAAGTAAGCTTTTTATAAGACTATATTACTTACTCTCAGCGCATTAACGCTTTCAACTATTTGAAAAAAGTAAGTAATTTATTTATTGAAATGAATGCAAAAATTGCACGGGAAGGCGTTTCCATCTTTCTATACGGCATAGCTGGTGAGGACGTAGGAACGATACAAAACAAAAAAAACGTTTAAAAAGGCATAGATAAGAAAGAATATTTCTAATTTTGCAAAATCATCACCGACTGCAACATATTTATATAGTTATGCACCTTACACATTATATATATATGCTGCGGCCGGAACAATAATAATTCAGAAAAAACAGCAAGAAACAATACGCTTATGTGTGGAATAGTAGGTTATATCGGTAACCGTGATGCTTACGGCATCCTCATCAAAGGTCTTCACCGTTTGGAATACCGTGGTTACGACTCTGCCGGTGTGGCGCTCATCAACAGCGACGACGCCTTGAATGTTTACAAGGCCAAGGGCAAGGTCAGCGACCTGGAGCTTGCCGCCAAAGGCAAGGACTGCTCGGGCACCATCGGCATCGCCCACACACGCTGGGCCACCCACGGTGAGCCCTCGGTACGCAACGCCCACCCCCATGTCTCTGAGTCCGGCAACCTCGTCATCGTGCACAACGGCATCATCGAGAACTTCACCGTCCTCAAGGAGCAGCTCATCAAGCGCGGCTACCATTTCAAGAGCGACACCGACACCGAGGTCCTCATCCAGCTCATCGAATACGCTCAGAAGAAGCATGCCTGCTGCCTGGCCGAGGCTGTGCGCCACGCCTTGGCTAAATGTATCGGTGCCTACGCCATCGCCGTCATGGACCGCCGCGACCCCAACACCATCGTGGCTGCCCGCAAGGGTTCACCCCTCGTCATCGGCGTGACAAAGGACAACTCGGAGTTCTTCATCGCCTCCGACGCTACGCCTATCGCAGAATATACCAAGGATGTCGTCTACATGGACGACAAGCAGATTGCTGTCTGCCACCGCGGTGAGCCGCTGAAAATCATCGACCTGCGCAATAAGAATGTCAACGTCAACGTCAAGCAGATAGACATGGACCTCGACATGCTGGACCGCGGCGGTTTCCCCCATTTCATGCTCAAGGAAATCTTCGACCAGCCACGCTGTCTGCGCGACTGCATGAGTGGGCGCCTCTTCGACGACGAGGTCGTCCTCAGCGCTGTCCGCAACAACCGGGCTCGCCTGCTCTCGGCCACACGATTCATCATCGTGGCCTGCGGTACCTCCTGGCACGCCGGCCTCGTAGGCAAACAGCTCATCGAGCACTTCTGCAAGATTCCCGTGGAGGTGGACTACGCCTCGGAGTTCCGCTACCGCGACCCCGTCATCTACCCCACCGACGTCGTCATCGCCATCTCACAGAGCGGTGAGACGGCAGACACCTTAGCAGCCATCAAGCTCGCCAAGGAGAGAGGCGCCTGCATCTTCGGCATCGTCAACGCCGTGGGATCCAGCATCGCACGCGAGACCGACACGGGTATCTATATCCACGTAGGACCGGAGATAGGTGTGGCCTCGACAAAGGCGTTCACCGGACAGCTCACCTGCCTGACGCTCCTCACCCTGGCGCTGGCTGAAGCCAAGGGCACCGTGGACCACGACGAGTTCTTATCACTGACACGTGAGCTGCGACAAATCCCGGACAAGATTGACGCCATACTGAAGAAGAACGACGACATCAAGAGTCTGGCGCGTGTCTATACCTACGCTTCCAACTTCCTCTACCTCGGACGCGGCTGGAACTACCCCGTGGCCTTGGAGGGTGCGCTGAAGCTCAAGGAGATAAGCTATATCCATGCCGAAGGCTACCCCGCTGCCGAGATGAAACACGGACCTATCGCCTTGGTCGACAACATGATGCCGGTGCTCTTCATCGCCACCCATCACCAGGGCTACGAGAAGATAGTCTCCAACATGCAGGAGGTGAAGGCACGCGGCGGACGTATCATCGCCGTCATCACCGAGGGCGACGACTCCATGGCGAAGATTGCCGATGAGACCATCAGCATTCCCACCACACTGGCACCACTGGCACCGCTGCTCACCGTCATTCCCCTGCAGCTCCTGGCCTACCATATCGCTGTGGAGAAGGGCCTCAACGTCGACCAGCCACGCAACCTGGCAAAGAGCGTCACCGTAGAATAATATTTCATACCCGTGGGAATTCCCCACAACGACTATGAGAAACCACCATACCGGAAGGGCCGCCACAGCGGTCCTTCCCTTTGTATTTTTGTTACTGCTGCTGTCGTCGTGTTCCATCCACACCGACGACACGGCGACCATCGCCCTGGGCGACAGCCTCATCTATCGCGGACAGCTCAAAGACGGCAAGCCCGAAGGCCTCGGCGTGCTCATGCATGGCGACAGTGTCATCTATAGCGGCAACTGGCACTTAGGAAAGCGACAGGGCACGGGCACCGTCACCGACAGCCACGGGCGATCCGTCAGCGGCAAATGGTATGCCGACACCATCGTCAGCGGTGTCCTCCGCGACTCCGCGGGCGTCTACACCGGAGAGCTCAACAACGCGCTGCGACCCAACGGCTACGGACACTACCGCGACACGCTCGGCACCTATTACGAAGGTCAGTGGAACGACGGCGAGCGCACGGGGTTCGGATTCTCCTCACAGCACAGATATTTTCGCGTGGGAGAATGGAAGCACGATGTCTATAAAGGAGAGCGTCTGAACTACAACGCCGAGCGCATCTATGGCATCGACGTCTCCAAATACCAGCATATCCACGGCAACGCCTTCCACACCATCGACTGGAACCGCCTGCGCATCACCAACCTCGGCACACTGTCGAAGAAGAACGTCAGCGGCAATGTCGACTTCAAGATTTCCTTTGTCTTCATCAAATCCACGGAGGGTGCGTCGATGCTCAACCCCTACTACAACAGCGACTACGCCGCCGCACGCCGCAACGGCTATGCCGTGGGCACCTACCACTTCTTCTCGCATCGCACGTCCGGAACGCAACAGGCCTGGTACTTCCTCAGCCACAGCCACTTCCGCAAAGGCGACCTGCCTCCCGTCCTCGACCTGGAGCCGCTGCCCTCACAGGTGCAGAAGATGGGCGGCGTGGGCACGATGTGGAAACGCGTCAGGGCATGGCTCGACATCGTAGAGCGCAAGACGGGCATGCGGCCCATCCTCTACATCAGCCAGACCTTCGTCAACCGCTGGCTCGACTACGCTCCCGACGTCAAGCACAACTACCCCATCTGGATAGCACGCTACGGGGAATACAAGCCCGACATCAAGCTCCGTATCTGGCAGCTCGCACCCGACGGTAAGGTGCGCGGCATAGCCGGACATACCGACATCAACGTCTTCAACGGCTATCAGAAAGAGTTTGAGCAGTGGAAGAGAGAAGTTAGCATGGAATGACATGGCGGAAGCACCAATGACAAACATGGCTTGGATGGAACATCTGTATACGACGTTCTATCGGTCGCTGTACCTCTATGCCCTCACTTTCCTCGCCGATAAGGAGGGTGCTAAGGACGTGACGGGCAGCGTGTTCCAGACGGTATGGGAGAAGACCTTGGCGGGCACCTTGCAACAAGACGTGCACACCGTAGAGGGTTTTCTCTACACCTCCGTCCGCAACCGCTGTCTGGACACACTGCGCCATAACAAGGCCATGGACCGCTATGTACGTATGAAGTCGGCCACAGAACCTATCACCACCGACGAGGCTGCCATGGAGTTTGAGCTACGCGTACAGCAGGTCAAAGCCGCCATAGAGCGGTTACCGGAACCGGAGAAGTCAATCCTGACATGCACCTATTTCAAGAAGCTCACCTATCGGCAGACAGCCGAGAAACTGGAGATGAGCGAGAATATGGTGCACAAACGCATGAACAAGGTATTTAAAACGTTGCGAGGAATGTTAAAAAACGACATTCCATAGGCACAATATCCGCCCTTTCTTCGTCATATCTATAAAACCGAGATGAACAACAATGACAGAACAACCTCATCACTCCATACCTTCCACATCTCCCGCCTCGCAGCTTTCTGCTGAGGAGCAGGACGCGCGCTTAGCCTTCCTTGTCGAGCGTGCCTTGCAGGACGATGCGCCCGTTCCCGACGCCGGTGAGGCGTTCCTCGCTTTCCGCCGGAAGGTCGAGGGCGAGTCGGCTGACGGCACTGCCTCCCACCGGTCTTTCACGGTGCCCATGCGCGTCGTCGTCCGCACCCTCGTGGCCGTGGCCGCCTGCGTAGTCGTTCTCTTCACGCTGATGCCTAAAGACCTGCTCTCTTCCCACCAAGAAGCCTCCACAACTGTAGCCACAGCACGCCCGATGCCTGCCATCGACAGGGCCCGTCAGCGTGGCGGACTGTCCCTCCAGGTCGGTGACGAGAAGCTCTCACCGGCCATGGCACGCAGCCACGGCATCGTGGTGCTGCCCGACAACATCATCCGTGTGGACAAGGTGCCCACGGCGGCCGCCGAGGTCTTCACCATCAAGGTCGCCGAAGGCAAGATGGCACAACTGCTGTTGCCCGACGGCACCCATGTATGGCTCAGCGTAGGCAGTCAGATAGCCTTTGGCAGCCAATTTGGCGCTGGCAACGAGCGCCGCGTGGCCCTGCGTGGTGAGGCCTATTTCGATGTCCACCATGATGCGTCGTCACCCTTCATCGTCGAGGGCAGCGGGTGGCAGACAACGGTGTTGGGCACACAGTTCAACGTGCGCAACATCGACGGCAGCGAGCCCCGCGTGACACTTGTCAAAGGTCGGGTGAGGGTGAGCCGCGGCGACGACAGCGTGATTCTGAGGCCCGGACAGCAGACCACCGTCGGCAATGAACGCCTACAGCCACAGGAAGCCGACATGGACGTGGTGCTGAGCTGGAAAGAGGGACGCTTCTATTTCGACGGACAGACGCTCAAGGAGATTGTCGACGAGATAGGGCGGTGGTACGGCATGCATGTCACCTACCGCACGGAGAGCCATCTCAACGAACAGCTGCATTTCAATGCCGAGCGCACTTGGACCGTCAGCCGCGTCATAGACGAGCTGAACCTCATCAGCAAGACAAAAGTCTCCGTCCGCGACAACCGCCTCTGCATAGAATAAATGGTATTGCCGGTGCCACCGTAGGGGCGGGGGTTATCCGTTGCGCCGACGAATCTTATTTTTAACATTTATCTTGGGCACATACCGTAAGGGTATTCCGTATTTATTTTAGTGAGTATTAAGAGAGATAATCAATTTCATTACAAATTATTAAAATAAATACTTTTATGGATCATGCTTTCGGTACGACTGAGCCAGGGAGAGGCTTCCGGCGGTTGGCAGTACTGTGTCTGTCACTGCTCTGTTGTTGCTCCACGATGCTGGCACAGGTCAAGGCACACATCTCCGTATCTTTCAACAACGAGAAGGCCACCACAGCGCTGAAGAAGGTGGAGCACCTCTCCGGCTTGAAGATACAGTACAGCTATGGCGACGTGAACTTCCGCGTGACGCTCAAGGCCGACAACCAGCCGCCCATGGCCGTGGTGCGCAGTATCATCAACGGTCATGGCCTGACGGTACAGACCAAGGGCGACTACCTCGTCATCATGCGCACGGCCAACATTCCCCACGACAAGAACATCGGCGATGGCAAGCATCTCATGGGTATGGTCATGGACAGTCAGGGCGAGCCCATCGTGGGCGCCATCATCCGCGACCGTGCCAACAACGTCAGCACCGTCACCGATGTCGACGGCAAGTTCTCCCTCGACGCCAAGAGCGACCATATCGTTCTCGATGTCTCCTACCTCGGCATGAAAGACAAGACATGGCATGGCTCCCGTGACGACTATGCCGCCGTTATCCTTGACGATAACGCCCAGGTCCTGGAGGATGTCGTCGTCACCGGTTTCCAGCAGATAGACCGCCGCAACCTCACCAGCTCCGTGACCTCGGTGAAGATGGACGACATCATGCGCAACGGTGTCTCTACCGTCGACAAGATGCTGCAGGGCCGTATCCCCGACCTCGTCCTGACCAATGCCAGCGGCGAGGTCAACTCCGTGCCAAAGATTCGCATCCGCGGTACCTCCACACTCATCGGCAACCGCGAGCCCCTGTGGGTCGTCGACGGCATTGTCGTCAACGACCCCGTGAACCTCAGTTCCGATGTCCTCAACGACCCCGACTATATCAACCGCATCGGTAACGCCATCTCGGGTATCAACCCTCAGGACATCGACCGTATCGACGTGCTGAAGGATGCCGCCGCCACAGCCCTCTACGGTACACGTGCCGCCAACGGCGTCATCGTCATCACCACGAAGAAAGGTCAGGTGGGCAAACCCATTGTCAGCTACACCTTTACAGGCACTCTGCGCCGCCGGCCACGCTACACCGACCGCAAGATGAACCTCATGAACTCCAAGGAGCGCGTCGAGCTCTCTCGCGAACTGGCCGACATGCACTACTCCTACCCTTCCGACATGTCGTATGTGGGTTATGAGGACGCCCTGCAGAAATACTACTCCGGTGTCTACAGCCGTGAGGAGTTTGACGCCGCCGTTGCAGCCGCCGAGACGCAGAACACCGACTGGTTCAAGCTCCTCACCGAGGACAGCTTCTCACAAAACCATAACATCAATGTCTCCGGTGGTGCCGACAAGCTCCGCTATTATGTCTCGTTGGGTATGACCGACGACCACGATGTCATCAAGAACAACACCAACCGGCGCTATACAGCCTCGTCCAATCTCGACTTCACCTTCAGCCAGAAGGTGCAGTTGGGCGTGCAGTTCAGCATGTACAACAACAAGAAGCACTACAACCAGGACGACGTCAACCCCATCAACTACGCCTACAACACCTCACGCGTCATCCCGGCCTATAACGCCGACGGCAGCTATTACTATTACAACAAGATCTCCAGCGGTGTGGGCGCCCTACCCTACAACATCCTCAACGAGCTCGACAACAGCTATCAGCACGAGAACATCAACAGCATGAAGGCCACCACCAACCTCCGCTATGCTCCCAAGGACTGGCTCTTCTTCAACGCCATCCTGGCCTACAGCTCCACCGACACCAATGTCGAGGGCTGGTATGGCGAGCGCAGCTGGTATGCCTCCACGCTCCGCCAGACCCGCTACGGGGTACAGGCGGGTCCAAACAGCCTCATGCCCTTCGGCGGACAGCTCTCTGAGAACAACGCCACAGAGCGCGACTGGACCTTCCGACTGCAAGGCAACATGAACAAATACTTCGGCGCGAAGAGCCAGCACAACATCAACTTAGCCCTCGGTATGGAGGCATCCTCGACACGCTACCGCGGCAACAGCTATCTGCAACGCGGATACTATGCCGAGCGCGGAAAGAAGTTCACCACACAGATTCCATCCACCTATACTTCTTACCTCCAGTGGTTAGGCACCAACATGCCCACCATCACCGACAACCTCACCAACCTCATCTCAGCCTACGGCACGCTGTCCTACAGCTATCTGACGTATTTCACGCTGAACGCCAACGCCCGCTACGACGGCTCCAACAAGTTCGGCGACCGCAGTAACGAGAAGATTCTCCCCGTCTGGTCCTTCTCCGGACGTGCTAACATCCTGGACATCTTCCACTTCCAGCCCAAATGGCTCGATGCCCTGGCCTGGAAGGTATCCTATGGCGGACAGGGCAACATGCTCGACGGACAGACACCGGTGCTCACCATCACCAAGGGTGCCTACGACACCCACTACGGCGAGATGGTCTCCACGGTGAACCAGTTTGCCAACCCCGACCTGAAATGGGAGAAGACCTACTCCTTCAACACCGGTATCGAGACTTCCCTCTTCCAGGGCCGCCTGCAGCTCTCTTTGGAGTACTACTATAAGAAGACCAATGATGCCTTTATGAATAAGACCATCAGCGACATCAATGGCTATACCTCCTATGTCGTCAACTCCGGTCAGATTATCAACAAAGGCTACAACTTCTCCGTCACCGCCACGCCTATCCGTACAAAGAACTGGAACTGGATGTTGTCGGGCTCGCTGAGCAAAGTCGACAATAAGATGAAAAGTCAGCCTGGCGAGGATGCCTATTCCATCGACGATTACCTCAACGGCACCGCCATCGTCGACGGCAAGGCCATCGGCTCCTTCTACAGCTACCGCTTCATCGGCCTGAACCCCGTCGACGGCGGACCGCTCTTCGACGACTGGCAGGACCGCGCCGACGAGCTCGTGGGACTCAACAACTATGAGACGGCGATGCGCGTGCTGAGCTACAGCGGACAGCGCGAGCCCGATGTCACGGGAAGCTTCTCCTCGACATTGGAGTATAAGCAGTGGCGATTCGGCGTCTTCATGGACTATGCCTTAGGCAATAAAGTGCGGCTCTTCCGCATCTTCAACCAGAGCAACGGCTCCACGACAGGCCCCGGCAACATCTATCCGGAGTATAACCTCAACCGCGAGCTGCTGAACCGCTGGCGCAAGAGCGGCGACGAGGCCATCACCAACATCCCCTCTATCATCTCCTCGCAGGGCAACAGCAGCTACTATCAGTATTCGCAGCACTGGAGCGCCGGTACCAACTATCAGGGCGTGGCCTTCGCTCAGGATGCCTGGACAATGTACGACTACAGCGACCTGCGCGTCGTCAGCGCCGACTACCTGCGCCTGTCCAGCGTCACCCTCACCTACGAGCTGCCCAGTGATGCCCTGCGCGCACTGCACTTAGAGCGACTCGCCATCACCCTCACCGGCAACAACCTCTACACCTTCTGCAACAAGAAGCTCAAGGGACAGACACCGACACAGTCCGGATTCGCCGAGGTCCAGCTCTCCGATACACCTTATTATACGATAGACTTTAACATTCAGTTCTAAGATGATAACCCATACATATATCATGAGGGCGCGGAAGTCCGTCCTCCGTTTGACGCTGATGAGCGCGGTGGCATTGCTCAGCATGTCCTGCTCGTCATTCCTCGAAGAGTATTCCCAGGACACCGACTACGTCCGCTCCTGGGAGGACCTCAACGAGCTCCTGATAGGCTCGGCCTACCAGCCGGTCTTTTCCGCCGACAACGTCGCCACCGTCGCCGACAACCAATATTTTCTCCACTTCCTCTCCGACGAGTTGGATGAGTATCCCGAGAGCTACGACAACAACGCGATGGCCTACGACGACAAGGAGCGCGTCTTCGGCTATTTCACATGGCAGGCCCGCAGCGCTCAGAACGACACCTACACGGGCTACAACGCCGACAACGAGAGCAAGTGCTGGACGGAATACTACCAGCGCATCAACGTCGCCAACAACGTCATCTACAGCGCCTCTCAGCTGTCAAGCAGCGACGAGACCGCAGCCCAGGGAATCCGCAAAGTCGACGGCGAGGCCCATTTCCTCAGAGCCTACTACTATTTCATGCTCGTCAACCTTTATGGCAAGGCCTATGACCCCTCCACGGCGGCCAGCGACTTAGGAGTGCCCATCAAGACCTCGGCAGAGGTTGAGGATAAGAAGTTCCAGCGCAACACCGTGCAGGAGAACTACGACCTCATCGTCAGCGACCTCCTACAGGCTGAGAAAGACCTCGACGGCATCAGCCAGCCCTCACGCTACCGCGCCGACGTCACCACCGTCCGCCTCCTGCTGAGCCGCGTGTATCTGTATATGCAGAACTGGCAGCAGGCAGCCGACTATGCGCAGAAGGTCATCAGCGCACACCCCGCACTCATCAACCTCAACGCCTCGACAGCACCCGCCGTCATCAGTGAGTCGTCGGCGGAGATGATTTTCTCCATGGGCAGCAACAACGCCATGGAGTGCACGGCAAACATCTATAAGAGCTTCACCATCAGCGACAAAATCTATAAGCTCTATGCTGCCGACGACCTCCGCCGTACAAAGTATATGTGGACCAACGGCGACTTCCATGGCTACACCAAGTTCCCCATCAACACCGCCTCGGCCGACAGCTACCAGGCCACAGACCCCGCCTACTATTTCCATGCCTGGTATTACGCCTGGAGCAAACAGACCAATGAGGTCTCCGACAAGAACTTCTTCCGCTCCTCGGAAGCCTACCTCAACCTCGCCGAGGCAGAGGCATACTTAGGCAATGACGCCGAGGCCCGCAACCAAATCAACCACTTGCGACAGTATCGCTATGCCACGGGCTCCGACTATACCCTCAAGAGCTCCGGCGAGCAGCTCATCAAGGACATCCGCGACGAGCGCGAACGAGAGCTTGTCATGGAGGGACACCGGTGGTTCGACCTCAGACGCTACGCCGTCAACACCGTGCTGCCGCAGAAAACGGAGATTGTGCACCACTACTATTATTATGTAGGACGCGATTCCAATGAGAAGACATCCCTCCACACCTTCACGCTGACCCCCGACGACTGGGGCTGGACGCTGAACATCCCGCAGAGCGTGCTTGACTTCAACACGGGAATGCAGAACAACCAGCGCGGAGAGAGGTCGTATCAGACAACAAACCTCTAACGCTATCATCATCAACTTAGAAAATCACAACACCATGAAAATAATAAAAGTGTTGCTCTTTGCCCTGCCACTTCTCCTTTCCCTAACAGGGTGTGGCGGTGAAGACGACCTGACCCCCAGCGACCCCGACGCCAACTACTTCAGTGTCGGCGACGACGCTACTGATGCCACCTCCCTGCTGCGCAAGGCCTTCTATGACAAATATGGCTCCTACCTGCTCTTCAACGACACGCTGAGCCATGTCAAGACCGGCACCGATGCCTTCGGCGACCCCGTCTATAAAGATGAGCTCCTCGATGTCGGCTACGACCCCACCGGCTCGTCCAACAATGTCGTCTACACCTATGGCTATCTCACCGACATCACCAGCCAGCAGCAGGCCGTCAACTTCGTGGAGCAGTACATTCTCCCGCACTTAGGCACCAAGCTGCGGCCCTTCTCCTTCCTCTTGGTGGGCAGCATCAACAAGTTCACGCTTGACAACAACAACTTCACGCCGGACTATGAGAATCCGAATCCCACCTCTGTGGTTGGCAATCGCGCCACCGTCTTTGCCTTGGACGGCATCCTCGACGGTGACGAGGCCACGATGGCCTCCTACGCCTCCACCGTACTCGGAAACATCCTGGCCAACAAGATAGCGGCACAGGATGCCACAACTCTCAGTTCCTTCACCAATTACTGTAAAGACCTCTACGGACAGTGGTTCATGGACTTAGGACTGACGGAGCCCGACGATGAAGCCGCCAACCTCCAGGCCATGTACGACGCCGGATTCGTCACAGCACACCAGTCTTATGGAATGACATGGACGGGTGTCTACCCCTCACAGGCTGAGGACATCGACTCCTATATCCAACTGTGCCTCAACAGCAGCGCTGACGAGGTGGAACAGAAATACGGTTCTTACCTGACCATCATGGAGAAATACCGTATCATAAGCAATCTCCTGGAGACGATGGGGTACGTAAAATAGTTTCATTCAATCAAGGAAAATCATGCAAAAGATAATTTTCTATTCCCTGCTTTTTGTCGCCTCACTGCTGCTGAGCTGCTGCGGCGACAACGACGATGCCCAAGCTCCCGAGGTTCCCACCTATGCCCGCGGCACCTTCACCGACGCCCGCGACGGCAACACCTACGGCTATGTCACCATCGGCAACCTGGACTGGACAACGGAAAACAGCCGCTACGACACGGGCAGCGACGACACACGCCTCCTCTATTCCACGGAGGGCACACCCGGTGACGACAACACCAGCAACAACGCGACGACGTTGGAACGCTACGGATACCTCTACTCCTGGGAGGGTGCCCAGGAGGCTGTCCCCGAAGGTTGGCGACTGCCCACCGATGCCGACTGGCAGCAGCTCGAAGAGGCATTAGGCATGTCAGCTGACGAGGCTCTGGGCGACGAGTGGAGAGGTTCCTATCAGGGACAGCTCTTAGCCGATGCCAAGACCTTAGGACTGCGCTACGGCGGATTCTACGATGCCAACAGCACCTCCTTCGCCCTGAAGTTCTACTTCATACAGGCCATGGGCTATTACTGGACAGCCACCTCGCCTAAAGACGGTGTGGCCTACATCAGAAAAATTATGTACAACAACACGAAGGTCTACCGACACACCTCAAAGACAAACAACATGATGAGTGTGAGGTTTGTACGCGACCATCAATAACCGCCGAACATGATGAAACGCTATTTATTCTCCCTCCTCCTGCTGGCCATTGCCGGCATCATGGTGGCCCAACGTCATGATTTTGTCGTCCGCGGCTATGTGCCGCAGCTCCCCGACGGTACCGCCGTCGGCGTGTCGTGTGTGGAAGACTCCATAGAGGAGGGCGTCGAGACCGTCGTCTCCCACGGACACTTCGTTCTCAAGGGCACCATCGACCGCCCGAAGCGCGCCATGCTCTCCACGAACAACCTCAGCCTCGTGGAGAAGAACCACTGGCCAGAGGACTCCATCCGCTGGAACTATGTCGACCTCTTCCTCTCCCCCGGCGACATCACGCTGACTCCGGACCTGAAGATTCAGGGCACGACGGTGCAGAACGACTTCCAGACGCTCCTCGACATGACAGGTGGTGACTGGCGCAACGACTCCATCGGCTGGCTGTTCATCGACAAGCACCCGCAGTCTGTCGTCACGGCCTTCCTCGTCAACAATATGCTCAAGCGCGGCTACCACCTCTCCCTCGACGAGGTGGAGCGCCTCGGACGGGCCCTGACAGCCTGCCCTGAGGCGCCGGAGCGCTATGAAGAGTTTCTGTGGCGCTTAGACAACGCCCGCAAGTCCACAGTGGGCTCGCCGCTCATCGACCTGGAGATTCGGGACACGCTGAACAACATCGTCAGACTCAAGGACGTCGTGCCAAAGGGGAAGTTCGTGCTCATCGACTTCTGGGCCAGCTGGTGCGGACAGTGCTTGGCGGCCTTCCCGCTGTTGGAGAAGGTCGGTAAGAAATACGCCGGCGACTTCACCATCATCGACCTCTCCATCGACACCAAGGACACGGCCTGGCGCAGAGCCATGCAGCGGCATCCGCAACCCTGGCCGCAGTATTGTACGACGGCGCAGGGATATAAAGACCTGTTCACGAAATACCAGATTGGCAACGGCGTGCCCTACTTCGTCCTCGTGGCTCCCGACGGCCGTGTGATGCGCTCACCACAGTATCCCGAGGACGTGGAGAAGATTCTGCAACTCTATCTCACACCTTCACAGAAATAACAACCCATGAGAAAGATTCTTCCTATTTTTGTCCTCCTGCTCCTGCCGCTCGCCATCCGGGCCCAGCAGCTCATCGTAGAGATTCCCGACACGGCCCTGCGCAACCATGTGCTCATGTTCGCGATGAATGGCATGGACAACCTCCACTTCGACAGCAAGGGCGTGGCGGTCTACAACGACACCACGCTTACCGGAGACAATCGGAGTATGGCCGTGCTGTCCGTGATAGACAAGACCTATAATGTGGTCATGGAGCAGGGAAAGACGCAACGACTCCATATCGACTTGAAGAAAGGCAGGCAGGTGGCCCGCTACAAGGGTGCCAATGCTGACTTTGCGGAGTGCGCCAACGCCTACGGACAGTGGTACCCGGAGAAGGACTACGCACGCGACGAGGCCATGGGCGTCAAGGACACCATCTCCTTCGACGAAGCCATGGCAAGGCTGAAGAGTGGCTACGAGAAGCTGACGGCGATGGCCTCCAAACTCTCACGCGAAGAGGACCGACGCAACAACCTCCTCGACTTCAAGCTGACCTATCTCGCCTACCGCCTTCAGCTCTTAGGCGGCCGCGACGAGCACCTCGGCATCGCACCAAGGAAGGATGCCAAATACATGGAACTGATTGGGCAGATTGATCCCAACGACACAACATTCTTCTCCCACGGACTCATCGACACCTATATCACCGCCTACTTCCCCATCACCGTGAGCCAGGATATGAAGGTGGAGGACTACGGCAAGGCTTATGTTGAGACGGTGGACCAGCATGTCCAGAACAAGAATATAAAGGACATCCTCTACGACAACATCGCCAGAAATCTGTTGGGCTCCGACAAGGAATGGGACTTCAACGGCTTCTGGAACTTCTTCAAGACCAAGGCCGACACTGCCATCGTCAACGAATATCAATTCATCGTGGACTCTAAGAACCGGAACAAGAAAGGTGCAAAGTGCCCCGACATCACCTTCACAGATGTCAACGGCCAGCAGCATCATCTGAGCGAGTTCTTCGGTAAAGTCATCTACCTCGACTTGTGGGCAACCTGGTGCGGTCCCTGCGTCATGGAGATTCCATATCTGGAGCAGAAGGTCGAGAAATACAAGGACAACGACAAGGTGGTGTTCATCAGCATCAGCCTCGACAGAAATGAGAAGGCGTGGAAGGAGAAGATAGCCAAGGACCAGCCGCAGTGGCCGCAGTTCCATGCCAACCGTGACGAAGACCGCTTCATCTCTGAGCAGTTCGGTGTCATGTCCATTCCCCGCTTCATCATCATCAATGCCGACGGAACCATCAACAACAGTGATGCCTTCCGCCCCAGTGACGAGCATTTTGATGAGAAACTCACCGACATCATCAACAGATAACGCCGCAACGGGTCTTTATGGTGCCCTTCTGTGAGACTTTGCAGGGTGTGGTCCTTGTGGCCGTCCGCAACATGGAGGTATGCTAATCCAGCTGTAGAGCATTCTAATCCGGCTGTTAGAGCATGCTAATCCTGCTGTAGGCAGGTTATGGACGAATTGGGGGATGCTCTATTTTATGCCCGAAGGGCAATTTTACGCGAAGCGATTTTCGGCGTGGACAGGCTTGGACCCCCGTAGGGGGTGGTGGTGAAGTGCCGGGGCAGGCTGCGAGCTTGCTCGCAAAGACTGCTTCGGCACTTCAACACCACTGCTCCCTAAGGAGCGGAAGCTTGTCCACGCCCATTTTCCAATAATCTCTTCAGTGGAATTAGAGACAAAAGACAATCTACAGTGGAATTAGAGACAAAAAATCTTCATGATATCTTGCGACGACCGTCGCAAGTTCGTGTGACAATAGCGAACACGTTGTAAGAGACTGACCCGGAGGGGTCACATCAGGCAAAGCTCAGCGTGAGCACTGCCCCCCGGAGGTACACCGTGATGACGAAAAACTTATGAACTGAGATTAGACCATCTTCTTGTTGTGTAGAAACAAATCTTCATCGCAGGCGCTATTATAAAAGATTAACGAAAAAATCCCTGCTATACATTGTGTATTGTTCATTAATTGGTTAACTTTGCAATATGGAGAACCGGATAGAGAAGATAAGAACCATCAAGTTCTACAAGAATTACTTCAAGGAATTCTATGTTGAACAGGAGGATGATGTGAGAAGGAAAATTAACTATTCTTTCTCAATGGTAGAAACTCAGCATATCGTTCCTCGAAAGTTCTTCAGACATATTGAAGGCTCTGATGGCATTTATGAAATCAGAGCCGAATATCAAGGCAATATCTACAGAGTTATGTGTTGCTTAGACAAAGGAGCTATAGTTGTGCTGTTTTAGGGCTTTCAAAAGAAGAGTCAAAAGACACCACAAAAAGAAATTAAGTTAGCTGAGAATTTAAGGAAGCAATATTTCAAGGAAAAGGAGGATAAGTGATATGGACGAAAAGAAGAAGCAGGCTATCATGAATAGCACAACATTCGATGAATTGCTGGAAGCCGAGTACGGAAAGCTTGGTACGCCAGAGCGTGAGAAATATGAAGATGATGCCCAGACCTTTATCCTTGCTGAATGCCTCAGAGAGGAGCGTAAAAAAGCTGGACTTACTCAGGAACAGCTTGCTGAACGTATAGGGACGAAGAAGAGCTACATTTCAAAGCTTGAAAATGGCTATGGGGATATTCAACTTTCCACGTTGTTCAAAATATTTAATGGCTTAGGAAAACGCGTTGCCGTCTCTATATTATAGAGTGGAAAGACCTCGGAGTCTCACGTGGAAGGAGGCACAGATAACAACGCACCAATACCGGAAATGCCCCACTATTTTGCGCGAAATGGTATTTTTACTAACTTTGCAGCAAAATTGCAATCCATGACACAGAAGATTTCCGATTCTTTTGATTAAATTTGCAGCCTATTTATCTTTACAGCAACATTTTATTAGAACCCAACATTACATGAACAAACTCTTTATCCCCTTGATAGCTTTCATGGCTATGCAGGGTGCGAGCGCATACAGCGCCACTCTCTACACTCCCACCGCTAAAGATTCTACGGAGGTGAAGGCCAAGAAAGCCTCAGGCGACAAAGGCGACAAAACAGAGAGAAGGAAGAAAGACAAGAAGGATGAGAAACTCTCCGACTATGCCAAACTCATCAAGAAAGGCGGGTCGGTGCAGAAAGGCCTCTTCACCGTCAGGCATATCGAGAACAAATGGTATTTCGAAGTGCCACAGGACAAGCTTGGCAAGCTCTTCCTCATCGTGACACGCTTCACCTCCGTCCCTGCCGGATTCAAATACAACATCGGCGAGGAGGTCAACGAGAATGTCGTCTACCTGGAGAAACATGCCGACGCCCTATGGCTGCGTTCCTATGTCAACAACGTCGAGACCCCGGAGGGCAGCGACATCTCCCGCTCTGTGGAGAAAGCTACCGTGAACCCCATCGTGGCCAGCTTCCCCATCATCAAGGACTCCGCGAAGCAGGCCAAAGACCACGGCTGGCTCATCGACGTCACCAACTTCTACACCCAGGACAACAAGATTACGTCGTTCGACAACTCCGACAAGGGTATCCTGAAGATAGGTGGTGTGCAGAAAGACCTCACCGTCGTCGACACCATCTGCTCGCTGCCCGTGAACATCGAGGCCCGCACTCTACGCACCTATGCCGCTAACGGCGGTGGCACGCCAGCGGCTAAGACGGGCTATGTGACATTAGGCCTGAACACCAGCATCGTACAGCTCCCCGACGACCCCATGCAGCCTCGCTATGCCGACGAGCGCGTGGGATATTTCGAGACGAAGAAGACGGAGCTCTCCGACTATGGCATCACCAGTCACACCGCCTTCATCTCACGCTACCGTCTGGAGCCGAAGAATGAGAAGGCATACCTCGCCGGGAAACTCACCGAGCCAAAGAGGCCCATCATCTACTATATCGACCCCGCCACACCAAAGAAATGGGTTCCCTACCTCATGGCGGGCATCAACGACTGGAACAAGGCCTTCGAGGCTGCCGGCTTCAAGAATGCCATCCAGGCCCGCGAGTGGCCGGAGGATGACAAGGGCATGAGCGTCGACGACGCACGTTTCTGCGTCCTCCGCTACCTGCCCTCGGAGAAGGAGAACGCCTATGGACCGCGCATCGTAGACCCCCGGAGCGGCGAAATCATCGAGAGCCATATCTGCTGGTACCACGACGTCACGGAGCTCCTGCGCAAATGGTATATGGTGCAGTGCGGACCGCTGGACAAGAAGGCGCAGACGATGAACTTCAGCGACGAGCTCATGGGACAGCTCATCCGCTTCGTCTCCTCACATGAGGTCGGACACACCTTAGGTCTGCGCCATAACATGATAGCCAGCAGCGCCACACCCGTGGAGAAGCTCCGCGACAAAGCCTGGGTGGACAAATACGGTCACACGGCGAGCATCATGGACTATGCCCGCTTCAACTACGTGGCACAGCCCGAGGACGGCATGTCGGAACGCGACCTCTTCCCACGCATCAACGACTACGACAAATGGGCCATCAAATGGGGCTACCAGTGGCGCCCGGAGTTCAAGGGCGACGCCAAGAAGGAGAAGGCAGCCCTGCGCGCTGAGGTGACAAAGGTCTTAGCCGCCAACCCGCGCCTGCGCTATGTCGGCGACGAGGGAAAGGGCATGGACCCGCGCTCACAGACCGAGGACCTCGGCGACAACTCCATGAAGGCCAGCGACTACGGCATCAAGAACCTCAAGCGGGTCATGGCACACCTCAGAGAGTGGACGGCGCAGCCCGACGGACAGACGGAGTACCTTGAGGAGATGTACAAAGGAGTGTTGGGACAATACCGCCGCTACTGCATGCACGTGCAGCGTAACATCGTGGGTATGTACCATAACAACTGGCCGGCGGAGAAAGCCATCGACTACGTGTCGAAGGAACGCCAGAAGGAGGCTTTGGAGTGGTTCGGACGGAATATCTTCACCGTACCCGAATGGCTCTACGACAAGAACATCACTGGCCGCATCGACTACCTCCCCGACAATGACATCACCAGTCAGACGACAACGCTCATCTGGTATCTCATCAATCCCAACCTCCTCAACAACCAGCGCAAGGGTGGGAAATACCCCGTGGGCGAATACCTCGACGACGTCTTCTCCGTCATCTGGAAACCGCTGACAGGTATGAGCGAATACCAGGCTGCATGGCGACGGGCCGAGGAGAATGCTTTCGTGAGATTCCTTGACAAGGGCATCAACAACCCCAGTGCCGACAAGGATGCCCCACTGCAGTTGAACACCAACAACAGCGACGTCTTCCTCTACCTCCTTCAGACGGCCGACAAGACAGAGAATTATCTCACAAAGCAGTTGCAGACAACCCCAAAAGGCTCCCTCAACTACCTGCACTACAACAATCTCTTGCTAAAGGTCAAACAACTGAAAGCCAAATATAATAAGGTAGAATAAGAGGAACAAGGCGAAACAAAGAAGGCATAAAGTAGAATCAAGTGCCTATATAGCCACGCCATCCGCGGCATTTGCCACGACAGTCGCTGGCATTTGCCAACGATTACCGTGACATTTGCCACAGAACTCTACGGCATTTGCCAAAGAACTCCACGGCATTTGCCAAAGAATATTTTTGGATTTGCCAAAACAGCAAAATCAATTCATTGTCAGCCTCGGAAAGACTGACCACTCAGAAGCCCCAGGCTGCGCATATCACACTTCGCGAGCCTGGGGCTTGTCAATAGGATATTTTTCGAAGTTTATTAACAGAGAACTTTGCTTGTGGACAGCACAGCATACCATTAACACCTAACACCTATATGATAATACCCTATCCTATCATCTGCCGTCTCAACCAGATATCAAAAAATCTGTCATACACAATATAAGCGTCATCGGTCTGCGTGATAAAATCTTTTTCTAACAAACCCTTGACAGCAGAATTGACAGAACTGGGAGAGGGCAGATGATATTTCTTTGAGAAGGCGCCACCTCTAACATTTCTCGCCTCACCTTCAGCAGAAATAGCCAGAAGGACGTTGCGTTGCTTTTCTGGCATCTGCCGAAGGATGGCTTCATAGGAGTCAGAAGCAATATTGATGTTGTAGTCAATAGCTTCATCTATCATCTGTGTCGTGCAGGTTGCTCCCTTCCCAGTCTGTAGGAAGAGCACATTCATGATGCGTTGCATATACGATGTAACGCCATGGAAGCGAGAATAGACCTCATCGATTACTTGCGGTTCAATATGCTTTCCCCTATTTTCAAATTGATTGACAGCAAATTCCTTGTATTTATCCAGTGACAACGCCTTGAGGTTCATCAGAATGACACTCTGATAGAATGGGCGAGCCGGCGACGTAAAAATCTCACCCATCAGATGGCGATGAGACCCTGAGAAAATGAAATGCGCATTGACACTGCGCTGTACGTAGGTACGGAGTAACGCCTCAACCTTTTTGTCGTTATAGTTAGTAATTTGTTGAAACTCATCAATAGCCACAAGGCAAGGCTTGTCGGCTTGATTGAGATAAGAGAATATCTCGTCAAGTGTGACCTCTGGATTTTTTATCTCACCAATTCCCAAGCCCCACGAAGGTTGTCCGTTGATGTCAAACGAAATTTCTGAACGGATAGATGATAGAATATTGATAAATTTCTCCCATACATTACGTCCTAAAGGCCGCAACTTATCGATGATGGCTTTGCCAAACATATTGACCATATCACTGACAGAATTGGTCGAATAGATGTCAATAAGAAAGGTGTAATAGTCTTTCTCTATCTCAGGCTGAGCAAAGCAATGATGAATCAATTCCGTCTTTCCCATCCTTCGAGGAGAAATCAGTGCAATATTGTTCTCATTTGCCAGCAACTCTGTTATCTGCTGAGTCTCGGATACGCGATCACAAAAATATTCAGGACCGGCATAGCCATTCGTGACAAAGGGATTGTTCAATCTCATAGTATAATTTTCTTTTTGGCAAAGATAGCACTTTTATCGCAATTATCAAAAGATGATAATCAAAAAATGATGTATTGGGTGGGAGGTGGTAGGTGGTAGGTGATAGGTGGTAGGTGATAGGTGGTAGGTGTTAATGATCACCAAGCAGCGCTATATCGGTCTGCGGCCCTTCGTCAACGCCGAGGTGCGCTTCCTGCGCTCCTTCCGCTACAACCTCATGTACCAGTACGAGTGGAACCAGCGGAAGACGGAGTTCTACGATGCCGAGGACGACTACCTCATGCGCACCGACTACAACTTCGGCATCGACACCGACGGCAAGGCCCATATCCCCTCGGGCGGCCGCTACTACAGCGGTGTGCAGAACAACAGCAACTACACCTTCCGCAACCAGCTCTCCTTCGACCGCACCTTCCGTGGCGGCCATATCGTCAACGCCCTCATGGGTATGGAGTTTCGGCAGAACAACCGGCCACGCCTCACCGAGCAGCTGATGTACGGCTACAACCCCGTCACGCTGACCTCAGAGCGCATGGACTGGGAGTCGCTGGCCACAACGGGATGGACGAGTGCCGTCACCGACCGCAACACAACTCTCAGCGGACTGGCTACCAAGCAGTCTATCGTGCGCCACCGCTACGCCTCCTTCTATGCCAATGCCGGGTATACCTATAAATACCGCTACAACATCACGGGCAGCATCCGCTGGGACGAGGCCGACCTCTTCGGCCTCGACACCAACGACCAGCACCACCCGCTGTGGTCGGTGGGTGCGGGATGGACCCTCTCCAGCGAGAAGTTCATGCGGCGCGTCGCCTGGGTCGACTTCCTCAAGCTCCGCGCCACCTACGGTATCAACGGTAATGTGGACCAGACTTCCACAACCTATTTCGTGGCCACCTATAAGACGCTGAGCAATCCCATCCGCACTACCTATCTCAGCTATAACGACGACGACCTGCCCAACCCCAAGCTACGGTGGGAGAAGACGGCGACAACGAACATCGGTCTCGACTTCCGCATCCTCAACAGCCGCCTCAGCGGTAACATCGAGTACTACAACCGCCATGCCAGCGACCTCCTCGTGCGCCGCTATATGGACGCCACGTTAGGTCTGACCTCCCGTGTTGTCAACAACGGCGAGATGCGCAACCGCGGTGTCGAAGTCAACCTCACGGGTATCCTCTTCCGCAACAAGGACTGGGACATCACGGCCTCGCTGACCTACGCCCATAACAGCAACAAGATGCTGAAGGTGGACCACAGCGCCGCCGACGTGGCAGAGAGCTTCATCACCTCACCCACCAACTACTTCATGGAGGGCACAAGCTACAACACGCTGTGGGCCTACCGCCTGAGCCGTGTCGTCAACGGCTATCCCGTCATCATGGACGCCAAGGGTAACGAGCTGGCGACCTTCAACAGCGACGGTACGCTGAAAGACATCACCACGACGCTCTATGGCACCGACGACCTCGTGAACATGGGCACACTGACACCGACCTACAACGGCAGCCTCTCTCTCCATGCTGCCTGGCGCGGACTCGAGGTCAACGCCTTCCTCGTCTATTCCGGCGGCAACAAGCTGCGGCTCCCCACCGCCGACCTCGCCACATGGAATGTCGAGACCAACGACATCCTCAACCGCTGGTCGGAGAGCAACGCCGATGTCCCGCGCCTCTATGTCGATATGGACAACAGCCTGCGCTCCTATGCCAGCACCTTCAGCGCCTGGTGGCGCTACAGCGACGCTCAGGTGCGGTCAGCGGACTATGTGAAGCTGCGCTCCATCTCCGTGGCCTACACCCTGCCCGACTACTGGACACGGCCGCTGCACCTCGGGGCCACAAAGCTATCCTTCCAGGTCAACAACCTGCTGACATGGGCCAAGGCCGGACATCATATAGACCCTGAGACCTATGGTCTGAACAGCGGCACACGAGGCATGGCCACACCGAAGACCTTCGCCATCGGCCTCTCCACAAGTTTCTAACTCTTTCCCGACAATATATGCATCTCAATATCTTCACATCGCGGCAGCTGAAGGCCGCCCTCACGGTCCTCGTCACAGCGGCCACAACGCTCACGGGCTGTGACAGCTATGTCGACATCACACCCACCGGGGTCATCACCGTGGACTCCGCCTCACAGTATCTGGAGCTCGTGGCCATGCCACAGCGCTCCTACTATCCCTCGTCCTTTGCCCTGCTCAGCGACAACGCCTGGATTAAGGAGTCGACGGTGATAGGCCATGAGAGTCAGACCTACGACGGCATCAACACCACCTTCAACGAGAGTGCCGACCGCAACGAGTTAGGCGACAACAACCTCTACGAGAACTGCTACACTTACATCCTGCGCGAGAACATCGTCATCTCACAAGTCGACAACAGTATCGGCGACGACAAGACAAAGGCGTTGGCCAAGGCCGAGGCCCGCATCATGCGCGCCTGGGACCATTTTGTAGCTGTCAACACCTTTGCCAAGGCCTACGACCCGGCGACGGCGGCCACAGACGGTGGCGTGCCCATCATGGACACCTATGACTTGGAGGCCACACCGACAAAATCAACGGTGGACCAAGTCTACAACTTCATCATTGCAGAGGTCAAGGCTTCCCTACCCTATCTCGTAGAGAAGCCACTGACAGAATATCATCCTAACAAAACCTTTGGCTATGCCTTTGCCGCACTCGTCTATCTCTTCCACCGCGACTACGACAAGGCGTTGGCGGCCGCCAACAGCAGTCTGGCGCTGAACAGCAGTCTCATCGACTACGTGGCACTGAAGGCCGCTGGTGGTCCCACCAAGGACAAGCGCTATGCCAAAGGCGGCAACCCGGAAGTGCTGAACTACGCCTTCCAGGGCGGTCCCACGGAGAACCCGGCCTACACCTATGGTATGATAAGTCCGGAACTCGTCAAGCTCTATGGCGACAACGACCTGCGTCTGAACCTGTTCTTCAAGACAAAGGGAAACAGTGCCTATTTCTTCGACAATGGCAGTGGTGCCGCACTGTGGAACACCAGCATCACCTACTCGAAGTTCTTCTATAGCAGTGTGGGCATGCGCACGGCCGAGGTCTACCTCATCAAGGCGGAGGCGGAAGCCCGGCTCGGCGACATCGCGGCATCCACAGCAACACTCAACACCCTGCGCGCCAAGCGCATAGAGGGCGACGAGGCCGTGCTGAGTCAGCCGGCAACAGAGAAGGAGGCTGTGGAGAATGTCATCACGGAACGGCGGAAGGAGCTGCTCTTCGGCTTCCACCGCTTCTGGGACCAGAAGCGTCTGAACACCGAAGAGGCCTATCAGAAGACCATCACGCGCACCTTCCCCCTCGTCGACACAAATACACCTCATCAGACGTATACGCTCGCTCCCACCAGCAACCTCTACATCATCCCCTTCCCCAAGGCGGTCAGAGAGAAGAACCCGAATCTCACGGTGAACAAATGGTAGAATGAGCACTGACCTCGAAGAGGTAGTTCCTCGAATGAGCGCTGATCTCGAAGAGGTAGTTCCTCGAATGGGCACTGACCCCGGAGGGGTCACACCATGAATGACCCCAGGTCGTCGAGGGGGCGGGAGGGCGACGCGAAGCGAGACCTCCCGCCACCGAGCGACCTGGGGTATAGGCATGGAGAGGGCAAAGACCTCGGAGAGGTCTCACGTGGACAGCAGGACATATCAATATCCCACTAATAGTCATTTAACGGTAAGGGAAAAGGAAAATTGTCATGGACAGGCTTTGACCATTTTCCAATAAATCTCAGGGATTGAAGGTATCGCATCGGACACAGAAGGAAATATGTGTCCTGCTATCCACGTGAGACCTCTCCGAGGTCTTTCCACTCTGCCATCCTGCTACCCCAGGTCGCTCACGGTCGTGGTGGTTTGCTTCGCTGCGCCACCGCGCCCGTTCGACGACCTGGGGTCATTCATGGTGTGACCCCTCTGGGGTCAGTGCTATACCCTGCGTCACATTCTTGATGTAACCCCTCCGGGGGCAGTGCGCAGTCATAGTGCTATACCTCTGGGGGTAGTGCGCGTCCGATGTACATACCCCAGCAAGCTCCTCCGGGGGCAGTGTACATTCAGTGTACTTGCACCAGGTCCCGCCAGCGGAACCATTGCTCACTTTCCTCCCACGAGCCGCAGACATAGTTTCTTTTGCAGCACATGGGCATCGAGGACCGACATCTCTGACGTCAGGAAGGCGAAACAGAGGTCGTGGCCGTCGGTGCCCTTGGCGTATCCGGCCAGTGACGAGATGCCGAAGGGATGCGACAGCGTGCCCGTCTTACCGTGAATCTTCCCGTTGAGGGCAGGGTCGGCGAGGAGACGGTGCAGGGTGCCGTCGACACCGGCGATGGAGAGGTTCTCCATGAGCTGGCGGTAGATAGCCTTATGGCCGTAGGCATAGATGAGGACCTTAGCCACTGCACGCGGTGAGAGATGGTTATGCGTGCAGAGGCCGCAGCCGTCATGGACGACGAGGGCCGTATCCTTCATCCCCAAGCTGTCACGCAGGAAGCCGCGGATATAAGCCACACCGGCGTTAGCCAACGCTGCTGCCGACCCATTGTTATGCGGGTTGACGACGCTGCCGAGGGTGTAGAGGAGCGAGGTGGCCTGTGTGTTGCTGGAGTTCTTCCACATCAGCTTCGTCACCCTGTCCACAGAGCGGAAGAAGCGGAAGCGGCAATGCCAGTCACGCGGCGACGTCATCGGACCTACGACGAAGTTGGCCATGTTACGCTCTGCCAAGGTCTTGGCAGCGACATGGGTGGTGAAGGTGATACCCTGCGAGGCCAAGGCGTAGCGCATGGCCTTGACGATGCCGTCGGGACCTTTGAAGAGCAGACCGTAGTGTGAGAAGGAGAGGTCCCAGGGGAACCAGTGCTGCTCGGCCTGCACCTTCTCCTTCAGCGTGAGGTCGAGGTAGCAGCTGCCTGTGATATGGCGGATGCCGAGGCGGTGCAGCTCCTTGGTGAACATCGTCATGTCCTCGGCCTTGAGCTGTGGGTCGAGGCCCGCCTTGAGTGCGATGTCGCCCTTCAGCGTGTCACCCTTCAGCGTGCCACGGGTGTAGAGGCTTGTGCGGTAGGTATAGTTGGCACCGAGACGCTCCAAGGCAGCCACACCGGCCAAGAGCTTCATGTTCGACGCCAACGGCTGCGAGTGGTCGGCGTCGACGGCGAAGACCTCCTTGCCGGCCGTGAGGTCGTAGACATAGAGGCCGAAACGCCCCTGCACACGCGGCATGGCGGCAAAAGCCTTCAGACGCGACTGCAGAGCGGTGTCGACGGGGATGTTGGCAGGCACCTTGGCACTGCCGACTTTCTTGCTGTCCTTACTGCCACAGGCGAAGAGGACGAGGGAGAGGGCGGCTATCCAAAATAAATGTTTCATAGTGTTGGTGTTGTCCTACCGGGCCAGTCTGTAGCCGACCCATACGGCTATCATGCCTAAGACGATGCTCAGGGCCAGGTAGAGGATGAGGGTGAGAGGCAGGTGGGAAGAGAAGAGGGTGTCACTCTCTTTCATAAATGTGGAGAACGTCGTGAAGCCGCCACAGAAACCCGTGGTGAGCAGCAGACGCGTCTGAGGCGTCACCCACGACGATGAAGGCAGAGCCGAGAAATAGCCGATGAGCAGACAGCCTAAGATATTGACGACAAAGGTGCCCACCGGAAACGGCGTGGCCACAAGGAGCGTGAGCAACTTAGAAACGAGGAAGCGCAGGCCACCCCCGAAGAAGCTGCCTACGCCTACAATCAAAAAATCGCGGAACATCAGTATTTGTGTTGTGTTTACATCTTTAACTTACTGCTTCCCTTGGCTTTCAGGCTCATATCCAAGGCCTTGACGCTGTGGGTGAGCGCACCAAAGGAGATGAAGTCGACACCGGCCTTGGCGTAGGGCACCATGGTGTCGAAGGTGATACCACCCGACGACTCTGTCTCGATATGCACGGGTGCTGCATGGACGAGTTCCACAGCCTTCTGCGTGTCGGCAGGCGTGAAGTTGTCAAACATGATGCGGTCGGGCTGCTCGGCGATGGCCTCTTCCAACTCCTTGAAGTCGCGGACCTCACACTCTATCTTCAGGTCGAGGCCCCGCTCCTGGCAGTACTGTCGGGCACGTGTGATGGCATTATGCACACCGCCGCAGAAGTCGATGTGGTTGTCCTTGAGGAGAATCATGTCGAAGAGTCCGATGCGGTGGTTCATGCCGCCGCCGATGCGTACGGCCTCTTTCTCCAGCATGCGCATGCCGGGTGTCGTCTTACGGGTGTCGAGGACGCGTGTCTTCGTGCCGGCATCGATGAGTGCCTGCTGGTATTTATGTGCCATGGTGGCGATGCCGCTCATGCGCTGGCAGATGTTCAGCATGAGGCGCTCTGTGGTGAGGAGGCTCTGCTCCTTACCGCTGACGGAGAGGACGATGTCGCCGGGGCGCACGTGGTCGCCGTCATGCATGTGCATGGTGACCTTCAGCTCGGGGTCGAAACGGTGGAAGACCTCTTTGGCGGCACGCTCGCCGGCGAAGATACCTTCCTCTTTTATCATCAGCTCACTCTCGCCCATAGCGTCGGCGGGGATACAGCAGAGCGTGGTGTGGTCGCCGTCACCGATGTCCTCAGCAAAGGCGAGGTCGATGAGACGGTCGGTTAATGTCTTTTCTTTTTCTTCGTAATTCATAATGATGGAGATTAATGGGGGGCCACTGCAAAGCAGCGGCTTACTGAACCCAGCCCACCGGAGCTCACAAGGAGAACACCGGAGCTCAGCAGGGGGCAGGCAGAGCAGCGCTCAGCTCAGTGACAGCATGCGCTCGATGGGCTTCACGGCTTCGCGGGCGATGTCGGCGGGGATGACGACCTCGGGCGACATCGTCTTCAGAGCAGAGAGAATCTTGGTGAGGGTGTTGAGCTTCATAAACTCACACTCATTGCAGGTGCAGCTCACGGGGACACCACCCTCGGCCTTGTCCTGGCCGATGCCGCCCTCTCCCTCGGTGACCTCAGGCGGTACGGGGATGAACTGCTGGTCGGGACAGCGTTTCTGGAGCTCGAAGAGGATGCCGGCCTCGGTGGCGACGATGAACTGCTTCTGCTCGGGATGGGCCTGGGCATAGCTCAGCATGGCGGCCGTGGAGCCTTTGACGTCGGCGAGGGCCAGGACGGGAGCCTTGCACTCGAGGTGGGCCATGACGAGGGCGTCGGGATACTGGGCCTTGAGGGCCACGATGGCCTTGACGCTGAACTTCTCGTGGACATGGCAGCCACCATTCCACAGCAGCATGTGGCGCCCGGAGACGGAGTTGATGTAGTTGCCGAGGTTGTAGTCGGGACCGAAGATGAGCTTCTCGTCCTTGGGCATGGCGTCGATGACCTTCACGGCGTTGCCGGAGGTCACACAGCAGTCGGAGATGGCCTTCACAGCCGCCGTGGTGTTGACATAGCTGATGACCTTATAGCCGGGATGCTCAGCCTTGTAGCGGGCCAGGTCGGCAGCGTCGCAGCTGTCGGCGAGGGAGCATCCGGCGGCGGGGTCGGGCTCCAAGACCGTCTTCTCCGGGGACAGGAGCTTACAGGTCTCGGCCATGAAATGGACACCACACATCACCAGGACAGGGGCGTCGGTGGCGGCAGCCTTACGGGCCAGGGCCAGGGAGTCGCCGACAAAATCGGCAACCTCCTGAATCTCAGGACGCGTGTAGTAATGGGCCAGGATGAGGGCGTGGCGCTCTTTGGCGAGGCGACGCACCTCAGCTTTCAATGTTTCTGTATCTTCCATAGTTATAATGATAGACGCGCCGGCATCAGAGGCTGTCGTGCTTCACCTTGGGATAGTCGATATTGTAATGGAGCCCGCGGCTCTCATGGCGCTCGATGGCCTGGCGCGTGATGAGGTAGCCGACATTAATCATGTTGCGGAGCTCGCAGATGTCGCGCGTAGGCTTGACACGGCGGAAGAGGTCCTCAGTCTCCTCATAGAGCAGGTCGAGGCGCTTCCAGGCACGTTTCAGACGGAGGTTGGAGCGCACGATGCCGACATAGGTCGACATGGTCTGACCCACCTCTTTCTTATCCTGCGTGATGAGGACCTTCTCCTCATTGGTCAGCGTGCCGAAGTCGTTCCACTCGGGGATATGCTCGTTGAAGACGTAGTCGTCGATATGCGCGATGGCATGCTCGGCGGCACTCTTGGCATAGACGACGGCCTCGACGAGGCTGTTGCTGGCCAGACGGTTGCCGCCATGGAGACCGGTGCAGGAGCACTCGCCCACGGCATAGAGGCGGTGGATGCTGCTCTCTCCGTTGAGGTCGACCTTGATGCCGCCACACATATAATGAGCCGAGGGGCAGACGGGAATCATCTGCTTGGTGATGTCGATACCTATCGACAGACATTTCTCGTAGATATGCGGGAAGTGTTTCTTCGTCTCCTCGGCATCTTTCATCGTCACGTCGAGGCAGACATGGTCGAGACCGTGAATCTTCATCTCGTGGTCGATGGCGCGGGCCACGATGTCACGGGGAGCCAGCGACAGGCGCGGGTCGTATTTCTGCATGAACTCCGTGCCATCGGGGAGCTTGAGGACGGCACCGTAGCCGCGCATAGCCTCGGTGATGAGGAAGGCGGGATGGGTCTCGGCGGGGTTGTAGAGCACAGTGGGGTGGAACTGCACAAACTCCATGTCCTTGACGGTGGCCTTGGCACGGTAGGCCATAGCGATGCCGTCGCCGGTGGCTATCTCAGGGTTAGAGGTGGTGGCATAGACAGCGCCGGTGCCGCCAGTAGCCATAAGGGTGACGCGGGAGAGGTAGGTGTCGACCTTGCCCGTGTCGGGGTCGAGGACATAGGCACCATAGCACTCGATGTCGGGGGTGCGGCGCGTCACCTCCTTGCCTAAGTGGTGCTGGGTGATAATCTCCACAGCGAAGTGGTTCTCCAGGACCTGAATCTTCGGGTTGTGGCGCACAGCCTCCATGAGGCCGCGCTGAATCTCGAAGCCGGTGTCATCCTGGTGGTGGAGGATACGGAACTCGGAGTGGCCGCCCTCACGGTGCAGGTCAAAGGTGCCGTCGGCCTTCTTGTCGAAGTTGACACCCCACTGCACAAGGTCTTTGATGGCAGCGGGAGCATTCTTCACGACATGCTCCACGGCCTGGGGGTCGGAGAGCCAGTCACCGGCCACCATGGTGTCATGGATGTGCTTCTCAAAGTTATCGACTTTGAGATTGGTCACCGAGGCGATGCCGCCCTGCGCTTTGGCGGTGTTGGCCTCGTCGAGGGTCGTCTTACAGATGATGGCGACGGTGCCCTTACCGGAGTTAGCGACTTTCAATGCAAAGCTCATACCGGCGACGCCGCCGCCGATGATGAGGAAGTCATAACGATGAATCATTTATCTTTTTGTTTCCTGAGTATAATCAGTATTACGGCGCTGAGGATGAGCGCGATACCTATGGCCAGACGCACGGTGAAGCGCTCACCGAAGAGCGAGCAGGATATGATGACGGCCGTCACAGGCTCTAAAGCGCCCATGATGGCCGTGGGAGTGGCACCGATACTTTTGATGGCGACATTGATAAGGAAGATGCTGAGCACCGTGGGCAGCAAGGCAAGCTGCAGGCCCCAGAGCCACTGTGTGCCATGGAGCAACTGGAAGTGGGTGCCCGTGAGGGCGCTGAAGGCCATGAGGGTCAGCCAGCCGAAGAAGACGACATAGGCCGTGAACTTCTCCGCCGACATGCCCTCGATGCGGAACTGCCGGACGCTGACGATGTAGAAGGCGTAGAGCAGGGAGGAGAAGAGGACGAGGAGGACACCCGTCGCCGAGAGTGTCACCCCGGCATCACCATGATAGAGCAGGACGATGCCCGACACGGCTAAGGCGATGGCAAAGGTCGTACGCCATGTCACGCGCTCATGGAAGAAGATAACCATGAGCAGGGCCGTCATGATAGGATAGGAGAAGAGGATGGTGGAGGCAACGCCGGCATCCATGTAGTGGAAGCTCTCGTACAAGGTCAGCGACGAGAAGGCGAACATCACACCGAGGATGGCTAAGCGGATGGCATGACCGCGCTTCACAGACAACGACTCGCCGCGCAGCAGGAGCCAGACGGCGAAGATGGCCACGGAGAAACCGTAGCGGTAGAAGAGGACGTTGCCCGAAGAGATGCCGTCGCCATAGAGCGGCAGCGTGCCTAAGGGATTGGTACCATAGAAGACAGAGCCTAAGACACCGGCGACAATGCCCCAGAAACGGACACCACCACACACGCGGTGCCGTAAGGAGTTAGACTGGTGGTCTCGGTTCTCATTCATCTTTTCCACTTTTCTGCATTTTGTCGGCAAAGGTACTTATTATTCTTTAAATTAGTTAATAAGAGCCGATTTTTTTACACCTGACACCAAAGGCTCCGACATTTCGAAAAGACAGAGGTGACAATATGCCGAAAAGAAAGAGACTCCTTATTTATCCATGAAATATAAGGCCTGCACCTTCCTTTTTCCCTCTTAGAGGGACAATCTTCTCATTTTTCTCCCTGTTACAGGGAGATTTTACCGGGATTAGCTCCCTGTTACAGGGATTTTTATTATCTTTGTGCCTAAAAAGAATAACAAGAGGAATAATAATATGATTGACACGGTACTATACCAATATATGGACGAGATGCTGAAGCAGACAACGGAGAAGCATTTCAGATACATCTATAAGGAAATAGACTGGAGCGCGAGGATGATTGGAATCGTTGGCCCCCGCGGAGTAGGTAAGTCTACGATGATCAGACAGCACATCCTAAGGCAGACTGACAGAAACAAGATACTCTATGTCTCGGCCGACTTCGTGTATTTCAATACCCACTCGCTGATATACCTTGCCGACGAGTTTGTCAAGGATGGTGGCACACGGCTCTTTATCGATGAGATACATAAATACAAGAATTGGAGTCAGGAGCTGAAACAGATTTATGATGTTCATCCTGAACTGCAAATTGTATTCACTGGATCTTCCGTCTTGGATATTTACAAAGGATTGGCTGACCTTAGTCGCCGTGTGCTCATTTTCGACATGCAAGGACTGTCATTCCGTGAGTTCCTGCTCATACGTTATGGAATCGAGGCTCCTGTCTTCTCGTTAGAAGATATAATAGCACAAAGAGTGGAGGTTCCCGATGTTGCTCATCCCCTGCCATTATTCCGTGAATATCTTGCCAAAGGATATTATCCCTTCAGTAATGAGCCGGGGTTCGAATTGCGTATCAATCAAATTGTCCAGCAGACCATAGAGTCGGACATTGCACAATATGCCGATCTTAAACCAGCGACGGCAAGGAAGTTGAAACAACTGTTGGGAGTTGTATCATCTTTGGCTCCTTACAAACCTAATTATGACAATCTTGCCAAAGAGGTTGGGATTAGCAAAAATAATGTTGCAGACTATCTGACGTATCTTGAGAAAGCTGGACTGATAGGCTTGCTTCGTGACAATACCGCAGGCATGCGGCAATTGGGGAAGATAGAAAAGGTGTATGTGGACAATCCGAGCCTGATGAACGTTTTGGCCAACGGTAAGCCCAATATAGGAAATGTCCGTGAGACGTTCTTCTTTAATCAGATGCGTGTCCGTAACAACGTCCTTGGTTCACGAGTTTCTGACTTCTTTATTTCCCCTTACACTTTTGAAGTCGGTGGTAAGAACAAAGGGAAGAGACAGATTGAGGATGTTGATAATGGCCGTATCGTCAAAGACGACATTGAGACAGGTCATGGCATTGTCATCCCCCTTTGGACTTTTGGCATGAATTACTGACCCCCTCTACTCATTCCACGCCCCGCAATACGGGCAGCGGCCTTTACGGCTCAGACTCCGCCCGCAGTTGCCACAGATATAGCGGCGACGGTTGCGGAAATGGCGGTACAGGGCGAAGACATAATAGGCGATGAGCAGCGGATAACCCACATAGTGGAGCGTCGTCAGCGAGAAGACGATATAGTCCACGGCACAGACGGCGGCAAGACCCGCTAAGTAGAGCACGGCATCGCTGAACGCCAGCTTATGGCTCACGTCGTCGACAGCGGCAAGGGCCACGATGAGGATGGCCCACACCGAGAGGATGAACAGGCACAGCACCAGCGGAAGCGAGAAGGGGTTCAGCGTGGGGTGGAAATAGAAATGCACCCATAGCTGCGGCGCAAACATCTGTATCGTTGCGTAGAACGTCGCCGACGTGGAGACGATGAGACACAGCATCGTGGGATAGATGGACTGGATGTCGTGGAAATGCACGATATACGTCTTACGCTTGAAGACCTTCCACAGCATATAGGTCGCCGCGGCGGCGACAACGAGGATGAGGAAGATGATGACATGGGAGTTGGAGAAGGCGCTGATAAACTGCGAGATAGGATCGTCGGGCATCACCTTGGGCAGCATGTCCTTCTCGTGAATCCAGCCGAAGGCCGACGTGTCGTTGGCCAGCTGCACCCATACCGAGTCGTAGGTGTCGGCAGGCATCATCTGGATGGCCGAGACCACGAGATGGTCGTCGCGGTAGACACTGAACGAGTCGGTGTGCATGCCCGCCATCTCCTCCTCGGGGAGCTGGCGGTGAAGGACCATGGAGTCGGCCTTGACGACGAAGTTGTAGTTGTTGGTATAGTGGTGGGTCTGGAAGAAGGACAGCGAGTCGAGGATGCGCTCAGTGAACTTGAAGTCCTTGGGCAGGCGCCGCGCCTGGTGGTGCTCATAGCACGAGCCCAGCAGCATGACGACGAAGAGCAAGGGCAGGAGGTGAAACAGGTTTCTGCGGGTCATAGCATAGTCTTTAATGCGCACAAAGGTACGCATTATTCACCCAAAGAGCAAGTCTTTAACAAGAATTTAAAAGCTCACGGTCCCGACAATGAAAAAAATCAGGCCACCCCTGCAAGCTTTATCATGCTTTTTTAGTAACTTTGCGCCAAATTGACTGACACAAAAGGAAGATGAGCAGACAGAAGACGAACCTCATGCTGAATGACACCATCCGGCACCTTGCCGCCCCGGAGTCGTTGCAAGGCCTTTTCCACGAGCATGAGGATGGTTACCCCTTACCCTCAAGTGAGAAGCTTGAGGAGATAGTACAGCTTGCCAGAGCTATTCTCTTTCCCGGTTATTTTGGAAAGTCACTGGTAAACATCCACACACTGACCTATCAGATTGGCGTCAACGTCGAGAAGATGTATCATCTGCTCTGCGAGCAGGTCTTGGCGGGCCTCTGCTTCTCTAAGGATGTCGACACCGAGAATGTCGACAAGAGCACCTTGGAGCTTCGGGCCCACGACACGGCACGCGAGCTCATCAGCCGTCTGCCGGAGATACGCCGCGTCTTAGGCACCGATGTCATCGCCGCCTACAACGGCGACCCTGCTGCGAAGAGTGTAGCGGAGATCATCGCCTGCTACCCCGTCATCAAGACCCTCACCAACTACCGTGTGGCCCATGAGCTCTGCCGCCTCGGCGTGCCCATCATCCCACGACTCATCACCGAGCTCGCACATTCCGAGACGGGAATAGACATCCACCCCGGAGCCACCATAGGCGAATATTTCACCATCGACCACGGCACCGGCGTCGTCATCGGCGAGACCTGCCGCATCGGCCGCAACGTCAAGCTCTACCAGGGCGTCACCCTCGGCGCCAAGAGCTTCCCGCTCGACAAGGACGGCAACCCCATCAAGGGAATCCCGCGACACCCCATCATCGGCGACAACGTCATCATCTACGCCAACGCCACCATCCTCGGACGCATCACCATCGGGCACGACTGTGTCATCGGGGCCAACGTATGGGTCACGCACGACATGAAGCCGGGGGCAAAGAAGTATAAACAACAGAAGAAAGATATTTTTGACTTAGAATTCAATAATGGAACAGGAATTTGAACTCATCGCTAAGACCTTCATGGGACTTGAGAACGTCTTAGCTCAGGAGCTCACGCAACTTGGCGCCAACAACATTCAGGTTGGCCGCCGTATGGTCTCGTTCACCGGAGACAAGGAAATGATGTATCGTGCCAACTTCCAGTTGCACACGGCCATACGTATCCTTAAACCCATCAAGCATTTCAAGGCTGCCTCCGCCGACGACGTATATAATAATGTGAAAGACTTGGACTGGAGCGCCTATATCCCCGAGGGAAAGACCTTCGCCGTGGACTCTGTCGTCTACAGTGACGAGTTCCGCAACTCCCATTTCGTCACCTATAAGGTCAAGGACGCCATCGTGGACCAGTTCCGCGAGCGCACGGGGATGCGACCCAACATCTCCCTCACCAACCCTGACATCCGCCTGCACATCCATATCGCCGGCGACGATGCCACCCTGGCCCTCGACTCCAGCGGCGACTCTCTGCACCGCCGCGGCTACCGCCAGGAGAGTGTCGAGGCTCCCCTCAACGAGGTCCTCGCTGCTGGTATGATACTCATGACGGGATGGAAAGGTGACACCGACCTCATCGACCCCATGTGCGGATCGGGAACAATCGCCATAGAGGCCGCACTCATCGCACGCAACATCTCCCCGGGCGTCTTCCGCAAAGGCTTCGCCTTCGAGAAATGGCCCGACTTCGACGAGGAGCTCTTCTCGCGCATCTACAACGACGACTCCCAGGAGCGTGAGTTCAACCACCATATCTACGCCTACGACATCGACATGAAGGCCGTCAACACAGCACGACTCAATGTCAAGGCCGCCGGACTGACCCAGGATATCACCGTGGACCAGCAGGACTTCAAGGACTTCAAGAAACCGGAGGAGAAGAGCATCATCATCATGAACCCGCCCTACGGCGAGCGTATCACCACACCCAACCTCCTCGGCACCTACCGCATGATAGGCGAGAAGCTCAAGCACGACTTCACCGGCAACGAGGCCTGGGTGCTCTCCTACCGTGCTGAGTGCTTCGAGCAGATAGGCCTCAAGCCCAGCATCAAGATACCACTCTACAACGGATCCTTAGAGTGCGAGTTCCGCAAATACACCCTCTTCGACGGTAAGATGGCGGAGTTCAGAAGCCAGGGAGGCGTCGTGAAGACCGATGAGGAGAAGGCGGAGATGGCACAGAAACACCGCTTCAAGAAGAACCGCGAGTTCAAGGAGCGCCTCAACGGCGACGACTACTACTCCCTCAAGCGCGAGGCGGCAGCCAACGAGGAGGGCGACATCCGCTCCTTCAAGTTCCACTCCTTCGACCGCCGCAAGTTCGACGACGACCATCATGACTACGGTCGTCCACGACGTGACAACCGCCGCGACGCCCGCGACGACTACCGCGGCAAGGATAACTTCCGCGGTAAGGACAGCTTCCGTGGTAAGGACAGCTTCCGTGGTAAGGACGGTTTTAAGAAAGACGGCTTCAAGAAGGACCGCGACCGCCGTGCCTTCTCACGTCCCGATAAGAATGCCCCAGCCCGCTCCAAGCGCTTCAACCGCGAGACATATGATGAGGAGTAAATAAATAGGTGTTAGGTGATAGGTGTTGGGTGGTAGGTGTTAATGGTTTGAATGGTGACACCGTAGGGGCGGGTTTATCCCCGCCCTAACCCCAAAGGACATATCATTATCACCCGTCACTAACACTCTCCAATGTCGAAAAGCATTGGTGGTCGCCCTATCCCCAAGGGACATATCATTATCACCCGTCACTAACACTCTCCAATGTCGAAAAGCGTTGGTGGTCGCCCTATCCCCAAGGGACATATCATTAACACCTAACACCCAACACCTAACACCTAAAAGAATACAATCATGACAGCAAAACAGTTTCTTGCAGCAGCTTTTTTAGCTATGACGACAATAACAGGAATGGCAGCTGACAACACCCCGGCGGCTGGCGACACACTGAAGCAGTTCACCCTCGAAGACCTGAACTTCGGGGGCGTCAACGCCCGGAAGTTCTACCCCGAGAACCGGTGGACGACATGGTGGGGCGACAAGCTCGTGCGCCTCGACGCCGAGAGCTGCTCCTTCGTCGACACCCAGACAGGACGCGAGAAGGTGTTCCTCAGAGACGCTGACCTGAAGAAGGCGGGGCTCCGCGTGCCCTCGTTCTATTCTGCCTCCTTCCCCGATGCCTCGAAGACCATCGCCCTCCTGCGCACCGCCGACAACCTCGTGGCCTGGGACTGGAAGGCACGGCGCACGCTATGGACGCTGCCCCTGGAGAAGGGCACGCAGGCCTCTGACTTCTGCTACGCCTCGCGCACCATGGCCTATGTCAAAGACGACCAGCTCTACGTCAGCACCGTCGGCGACAAAACGATGACTTCGGCGCGACGCCTCACCACCGACGGCTCCCGCAACATCGTCTACGGACAAAGCGTCCACCGCGACGAGTTCGGCATCGACGGCGGACTCTTCTTCAGCCCCGACGGCAAGCGGCTGGCATTCTACCGCATGGACCAGTCCATGGTCACCGACTACCCGCAGGTAGACATCCCGGACCCTGAGGTCGTGCCCGACTCTGGCTCGCGCATCGCCACACCGGCTCCCGACAAATACCCCATGGCGGGCGAGACATCGCATAAGGTCACCGTCGGCGTCTACGACACCGCAACGGGGAAGACGCTCTACCTCAAGGCAGGAGACCCCACAGACCGCTATTTCACCAACATCGCCTGGAGCCCGGACAGCAAGACCATCTATATGTTTGAGCTGAACCGCGACCAGAACGACTGCCGACTCGTGAGCTACAATGCCGCCACCGGCGACAAGCTCCAGGAGCTCTACCGCGAGACGGACAGCAAATATGTGGAACCACTCCACCCTATAGTCTTCCTGCCCTGGGACAGCTCGAAGTTCATCCTACAGAGTCAGAAAGACGGCTTCAACCACCTCTACCTCTTCGACACCACGGGCAAGGAGCTGAAGCAGATAACGTCGGGCCGGTGGGTCGTCGAGGACCTCCTCGGCTTCAACACACGCCACCACGCCGTCATCTATGAGAGCAATGAGCTCAACCCCATACAGAAGAATATCTGGATGGCGGACATCGCCACCGGCAAGCGCGCACTCATGGACGACAACGGCGAGGGATGGCATACGGGCTCCGTGAGCCCCGACGGCAACTTCATCGTCGACAACTACTCCACACCGACGACACCGCGCAACATCGCCATCGTCAACACCGAGAACGGTAAGCGCACACGCTATCTCACCGCCGCTGACCCCTGGAAGGGCTATAAGGTGCCACAATACCGCAGCGGCACGATAAAGGCTGCCGACGGCGTCACCGACCTCTACTACCGCATGGTCATGCCCGTGGACTTCGACTCCACAAAGGTCTACCCCACCATCGTCTATGTCTACGGCGGTCCCCACGCGCATAATGTCGACGCACGCTGGCACTGGTGCTCACGTGGCTGGGAGACCTACATGGCACAGAAGGGATACCTCCTCTTCATTCTTGACAACAGAGGCTCTGAGAACCGCGGTCGCGACTTTGAGCAGGTGACGTTCCGACACCTCGGTGACAACGAGGTCGATGACCAGATGAAGGGTGTCGACTTCCTGAAGTCACTGCCCTATGTCGACAAAAACAGACTCGGCGTCCATGGCTGGAGCTTCGGCGGATTTATGACTATCAACATGATGACAACTCACCCCGACGTCTTCAAGGTAGGTGTGGCTGGTGGACCTGTCATCGACTGGAAATGGTACGAGGTGATGTACGGCGAGCGCTATATGGACACCCCGCAGACCAATCCCGACGGCTATGCCCACTCCTCCCTGATCCCCAAGGCTAAGAACCTCAAGGGCCGCTTGGAGATTATCATCGGGGGCAACGACCCCACCGTGGTGCCTCAGCATGCCCTCTCCTTCCTCAAGGAGTGCATCAAATACGGTACGCAGCCCGACTTCTTCGTCTACCCCGGCGAGCCGCATAACATGCGGGGTCATCAGAGTGTCCACCTCCACGAACGCATCTCCCGCTACTTCGATGACTTCCTGAAGTAAGACCACAAACGCGACTTTAGCTACTTTGATAGCCCTGACCCCGGAGGGGTCACACGTGGACAGCAAAGCATATCTATTGTCCACGAAGGAAACAAAAAGCACTAAAGAAGCATATAACTATTGTCCACGAAGGACACGAAAGTCGGCTTCGCCGATGACGCATCGTATTATCAGCGTGTCATCGGCGAAGCCGACTTTCGTGTTCTTCGTATTATTTTCCTTTTCGTGATCTTCGTGTTCTTCGTATTATTTTCCTTTTCGTGATCTTCGTGTTCTTCGTGGATAATAATGCCTCTTGCCAACTCACTCATTCCACTCCCTTGTCACTGACCACCTCGTCCATGACGACGTCGGTAGCGCTAACGGGGACGCTGTCGACTCGCTGGAAGGAGAAGCAGACGCCTATCTTCCAAGCCTGTGGCAGCTGGGATAAGAATCGGTCGTAGTAGCCACGGCCGCGACCGATCCGGTGTCCGTTGCTGTCGAAGCTCAGACCCGGTACGATGATAAGGGGTACGGACGCCAAGTCGGTGAAAGCCGCACCGACAGGTTCGAGAAGATGGAGGCATCCCTCGGCAAGGTCGGCAGGACCGGTGTAGCGTCGCGCCTCCATGTTCTCGCCGTCGAGGACCTTCGGCAAGAGCACCTCCTTACCAGCGGCCACAAGGCTGTCGACGAGGACATGGGTGTCGACCTCGTCGGGCAGGGAGTAGTAGAGCATCACCGTGTCGGCGGCCTGCATACGGGGATGGCGGAGAAGCTGCTCACAGATGTCATGGCTCCACGCCTCCCGCTGTTCCAGACTATATTGTTTCTTACGCTCGCGGATAAGCTGTCTCAGCGCCCGCTTATCAAGAATTGTGTTGTTGTCCATAACGATATTATCTTTCCATACCACAAAGGTAATGCTTTTTTCCTTTTTCAGTCATGCTTCACACCTATTTATAATAACCTTATGATGAGAGATGGCATGGATTCATGCACCATCCCCGCTTCCCCCACGAATGAGCACTGACCCAATCGATGTAGCAACATGAATGAGCACTGACCCCGAAGGGGTCACACCATGAATGACCCCGGGTCGTCTCGGGGACGGGAGGGCGACGCGAAGCGAGACCTCACGGCACCGAGCGACCTGGGGACAGAGCGAAGAGAGTGGAAAGACCTCGGAGAGGTCTCACGTGGAAAGCACGACATATATAGAGCATCATCTTGAAGTTTAAGGAAAATGGTCATAGGCAGTCTTCCGCTCCTGAGGGAGCTATGGTGCTGAAGTGACAGGGCCGCCTTTGCGAGCAAGCTCGCAGGCTGCCCTATCACTTCAGCACCACCCTTATCAGGGTCAAAGCCTGCCTATGACGAAAATTGCTTCGCATAAAATTGCTTCGCATAAAATGGAGCAACCGATAATGGTGTACCATATAGCTTCAAAGCATGAGATTCTAAACCGACGGTAAGATTGTAGACGCTCTAAACCGATAGTAGGCAAGGCTTAGATGAATTGATGGTATGCTCTATTTTATGCCCGAAGGGCAATTTTATGCGAAGCAATTTTCGGCGGGGACAGGCTTGGACCCCGTAGGGGTGGTGC
>ERZ773276.300-NODE-300-length-62744-cov-20.023385_pt1 | contig 62744 bp, 49 predicted proteins | sample MGYA00511386_ERZ773276 | MGnify/ENA primary metagenome ERZ773276 (study PRJEB29015, sample SAMEA2737778) | human gut metagenome | biome: human gut; feature: human-associated habitat; material: faeces | place: China | collected 2012 ...
AGTCGGTAAGAGAATCGAACTCTTATGCCAAGATTGAGAATCTTGTATCCTAACCATTAGATGAACCGACCATTAAACTTTTTCGTCTTGCGGAAGCTGGGGGATTCGAACCCCCGGTACGCGTAATTGCGCACGGCAGTTTAGCAAACTGCTGGTTTCAGCCACTCACCCAAACTTCCAAGTCTTTGGTTCTTGACTTATCAACACTCTTGCGGAATGCGGGTGCAAAGGTAGTGCTTTTATTTTATCCCTGCAAATTTTTCTCCTTCTTTTTTTGAAAAATATTGCTTTCCTATCATTTTAAGCGGCTAAAGACGGTCACTTACAGCATTTATTAGCTACTAAAACTAACAAGAAAGGCAGTCCGTGGCATTTGCCAGAGATGTCGATGGCATTTGCCAGAGATGTCGATGGCATTTGCCGAAGAATTCCCTGGCATTTGCCGTGGATATCCTTGGCATTTGCCGTGGATGTCCCTGGCATTTGCCGTACAATCGCAAGCGGCCGCCAAGGAAATCAAGAAATCAAATAGGGGAAATCAAATAATCGATTGGATAAATCAAGAAAAGCGCTTATAAATTCTCAAAACTATCTTTATTGTTTGTAATTTATATGGAAATGTTTTGTTACCAGCGCTAAAAGATATATTTTTGCAAGAACACACAAGAATTTATGGATAAACAGACTCATAAAAGGAGCTCCGAGAGCGAGCAAGACATAAAAGCAGCACGATTCTGCGCCACTCTATTAGATTGGTATGCTTCAAATGGACGTGACCTACCATGGCGCCATACCCGCTCCCCCTACCCTATCTGGCTCAGCGAGATTATCCTTCAACAGACCCGCGTCAACCAGGGCCTCACTTACTGGCAGCGTTTTATCAACACATGGCCCACCATCGACGCCCTTGCGGCAGCCAGTGAAGATGAGGTATTGAAACTCTGGCAGGGTCTTGGCTATTACTCCCGAGCCCGCAATCTGCATACAGCCGCCCGCCAAGTTGTAGCCTTAGGTTATTTTCCCAAGACGCTTGAGGGTATCAAAAAGCTCAAAGGTGTCGGAGACTACACGGCAGCTGCCATTGCATCATTTGCTTATGGCATCAAAGTAGCAGCTGTCGACGGCAATGCCTACCGCGTTTTGGCGAGACTGAATGGTATAGAGACACCTATCAATACCACAGATGGCAAGCATCTCTTTTCACGTCTTGCCAACGACCTAATCCAGGCCGTTCCTTCAGAGGGACGTTCGCCATGGGGTGAGCAAGGGAATGGTGCCAGCCTATTCAATCAGGCTATGATGGACTTCGGTGCGACACTATGCACCCCACAATCTCCAGCATGCCTGCATTGCCCTTTTATAGAGGAATGTGAGGGCTACCGTCACGGCACTATCGACCGTCTTCCTATGAAGATCAATAAGACCAAGATTACCACGCGACATTTGCAATATATCTATATTCGCTGTAAAGGCTACACCGCTATCCATCGACGTGGGAAAGGCGATATCTGGCAAGGTCTTTGGGAGCCACCCGTTTTTGAGAACGAATCCCTGCCCGCATGGCAGGGAGAACTGCAACAGTTAGCTTCCGGTGTAAAGCATATCCTAACGCATCGCATTCTTCTTGCAGACTTCTATCTTCTTAAGACAGACATCCGTCCAACATTGTCGACAGACTTTCAATGGATACCAGAGTCTCAACTTCCAGCATATGCCGTTCCCCGACTTGTGGAGAAATTAATAGGCACGTTGCCCCTTCAATAACCCATTCTATATGCAACACAAAGCAATCCTCAGCGAGTGATTGCCTTAGTTTTGCTCTATCTCCCTCAATCTCTTACGAAACGCCATGAGATAAAGCAATCCTGCTGTGGTCAAACCAAATGGAAACGAGAACCACACACCCATGAGTCCCATGTTCATCACAATGCCAAAGAGATAGCTCAAAGGCAACGAAACGATGAAATAGGCTATAAACGCATAAAAGACCAGAGGTCGAACATAGCTTAGGCCACGAAGGCTGTTACCAAAGACAATCTGTAAAGCATCACCGAACTGGTAAATAACAAAGGGTATAACCGTCACCGCCACCAAGCGTGCCACATCCTTGCTGTCTGTAAACAAGCCTCCCAAGTCATTTCTAAACGCGAAGATGACAAGGCTGACAACGGCGCCTATCCCCACAACAATCTGCATGGCCGCATAGGCGTTGCCCCGAGCCTTCTCCCAGTCGCGCTGACCGACCGCATTACTGATTCTCACAGCAGCGGCAGCCCCCAAGCCATAATAAATCATAAAACCCAGTTGGCTAATGGTAAGCATCACCTGGTGGGCAGCAAGAGCCGACGTCCCTATCCATCCGACAATAATACTTGTAAGGCTGAAAGCTGCTGTCTCCATTCCCATCTGTAAAGCGACAGGAGCTCCGAGTTTACATAGATGTACAAAGTCGTCGCGATTGACTCTTCCTTCACGATACCCGCGGGCATAGACCTGATATTTCTTTGCTGAAGCAAAAACAACAATCATTGCCACAGCCATCATAATTCGTGAAATCAGCGTACTCAGTCCTGCTCCGACAATGCCCATCTCCGGAGCTCCGAATTTGCCATAGATGAGAATCCAATTGCCCAATATATTCAGAAGATTTCCTCCTATGATAATCCACATTGACAAGGCCGTATCCGTGATGCCATCGGCAAACTGTTTGAAGACATTGAACAGACAGACAAAAGGTAGGGATGCCAAAAGGACAAGGAAATAAGGACGGATATAAGGCAGTAATTCTATAGGCTGACCCATAAGACCTATACAGGCATAAAAGACAGTCATGACAACCACTAAGGAAGCAGCAAGCAAAAGGTTGGCAATTACTGCATTTTTCACCACCTCACCAATTTTCTCATTCTCACAGCGTCCATACAATGTACCAACCGTCGGTGTGACGGCATACGAGAAGCCAAGCGCAAAGATAATGACAAGGTTGAACATATTGTTGACGAAAGCAGCGGCAGCAAGTTCTATGGTAGAATGATGGCCTATCATCAAGGTGTCAGCAAAAGCCAGAACGATGGAGCCAAGCTGACCTATGACTATAGGCAGTCCCAGCAGGATAAGCTGGCGATAGTAGGAAGAATATGAATTATGAGAAACGAATGATATAAACATGTCAGGTTCACACAAAAAGCGCCCCGAGTATGGAATTATTTCCAGACCCGGGGCGCTATTAATACAGAATTATCTTGTTACATACCAGCTGCGGCTGCAATCCAGTCATAGACCCCAGAGCATACACCGAAGGCCACAACACCAAAGATGCAGATAGCCAGGCACAACTTTGTGCTCATGGCACTCTTAAAAGTCGGCAGCGGATTGTCAGCAGGCTTAATAAACATCGCCTTGACAATGAGCAGATAGTAGTAAAGGCTTATCACCGTGTTGACCAACGCGATAAAGACGACAGCATAGGTAAGACCACCTATAGCAGTGGAAATCTGTGCACCGTCAACAGCAGCCATGAAGACGAAGAACTTCGAGAACATACCTGCGAACGGCGGAATACCACCCAGAGAGAACAATGCCAGCGTCATGACAAAGCTCAGACGAGGGTTCGTCTTGTAGAAGCCATTATAGGAATCCATGTTTACCGTTCCACCATTGTGCTCCTCAACAGAAGAGATAATAGCGAATACTGCGAGGTTGGCAACAACATAGATAAGCACGTAATAGCTCAGTGCTGTCACACCCATAGCAGTATCACCTAAGACAGCGAGCATGATATATCCAGCCTGTGAGATAGAGCTGAAAGCCATGAATCGTTTAAGGTTCTTCTGGTGGATGGCAAAAAGGTTAGCCACCGTGATAGAGAGCACAATGACGACCATCAGCATGTAGCGCCAGTAGTCCACCATCGGTGCAAAGACCTTCATCAGAATGGCGCAGAGTGCAAAAGCAGCAGCACCCTTAGAGATAACACTCAGGTAGCCAGACACTGTCGTCGGTGCTCCCTGGTAGGTATCAGCCGTCCAGAAGTGGTAAGGCACAAGAGAAATCTTAAAGCCCAGACCACTGAAGAAGAACACCATACCCATAATCGTCAGAGGAGAGACGGTGAGCTTGGCAGCCACATCGTCGAAATACAATGTACCAACAGCTCCATAGATGAAGCTGATACCGAAGAGCATCACACCACTTGAGAATGTTGCGGTAAGGATGAACTTAGCTCCAGCCTCGGCAGAGTAATGACGGTACTTGTCCATAGCCACGAGGCAAGCCATAGGCACGGAAGCCATCTCCAGTCCTAAGAAGAACAAGAGGAAATGGTTGGCAGAAACCATCATGTTCATGCCCAACAGAGTAGAGATAACGAGCACATAGAACTCGCCCTCTTTGAAGGCCGTATCGGTACGTGACAGCCACTCGCGGGCCTGGATTAGAACCACGAGGGTGCCGAAAGCCAGAATGCTCTTGATAACGCCTACAGAAGCGTTAGTAGCATACATACCGCCAAAGCATGTGGCAGCATCGGTAGGAAATATGTTGATAAGAACATGAATCAACATCAATGCGCATACCAGAGGGTTGAACCAAGGACGCATGCAGGATTGGCCGAGTGTCAAGTCAGCCACACCCTTTACTGCGCTGTTTTGCAGTCCTTGCTCCCCTTTGTCAGCTTGCTCGATAGCGAGAGCAGACGGGCGCTGTGCCGTGAAGAGGTCGACAAGGAATACTATCACGAGGATAGCCATCAGTGTGACCTCTGGCATCATATTCAGAAATTGACTGTAATCGATATTCATTGTTTAATCTTGTTTTAGTTCGGAAATACCGAAGGACTGCTTACATTCCAGTAATATGCATAATCATAGGAGCCACAGCATCGTTGATGATGTCCTGAGCCCACAGTGGAGCGAGACCGAGGCCGGCCACACAGAAGATGAGTGCGCCGACAGCGATGCGCTCGTCCCACGAAGCGTCCGTGAGTTTGAAATACTCAGGGTTAGGAACGGTCTGATAACAGATCTTACCCACGACACGAAGGATATACACAGCAGTGATGACAATACTTGTGCAGGCCACGATGGTGCAGACACGATGGAAGAGGTCAGCGTGCTGGAAAGAACCCACGAAGATATTCATCTCAGCGACGAATCCTGAGAAGCCTGGGAGACCGAGGTTAGCAAGACCAGCGATGACATAAGCCACAGCGAGGAAAGGCATAATCTTCATCAATCCACCCAAACGACGTACGTCACGTGTGCCAGTACGGTGATAAATCATACCGATGACAGCAAAGAAGAGAGCCGTCATCAGACCGTGAGAGAGCATCTGCAGGATAGCACCCGTCGCGGCTGTCTGAGTCATCATCAGCAGAGCGAAGAGCACCATGCCACAGTGAGACACAGAAGAGTAAGCGTTGATATACTTCAGGTCGGTCTGAACGCATGCAGAGAGAGCACCATAGACGACAGAGATAGTTGTCAGGATAAGGAATATCCATGACAGTTGCTGAGCAGCCTCAGGCAGGAGGTACATAGCAATGCGGAAGCATCCATAACCTCCGAGCTTCATCAGCACACCGGCGTGCAACATAGACACTGCCGTAGGAGCTGAAGCATGACCATCAGGAGACCATGTGTGGAAGGGGAAGAGAGCACCCAAGATACCGAAGCCAATAAAGATGAACGGGAAGAATATCTTCTGGATGGCAACAGGGATGCAGTTGCTCTGAGCTATCTCCACCACACTCATGGTGTAGGTACCGCTATACTGACCATTGAAGAAATAGATACCTAAGATACCAATGATGAGGAGTGCAGAACCACCCATCAGCATCAAGGTCAGCTTCATGGCTGAATACTCCTTCGGACCTGTTCCCCACACACCAATAAGGAGATACATAGGGATAAGGGCTACCTCATAGAACATGAACATCGTGAAGAGGTCCTCAGAGATGAAGAATCCAAAGACACCGGTGGAGAGCAGTGTAAACCAGAGGAAGTATTCTTTCTGCTGGGGGTGCTGCTGCCAAGAGGCGAAAGTACCGGTGAAGACGATGATGGCCGAAAGGAGAATCATCACCACAGCGATGCCATCGACACCAGTGCGATAGAAGATGTGCAACGGCTTAAACCAAGGGATGGCATCACCGAAGAGGAACGGATATTGAGATGCGGGCATCGTGTGGCGTGCGCTGATAAACGCAAAGACCAGATAGATGGACAGAGCGAGCAATGCAGAGGAGCCAACTGCCATCACGATACGCACCTGACTGTCGTTGCGTGCCAGCCAGAGGCAGAGCAGCATCAGGACAGGTATAATGACGAATAATGTTAGAAATGTCATTGTCTTTAATTATTCTTTTGTTAATGGATAAGTTAGCTTAGATGCAAAGCAGGATAAGCGTCAGTGCCACAGAACCAGTGAGGAACCAGACAGCATACTGGCGGACATCTCCACTCTGCCAGGGGCGTATAGCCTCGCCACCCTCACGTGTAGCCCAACCGGCAAAGTTGAACGCGCCATCAATGACATGACGGTCGAACCATGCGATAGGAATCGAGAAGCAGCCGAAGACAATCTTGTGAGTGAAGAACTGCCATGCGTCATCAATATAGAAGCGGTTGAGTGCAGCCTTGTGGAAAGTCGGGAAAGTGCGCTCCAGAAGCTTCGGAAGCGTGCTCTTCTTAGGAGCATACAACCATGTGGCAAGGGCAAAGCCGATGCAGGCAACCGTCAGCGAGATGAGAGCCGTGCTACCAAACTGGAAGTGCTGCAAAGCTATCTCCTCAGGATGACCGTCGAGCGTAATGAAATGACCGAAAGGAATCCAACCGGCAAAGATACTGATGATAGACAGGAACACCAGTGGTCCCCACATAATGGCAGGCACCTCCTGAGGCTTGCGGCGATGCTCCGGATCCTGCTCATAATAGCTGTCACCCCAGAAGATGACATAATAGAGTCGGAACATATAGAAAGCTGTCATACCACTGACAAGTGTCATAAACCATCCCAGGAAGGGAGAGAAGTGGAAACAAGCATCTACAATCTCATCCTTAGAGAAGAAACCTGCCAACGGCCAGAAACCGCTAATGGCAATGGTACCAATGAGGAAGCAGATGTTGGTGATAGGCATATACTTATGCAGGCCACCCATGTAATCCTTGAAGTTGCTGCCGATGATGACGATGATGGCACCGGAGCAGAGGAAGAGGAGAGCCTTGAACATAGCGTGCGTGAAGAGGTGGAACATGGAAGCCATGTAGCCGACACTACCCTCGCCAGTGGCAGCAGTGACAACACCGAGAGCCACCATCATATAGGCAATCTGCGAGATGGTGGAGAAGGCCAGACCACGCTTGATGTCACGCTGGCAGCAAGCCACCGTAGCAGCATAGAACGCTGTGAAAGCACCAATATAAGCAATGATGTGCAGCGTACCGGGAGCATAAGCCACCCAGATAGGCATCAGAGATGCTACCTGATAGACACCGGCTACGACCATGGTAGCGGCGTGGATGAGGGCCGACACAGGTGTAGGACCCTCCATGGCGTCAGGGAGCCAGATATGGAGCGGGAACATTGCCGACTTACCGGCACCACCGATAAACATCAGGAAGAGGGCGGCAGGCAGCACCCAGGCAGCGCCGGGGAGCTCGGTCACCAGCTTTGGATCAGCCGAGAGGTCGTAGTTGAAAGTGCCCACATAGAAGCTATAGAAAAGGATACCGATGAGGAAGAACAGATCGGCGAAACGCGTCACGATGAAGGCTTTCTTAGAAGCGTGCACAGCAGCATGTTTCGGATAGTAGAAGCCGATGAGGAGGTAAGAGCAGACACCCACCAACTCCCAGAAGAGGTACATCTGGAAGATGTTGGTAGCCACCACCAGGCCCAACATAGACATCGTGAAGAGAGAGAGGAAAGCGTAGAAACGCTGGAAGCCCTTCTCGTAGCCCTCTTTCTTATAGTGCTCGTCACGCTCAGCCATATAGCCAAAGCTATAGATATGAACCATGAACGACACCGTCGTGATGACGATGAGCATCATCACAGAGATAGGCGTCAGGCGGAAGCCGATGTTGAAAGTCAACAACTCCGAGAACTTCATCCATGTGAAATCGAAGACCGTCACGGTGGGGAAGAGTCCGTCAGCGCCTCTGCCTATGACAAAGAAATATTCATAAGCCGTATAAAGGCTCATACACCACAGCACACCAAGCACTGCAGTGCCGATGATACCGGCAACGGGCTTCTTCATCTTCATACCGAGCAGACCCAAGAGCAGGAAGCTCAGGAATGGAAGGAGAAGAATCAAAAATGCATAACTGTATTCCATTGTTTGATGTGTGTGTTAGAATTTCATGTTTTCAATGCTGTTCACCTGGTCACTATGATAGTTGCGGTAAACATTGATAATGATAGCCAGGGCAACAGCTGTCTCCGCAGCGCTGACACCTATCGAGAAGAGCGTGAAGAAAGCTCCCTCAAGCTGTCCGGGGAAGAGCAGGCGGTTGAAGACTGCAAAGTTCAGGTCGACAGAATTCAGCACCAACTCTATGGAGATGAGCATAGCCACAAGGTTGCGGTGTGTGACAAAGCCAAACACGCCAACGAAGAAAAGCAGCGTACTGACTGCTAAGAATGCATATACTGTAATCATTTCTTATCCTCCTTTCTTGCTATCATAACACCACCGACGATACATGCCAGCAGGAATACAGAGATAAACTCGAAGGGCAACACGTAGCCGTACTTGCCAGAACTAACCATAGCCTGACCGACCTGCTTCATCGGCACCTCAATGTCAGGATTGGAAGCGCTGATAGCTGTCTCGATGAACTGGTTCTTGAGCAGGATAAGTCCCACGACAACGAGTCCTACGACAGCCAAAAGCAGTCCCTGAGCCACGCGGACGCCACGGAAGCGGGCCACGAGGTTCTGAAGAGAGCGTTTGGAGACAAGCTGGATAGCAAAGATATACATGATAGTGATACCACCGGCATAGATGCTGATTTGTGCGGCACCGAGGAAGGTATAGTCGAGCAGGAAGTAGAATCCTGCAATACCGAAGAGCACGAAGAGCAGCCAGGTAGCGGCACGCATAATGCTCTTGGTAACGACAGACATGATGGCCGAGCCAAGGACGACAACAGCCAAAATAACAAACATTACTATATTAGCCATAATCATTACTTGGTTTTGGTGTTGAACTTACCGATTGTCAAGGGAGCTCCACCGTCGATGAGGTTGGGCAGCGAGCCACCTTGGTAGACTTCCTTGTCGAGATGCAGGACGAGCTTGCTACGGTCGAAGACAGCATTCTCGAAGTCATTGGTAAAATGGATAGCATCGAAGTTGCAGGCATTGACACAGAGCTGGCAGAACATGCAGTCGCCCAGGTCGTACTGATAGTCGTCGAGGACTTTCTTCTTTCTGCCTGTCTCGGGGTCTTCAGCCATGTGCGAGGTAATCTTGATGGTGTCGTTCGGACAAGCCTTCTCACACATCGTACAAGCCGTGCACTTATAGTCGCCGACTTTGAGCCCGCGTTTCTGAATCTGCGGATTCTGGAGGTCTTCCTCCGTAACACGCGAGAAGACGAGGCGACCGCGATGACGGGCCGCAACATGAAGCGTGGTCTTGCGGTTCTCTGGATACTGCTCGGTGGACTTCGGTGTGAAGTACTCCTTCATGGTGACCTTCAGACCTGTAGCCAATGTCTTGGCAGCATCCTTGATACCTTTAAAATATGATTGAGACATATCTTATTTATGTTATTCTTTAAACTTAATCTTTAAGCGCTTAGAGCGTCCATCCCAGAGCCACACAAGCTGTCATCACCACGAGGGTGACAAGCATCAGGGGCATGAGGTATTTCCACTCCAGGGTAAGGATATGGTCGATACGCAGACGGGGGAATGTCCAGCGTGCCCACATCAGCACCCAGATGACGAGCAGGGTCTTAGCGGCAAACCACAGCACACCAGGGATATGGTTCATCACATTGTCGAAGCCGGCGATGCCGATGTTCAGCGGTGCCCATCCACCTAAGAAGATGGTAGCAGCGAGTCCGGAGATGACAACGAGGTTGAGGTACTCGGCCAGATAGAAGTAGCCGAATCCCATACCACTATACTCTGTGTGGTAACCGGCAGTAAGCTCTGACTCAGCCTCAGCAAGGTCGAAGGGGCCACGGTTGGCCTCAGCATTACCTGCGATGAGGAAAACGAGGAAGGCCACGATAGCCGGGATATGGCCCTGGATAATCAACCATTTCCACGGACCCGTCTGAGCACCAATGATATCGCTCAACTGCATGCTGCCACAGAGGATGACGGCTGTTATCATGCACAGACCGAGAGACATCTCATAGGAAATCATCTGCACGGCACCACGCATGGCGGAGACAACAGAGTATTTGTTGTTGGAGCCCCATCCGGCGAGGATGACGCCCAGCACGCCTATAGACGAGATGGCTGTCACCATGAAGACGCCGACGTTGAAGTCAAGCACCACAGCGCCTTTATTCCACGGCAGGAAAGAGAAGGTTCCCACGGAAGCGATGATGGTGAGGAAAGGAGCGAGGGCATAGAGGAACTTATCAGAGCGGTCGACACCGAAAATCTCTTTGATGAGCATTTTCAGAACGTCGGCAACGACCTGGAAGATACCCCACTTACCCACACGCATAGGACCTAAGCGGCACTGGAAGAAGGCGCAGACCTTACGCTCGAAATAAATCATGAACATGGCGATGAGGGCATAGAGCGTCAGCACTATGAGACCCACCACAACACATTCTATGAGGATTGCCCAAAAACTGCTCAGGCCGCAAGTCTGGCGGAGCAGATTGTCAAACCATTGTGTTACTACTGAAAAATCGTACATAATTCAAAGAAAGTAATTATTTAACGGTCGAGGTCTGGTATCACGAAGTCGATACTTGCGCCTGTTGCTATGAGGTCGGCGATCTTCTGACCGCGCAGCATCTTGTCGAATGCCCCGGCCAGAGTCAGACCCATCGGGCGCATCTTCACGCGGTAGGGGCTCTTGTCGCCACGGCTGTCAAGGAATACACCGAACTCGCCGGCGCCACCCTCTACTGAGAACCACCACTGTCCCTCAGGGACCTTGATGATAGGCTTCTGCTTGATGTAGAACTCGCCCTCAGGGATGTTGTCAATGAGCTGCTCGATGATGTCAAGGCTCTGGTAGATTTCCTTGATATGTATCATATAGCGCTCCATGGAATCGCATGCCGTGCCGGTGATTTCCTTCCACTCCACTTTGTCGTAGAGGTCATAAGGATGATTCTTACGCACGTCATTGTTCCAACCGGCAGCACGACCGGCAGGACCGGTGACGCCATAGTTGACGCAATCCTCAAGATTCATATAGCCCACACCGTCGAGACGGTTGTGCGTGATGACATTGTCGCCGAAGACGTCAAGATACTCCTGAATCATCGGGCGGAGGTATTTGCAGAGGGTCTTGGTATTCTGCACGAAGTTGGGATCGATGTCATCCTGCAAGCCACCGATGCGGTAGTAGTTCTGGATGAGTCGTCCACCCGTTGTCTCCTCCATGACGTTGAGCACATGCTCGCGGTCACGCATACAGTAGAGGAAAGCCGTCAGTGCAGAGAGGTCCTGGGCGCAGGTTCCGAGGAAGAGAAGGTGGTTGTCGATACGCTGCAGCTCATCCATGATGGTACGGATGTAGTGGATGCGGTCGGAGAGCTCGATGCCCATAGCCTCCTCGATGACACCTACCAGCGCATGGCGATGGTGCATGGCACAGAGGTAGTTCAGACGGTCGGTGAGGGCCAGCGTCTGAGGATAGGTCATGTTCTCCATCATCTTCTCCATACCGCGGTGGATATAGCCTAAGTGAGGATAGACATGCTTGATGGTCTCACCATCGACGACGGTACGCAGACGGAGCACACCGTGTGTTGACGGGTGGTTAGGACCGAAGTTGATGACGAAATCGTCGTCGTCAAGGAGACGGTGCTTCGTCTGTGTGAGATGTCCGAACTCATCAAGGTTGTATTCCGTTGTCCAGTCTGTCTCAGGCTCATCCGTCATGGGGAACTGGTTGGCCTCGGGACTCATATCAAAATCTTTGCGAAGCGGGTAGCCTTGGAAGTCGCTGCGCATAAAGAGACGGCGCATGTCAGGATGTCCAAGGAACTTGATGCCCAAAAAGTCGAAGACCTCACGCTCTAAAAGGTCGGCATCGTGCCACAGGCTGATGACAGAAGGGATGACATAGTTGTCACCATCGACCTTCTTAGCCATCTGCTTGACCGATACGCGCTCGTGGGTCTGGGTATTCTCAAGAATATAAATGCAGCCGAGGCCGTAAGACTCACCGTCTTCCGAAGCCTCCTTGCCGAAGTCCTCACCAACGATGGTGATAAGGTAATCGAAATGCTGCTCATTCTTCAACTTTGCCATCTCAGCAGCAAAGTTGTCAAATCCGAATTCTTTATTCTCTAATTTCATTTCGCTTACTTAGACTTAAGCCTTGTCAGGCTGATTAGTAGTATCGTTGTTTACTTTGTATTCAGCGCCTTCCTTCTCCAGGGCGTCGAGCTCTCTCCCGAGGGCTTCCACCTCTTCTCTGTTAGGAGAAGCCGAAACGATGATAGGCTCTTTGGCGCCGATCTTGGCAGCAGAGAGATTCTCATTGCTGATGCCGTGCAGGCCGCCGAGGCCGAGGCTGTCCTCCTTCTCAGCGCTGTTCATCTTGTGGTTGGCACCACCGAAGAACTTCTCCACTTTCACCTTACGCTGCAGCTGCATCATGCCATAGAGGATAGCCTCCGGGCGCGGTGGGCAGCCAGGGATATAGACGTCGACAGGGACAATCTGGTCGATGCCACGCACGACGCTGTAGCTCTTCTTGAAAGGACCACCGGAGATGGTGCAGCCGCCAACGGCAACCACATACTTCGGCTCTGCCATCTCATCATAGAGACGCTTGAACACCGGCGCCATCTTGTTGGTAATTGTACCGGCACACATGATGAGGTCAGCCTGACGGGCTGAGTTACGCGTCACCTCGAAACCGAAGCGGGAGAAGTCATAACGGGCACAGCCCACGGCCATGAACTCAATACCGCAGCAGGAGGTACCAAAGGTCAGCGACCACAGCGAGTTGCTGCGACCCCAGTTGATCATCTGGTCCAAAGACCCAAGGACGACGTTCACACCGCCATCGTTGAGCTCATTGGCAATATTCTCCAGCGTCTCGTTATCCTTAAACTCGTTGTAAGGAATACTCTTGATATGTGGTTTTCTTACCTCCATTCCAACGCTCCTTTCCGCCAGGCGTAAGCCAGCCCAAATACCAAAACAACGAGGAAGAACCCAATGCTCACGAGAGCCATGCTGCCGAAGTCACGCACCACGACGGCCCAAGGATACAGGAAGACTGTCTCAATGTCGAAAATCAGGAAAAGGATGGCAAAGAGATAGTAACCGGCATGCAAAGGCATCCAGCTGCTACCACGAGTGGGAATACCGCACTCGAAGGGCTCACCCTTCACCGGATTGTACGAACGCGGGCCTATCAGCTTGGCGATGACGTAAGCGCCCACCACCAAAGTGACAGCCGTCAGCAAAACGGTGATTAACAAAGTGAAATTCATAAGTTTGTTATAACGTTATATTAATTTGAGTCGTTTAAACTGATTGCAAAGTTACTCATTAATTTTCGAACATTATAATCTTTTATGGAAAAATGTAATGTGTAGGTTGCAAAAAAGGAGCTAAAGGCCATTTTCCTTTAGCTCCACGTATATTTATTCTACATCTATAGAAATTGACTTGCTCAGTGCGTTTGTCTTATCCACGACCTTGACGTTCATGCGGCCCTTCTTATGGCCCGCTTTCACGGTGATGACGAGCTTTCCGCTGAACAGTTTCATCGTAGGTTGTGTGAAAGATTCAAGCGAGGTGGCATCGCCATTGCAGATAGCCTGGAAGGTTCCGGCTCCGCTGACCTTGACGTCTATCTGGTCGTCGGCCTGTGGCAGTTCAGTACCGTCCTTGTCAACGAGCGAGACGGTGATGTAGGCGAGGTCGTCGGCTCCCGCCTTCAACTTTGTGCGGTCAGCGCTCAGTTTGATGGCCGTGGCCTTACCGGCCGTGCGCACCACCGACTCAGCGGCTCTGTTGCCCTTGGCGTCATAGGCTACGACTTTGAGCTCTCCCGGCTCATACTTCACATTCTCCCACATCAGACGATAGCGTGTGGCGCGGGCTTTGGCTATGGCCGGTGTCGACGGCTGCTGATCCTCGACTTTAAGTCCCGCCGCCTTCCTCACACGGCCCTGGGAGACGCCATTGACGAAAAGCTCTGCCTCGGGATAGTCGGTGTAGACAAAGACCGGCGTCACTTGCCCCTCGCGGCCCGGCCACGTCCAGTGAGGCAGGATATGCAGCGTGTGGTCGTGGGTATTCCACACCGAGCGATAGAGATAGTAGCGGTCCTTAGGCAGTCCGGCAAGGTCCATGATGCCGAAATAGCTGCTGCGGCTGGGCCAATATTCATCGTAAGGAGTGGGCTCACCAAGATAGTCATAACCTGTCCAGACGAACTGACCAATGGTATAGGGCTTATCCTCCTGCGCCATAAAGTCCTCCTCGGGCAGGTTGCTCCACGAGCACCATTCCGTGTCGTAGCTGGTGCACTGTCCGTCGCTGTCGGCCCGGGCTACACCCCACTCCACCGGGAACTTATACACACCGCGGCTGCTCACAGTAGACGCCGTCTCAGAACCCAACAGGAAGCCCTTCGGCAACTGCCGGATGTTACGGTCGTATTTATATACGCGGTAGTTGAATCCCGGCACGTCCATGACCTGAGCGAAGCCCGACTTGAGAGCATCCTCGGCGCGGTCCATGCCCTGGGTGACGGGTCGTGTGGGGTCGAGCTGATGGCAGAGGTTCTGCAGATGCTCTGAGATGATGCGCCCCTCATAGCTCCACTGCTCCGGTATCTCATTGCCGATGCTGTACATGATGAGCGAAGGGTGATTGCGGTTGGCCTTGACAAGGGCCTCTATGTCCTTATCGCTCCAATCCTTGAAGAAGCGGGCATAGCCATTCTTGCACTTAGGATATATCCACATGTCAAAGCTCTCGGCCATGACCATCATGCCGAGGGAGTCGTAGACTTCCATCTGCATCTGTGAAGGGAGGTTATGGGAGGTGCGGATAGCGTCGCAACCCATATCCTTGAGCTGCTTCACCTGCCGGATGAGTGCGGACTTGTTGACAGCAGCTCCTAAGGGACCAAGGTCATGGTGCAGACAGACGCCCTTGATTTTTCTGCTCACGCCATTGAGCCGGAAGCCGTGGATGGAGTCTACCTTGATGGTGCGGACACCAAACTTCATCGACAGCTTGTCTACGGCATTGTGCTTGTCGTCGAGGAGCGTCGCCACGCAAGTATATAAATAAGGTGTCTCCGGTGTCCACAGCCGGACGCTGTCTTTCGAGAAAGCGAAATTAAAGTTGGCGGAGCCATTCCTAAAAAAGAAATATCCACTCGGCCTCAACTGCTTACCGTCTGCTGCCAGAATGTCCAACTTCAACTGATAGCCGTCAGGAGCATTGTCGACCTTTGTCTTAAAGGAAACCACATACTTCTTGGCGACCTTCTTTGTCTGGATGAACGTCTCCCAAGGGTCGAAGTGGACTTTTGGCAACACCTCCAAGGTCACGGGACGGTAGAGTCCGGCACCAGGATACCAACGGCTGCTCTCCTCCATATTGTGGAGTGCTACCGTGATGCGGTTGGGGCCCTTATTAATATAATGTGTAATATCGACTCTGAAGGGCGTATATCCGTAGGCCCAGGCCCCCGCACGCTGGCCATTGACATAGACCACGGGCTCAGCCATGGCACCGTCGAAGTTAAGGACGTAGTCCTCCCCATCTTTAGGGTTGCAGGTGATGGTTGTCGTATAATACCCTTTCCCTATCCAGGGCAGGGCACCGGAGCGCCCGCTCTTTTCCGTCTTCTCCTTCTCTCCATTCTGCTCGATGGCTACATACTGCAAGTCCCATTTCTTGTCGAAGGGTCCGCTAATAGCCCAATCGTGGGGTACCGTGACAGCCTTCCAAGAGATGCTGTCGTGAGAGAACTGCCAGTTCTTCAAATCTACACGCTTGCGGTCTTGGGCAACACCCATCAACGGCAAAAGTGCCAATGCCATGAAGGCAATCTTCTTTATCATCATAGTTCTATTTATATCCGCCTATATACGCTTTTTAGCTGCAAAAATAATGTAAATAAATGTATTTTCAATCTTTTTTCAAATTTCCTCGTCAAATATTTTGCTGTTTCAAGAAAAGGCCGTATCTTTGTCATCGTTATCCTGAAAACAATCTTTTTACCTTAGATGGAACTAATACCTATTGAAGATTTGGAGCGGTGGCCTGTGAAGGTAATCGCTTTTTTTATGCCCTTTTCTAAACAACATAAAAAAGTCCGAAAGACCAGTCTGTATAAAGTTTTAAAGCTTAATCACGGCTGCTCTTCCGGACTCTTCCTTTTTAGCCTGCTGACGAAAGAAGCAAGCTAAACATCTTTCATCACTGGTGGGCGTCCCTCAGCAGATCATTGACCGTCTTCACGGGATTGAAAGTTGACAACGGCACCTCGACAAAGATGGTATTCCAATCACTCATCGACCCATTCCAGAGACCTGGGAGCTCAAGCGCTTTGAGCGATTTGCCGTTCTTACTCTTGCTGCTGATGAAGCCAGTGTTGTGGTCTACATATTTCGGCAGGTCGAAACGGCGGCCTTTATAGTCCTTGGTAGCGCAGACGAGGTCGACAGGATTGAAATGTGTGCCACCCTGGAACATCTTCACGTAGGCTTCGTTGGCAGTGTCTATCTGACTACTCTCTAAAATCTGCGGACTCACGGTGCCGTCCTGGTTGTAGGCGAGGAATGGACCACCACCCGGTTCACCGACATTCTTCACCACACCGGCCACGCGTAAGGGGCGGTTCAACTTGCTGCGCAGGTATATCACCAAGTCAGCATCCTCAAGCTCCTTGATGTCTGACTTGCGGCAGCAGAGCACATGCTGAACGAAACGGATAATCTCCTCCAACTTCTCATGATTGTAGCTGCCAGAGTCCAGAACGCGCAAGTATTCGAAGATTTGGGCTTGAACGCCCACCAAGACGCCACCGATGACCTGCTTCCACAGGACGGTATCAGCCTTAAGGCGGTCAGGAACGACATTGTCAATATTCTTGATAAAGACAGCATCGGCGTCAATATCATTGAGGTTCTCGATGAGGGCTCCATGACCACCCGGGCGGAAGAGCAAAGAGCCATCGTCGTTGCGGAAAGGTGTGTTGTCAGGATTAGCAGCGATGGTATCAGTAGAAGGCTTCTGCTCAGAGAAGGTGATGTCATATTTCACACCAAACTTCTGCTCATAATATGCTTTCTTCTCCGCTACCTTCTCCTCGAAGAGCTTCAGATGGTCGTGGGATACCGTATAGTGGATATGCGCCTCGCCATTGCTTCCGGCATAGAGTGCGGCCTCGACGAGATGCTCCTCCATGGGCGTGCGGACGCTGTCGTCATAGCGATGGAAGAGAAGGAGACCCTTCGGCAGCTGCCCGTAGTTGAGACCCTCTTTGTTGAGGAGGTTGGCAACGACGGCCTTGTACTGACCCTCACCGACAAGCGCCGGGATGTCCTTGCCGTTGTTCTCCTTGCATTTAGCGTTGAGAGCATCGTAGAAGGCGAACTTCTCGATGTCTCTGAAGAAAGTCTTCTCGAAATCGGTCTGAGGAGCGTCGTAGTCAGCGCCCAAGAAGGCGAACATATTCTTGAACATACGGCTTGCGGCTCCTGAAGCCGGTACAAACTTCACAACCTTATGCCCCTCGTCCTTAAATTTCTGCCATCTGTCTACGGCTTCCTTCTGTGCTTTCTCATCACAGGCGGTGATACCCTTGCCTACAGCGGCAGCAGCTTCCAGCTTCAGAAAAGGAAACCCGTTCTTAATCTGTTCCAGTTGATGCTCTACTTGCTCAACGGTCATACCGCGGGCTTCAATCTGTCTCTTGTCTTGTTCTGTTAGCATTGTTTTCAGTCTTAAGATTAATTTGTGGCAAAAATAATGTTTTTTCTCCACAATAACGCCGATAAAGCCTGATTTTTTATTGAATTAACATTATTGTGATGGAATTGCAACAAGATTATTGAGATATGACAGAAAGAGATTCCTGGGTTATGTAATCAATCCGAAGTTTGGAATTTAATCTATATCCGGTACCATAATTGAAATTTTCTGTTATATCGCAAAGCTCTTTACAATTATATAATATCATTACATCAAACATCCATGGCATAACCTTTGTGGACACCAACCGAGCTGTCAGCCATGGTGCTTTAACCCTCTGCTAGCAATTTGTCAGCAGTACTAGCAACATAAACAGATCTTTGTTAATGACATTACGTAAATTTGCTAAAGCCTTCTGTTTATGCACCTTAACAGTATTTACAGCTATACCCAATAATTCAGATATCTCTTTACCACTCTTACCTTTAATACTCAGCTCCATGACCTTACGTTGTTGAAAAGGCAAATTATTGATGGCAGTATATAGTTCACGATATAGTTCCTCTCTTACAGCCATGGTATATGCTTCGTCATCAAAAGTGTCAGGAATGAAACTCTCATTAACGGTCATCTTGTATTGAGATAATCTAAGATATGACACATAGCTGTTATATACAGCCTTATAGAGATAATAACTCAAATGAGCTTCTGAAGCAAAAGTAGTAGCAGACTGCCATATCTTCAGGAGAGTTTCTTGGACGATGTCTTCCGAGTCTTCAGGGGAGCCGGTCTTACTTTCTACATAAGTGCACAACGCAGCATAATAACATAGAAAAAGATCTTTCCATGCATTTTCATCACGATTGTTTACTCCTTGAACATCTATCATAATCTCTCTACTCTATAATGCTGCACTTTCAATCATGCTATTATCTATTCTGCAAATATATCAATTTCTTGCAACATATTGTCCATTTTGAAAAAAAAGAAGAAATTTATTTTTCAAACAGCTTACACAAAAGACCAAACTGGTTATATTTTTATTGCTATTTTTTATCTCTCTTATAATGGAAGTATCTCTCCAGAGATTCACATGATTGAAAGACTGGAGAGAGACCATCCTTTTTATAGATTACTTATCATTTGGATTGGCGACAGCAAAAGGCTGTAAGGAAACTGGCGTTTCAAAATTGAACTCTATGTTGTCAACAATCATCGACTTTGGACAGATCAATGAGACCTTATTGTTGTCTAACAGGATGTTGGAAACTGTTTCCTCAGCTGAAACATCTGTCAGGTGCACCATCTCGGTTTTTACGGCCAAGGGCACTTCCTTCGCTCGAAGGAGAGTCTCTCTGCTTGTATTACAGTCATAACGATATAGAGCAGGCTGCCCCCCATCTATAGCCTTAACAATGTATGCGTAGTCAAGTCCAGACTTCTTAGCTTCTTTAGCCAAGACTTTACGCATGACATTCTGTTTTTGTGGCTTGTTGGCATAGACTCTTATAATGCCAGGTGCGGCATGGGTAAACAAGCCTTTACTAACCTCGTCCAAAAACCGCTCGTTACCTGTAGGCACCGAGGCCGAAGCCGCAGGATGACGACCACAGAGAATTTGTTGAAGGATGCCATTGCTGACAAGTTGGACTGATGCTGGTTTTCGACCGTCTGCATCAAGATCATATTCACCGATTAGATCAATGCCATTATATCTTTTGACATTCCCCAACTGACTTATATTTATCCGAGAATCAAGAATGCGCTTACCTACCATCATACTGTTGACACCACTACCCTCTTCTATCGAACGTCTTGCAAGAAGGATTGGGGATATAACGTTGTTGGCAAAAGATATTGCAACGGCCTCGTCTTCGAATAACACTGGACCACTATAGTATTCCTCTACAGAGTCTGCGTTCCGGTAGCTGTTCAGCCTTTCGGCAAATTGTCTTATACTAGCCTTAAGTGCTGGCATTTCTGATTGGGATACATGCAAGTCATATATCTTCCTCCAAGTATCCTCCTTCTCAGAGCCATCTGCACATTTAACACTTGCATGTGCCTCTATCGCTACACAGCCTATCGGCAGACGTAAGTCTGTATCTTCATTAGTCAGACGATACGCATCACCAGTTTCAGAGTTTATCGTTACATATGTACCATAAAGTTCGGGATAGGCGCTAAACACGCCACTGAGACTGTCAGCCATTTTTTTCAATGCAGTTCCATCGATCATATCATTCAATACCGAAGGAGCACTGTAGGAGACAGCTGGTGACGCAATCTGTTCAGGAACATTTTTGTCTTGAGGCTTGCGAGGATACTGCATCAGATAACTACGCTTGCTGTTATAGCTGCCCACTGCATACTTGTACATCATGTCTGATGATTTCCATAACTGCCGTCTCAGATCATCATAGTCTACCTCATCAGCAAGTTTTAATGTTATAGCCTGTCCCACCTTTGTCTCACTATCTAACTTGTCGTTTCCTATAAGCAGGTTCACACTTCCGACAGAACGAAGAGGCTCATTGGTGTAGATAACCGTACCGCCTAGAATAGACTTTACGAAAATTTTCTTTATCCTGGCTATACGATAGTCTATGAAATAAGGTTTTGGCAAATTAGAAATAGACATTGCTGTCGTTCTCTTTATCTCGTCGACCATAGCCTGGTGCAGGATTTTATCTTCTTCTTGAGCTGAGGCCATCTTCCCAGCCTGGCTAGGAGCAGGTAGAATCATTGGTATCTGCCTCTGCGCTTTGGAGCGTTGGGTCTCTATCTGCGAAACAAAGATCATCGGTGAGGTAGCAGATACAGGTACCCATCCCGACTCCGCGCCACACTCGCCAGTAAATGTGGATGGTGTATCACCGGCTGCAACAATATTGCTGAACATTGACAAAGGTGTTCCGATAAGGTCTACACCCCTGACAAGCTCATCTCTCCTGCTATCCGTATATACACGGTACACCTCCACGGGAGAGACATTGAAAGAATTGAGGCTATTCCCTTCACCTGTCAAAGTGTATCCACTTGTCACAGTACGAAAATAGTATCCGTACTCCTTACCTTGACGTTTTGCCTCTGCTATAAGCATGTCTCGCAGCTGAGCTTCTGTATATGGATGCGCTGTTTCAACCACGAGATTCGACTGACGCGACACAGGATCGTTTCCGTCTCGTGAACGCCCATGACCATTGCTCTCAGGAAATCCGTCTAGTGGGACGCGACTCATAAGAAAATTCCTAAGCACACCATTGACAACATTATTCACCCGACGGGCTTTTACACCTTCATCGTCATACACATAGTGACCATTAAGATCGGTATTGTTATAACGTGTCATCGTCGGGTCGCAATATACTTGGAACGTCCCAGGCAATACACGTTGCCCAACTTTCTTCTTAAACGTCTCGCCTCCAGCCTTTAGCCGGTGTCCTTCCAATCTATGTCCGAAGATTTCATGAAAAAAGACGCCACTTGCTGAGCCAGAGAGTATGGCAGGTCCGGAATAAGGGTCTGCTACCGGCGCTTCACGAAGAGCCTTTAGCCTTGTGACCATATCCCTTGCCACTTGTTTCATTCGATCTACCGACGGCAGCTTGTCTTCTGTAAACGCGAAGAAATCCTGGGCCAGCGGACACACCATTCCATCGACAGCTTTTATAGACGCTGTCAACATGACTCGTGCCGATTGTCTGTTCTGCACGACCACAGAGCCTTCTGAATTGATGAACCAAGTCCGAATAACTCTAAAAGTGACATTTATGTTTCCCGTCTCCAGACAGCCAGCATCCTTAAAGACAAGTGCTACACCGTTCAGCCGTTTTTTCCAAGCACTCACATCAACCGAGTAAGTCGAGGCAGGCAGTTCATCCTCATAGTATCTAGCTACAGGAGCACTTGAGAAACATGGAGCCTTATCCTCATTGTCTGCAGAAGTCATGACCTTACTTTTGGCTGCTGCATAATTTTTCTGCGCTATGTCATAACGTGAGAGCGTTGCCTCCCAGATTGCTTGTCTTACAGCGGAGAGAGGCCTGCCATCAAGAGGCACACCGACACCTTGGGCGCTGCGTCCACTTGGGTCGGCCGTCCCCTGATTGACAAACTTGTAGTTATCAAATGACATGTCGCCAATACGGACCAGTGGAGTCACCGTGCGATGATGCTGGATAGAAGAAGAGGCTGCTCCCATATCACTTTCTATGACTGTCACATGCTCATCAGCCATTCTCAAGCTCATAAAATAAGCCGGAATCTTTTGGTGTTGCAATTGCTTAAAGTTGTAATCCAACTCCTGTTGCAACTCCTTAACCATAGGGTCAGCCTCTATACTCTGGGCGTGTGCAGGTGATGATAATATAATCAATAACAGTAAGATGCAGGATATCAATTTCATTGTCTATTACTTTTTGAGCATTTGCAAGAGATCATTGGTTGTTCTCTGGCCATAAGCAAGGCTATTGGCATGAAACTCAAGAGCTTTATCAACTATCGCTTTCTGGTTATCATTAAACTGGGGATAGTATTGTTGCAGGATTCCCATCAGTATAGCCTTATATGAATCATCTGTCGCCGGCAGTACTCGGCGTGTGTAGACATCTATCAACCTGTCCCAATCTTTGGTTTTGACATACAGAGCTATAGATGGCAGGTACCGTTCTGTATTATTATAAGGAAGGGCGAGCAAACTCGTCAGGAAAGCAGCTTTTCTTACGTCATCGGCTGAGAGATCGTTAGGTCGTCCTGATGCTACCAGATACATGGTCTTGCGGTAAGAGTCGAATATCATTCTGTCAACATTCTCACGTCCGAGACGCTCATTCCACATTTCTTTATCGAACATCATACGGTCGAACATCGATGATCGAAAGTCAGTGCAGTTGACGAAATAAGTCAGGAACTCAGAATTGTAACGGTCAAATTCAGCACTATGAAGATAGATGTCATCAAGAATCTCCGCAATATTGTATCCCTTGTCATATAGAGCCTTAGCATAAGGCAACCCGGTCTGCATGCACTTGTTGGCCTCATACTTCTTTTTCAGGCTATCAGAAGAGCATGAAGGGTCTACTGCTGCTTTTATTCTTCCTACAAAATCTTCTGCTGTGGTGCTGGCGCCACTGAGACGTGCGACCTCTTTTCCGTCTGCATTGAGAATCACAAAGGTAGGGTAAGAAATGCATTTGAACGTTTTTTGCAGCTCTGCGCCCTCTCCCTTTTCCATGTCAAACTTAGTACTGACGAAAATGTCGTTAAAGTAATCTCCACAAACTTTCTGTGGAAATATCTCGCGCGTCATTCTAGCGCACGGTCCGCACCATGAGGTATAACAGTCTATGAATACCAACTTCTTCTCAACCTTAGCCTTGCTGAGCACTTCTTTCAAAGGGCCCCCCATAAAATGGACCCCCTGGGCCAAAATCTGCTGTTGGCAGCAAATTACCGCCAACAACATAATCAACACTTTCTTCATTTTGCCAATTCCTTTTCTATAAGTTTCTTAAGTTCCGGACCAGAAGGTCGCGGAGCATCAAGCGATACAAGTTTGCCATCCTTCGAGAAAACGATAAATTGGGGCACAGCATTTACCCTATAGTCATCGATAATAGGTCCTTTGTTCCCTGTCCACAATTGCACCTTGACCATGTTGTGCGATTGAATCCACTTCAACCATGCATCGTGATTCTGGTCAATGGAATATCCTATGAATACGACATCCTTGTCTTGCATTTCTTTTTCAAGCTTTACCAGATAAGGAAGTTCAGCCCGGCATGGCGGGCACCAGGTTGCCCACACGTCAATGACAACGACCTTACCAAGGAACTCAGAAAGCTTATGCATCTTACCATCCTTGTCGGGATATTCCATGTCTACCCAACCGTTGCCAGGCACAATGACCGAAGCCTTACGCTTAATCTCCGCGAGCCTTGCTTTATTGGCATCTGTGGTTATGTAGGGCTCACATATCTTAATAAGCTCCAAAGGATTGCCTACAAGTTGAGCCTCCATAGAGTATAGCAGGAACTCCTGTTTAACATAAGGGTCACTGATGTCCTCTATCGTATAGTTAAAGGTTTGCCCTTGCTTCATTTCACAGAGGATATGCTTTGCAAAAGCATACCACATGATGTCATCAGTGGCAAAGGGATTATCCTTCCAGACTCTCGGCGTATTAAAATTGTCCCCTGCGAAAATATGCTGGAAATACTCCGGCATCTTATCCTTGGTGGGAGCCATCCATCCCGTGCCGAAAACCTGTAGCGCCTCATACATAAACTCATATGGGAGCATGAACCTCACTTTATCGTCAAAAACTTTATTTCCGGTCTTGATCTTGGCGATAAACTTCTCCGACTTTTTCCATGTTTTGTCCACGATGTCCAAGACGGAATCAGCACTTGAATACGGAGTGTTCTTATCAAGCGAAAGGTGATGCAATGGCTGGATAATGTTAAACCAGCCAGCGAAAACCTTGTTTTCCTTGCAAAGATTCTTGCCATATATCGGTGTGGCATCGCTAACTGCAAGCCGAACCTGTTCACCTTTCTTCATATAGAAAGGGAAATACTCACCATTGTAGCCTGCAAAAAGAATTTTGTCCATGTATTCTGATTTTCCGGTAAAATCCATTTTGTATCTATAGTCAGGCTTGCCAACGCTGATTTCCGAGATTGTGCTGAAATGCCCTTCTTGTGGTTCAAAGATAGCAATGGCCGGGCATGACATATTGGCTATGTAATGCTCATTAAACGTACCTTCTATACTCGAGGTCTGAGCCTTGGAGCATAAAGTGCCAAACAAGAAAAATATGAAAAATTTAAAGCTTTTCATTAATTACTATTTTAATCCCAGTTGTTTTAGTATATCAATAACAATCGCCTTTTTTTGCATGATGGCCGGATAAGAGCTGAAAGAGTGTCCGTCACTGCTTAGTGTGGCGTCGAACTCTTCTTCAGAGACCACAAGCAATTTCTCGAAATACATCAAAAAGTCGGTCTGTACGTCAGATGGTGTATAATAGCTATTCGATGCACTGGTGCCGATAAATCCCAGGGCGTAGATATCAGGTTTTTCCTGTATCCAGTTGCCATTGGCATCCTGTACCCACTTTCCTCCGGTATAGAGGTTATACGCATTCTCATTCTGATTTGTTGCAACAGCCTTAAACGATGCCATTTGCTCGTCGAAAAGTCCCTTATTGAAGAGTTTGTCGGTGAGAACAGCCCGCAAAATTGCAGCCACACATGTCTTAGTCTCTGTCCGGCTCATTTTCCCAAGCCGTGATGCATTACCGATAACAACAGCGTTTACGCCCTTAAAGGCATATGAACCAAAAGCCTGGCTATAGAAGCTCTCCACCAGAAAGAAGCTATGTATATGTGTATTCTTAGGAACCAGAGGCATGACGTTCTCTCGCAACCAGCGTAAGGCAGCAGGGACGACACTCTTATCACAATAAGAGTAGGAAGACATACTAGGTCCGCTATATGCCGAGGCATTGCCTCCCATGGAATAAGCGAGGGTCAACGTCTCATAATGAGTATACTCGTTGCCCCACATGTCTACACGCTGTTGTGATCCTATGGTATCGTTGATAAACACGGGAACGTCAAAATCCTTGTAGAACTCATACTCAGCATGCTGCACCGAATCGCTGGAGTTGTCCTCTATGACGAACCAGTTCTTGTCATAGTCAGTAAATTCTGTTACGTCTTCTTTCTGGCAAGACGTGGCAAGTGCAAGAATCGCCAATGCCAATAAAAATATATGTTTCATAAAACCTTATTGCTTATTTACAAAAGTACGTTCATTCCTATATTCGTTTTGCAGTGCTCCACGGTTAAACTCAATAGCATAGTTAGGAGCAGGAAGCATCCAAGCATCCTTGCTTTTCATGAACGGCAGCTCATAATAACCGGTATTCAGGGTATTGCCGGTGGCTGCATCATAAATATAGTAATCATGCTTGATGGTAAACGATGCATCGAGAGGCTGTTTTGTGTTGACAGCATAGCGTCTCAAATCAAACCACCGGTGTCCGCCCTCAAAGCACAATTCCCGGCGCCGCTCATCACGTATGAATGTTATAAGCTCTCCCTGGACTCTAGGGATGACATCACCAGACACATCTGTAAGTCTCTTTGCACGAAGGGATTCAACGAGTGATACCGCCTCATTGACTTTGTTCGTCATGGCTAGAGCCTCAGCGTGATTGAGCAGCACTTCTGCGGCCCTAATCATAAACACGTCAGACACTACATCGTAGTTGTTGCTCTTATTAGCGAAATCCGCTGTTGTCTTCCTCACTTGATTATATCCACCTGTTTGATAGAAGAAGAAATTACGGCGGAGATCATTATCTTGGTATTGGCTCATCAGGTCGTCACTGGGTCTGAACCCACTCACTGTTGATACCTGTACATAACTACCCGAAGCATTCTGTTTCCATGTACTCTGCATTGGGGTAAACACTGCGGGAAGAGTATTTGAACCCATAGAGAATACCACCTCTGGGGAGTTGATGGTCTCATAGCTGTCCTCACTGACATTCATTGACTTCATATCCGGAATGGAATAGTTCAGCTTTTCAAATGCCTGGCATGCCTTTATGGCGTCGTCATAACGCTCCATGTAAAGATAAACCCTTGAGAGAAGGGCCTCAACAGCACCGATACCGACACGCTTAGGTGTTGACGGAGTATATCCTTCAAGATCCGCCTCTGCTTTTGTTAGGTCAGATACAATCTGTCCCCACACTTCCTCATTGCTGTTTCGTGAATAATATTTATCCTGGATATTTTCAGATGTCTTCAGTGGTACCGAGAAATCTGTAGAAGCAGTAGCCACGTTATATGGTTTCCCATAGATATTGGTCAAATAAAAATAGTAGTATGCACGGAGAAAGTATGCCTCACCGGTAAGATGTTTCAGTTGAAAAGCCTCCGCATTGTTGGTTGCCTTCACTTCATTCTCCGCGTTATATATGATGGAGTTAATAGCGCCAATATGCTTGTAGACTTTCTGCCACTGGTAATCATCGTAAACGATGTTCTCAACAGACGTATATGCCTCAGGCTGCCAGTAGTGAATGTTACCCAACATGTTAAGCGCAGATGCCACCTTTTTCATGGAATTGGAAGAATAGTCCATCTGCGTGTCATCGCCAGCTGAAAATGCGGCAGCATCATCGTCCATGACTTGCAGCCAGGGGTAGTTATAGTCAGAGCTGACACCGAGGTTCGATGCATTCATCGTTTCAATTCCATATACACTAATATTGCTAAACTCCATAAAGGCATTACCAATCATCAGATCCTCTATATCCTTTACGCTCTCACAATATCTCTCATCCGTTGAATACTCATCCAAGAAATCCCCACAAGAGGTGAGACTCAGAATCGACAGAATGATATAGATATATCGTTTCTTCATGACTTTCATTTTTATAAACTTCATTTTATAGTGTGACATTGAGACTTAAGCTATAGGTAGGTCTGATACCTAGATTTATGACAGAAGAGCTACCTGATATGCTGGGATCCTGCCCTTTTAGCTTGCCACTACAAATGGTAAACAGGTTTGTTCCCGACAGGCAGAAATAGACTGATTGCAAGCCCAAATCCTTGCAAAACTTTTCATCGAGATTATACCTTAGTGACAGAGACTGCAACTTAAGATAGTTGCCGCTCACCACCCTAAGGTCAGAATTGTCATACATCTCATAGATATTGCCGGCAAACGGTGTCGTGGTGTAAGGATACTGCTGCCACCATCCTTGATTCGTCTGGGCATCGGTTACAAGAGCCGGGATATTCGTGTATTTCTCATCGCCAGGCTTCCGCCATCTGTAGACGAACTCCTTTCTCAGGTTTTGCTGTGGATAAGCGCAAGCCGTGGCATAACCAGATGCCATCTTCAGCAGACGCACCTTGTTGCCTAATGAGTAGGTCAAGTTGAACGAGAGGCCCCAGTTCCGGTAACCGAAATAGTTGCTTATGCCACCTTGGATATATGGTTCACGCTGACCGGACTTTTCTAGTACTTCAGCCAGGATCTCCTCTCTGGTCATATTCTTATAACGCGCCTTCAACTTTTCATCATCTTCAAAACCATAGAATTCCGGCGCGCCGGTCTTGCCATTAAGACCTTTGAATCTATAGGAGTAGAATGTAGACAGAGCATTACCTGATGTCTCGACGGAACCATTGAGATAATCGGTATAGGTGATATTGTCACGAATCACATTGGTGTTGGATATAGCCCTGTTGACAAGTTTGTTGATAACCTCTCCAAGCTGAGGGTCTATCCTCCAAACAAAACCTCTCTTACCTCCAGATACTGTAGATATTTGGTTGATAGGCGTGAAACTCAGTGAGACCTCAATACCTTGGTTCGTCAGAGTACCAGAGTTAACAACATAATTGGTTATGCCATTGATTTCAGATATCGTCTTGGAGAGAAAAGCATCCTTGGTGTGTTTGTAATAATAGGCCAGAGAACCTTTCACCTTATTATTGAAAAGAGAGAAATCAAACTCAATATTCGAGGACGATGTCTTCTCCCATTTCAGGTCAGGGTTTGGATAGTTCCTAATTGTAGCATATGTCTGACCATAATACATGTTGGTCACATTTGACTGCTGAATTATCATTCGTGCCGTCTGTCCAGTGAGCATGTTACCCTGCCATCCGAAAGAACCACGCATATCCAGCTCGTTTACCCAATTTACCTTTTTCAGAATGTCACGCTTTATGTTCCATTTTCCTGACAAGGCCCAAATGGGCATAAACTCGTCATTGGCACGAGTACCGAACACATTAGACTGCTCATGACGCAGATGTACATTGAATGTGTAGATATCATTCCAACTATAGCCACCCTGCACATACCAAGCAAGCTGATTGTTGAGAAGGCGAGAATTAGTACCAAGAGCAGCTTTACTCTGCATCCACTGTCCATAGTAGCCACTATATTCTGTAGGGACATAATCGAAATATCCTCCAAACTCGGTGAAATATCCACGACGGGTGATATTGAAGGTCTTGTTCTCACTGCTTATAGCCTCAATGCCCACAGACCCGTTAAAAAGATGCTTGCCAAAATTTTTAACAAAGTTACCTTGGAAGCGTAATGTATAGTCTCTGGTACGACTTTGTGACTTCTGCATCTCACCGCCTACAGGAGCCATGTCGTTTCTGTACGTCTGATCAGACCGTAGTTTATATATATAATAGGTATCTTTCGTGAAATAAGTGTTGGTAGCTGAATTTGTGACGCCATAGGCCAAAGTACCTTGGAGATTGAGCCAAGGGAACAGATCATAACGAAGCTGTGCCTGTAGGTTGATAGCATCATTAGTCGTGTTAACACCGCAGTCTGCAATCTCGTTAAGGATATTATATTGATAAGGCAACACTGAAGACACAGCACTGGAACGTCTAGGGTAATAGAACAGCGAGCCATCGCTGTTGTATGCCGGTAGCGTACGACTCATATTATAAGCATAATCCATGACGCCCAACTCTGACGGCAGATAATCATGAGAAGATGTGTTCGCTGTCAAAGAGAATGAGGAGTTAAACTTCTTATAGCGAGCCGATACATTTAGTGTAGAGGTGTACCTGTCCAGATCATCACCTTTTATGGTGCCATTCTCCTTGGTATAGCCCAACGATGCGTAATAACGAATGTTTTGTGTACCACCACTGATATTAGCCGAATGGTTTTGGGAGATGACATCACGAGTGAGAAGTTTGAACCAGTCTGTATTGGTGTTCGCATAGTAATCACTCAATCTCTTGAACTCATCATAGTCGATATCGCCAGAATAGTATTTCTGCAAAGCGTCCTCATAACCAGACCACTGACTGACATCGCTATAATACATCTTACGTTCAGCAAGCTCCTTTGATACGTCCTGGCGCTCAGCGGCATTCATCATATATACAGAACGGTCGCTGTAGCGTGGACGTGTAGAAAAGGTCACACTACCATTATACGTTATGCTAGGACGTCCAATCTGACCCTTCTTCGTTGTTATCACGATGACACCATTGGCTGCCCTGGCACCGTAGAGAGCTGTGGCAGAGGCATCCTTAAGCACGTCAATTTGGTCGATGTCGTTAGGGTTCAGGCCTGCTATGGCATTACCCAAGAGGTTAACGAAATCAGGATCGTTCAAGCTTTCGGTATCAACGTTCACCGGATCAGTGAGGATGATACCATCTAAGACCCATAAGGGCTCTCTGTTACCAACAATCGTAGAGGTACCCCTGATACGCAACTTAGGAGCAGCACCTACCTGTCCTGAGTTCTGCATGAATATCATGCCAGGCACACGTCCCTCAAGGAGTCCGTCAATAGTATTGATACCATCCACTTTGATATCATCCACCTTGAGCGTCGTAACAGCAGAGGTCAATTTGCTTCGTTCAACATTCCTGTAACCGGTATGCACATATTCCGCTACCTCGTTTACTTGCTCATGGAGGACAACCTTTAAGGCCTTACCGCTTTTATCCACTGGAATATCCTGTGTCTCAAAGCCTACATAACTTACCTGTAGCACGTCGTCCGTTGTGACATGCAGTACGAACTTGCCGTTAACATCAGTGGTGGTACCTTGTGACGTACCTAGAATTACCACCGAGGCTCCTGGCAACACTTCTCCATAACTGTCGGTGACCGTACCGGCAACACGCATTGCTGCAGCTTTAGTGTTACGACGTATCACTCCGATGCCATTATGCCACACAATTTCCAGATTCAACGGCTTCAAGATACGGTCCATCAAATGGGCCACAGGCTCATTCTTCGCAGTTACCGTAACACGCTGGTTACCTTCAATGATACTTGAATTGTAGATAAACTTCACATTCGCTTTGTCGTGAACTGCCATAAGAACAGACTTCAGTCTTGCGTTCTTAAAAGATCCTGTGAACCTTTGAGTTTGCGCAACTGCCGCCATAGGCAGAAGTAAACATAGAAGGAATGTTACCAAACTGTATCTCATACAGTTGGAGGGTGTTAAATGCTTACGTACATCCATGTTATGTTTATTTATAATTTAGAATATTATTAGTGAGCGGTTCCGTTTACAACACCATCATTGTTTTTACCAGTGCTGTGGATGTAGATATCGCGGCCATCTATATCAAAAGCAAAGTCATCCGTCATACTGAGCACTGACAAGATTTCATCTACAGAATGGAACCGTGAACACTCACCAGTGAAACGCATATCGCGCATCCGCTCTGAGGCGAAGTGAACTCGAACATCATACATACGGCTTATGTCATCCATAATATCACCTAGAGTAGTATTGTCAAATTCAATGAGACCATCCATCCATACTGTTGCCTCCTGTGATTTTACGGTCGTAATTGTGGTATTGCCAGATTTATCACATATTATTGACTGCCCTGCAGTGATCGTTGCATCTGTCTTATCATTACGGAAACGTATCCGGCCAGTTGTCAGGGTTACACAATACTGCCTGTTAGCATAATCATAAACGGAAAACGACGTTCCCAACACCGTAATTTTTCCTTTGCTTGTTATTACATTGAATGTGCGACCATCTTTCGCAACCTCAAAGAAAGCCTGACCCTTCAGTTCAACATTGCGTGAAGAGACAAAACGGCTTGGGAAACGCAGCGATGACTCAGAATTAAGCAAAACCTTCGTGCCATCCATGAGAGAGAGTTTATACATCTTACCACGGGGGATCACTATCTCCGCCATCGTCACGTTATCATCCTGTCCATCATCCGCCTCCTGCAAAGTTATTAAGCCTTGGTTTATCTTAACGGTCACACCGCCTACGGTTATACCGTTGATAACCTTAACCCTACTCCCATTGGCAAGTATTATGCGTGGCAATGAATCATTTGCTGATGGCAACCTCACAATCTTGTCCAGTCGTGATGGTACCTCAACCGAAGGACGTGGCCATAGCATTGCTATACCTATCAATATTGCTATTGATGCAGCGAGGCCTATTATATATATCCAACCCTTATGGCTTATGAGAGGTCGCACAGAATCTACACCATATTCATTTTGGGTCTGCTTAGCCTTCTTGAGAAATGATGCAAAAGCTTTTTCGACATTGTATAGTTTATAATGGTTAAGATGCTCATCGGCAGACTCATTGGCCCACTCTGACTGTAACTGATGCAACTCTGAATTATCATTATTTAAAATGATATCGACATCTTGTTTAAATTGATTATAGTTTTTTGCCATAATTTTCTTATCATTTATTAATTGATACGAGAAAATTTATCAAAGGTATTAGTCCTTTTGAAAAAAAAATGTTTTCAGAAGTAATAAATTAATGATTTGATAAGATAAAACTGCGAATAACAACCGAAACATTCAAAGTCTGTTGTTTACTAGTCTATACCCGTTAGATCACCTAAATTATTAATTCTGTTACGAGGATTGAAGTAGAATCGTTCTTGTTCCAATTCTGAGTTTTGTCCTTTGTTGTACTATTTATCCAGTTCTACCTCTTTTTGCTTCTTGGGTCTACCTGCGTAGGATGACACTGACTTAAAACGTTTAATCAGTTGAACAGACAATAAAAGATGGAAAAAGATATATTCTATAAATTTTTTGAAGGAACGGCTTCAGACCAAGAGACGGAAGATCTACTGGCTTATGTTGAGGCGAGTCCAGAGAACAAGAAGCGTTTTGTGGACGAACGGCTGATTTATGATGCCGCGCTTTTCTCTGCTCCATCCCACTCCACTCATGCGCGCCTCGTGATCATAATCCGTCGCGTTGCCGCCATTGCCGCTATGGTAGCGCTTTTCGTGGGCATCACGCTCGACGTGGAGCATCTCTTCGCTTCCCACAATCCATTGTTGCAAACCCTCAGCACTCCCCCTCGCACAGCAATCGATGGTCACCCTGCCCGACAGTTCACGCGTATGGTTGAACTCCATGTCGTATGCTTCGGATTATGGCTCAGGCAACCGCGACATCTACCTGAAAGGTGAAGCTTATTTTGAAGTGGAGAAAAACCGCAAGCTGCCGTTCATTGTCCATACCGCCAGCGATGACGTGGGCGTCACCGATACCCATTTTAATGTCACGGCTTATGCGAACAGCGACCATTTCGAGGTCCAACTGTTTGAGGGTGGCGTTTCTCTCTACAATAATGCATCGCAAGAGGCAGAAGCAGTATTGAAGCCTGGTGAACGTTTCATCAAGACAAATGGCAAACCAAGCATCAGTAGAATCACGCAAAGCAACTACCTCGACTGGAAAAACGGCATCATCGATGTGGAGGACGAACCATTCCCCAACTTCATGCAGCGTCTGAATGACTATTACAACATCCGGATTGTCATCACCAACCAACAGATGATGAACTACCGTTGCACGGGTAAGTTCAAGATGAGCGAGGGCATCACCCACATCCTCGACGTCATCCGCATCAACACCCCCTTCAACTACCGTCAGACGGGAAATACCATTATCATTGAATAAAGAGCCTCCCCCCAATCCCTCCAAAGGAAGGGTGAAGAGCCCACCACAGTTTAGAAGTCCTGTTATATGGAGATGCGAGGAATTGGGACGGGCGGGTGATACGTTTCTGTTGTGCACGCGTTGTGCACGCAGGCAAAATACAGGCAAAACAAAAAGGCTAAGTTGCTAATAAATAGCTACCTAGCCTTTCTTGATTGTCGGGATTACTGGACTCGAACCAGCGACCTCGCGCCCCCCAGACGTGTGCGCTACCAACTGCGCTAAATCCCGATCCTTAATTGCGAGTGCAAAGGTACAGCTATTATTTGATACCGCCAAATTTTCCGACTACTTTTTCAAAACTTTTGTATTATTAAGTTTATTAATACCCCTTTTCGTGGGCTTTTATACCCTTATTTTGTAAATTTGCAGGATAAACAGATACACTTATGCGAAAAATACTCTTTCTAAGCTGCTTGATGCTTGCCTTGCTCGCTTCCTGCAGTTCATCGGAAGATACAGCAGACGTAAAGAAAAGCGTCTCAGGTTCTGACAATGTCGATCCGAGCCTCATCGACAGCAGCTACACCTACGAGCTGCCGGTCATCTTCCATGTCCTCTACAAGGATGCCAACAACGCAAGTCAGTATATTCCCTACGAGCGGCTGACACAGCTTCTCAGCTATGTCAACGAGGTTTATCAGGGCAACGTCTACGGCGAGAGTGCAAACACGAATCTTAAGTTTGTCCTTGCCACGACCGACGAGAATGGCAATACCCTCAAGCAGCCGGGAGTAGAATACGTCAAATATACAGGCGACTATCCCATCAACCCGTCGGAGTTTATGAGCGGTAATAATGTCAGCTATATTTGGGAGCCGAACGACTACATCAATATTATGATGTACAACTTCAAGCAAGAGAGTGCCGACCAGGTCACCCTTGGCCTCACCAGCATGCCCTACTGCGTAGCTGGGCATGAAGTCGAAGGGTTGAGCAAAGCCTCTGCGAGCTTGACGAAGAAGAACTTAAAGTTTGCCTATTGTTCGTCCATCAACAGTCTTTATGCCAATGTTGATAGGAATGGCTTATATTACGAAAGCGACAGATATACGAATGCAGACCATGAGCCAAGTTACCTCGCCAGTGCAGATGTCGTCGTCACGCTATGTCACGAGCTTGGCCACTATCTTGGACTCTTACACACCTTTACAGAGAAGGAGACGGAGACGACGAATAGCGACGGTACGAAGTCGTCAGGTTCTGAGCCCGTCGATGATTGCGACGATACAGATTACTGCATCGACACCAAGTCATATAATTATGTCGCTTACCAGAAGAACCTCGAAACCTTATACAAGCAAGGCAATCCTCAGCTCTCAGAGATGTTAAAACGTACGTCCTGCGATGGCACGACTTTTAACTCTGAAGACATCATGGACTATGCCTGGACCCTCGGCTTCCGGATTACCAAAGAGCAGAGAGATCGTATCCGTAAAGTACTCTATTACAGTCCACTCATGCCCGGTCCGAAGAAACGTAGCTCAAGAGCTACCAGAGCCACCGATGAGCCCGTTGACTTAAAGATAACATTAATAAAATAGCTTTTACGACACTATGACCACATACGAGCTTACAGCCCCAGCAACCCTTGAGGCTGACATCATGCTTCCATCCTCCAAGAGCATCAGCAACCGCGCCCTGATTATCCATGCCCTCAACGGCGGCCAACAGATGCCCGACAACCTCTCTGACTGCGACGACACCCGCGCTGTCATCAATGCCCTCAAAGACATGCCGTCGACCATCGATGTCGGTGCGGCTGGCACGGCCATGCGCTTCATGACCGCTTTCCTCTCACAGAAAGACGGCGAGCACACCATCACTGGCACCGAGAGGATGAAGCACCGCCCCATAGGAACCCTCGTCGATGCCCTCAGAATGCTCGGAGCCACCATCGACTACGTGGGAGAGGAAGGCTATCCCCCACTCCACATCACGGGTCACAAGCTCTTAGGCGGAAGTCTTGAGATTCCCGGCGACATCAGCTCACAGTTTATCTCTGCCCTCCTGCTCATTGCACCCATGACAACGAATGGCCTACAGCTCCATCTCACCGACAACATCGTGTCGAGGCCCTATATCGACCTGACCATCAACGTCATGCACGCTTATGGCGCTGACATAGACTGGACGAGTCCGGACACTATCGAGGTGAAGGCGCAACCCTATCGTGACACGTCTTACTTCATCGAGAATGACTGGAGTGCGGCCAGCTACTGGTATGAGATGGCAGCGCTCTACCCTATCGGGGATGTCAACGTCACGCTGCACGGTCTGCGCGACAGCTCACGGCAGGGCGACTCCGTCGTGAGATATATCTTCTCTCTCCTCGGCGTGCGCACCGACTTCCGGGAGCCTCATTCCGGGACGCCCACGACCGTGTCATTGTCGAGGCGCATGGACCATATTGAGAGCCTCACCTACGACTTCACCAACTGTCCCGACCTGGCCCAGACCATCGTCACCACCTGCTGCGGCCTTGGCGTGCCCTTCCAGTTCACAGGCTTGGCCAGCTTGCGCATCAAGGAGACAGACCGCATCGAGGCGCTGAAGAAAGAGCTCCATAAGTTGGGCTTCTATATCAAATCCGCCAACGCCTCAGAACTCTTCTGGGATGGCGTACAGCACGCTCCTACGGGCGAAGCCATAGACACCTACGAAGACCATCGCATGGCCATGGCCTTTGCACCATTAGCCATCAAATTTCCACATCTGAAGATAAACAACCCACAGGTCGTCACCAAGTCCTATCCCGAGTATTGGACGGACTTGCAGAAAGCCAAGTTCTGCGTCAGTGGGCTGGAAGAAAACAAGTAAGCACCAAGACTATGTACATTCTGCTCTTATCCCTTGTTGTCCTTGGCCTCTTCTGTGCTTTCTTAGGTTACCGCTCGCGGAAGCGTGGTGAGAGTCAGGAGATTGTCGTGGGCAAAGGCGACTGCGCCACCTGCACTGACGACGCACCCTCCTGTGAACAGCTGTGCATGATGAAAGCCGCTACTAAGCCCGTGGAATACTTCGATGACGAGGAACTCGACGATTATAAAGGGCGGGCGTCGGACAGTTATTCTGACAAAGAGGTAGCCCAGTTCGCGGAAGTCCTTGAGACCCTCAAGCCCTCAGAGGTGAAGGAATGGAACAGAAGCCTTATCCTCAGGGGTATCAACATGCCGGACGGCATAAAGGACGAATACATCGCTTTGGCGAATGCTGAATAAAAGATAAGTATCATGAAAGACAATCCTGAAGAGCTCTTTCCCGTCGTTGATGCTGACGGCAACATCATCGGCTCCGTCACCCGCGGCCATGCCCATGACGGCAGCAAGATTCTGCACCCCGTGGTTCACCTGCACGTATTCAACAGCCGTGGCGATCTGTATCTACAACACCGTCCGGCGTGGAAAGACATCCAGCCCGATAAATGGGATACAGCTGTGGGCGGACATGTCGACCTCGGCGAAAACATTGACATGGCTTTGAAGCGTGAGGTCAGAGAGGAGTTGGGCATCACCGACTTCACACCTGAACGGCTCGGCCATTATGTCTTCGAGAGCAAGCGTGAGCGCGAGCTGGTCTATGTGCACTGCTGCCACTACGACGGTGAGATAAAGCCAAGCAAGGAGGAGCTCAACGGTGGAAAATTCTGGACTAAGCAGGAGATTGAAGACAATATGGGCAAAGGAGTCTTCACACCGAACTTTGAGAACGAATATACCACGATACTAAAGAAATATATACTATCAAGCACATTGTAACATACTTGCTTTCCCTTTCACTGCCTATCTTGATGATAGGAGTGACCATGGGGTGCTCCAGCGCGAAAAATACAGCCCGTTCGCGCTGGTGGCAGGCTTTCAACACCCGTTACAATGTCTACTACAATGGTTCGCAAGCCTATATAGAAGGATCGTTGGAGAAGGAGACCGGCAACAAGGATAACTTCACCGAGATGATCCCGCTCTATACAGTTGGCAACAAGGCGAGCCGAGAATTGGGCAAGTCGAACTTCGACATTGCCATCACCAAAGCCGAGAAAGCTATCCACCTTCACAGCATCAAGCGGAAGCCGGAATGGAACCACAACCGCACGAAGACGCCACGCGACCGCGAATGGCTCTCGCGCAGGGAATACAACCCCTTCCTTTGGAAAGTATGGATGCTCATGGGGCGCTCGCAATTCCATGAGGGCGACTTCGACGGTGCTGCCTCCACTTTCTCTTATATGAGCCGTCTCTATGAGACCCAGCCTGCCATCCGCATGCGGGCGCAGGCGTGGCTGGCCAAGAGCTATATAGAGAATGGCTACCGCTATGACGCAGAGGACGTTATCCGCAATATGCAGCGCGACTCCATCCCTTGGCAAGCGCGGAAAGAGTGGGACTATACCCTCGCCGACTATTATATTCATATCGCCGACTACGCCAAGGCCATCCCCTACCTCCGCAATGTCATCCGCCATGAGATGCGACGCCGCCAGAGAGCCCGTGAATGGTTTCTCATGGGGCAGATTTGCCAAGCCATAGGCCGCAACGACGAGGCCTACAAAGCCTACAGCAAGGTGATAGGTCTCAACCCGCCTTACGACATGGAGGTCAATGCCCGTGTGGCGAGGACTGAGGTCGTACCAGACACCAAAACAGATAAGATGATTGGACAGCTCAGACGCATGGCCAAGTCGGACAAGAATAAAGACTATGTCGGACAAATCTATTATGCCATCGGCAATATCTATCTGGCCCGCAAGGATACGCTCAACGCCATCAACAACTATGAGAAAGGGAATACGGAGAGCACCAACTCCGGGGTGGAGAAAGGTGTGCTGTTGCTCAAACTCGGCAACCTCTACTGGATTCGTGAGCAATACGGCGACGCCCGCCGTTGCTACAACAGTGCCTTGGGCATGCTCGACAAGGAGCGTCCCGACTATGAGATGCTCTCAGAGCGCTCCAAGGTCCTCGACGAGCTCGTTCCTTTCACTGACGCCATCCACACACAGGACTCGCTCCAGACCTTGGCTAAGATGGACGAGACACAGCGCAATAAAGCCATCGACAAGGTGATAGAAGCCTTGAAGAAGAAGGAGAAAGAAGAGAAGCACCAGCAGGAGGAGCAGGCCGTGGCCGAAGCGCAGCAGAAAGGCAGCAATGTCAACAATGCCAACACAGCCAGCAACAGAAACATCCCTACTAACTCCTCACAGGCGGGGAAGTCGTCAACATGGTATTTCTATAATCCCGTTGCCGTCACTCAGGGTAAGCAAAACTTCCAGCGGCAGTGGGGTAAGCGTGAGAATGTCGACAACTGGCAGCGCATCAATAAAACGGTGGTGGCGGACTTCGGCGACAACTCCGTCGCCAACCTCACCGACGAGCAGCGTGACTCTATCTTCAACGCACAGGAGAAGGCTGACTCCCTCAGCAAAGTCAACACGGAGGCGAAGAACGACCCGCACCAGCGGGAGTACTACCTTGCCCAAATTCCCTTCACCCAGGAGCAGGTAGCGGCCAGCAATGCCATCATCGAAGACGGGCTGTACAACAGTGGTGTCATCTTCAAGGACAAGCTCGACAATCTCACGCTGAGCGAGAAAGCCCTCAGAAGGCTCACCGACAACTATCCCGACTACGAGCACATGGACAACGCCTACTACCATCTCTATCTGCTCTACTCAAGGATGGGACGGTCGCAAATGGCTCAGACATACGTAGCGAAGTTGAAAGAGAAATATCCCAACAGTCAGTGGACGACACTGCTCTCTGACCCCAACTATGTGGAGAATGCACGTAATGGCGTACATCTTGAGGACTCGCTTTATGCCGCTTCCTATGACGCTTTCAAGGCCGACAAAAACGATGTTGTCATAGACAATGATGATATCTCTGCCCGCCGTTTCCCCACAGGAGCCAACAGAGACAAGTTCATGTTCATTGCTGCACTTGCTAAACTCAACAACGGAGACAGCAAAGCCTGCCTCACTGAACTCGACTCGCTGGTCGCCAAGTTCCCAACAAGTCAGGTCTCCACCATGGCGGGAATGATTATCAATGGCGTGAAGGCTGGCAGGACCCTTCACGGCGGAAAGTTCAACATCGGTGAGATTTGGAGCCGACGCACGGAGGTGCTCTCTGACAGCGCCGAGATGAAGCAGAAACAGCTCAGCAATGAGCGGAATACGCAGTTCGTGTTTATGTTCGTCTACCCCACCGACTCCGTCAACGAGAACAAATTGCTCTATCAGCTCGCGCGCTATAACTTCACAAGTTATATGGTCCGCGACTTCGATATCACCATTGACAACGATGGCGACGTGCACCGCATGCGCGTAGCTGGATTCAGAAACTATGACGAGGCCCTACAGTACGCCCGCCAGGTCTACAACCAGCGCGCTATCGTCGCACTGGCGCAGAAAGCCCGACCCATCATCATCAGCGTTGACAACCTGCCACTCCTGGGCACGGTCTACAGCTACGACGACTACGGCAAGTTCTATAACAAGCATTTTGCGCCCTTGAAGATTTCCACCTTCAACCTCTTCACGGAGCCCGTGGAGGTCGTCAAAGAAAACTCTGACAAGGACGCAGAGACGCAACAGCCCACAGAGACGGATGTGGACACCTATCTGAACAACACATTCATCGGAAACGATGAGCCTGCTCCCAAGAACAGCAGCCCTGTACAAATCAATGGCACAGACATCATCATCGACGAGCCAGCCTCACAGACACCGGCTACACAGACCGTCATACCGGTTCAAGACGACGAGACCAATCCCAAGACCGCTGTAAAGCCTCAGCGCCCAACAACAATAGTGCCGGACAACAATACTACGAAGGAAGTAGAAAAGCAGGAACAGCCGGTGAAGAAAGACCAATCTGTCAAACAAGCGCAGACGGTCAAAAATGGACAAAACGTTAAGATAGAGCAGAATAATAAAGCGCAGACTGCTAAGAAAGAGCAGACCGATAAGAAAGGTCAGACAGATGATAAGAAAGGTCAGACGGACCAGAAGCAGACAAATAAAAAAGAGCAGACTGACAAGAAGAAACAGCCTGCCAAGCAAGAGCCACAGAAACCTGTGGTCTTTGACTTCGACGACGAATATTATGACCTCGACGGATTCTGATGAAGAGGGCTGACAATGGCAGTTTAACACATTAACGACAGACAACAGATGAAGAACGGATCAATATTATGGGCCGATGACGAGATAGATCTTCTCAAAGGCCACATCATTTTCCTTCAGCATAAAGGCTATGACATCACAGCCGTCACCAACGGCGCTGATGCCATAGAGCAATGCCAGCAACAGACCTTCGACCTCATCATGCTCGACGAGATGATGCCAGGCTTTACAGGGCTGGAGACGTTGCAGAAGATTAAGGAGATACAGCCTCAGACCCCTGTCGTCATGGTGACGAAGAGCGAGGAAGAAGACATCATGGACCAGGCCATCGGCTCAAAGATTGCCGACTACCTCATCAAGCCTGTCAACCCCAATCAGATTCTGCTCTCGTTGAAGAAGAACATCCACCGACGCGAGATAGTCACAGAGGTGACGCAGAGCAGCTACCGCCAGGAATACCAAAAACTGGCGATGCAGATAAGTGATTGCCAGGACTGGCGCGAGTGGATGGACGTCTATAAGAAACTGGTGCATTGGGAGTTGGAGCTGTCGTCCACAGAGAGCGATATGACCGAGATGCTCGCCATGCAGAAGGAAGAAGCCAACAACGGATTCACTAAATACATCAAATCCAATTACATGGACTGGATGGACGCCATCCGGCAAAATTTTGAAGGCAAAGCGCCCGCCAACAGAATGCTTGGCCGTAAGGGCAACCAGCAGCCCTCCCCTTCCAAGCCGTTGATGTCGCCCGACATCTTCAAGGATAAGATTTTCCCGCTTATCAACAACGGCGAAAAAGTCTTCCTTGTCGTCATAGACAACTTCCGATGGGATCAGTGGAGAGTGCTGGCACAGGAGATTGGCGACATGTTTGACATCACGGAAGAAATGTATATGACCATTCTGCCCACCGCCACTCAGTACGCCCGCAATGCCATCTTCTCCGGTCTCATGCCTGACAAGATAGAGAAGATGTTCCCTGACCTTTGGGTTGACGAGGATGAGGAGGAAGGCAAGAACCTCAACGAGGCCCCGCTCATCAAGACGCAGATAGAAAGATTCAGAAGGCACGACAAGTTCAGCTATTTCAAGATTAACGACTCTGCGGGTGCTGACAAACTGTTGCAACAGTATAATGCACTGAAAGACAACGACCTCAATGTCGTCGTCATCAACTTCATAGACATGCTCTCCCACGCGCGCACAGAGTCGAAGATGGTCCGGGAGCTGGCCAACAACGAGAGCGCCTATCGCTCTATCACGCTGTCATGGTTCCGCCACTCCGTGATGGCCGACCTCTTCCGGCGATTAGGCGACAGCGACTACACCATCGTGCTGACCACCGACCACGGCTCTATCCGATGCTCAAAGCCGGTGAAGATTATCGGAGACAGAAATACCAACACCAATCTGCGGTATAAGTTGGGTAAGAACCTTGCTTTCAACGAGAAGGAGGTCTTCGCTATCAAGGAGCCGCACAAGGCTTTCCTGCCTACGCCCAATGTCAGCACAAGCTATGTCTTTGCTACGGGAAACAGTTTCTTTGCCTATCCCAATAACTACAACTACTATGTGTCGTACTATAAAGACACCTTTCAGCATGGAGGCATCAGCATGGAAGAAATGCTGGCACCGCTCATTACCATGAAGCCCAGACACAACAGATAGATAGTTTGCCCCCGTTTTCTGTGGGGCAAACTATATTTTTCTAAATTTCTATGTTAACTTTTTGGCAGGAATCTGAAAATTGATTATTTTTGCACACAAAGACAATAATAACCATTAAATATCGTTGGCCTATCGGTTAGATTTTTACTTCAATAAAAGTAAAACATAGATGAAAGACTTCACAACCTTGACAGACGAGGAGTTGGCAGTCTGTTATATGAATGGCGACAACAGGGCCTTTGACCTGCTGCTGTCTCATAATCAGTCTAAACTCTTCTCTTACATTTTCTTTGTGGTCCACAACGAGGACGAGGCAAACGATATTTTCCAGGATACCTTCATCAAGATTATCGTCAAGCTAAAGAATGGCCGATACAGTCCTACGGGCAGTTTCTGCGCGTGGTGCATACGTATTGCTCATAACATCATCATGGACCGCTACCGCAACCACAGAAGCGACCATATCGTGGAGCCTACGGCAGACAACGACCTCTCCAACCTTCGTACAGAGAACGTGCAAGACGAGAGCATAGAGAGCCGATATGTCAACAGCCAGATTATGAACGACGTGCGGAAGATGATGAACAACCTTCCTGCTCCGCAGCGAGAGGTCGTCTTCATGCGCTTCTACCAGGAGTTGTCATTCAAAGAGATTGCCGACATCACCAACGTGAGCATCAACACCGCCCTGGGACGTATGCGCTATGCGGTGATGAATATGAGGCGCATGGCGAGAGAGCATAATATTGAATTAGAACTGAAATAGAAAAGGCGGACCTTTAGAGCCCGCCTTTTTATTTCTGTCTATGATAACCTTACTTATTGGCAATGTAGTTGGCAATCCACTCACCAACCTCCTTTGTGCCATAGTGCTTACCGCCCTCGACCTGAATCTCCGGTGTGCGCACGTTCTGCACCAAGCTGGCATCACAAGCCTCACGGATGGCAGCGCCCTCCTCCTTAAGGCCGAAGTGCTCCAGAAGCATGGCAGCAGAGAGAATCTCAGCCAACGGATTGGCAATATTCTTACCGGCAGCCTGCGGCCAAGAGCCATGAACGGGCTCGAAGAGCGGTGTATGCTCGCCGAGAGAGGCTGAAGGCTGTAAGCCCATAGAGCCAGTGATGGCGCTGGTCTCATCAGTGAGGATGTCGCCAAAGGTGTTCTCAGTGACGATGACGTCGAAGTAGCGAGGCTCTGTAAGGACACGCATGGAAGCATTGTCGATGAACATGTAGTCGACGGTGACCTCAGGATACTGAGGCTCCATCTCCTTAGCCACCTGACGCCACAGACGGGAGCTGGCCAGCACGTTGGCCTTATCGACGACGGTGAGGTGCTTGTTGCGGCGCATGGCGAAGTCGAAAGCCACCTTCAGGATGCGTTCTATCTCAGGACGGTAGTAGATATCGGTATCATAAGCCTTCTCATTGTCCTGATACTTCTCACCGAAGTACATGCCACCTGTCAGCTCGCGAATGACGACGAAGTCAGCTCCCTTGATAAGTTCTTCCTTCAGCGGACTCTTATGGAGAAGGCAGTCGAAAGTAGCCACAGGGCGCACATTGGCGAAGAGGCCCAACTTCTTACGCATGGCGAGGAGTCCTGTCTCAGGACGCACTTTCAGCGTGGGGTTGTTGTCGAAGCGAGGATCACCAACAGCAGCGAAGAGCACAGCATCGGCATCCATGCAGGTCTTGAAGGTCTCATCAGGGAAGGGGTCGCCACATGCATCGATAGCATGGGCACCGCAGATAGCCTCCTTGTATTCAAACTCATGGCCAAACTTCTTTGCCACGACATTGAGGACATTGATAGCCTCAGGCATGATCTCCGGACCGATTCCGTCGCCCGGGAGTACAGCAATTTTCAGTTTCATAATATCTTTTTCGTTTTACTTTTCCTCTTCTATCATGTTAAGCATCTTGATGGTAGCCTGGATAGCAGCCTCCGTCTGGTCAGCGTCAAGACCACGTGTACGGAACTGTTTCTGTCCGTCGTTCCAGGAGATGACCGTCTGCACAAGGGCATCGGTACGACCGCCGGGCGGTATCGTCACAGCATAGTTTTGCAGCAAGGGGAAGGTGCGGTTGAGTTTCTCCTTATAAATCTTGCGCAGAGCTTTGACGAAAGCATCATACTGACCGTCACCTGTGGAGTCAGCCTCATATTGCTGACCATTGATTTGTATCTTCAGCGAAGCTATCGGTTTCAGGCCATAACTCGTAGAGACCATATAGCTCACCAACTTCACCTTCTGTTCAGGAGAAGAATGTTTCAAGACATCGCTGACGATATACGGCAGGTCATCCTGGGTGACAAGCTGTTTGCGGTCGCCAAGCTCCGTGATACGCTGTGTGACGGCTTTTGTCTGCTCCTTGGTGAGCTCCAGACCCAAGTCGGCGAGATTACGGATGATATTGGCTTTACCAGAGTTCTTACCCAAAGCAAACTCACGATGGCGTCCGAAGCGTTCCGGTACAAGGGCATTGCTATAGAGATGCGCCTTGTTGTCACCATCAGCATGAACCCCGGCAACCTGTGTGAAGACATTCTCACCGATGACAGGGGTGTTGGGTGAATAGCCGATACCACTGTATCCTGCCACAATGTTGCTAATCTCCATGAGCGTGCTCTCGTCAATATGGTCTTTAACATGCATCTGGTCTTTAAGCATCACATGGATACTTGACAGCGGTGCATTGCCACAGCGCTCGCCAAGACCATTGACAGTGACATGGAGGCCGGAAGCACCGGCCTGAACAGCCATAAAGGAGTTGCCAACAGCCATATCGTAGTCGTTATGAGCATGGAACTCAAACTTACCATCAGGATAGCGGTCGGTCATAGCCTTGATATACTCATAGGTGTTGTCAGGGTTGAGGATACCGAGTGTGTCAGGGAGCAGATAGCGGAGGATGCCCTCATCCTTGAGACCATCCATCATCTGCCAGACATAATCGCGGCTATCGCGCATACCCTGCGACCAGTCCTCCAGATAGAGGTTGACGTTCATACCCTTAGAATGGGCATAGGCAATGACATTCTTGATGTCAGCAATATGCTCCTCAGGGGTTTTCTTCAACTGGTATTCGCAATGGCGAAGTGATCCCTTGGCCAGGACGTTGACCGTCTTGCAGCCACACTCGTCAATCCAGTCTATGGATTTGTTACCATCGACGAAGCCTAAGACCTCCACCCTGTCGAGCATATCATGCTGACGGGCATAGTTACAAATCATTGAGACTGCTTTCTTCTCTCCTTCAGAGACACGTGCCGAGGCTACCTCGACCCGGTCTACACCGACGACAGAGAGCAGATGCCGGGCTATCATAAGCTTCTCATGGGGCAGGAAGCTCACGCCACTCGTCTGCTCGCCATCGCGGAGCGTGCAGTCCATTATCTCTATTTCAGAATAAGCCATAATAATAGCGCCTTATGCCGGCACATTGGCGTTGGCCTTCTCCCAGGCCTCCACCTTGTCGCGGTTCTGGACCAGGAAGTCGACATCGTCGAGACCATTCTCCAGACAATGCTTCTTGTATCCGTTGATTTCGAAATGTTCACTATGACCCGTAGCAAGGTTCGTGACGGTCTGGTTGGGAAGGTCTACCTTAACCTGCGACTGATGGTCAGCATTGATGGTGTCGAAAAGTTCCTTGAGGAAGCCCTCGCTGACAACAACGGGGAGCACAAAGTTGTTGAGCTCGTTGTTCTTATGAATGTCAGCAAAGAAGGAGCTGATGACGACTCTGAAGCCATAGCCGGCGATGGCCCATGCGGCATGCTCACGGGAAGAGCCTGAGCCGAAGTTCTTACCAGCCACAAGGATGACAGCATCCTTGAAGTCGGGGTTGTTGAGGACGAAGTCCTTCTTCTCACTACCGTCGGCGTTGAAGCGCCAGTCGTGGAAGAGATAAGGACCGAAGCCGTCCTTCTGTGTGAGTTTCAGATAACGGGCTGGGATAATCTGGTCGGTGTCCACATTCTCTAAAGGAAGGGGTACACATGTTGATGTTATGACGTTGAATTTCTGTTTCATAATTAAAGCGTGCGAGGGTCTGTGATTTTACCTGTTAATGCAGCAGCGGCAGCCACTAAGGGAGAGGCTAAAATGGTACGGCTGCCCGGTCCCTGGCGACCTTCAAAGTTACGGTTGCTGGTGGAGACACTGTACTTACCAGCGGGCACCTTGTCGTCGTTCATAGCCAGGCAAGCTGAGCAGCCGGGCTGACGAATGACGAAGCCTGCATCGGTGAGCACCTTGTCAAGGCTCTCTTCCTTAATCTGCTTAGCCACGAGATGAGAGCCAGGCACAAGCCAAGCCACGACATTGTCAGCTTTCTTATGACCTTTGACAACATTGGCGAAGGCGCGGAAGTCCTCGATACGCCCGTTGGTGCAGGCACCTAAGAATACATAGTCGATAGGATGACCGAGAAGCTTCTCTCCCGGCTCAAAGCCCATATACTTCAATGACTTCAGGAAGCCGGCCTGCTCCTCAGCGGGAATCTCGTCGAGGGTAGGAATAGTACCATTGATGCCGATACCCATACCAGGGTTCGTACCATAGGTGATACGCGGCTCTATATCTTCAGCGTTGAAGGTCAGTTCCTTGTCGAAGACAGCGTCGTCGCCACTCTTCAGCGTCTTCCAGTAGGCCACGGCCTTATCCCAGTCAGCGCCCTTAGGAGCATACTCACGACCCTTGAGGTATTCAAAAGTCGTCTCATCAGGAGCCACAAAGCCACCGCGGGCACCCATCTCGATAGAGAGGTTGCAGAGTGTCAGACGACCGTCCATGGTCATGTCGCGGACAACATCACCGGCATACTCCACGAAATAGCCCGTAGCGCCGGAAGTGGTCAGCTGACTCATCAGATAGAGAGCTACATCCTTGGCTGTGACACCGGGCTTGAGTTTGCCGTTGACATTAATGCGCATCGACTTCGGCTTCTGCTGCAGGATGCACTGAGAAGCCAGCACCATCTCTACCTCTGAAGTACCGATACCAAAGGCCACGGCACCTACAGCACCATGTGTAGAAGTATGGCTGTCGCCGCAGACGATGGTCATGCCGGGGAGCGAGAGGCCCTTCTCTGGACCTACCACATGGATGATACCATTGTCCTCAGTGTTCATCTTATACTCCGTCAGCCCAAACTCCTCGCAGTTCTTGTCAAGCGTGTCGACTTGGAAACGGCCGACAGGGTCAGCGATGGGCTTATCCTGGTCATGGGTCTGGATGTTATGGTCGGGCATGAAGAAGTTCTGTTTAGGGCGGAAGACTTTCAGTCCGCGCTTACGGAGGCCATCAAAAGCCTGCGGTGTCGTCACCTCATGGCCATAGAGCCTGTCAATGTAAAGCTGTGTTGGGCCGTCTTTGACGATTTGTACTACATGACGGTCCCAGATTTTATCGAAAAGTGTGTTCATAGTCTGTTATTCGTGGCGTGAAGGGGTTCTGAATTTATTGATACAGTCGAGGTAAGCCTCTACGGAAGCGGTCACAATGTCGGTATTGGCACCAAAGCCATAATAGACATGACCGTCGTACTCTACCTGCATGTGCACCTTGCCGACGTCGTCGGAGCCCTGTGTGATGGCCTGGATGGTGAACTCCTTCAGCGTCATCTGCTTATGGATGATGCGCTTTAAAGCCTTGATGGCTGCATCGACAGGTCCGTTACCCGTAGCACTCTCCTCAAACTTCTCACCGGCAATATCGAGGCCGATGGATGCTACATTACGGACATCCTTGCCAGAGACGACCTGCAGATAGTCGAGCTTGACGGAATGGTTGGCAGCCTTGTCGGCACCGGCCAAGACAAGGACGTCATCATCGGTAATCTCCTTCTTCTTGTCAGCAAGCTTGAGGAACTCGTGGTAGATCTTATCCAAACGGTCTTCATCCTTGATGTCCACTCCGTTGACTTCGAGACGGTATTTCAAGGCAGCGCGACCGGAACGGGCTGTGAGGACAATCTCATTATTCTCCAGGCCGATGTCCTTAGGATTGATAATCTCATAGGTCTCGACATTCTTAAGCACACCGTCCTGATGGATACCACTGGAGTGTGCAAAAGCGTTACGGCCCACGATGGCCTTGTTGGGCTGAACGGGCATATTCATCAGTGAGGACACCATGCGGGAGATGGGATAGATCTTACGGGTGTTGATATTGGTATCAATATTGATATTCTTATGACACTTCAAGATCATGGCTATCTCCTCCAAAGCGGTATTGCCGGCACGCTCACCGATACCATTGATGGTCACCTCCACCTGACGGGCACCATTGAGGACACCTTCCAGGGTGTTGGCAGTGGCCATGCCTAAGTCGTTATGGCAGTGAGTGGAGATAATGGCTTTGTCGATGCCATCGACATGCTCCATGAGGTACTTAATCTTAGAACCGTATTCATTGGGCAGGCAGTAGCCGGTCGTATCAGGGATATTGACGACAGTAGCTCCGGCCTTGATGACAGCCTCGATGACCTTAGCGAGATACTCGTTGTCGGTACGTCCAGCATCCTCAGCGTAGAACTCTACGTCCTCAACATACTTCTTGGCGTAGGCCACGGCGCGGACGGCACGCTCCAGTATATCATCCCGGTTGGAATTGAATTTATATTTAATGTGATAGTCGCTGGTGCCAATACCCGTATGTATGCGCTTGTGCTTGGCATACTGCAAGGCTTCGGCAGCACAGTCGATGTCTTTCTCCACGGCTCTCGTCAAGGCACAGATGGTAGGCCAAGTCACGGCCTTGGAAATCTCCACCACAGAGTTGAAATCGCCCGGCGAGGAGATGGGGAAGCCGGCCTCGATGACGTCGACACCTAACAGCTCAAGCTGCTTGGCAACTTGGATTTTCTCTACTGTGTTAAGCTGACATCCTGGCACCTGCTCGCCGTCGCGGAGCGTCGTGTCAAAAATATAAAGTCTGTCACTCATAATATATAATGTTTTTTGTATTATTTCCTGTTCCCTGAATATGACCTAACAAAAAAGGCCTTCCCACTTGCCGGAAGTGGAAAGGCCTTGATATGTAATTCCTTATTAATAGACTTGCACACACGCCCATTCACTTCCGGCAACCTTACGCAGTCGGAGACCAATAATAATGGTAATAATGGCGAGTGATAAAGTCATCATGGTGTCTATTCTTTTATTTGGTTGCAAAGTTATACATTATACCGGAAATAAACAAATAATTCGTAACTTTTTTCTCTTTTTTCATGCGAATCCGTCATAAAAACCGCTTAATACGGCAGTTGGTCGACGGAAGAGCCCAAAGAATCGCCGCCTAAGGGGTCTCCACCAGGCATGCCGGAGGGCATACCGTCGGGTGGCATTAGCGGGTCGTCGTTGAGCCGTGAGCCACGGATCTCGCCTCCCATATCGCCGGGGAGCGGAGAAAGCATAGCATCCTCTGGGTTGGCAAAACGGGTGTACTGCCCCTGGAAGGCCAGGAGCACGTCGCCGGTAGCGCCCTTACGGTGCTTGGCAATGAGTATCTGCGCCTTACCGCGTAAGTCGTTGCCTTTCTCATCCTCATAGAGGTGGTAGTATTCCGGTCGATGCACAAAGAGCACCATATCAGCATCCTGCTCGATAGCTCCCGACTCACGGAGGTCGCTGAGCTGTGGACGTTTGCCTTCGAGACCTTCACGCCCTTCCACACCACGGTTGAGCTGTGACAATGCCAAGATAGGAATATCGAGCTCCTTGGCCAGACCTTTCAGCGAGCGAGAGATGGTAGAGACCTCTTCCTGACGGTTGCCGAAACGTGCGCCGTTGGCATTCATCAGCTGCAAATAGTCAATCATGATGACCTTAACGCCTTTCTCACGGACGAGACGGCGAGCCTTGGTACGAAGTTCGAAGATGGACATACCTGGAGTATCGTCAATATACAGAGGAGCCCCAGTAAGTTTGGACAGGCGTTTGTCGAGACGTTCCCATTCACTCTGCGAGAGCTGACCATTCATAATCTTCTTACCCTCTATCTCACAGACGTTGGAAATGAGTCGGTCGACAAGCTGTACATTGTTCATCTCAAGGGAGAAGAAGGCTACAGGTGTCTGATAGTCGACAGCGATGTTCTTGGCGATGGACAGAGCAAAAGAGGTCTTACCCATGGCAGGACGTCCGGCAATGATGACGAGGTCACTCTTCTGCCAGCCGGAAGTAATATCGTCAAGTTTCGTAAAGCCAGAGGGGATACCGGTGAGTCCACTGGAGTTGGAAGACGCCTTCTGGATGATGTCGACAGCCTGACGGATGACCGGGTCTATCTGCGTATACTCCTGCTTCATGTTCTTCTGCGACACCTCGTAGAGCATACCCTCAGCCTCCTGCATGAGTTCATCGGTATCGACCATCGGGTCCATGGCGGCAGTCTCTATCTTGCTGGCTATGGAGATGAGCTGGCGCGCCGTATACTTCTGCTGCAGAATCTTGGCATGAGCCACGATATTTGCCGACGAGGCAACATTGGCGGTCAAGTCGACGACATAGGCAGGTCCACCGACCTCATCGATGACACCCTCTTTCTCAAGCTCATTGGTAACAGTAAGAATATCGACAGGCTGCTCGTCAAGGTTCAGCTTTTGTACGGCACGGAAGACTTTCTGGTTCCGCGGCTCATAGAACGTCTCGGGCTGCAACATCTCTGAGACGACGGAGAAGGCATCCTTGTCAATCATCAACGCACCGAGCACAACCTTCTCTATATCCAAAGCCTGTGGCTGGAGATGACCGTAAGTTGGGTCGATGGGCGCTTGAGAGCGGCGCCGGCTCTTATTCTGTTCTGGCATAATTATATCTGAATTCGTTTTGCGGCGCAAATTTACAAAGAATAATCCTAAAAGCGTCAGAAGTCAGAAAAAAGAATGACCGGTCTCGCAAGAGGCCGGCCATCTCCAAAATCCATCAAAAACCTATTTCTTATTTCCTGTTACAGCGTCAAGCCAGTTGAAGAGCTCGTTCAACGCATAATCACCACTATGAGGACGGTTCCACGCAAGCAGATAGTTGACATCTTTGCCCAAATTCTTTGCTTTCACCGAGAGGTTCAGCGCAATGGGGAAAGCGGTGTCTCGGTCAAAAGATAGGACAATAGCAGACAGCCACGAAAATATCGTCTTTCTCCTTAGCTGCGCCCATCTTGTCAAGGAGTGCATCATAGTCGGGATTATCGCCTGAGGCACCGAGAAGGGCTGACATAGCTGCTCCTGCTGAGGTTCCATCAGAGATGATCTTATTGGCATCACCAGGCATAACACTGTCGAATATCTATACCTTTGATAAAAACATAAAAAGAGGGCAGGAGTGTGCAAACACCTGCCCCAACGTAATCAACTATAAAAACTATGAATAATGCAATGCGACTTGATAGATTTTACTTCTGTGCAAAGATAATAACCAAAATTCAGAAAAAGAAAATAGAGTAAGATATATAAGTAAGGTCAACATTTAATTATTTATCTATTACACAGCATATTAGACGAAGATATAAAAATAAAAAAGTAAGTTTATGAATACGCTTATATCACACTCTGAGCAGCATAAACCGTGTTGAAAACCTGAAAGACTCACCACTCTAAAAAACGGGAAAGTCTCTGAAAGCTACAAATTGTAAAGAAAAAAGTTGTACCTTTGCAGCCGCTTATGAAAACAACAACGTTTAACAAGCGCAACGCAATTGTCTTCAAGCACTTCAACCGTAAAGGCTACAGCCTCTTTTCCGCATTAGGAAAAGTGGTGCTCATCGGTGTGCTTGCCGTCCCGACTTTAGCTCATGCCAAAGCCGGAGGTATGGCTGCCGTCAATGAGCACAACGATGCCGACTCTCTGAGCTTCGGAGAGCAGCGCATCGACGAGGTGCAGGTGACAGGCTCGCGAGCGCCGCTGACAGCACAGCAGTCAGCGAAAATTGTTGAGGTCATCTCCCGCGACGACATCCGTCGTGCAGAGGCGCAGACCGTCAATGACATTCTGAAATTAGCCACGGGCGTCGATGTCCGTCAGCGCGGTGGCTTTGGTGTACAGACGGACATCAGCATCAACGGCGGTACCTTTGATCAGATTACGCTTCTGCTCAATGGCGTTCCTCTGACCTCCCCACAGACCGGTCACAACGCCGCCGACTTCCCCGTTTCTCTTGACGACATCGACCACATAGAGGTCATAGAGGGTGCTGCCTCGCGCGTCTTCGGCTCGGCAGCCTTCAGCGGTGCCATCAACATTGTCACGGTCAATGCAGCAAAAGCAACGACAGCCGACAAGGAGTGGACAGGCTGGTTCAGAGGGGAAGGCGGCTCGTTCGGGTCCCTTGGTGCCAATGCCGGAGTCGGCTACAATGACAGGCGACAGAATTCGGCCTTCGACTCCTATCTCTCCGGGGGCTACACGCAGAGCGATGGCGGTACCGACAACTCCGATTTCAAAAAACGGCGAGGTTACTACCGCGGCAGTTACACATCTTCTTATATTGATGTCAACTGGCAGGCTGGTATCTCTTCGCAGGACTATGGTGCCAACACTTTCTATTCTGCCCGGTTCCCCAACCAGTATGAATGGACACGCCGCTATATAGGCTCTGTTTCGGCAGACATCCGTCCGCTCTCCAAACTCACCATCTCGCCCATGGTCTATGCGCACCGTGATGTCGACCACTACCAGCTTATCAAAGACAACGTAGGCGCTAAGAATGGTGAGAACTACCATCGCATGGATGTTTATGGAGCCTCGTTGAATGTCAACCTTGACTGGCTACTTGGAAAAACCTCCGTAGGAGCCGACATCCGCAAAGAGCATATCCTCTCCACAGCCTATGGCGACGACCTCGGGGAAGACGACTGGAAGAAAATCCATGGTTCCGACCGTTATTATACCAAAGAGGGCAACCGCACCAATACAAGTCTGTATTTGGAGCATAACATTCTCTTCGGAGGACTCACCGTCTCGGCTGGTGTCATGGCCAACAAAAATACTGGTTTGGACAGCGACTTCCATTTCTATCCCGGCGTGGACATCAGCTATCGCCCTGACAGCCATTGGAAATTCTATGCCAGTTGGAACAGGGCCATGCGACTGCCGACATTCACCGACATGTATGCCAACAACTCAGCTCAGAAAGGTGATGTCAACCTCAAGCCGGAGCGGAACACTACCTACAAATTGGGAACCCGCTACCGCACCTTAGGCTTTGAGGCAATACTGTCGGCATTCTACAGCCATGGCAACAACATGATAGACTGGGTCTATGAGACAGAGACCTCTACACAGTACCATGCGCTAAACATCAGCAAACTCAATAATGAGGGCTTCAACATAGACGCAACCATCAACCTCTCCGAACTCCTCGGCACACCGTTGCAGCAGAGCGAGACACCTGTCAAGCTGAAATTAGGCTATGCCTACATCCATCAGCACAGCGAGCTGACGCAGACTATCTACCGCTCGCTCTATGCCTTAGAGTATCTCCGGCATAAGTTCGTGGCCAGTCTCTTCCACCCCATTGTCAGCCATCTCTCAGCATCATGGTCGTTGCGTTGGCAACAGCGCATGAACGGCTACCATCCCTACGCCAAGTTAGATGGAGTGCTACAATGGTCAGAACCTCATTACCAACTCTATGTCAAGGCCGACAACATCACCGGCCACAGATACTATGACATCGGTGGCGTGAAGCAGCCGGGACTCTGGATCATGGCAGGAGCGAAAGTCAATCTGTAGATTCATTAGAATGTCACAATTTTAACCTTAAATCATCATTTTTAGGTATTGTGACATTCTCTATAAATGGCTACCTTTGCACCGAAATAAGTAAAGGTTGCAGAAACGGATAAGCGAGAAACAGACATCGCCTGTATCTCTTTAGTTGAGAGTGCCAGGCCCGTCATCACAATACACAAACACGCAAAGCGGGGCGACCAGAGATGGCCGCCCCGCTTTTATTATATCACGATATTTATTTCTTTAGCTTGAAGGAAGTCTCGATGCTCACTATCTCGGCACTGAACTCCTTGTCCACCTGCAGGCGTTTCTCCACCTGCGAACAGCTGTGGAGGACGGTAGAATGATCACGGTTGCCGACAAGCTTGCCGATACGGCTGGCGGGCATCTTCGTATATTTCTGTGCGAGATACATCGACACCTGGCGGGCCACGACATAATCGCGCTTACGGCTCTTACTGTTAATCTGCGAGGTGGTGACATTGTAATGGGAGCATACTTTCTCAAGGATGTCATCAACGGTGAGCGGATGGTCGTCGACCTTCACGGCACGCTTGATGACACGCTCGGCAAGGCGCATGTCGATGTTACAGTTGTAAACGATACTGTAGGCCATCAGAGAGTTGATGACACCCTGCAAGTCGCGCACGCTGCCACTGGCTGTCTCAGCTATGAACTCGATGACGTCGCGGGGAATCTTCAAACCGTCGCGCTTGATCTTGTTCTCCAAGATATCCACACACAACTTTCGGTTCGGCTTCTCCAACTCGGCAATCAGACCACAGGAGAAACGCGTCAGCAGACGGTCTGGCATGTCCTTGAGGTCTACCGGCGGGCGGTCGGAAGCAAGGATGATACGCTTACCATTACGGAAGAGGTTGTTGAAGATATGGAAGAAGGTGTCCAAGGTCTTCGTCTTACCCATCCACTCCTGGATATCATCGACAATCAGCATGTCTATCGTCTGATAGAAAGCGATGAACGAGTTGACATTGTTCTGCAACACCGCATTGCTGTACTGCACCTGGAAGAGGCGTGCCGAGATATACAGCACACGCTTCTGAGGATACAGCTGCTTAGCTCGCACGCCTATAGCATTAATAAGATGTGTCTTGCCACAACCCGAGGGTCCAAAGATGAACATGGGGTTGAACTGCATCGTGTTAGGGTGCTCAGCAATGGACAATCCTACAGAGCGTGGCAGCTTGTTGCTGTCACCCTCGATATAGTTGCTGAATGTGAGATGGGGATTGAGCTGAGAGTCCAGTTCCTGCGGCTTGGCAGCGTCAAGGATGGTAGGACTCTGGTTGGCGTTGACACGCGGCTTGGGCTTGTCAGCGTCGGCGGGATCAGCCTGGATATCCTGAGAGAGATTATGCTCCTTATCTGTTACGACACGATAAGAGAGCTGAATCCGCGGACCAAAGTTCTGATGAAGCACCTTACCAAGAAGGTCAACGAAATTCTCCTCCAGATACTCATACACGAAGGGACTGGGTACCTGAACCAGTATCATCTTCTGAGCTTCGTCGAAATGCTCAAAGACGATAGGCTTAAACCATGTATTATATTGTTGCTCGGGGACATTGGCCTTGATCTGCTCAAGTGACCGTATCCACCGTGCGTCGTTGACTGCTTTCATCAGCTTCTCAAAATGTAGATTGTTGCAATTAGCAGCGTTGTGGAAAACGCAGTGCAAAACTACTCAAAATTTCGATACCCTCCAAATCTCATCTTTGCACCCACGCCCCGTCGTCAGCAGATAACTCGTTACAAATTATAAGATTAGGAGGGCAGAATGCGTTGTTGTTAATGAAACTTAAATCTCTGTTACTTGTCTTTCTTGCCAAACAACGAGAAGTGCACGTAGCGTTTGGGGTGCGACTTCAAATCCTGAAGCAGGGAGTCGGCGGAGCGCATCGTGGAGTTCATGTTGTTGTACAGGCCCGGATCGTTCATGAGCAGGCCCACAGTCCCATCCTTGCCATTGAGCTTGTCGGTGACACTCTGCACATTGGCAATGGTCTGGTCGACCTTAGCCATGGTCCCGGCGATGTCTACGGTAGCGAGATTGGCGGTGAGCTTCGAAGTGTTGTCAAGGGTGGTACCAGCCTTGGTGAGGGCGTAGTCAGCTTTACCCATCAGGCCCGGCATACGGCCGTTGACCTGTGCCACAAGTGCGTTGAGACCTGCTGTTGTCGTAGTGAGGTTCTGCGAGATGGTCTCCACATTATGCAGTGAGCGGGCGATGCTCGGGTCAGCAAGCAGGGCGTTGACGCTCGTCAGGATGCTGTCCACCTTCGGCAGCATCTGCTGGATGGCAGGCACCAGCGACTGCACGCTGCCCATGATACCGGCATTGAGCCCACCGACAATCGTGTCACCAGGCTCCACACGCTCACGAGGGTTGTTGGCCATGAGGATGTTCATCTTGATATTACCCATAAGGTCACTGACGATCTCTGCCGTAGAACCTTTCGGGATGCGCAGGTCGTTGTCGACCTGGAAGGCCACGACGACCTTACCACGCTTCTGGTAGCTGTAGTTGATTGACTTCACATTACCAACCTGATAGCCATCGGCATAGATAGGGTTGGAAGCCGACAAGCCGTTGATGTCGTCAAAAGTGGCATAGTAGACATTGTCATTGGCAAAGACAGGCATACCTTTGAGGAAATGCATGCCAAAGAACAATATCACGATTCCTGCTATTGCCACAAGGGCAATCTTGACCTCTTTGGTAAAAAACTTCATATCTATTTTTTCTTATTAGCTAAAAACTCCTTGATGCCCTCGTTGACATCCATCTTCTTCCCGTCTTTGAAAGCTACGATAAAAGCCGTGGGGAACTTCTCGATGAGTTCTTTCCGCAGACGGTATATCTCGTTGTAGTTGTTGCTCGCGCCATAGGTATACTTTGTGTACGACCCTTCCTCATAGCTCTCGCAACCCTTCAGGCCCTTGAACTGAGAGCTGCCGTCCTTGACTTTCACCTTGCTGGAGAAGATCTGCACTTTGAAGACAGGCTTGGAGGTTACCACCTTCGGCTGGCTGGAGCTGATTTGTCGTTTGGGTGCTACCTTCTTACTGTCACTGTCCTGCTTGTTAGTGCTGTCGCCCTGCTTGGCTTGAGGCTTCTGACTTCTGCGTCTTGTTGTTGTCACCTTTCTGACGGGTCTATCGTCGTCATCATCGTCAGACGCTGAAACTTGTGCAGGCGTACCCTTCAAAGGTGTATCGTCGTCATCATCATTATCCCGGAAGGGTATATTGATATCTGCCCCACCATATTTCTTTTTATACGCTACAAAGGCTTTGAGGATGCCCTGGGTATAGGCGTCGAGAGCCGAGTCGGTATTAAGATAGGTCTCCTCGTCGGGAGTGGTGATAAAGCCCAACTCCAAGAGGATGGCAGGCATCGAGGTGAGACGGAGCACAGCGAGGTTGTTCTGATGAGGACCACCGTTGACACGCCCTGTGGCCTTACAAACCTCACGCTGCAACAGACGTGAGAAGTCCACACTGCGCTCGCGGTTCTTATCGGCAATGAACTCAAACATGATGTCACTCTCAGCGGAGTTCTCCAAGCCACGATAGCGCGTAGCATAGTCTTTCTCCAAGAAGATGACGGAGTTCTCACGCTTTGCCACCTCCACATTCTCTCTCAATCCTTTCGAACCGGTGCGCTCTCCAGTACCGAGGGTGTAGCTTTGAAAGCCATGGCAGATGCGTCCGCCCTCTAAGGCATTGATATGAAACGACATAAACAGGTCTGCCTTATTGCGGTTGGCGATATCGGCACGCTCATGCAGCGGCAGGAAGACATCCGAGGTGCGCGTGAAGATGACCTTTACGTCGGGGCAGTTCTGCTGCACTGCCTTGCCAAAAGCAAGAGCATAGCGCAGCGTGAGGTTCTTCTCATACGAGATGGCTCCTTTCGCACCACTGTCGTGACCGCCATGACCGGCATCGATGACAAGGACAAAGCGCTGGTCAGCGCCAAAAGCAGAAAGGACGGTGGTTAAGAGCACCGTAAGGACAAAAACATACTTTCTCAGCATCTCACTCCACATACTTCTTTAATGCGCGCACGACGCCGTTCTTCCACGTGTTGATATTGTCATCGTTGAGAGACAGTGAGCTGACGAGTTTGATGACATGGTCGATGGGCATGCCATAGCGCAGCACGCCGGAGATGAGCTTGGCATAGTTCCAGTATTCCGGATTGAACTTGCCCGACAGACCCTCTACCGTGGTCTTGTAGCCGCGTTTGTTCTCAAACTGGAAGTCATAGCGATGCGTGCCGTCAGGATTGGTCTGACGGATGATCTTGCCCTTTGTCACGGTCTTAGGCAACAGAATGCCTTCATCATCATCCTGAAGGCCAGTGAAAATCTCATAAGGACGGCCGTCGAGAAGGCCGACGAAAGCTACCCATTTCTCACGATTGTTCTGAAAACGAACCACATCACAGTCAAGCTCGTCAGGACGATTCTCGACAACGCTCGGGCGTGCGTAGTTCATAGCCCAGTTGGCGTTCTCGTCATTATTGGGCATTACTTTGGGGTCGTTATGGGGCTGCTGAATATCCATTTTATTATAAAGAATTGGTTAACCGAATGCAAAAATACTTGTTATTTTTCACATTCTGTATAAAAGCGTTTATTTTTTCAGATAATTTTCCATAACTTTGCAATGTAAAGGTGGTAAACAGGCCAGAGACGCCGACTGCCATAATCATTTTTTAGAATGAAAAGCATAAAAAACCGTAAGAGCATACGTAAGTATTCCGACAAGGAAGTATCTCAAGAGCTCCTCGCCTCCCTTCTTGAAGAGGCTGAGCACACTCCCACGATGGGCAACCTGCAACTCTACAGCGTCGTGGTGACGCGCAGTGCGGAGATGAAGGCGAAACTCGCCCCCGCACACTTCAACCAGCCGATGGTCACCGGCGCTCCCGTGGTGCTGACTTTCTGTGCCGATTTCCGTCGCACCTCGCTGTGGGCGGAGAACCGCAAGGCCGTACCGGGATATGACAACTTCCTGAGTTTCATCAATGCCGCCACCGACACCCTACTCTACTGCCAGACTTTCTGCAATATCGCTGAAGAGGCTGGCTTAGGGACCTGCTTCCTCGGCACCACCGTCTATATGCCACAGATGCTCATCGACACCTTGCAGCTGCCGAAGCTCACCTTCCCCGTCGCCACCATCACCTTGGGATGGCCCGATGAGAACCCGGCACAGAGCGACCGACTGCCGCTCAAAGCCATCGTTCACGAGGAGACCTACCACGACTATACGCCGCAGCGCATCGACGACTGCTATGCATACAAAGAGTCGTTGCCTGAGAACAAGCACTTCGTGGAAATCAACAACAAGGAGACGCTGGCACAGGTCTTCACCGACCTGCGCTACACCAAGAAAGACAACGAGAGCATGTCGGAAGGACTGATAAAAGCCCTTAAAGCGCAAGGATTCCTCGCCTGAACATCAACAACAGCAACAAATATTTATATAAGGTTACAGCCGACGACAGAGATCTATGCCGGCTGACCATTGGCATTGTATGCCCTAACGGAACTTTAATGTTTTCTTAATAGACATGTCAGAAACAAACCATATCGAAATCGTCAAGGTAGAGACCAAGGCTCAGCTGAAAGCCTTTATCAACTTCTTCTACGACCTCTACCGCGACTGTCCCTTTTCCGTACCCTACCTCTACAGTGACGAGATGAACACGCTCCGCAAGGATCGTAACCCGGCTTTCGCCTTCTGCCAGGCCGACTACTTCCTCGCCTACCGTGACGGAAGGGTCGTGGGACGCGTGGCGGCCATCATCAACCAGCGGGCCAACGACCACTGGCAGGTGAAGAGCGTGCGCTTCGGATGGTTTGACTTCATCAATGATGTCGAGGTGGCCAAGGCGCTCTTGGATGCTGTCGCACAATGGGGACGCGAGAGGGGGATGACAGAGATCAGCGGACCCTTCGGCTTTGAGGACATGGACAGAGAGGGCATGCTCGTGGAGGGATACGACACACTCTCTACGATGTATATCAACTACAACTACGACTATTACCCTGCCATCATGGAGCAGTTAGGGGACTTTGCCAAGGGTAACGACTACGTGGAGTACAAAATTAAAGTCCCGGCAGTGACACCCCCGAAGTTTGCACGCACTGCCGAGCTCATCGAGAAACGCTATGGCCTGCAGGTGAGGAAATTCAACTTCAAAGAGTTCAAACAGGGCGGCCGCGGGCGCGAGCTCTTCGCCGTCCTCAACGCTACCTATAAAGACCTCTATGGCTATTCCCAACTGTCTACAGACCAGATAGACAGGCTCGTCAACGAATATATCCGCCTTGCCGATCTGAATCTTGTGGCCTGTGTCGTCGACACCACAAAGAATGATAAACTCGTAGGCTTCGGCGTCTCCTTCCCCTCCTTCTCCAAGGCGCTGCGCCAGACCAACCGTGGCCGTCTGCTGCCTTTCGGCTGGTGGCCCATGCTGAAAGTGCTGAAATGGCACCGGACACCTGTCGTCGACCTTCTGCTCATCGGAGTGCTGCCGGAATATCGCATCAAAGGGGCCAACGCCCTCATATTCAACGACCTCATCGCATGGTACCGCAGCTATGGTTTCAAGGCGGCCGTCACAGGACCGCAGATGGAGACCAACAAGGGCGTGCTCTCACAATGGCAGTACCTCGACTCCAAACAAATCAGACGGCATAGAATCTATGTCAAGAATCTGTAAACAAACGAACTCATGATAACTGGAGACACTAAAAATAAGATTGACGCGCTGTGGGAGGCGTTCTGGACGGCAGGCATCACCAACTCGCTCACCGTCGTGGAGCAGATGACCTATCTGCTCTTTATGAAACTGCTCGACGACAAGCAGATGAAGGAGGAACAGACGGCCAACACGTTTCACACCCAGGTGCGCAACCCGGTCTTCCCCGATGGCCTGTGGACGAACCCTGACACCGGCGAGCAAGTCCCCTACAACGACCTGCGCTGGCATGTGCTCAAGGAGAAGAACGCCGACGACATCTACAAGACCATCAGCCGCCATCTCTTTGTCTTCATCAAGAACATCAACGGAACGAAGGAGACGGCCTACGGCAAGTACATGAAGAATGCCGTGTTCCTGCTCACCGACCCCCGGAAGTTGCAGAAGATTGTCGACATGATCTCCAACACCATCGACATGAACAACCGCGACACCATGGGCGATGTCTACGAGTATGTCCTTGGCAAGATGGCTTCGAGCGGCACCAACGGGCAGTTCCGCACGCCCCGTCATATCATCAACCTCATTGTCGACCTCATGCAGCCCACCCCCGACGACACCATCTGCGATGTCGCCATGGGCACAGCAGGCTTCCTGATGGGCGGAGCGCAGTATGTCTCCCAGCACTACCGCAAGGAGCTGCTCCGTCCGGAAGTGCGCAAACGATATGAGGGCGACATGTTCCACGGCTACGACAACGACGAGACCATGCTCCGCATCGGCGCCATGAACCTGCTGCTGCACAACATCACCAATCCGCAGATAGAGAAGATCGACTCACTGTCGGTCGACAACCAGGACCGCGACCGCTATTCGCTCATCATGGCCAACCCGCCGTTCACAGGCTCGCTCGACAAGGAGACGGTCAGTAAGGACCTGCTCGCGCTGACCAACACGGGCAAGACCGAGCTTCTCTTCCTCTCGCTGATGATCCGCTCATTGGAGCCCGGTGGCCGTTGTGGCAGCATCGTCCCCGATGGTGTGCTGTTCGGCACGAGCAAGGCACATATCGCCATCCGCAAGGAGCTCGTCGACAACCAGTGCCTGCGGGCCGTCATCTCACTGCCGTCGGGCGTGTTCCAGCCTTACAGTGGTGTGAGCACCGCCATCCTCGTCTTCACCAAGACCAATGCCGGAGGCACCGACAAGGTTTGGTTCTATGACATGCATGCCGACGGCTACACCCTCGACCAGAAGCGGACACCGTGTGAGGAGAATGACATCCCCGATGTCATCCAGCGTTTCGCCAACCTGAAAGATGAGGAACAGCGCACCCGCCGTGATCAGAGTTTCCTGGTCCCAGCCGATGAAATCCGCCAAAACGACTACGACCTCACATTCAACAAATACAAGGAGGTGGTGCGTGAGAAAGTCCAGTATGATGCCCCCGATGTCATCCTTGGACGTATCGACGACTTAGAGAAACAGATACAAGAAGGGCAGAAGGCATTGAGAGCCCTCCTCTCTGACTAAAATCATGGACGGAAGGTATTGCGGTGAGTCTGTAGGGGCGGCCCTCCGTGGCCGCCCTAACACCGCTGGGTTTTGCCGGCGTCACCGGTATCGCCGGTATCGCCGGTTTTGCCGTAGGGGCGGGGTTTATCCCCGCCCTAACCCCGCAGGTGTAATATTTCATACCCCGCAGGCGATTTTCAGCAGGATGACGGAGTGGGGAAAGACCCCGGAGGGGTCACACCATGAGTGACCCCAGGTCGTCGGACGAGTATGGGCTGGAGCTTGCGGAAG
>ERZ773276.332-NODE-332-length-57211-cov-37.254164_pt1 | contig 57211 bp, 50 predicted proteins | sample MGYA00511386_ERZ773276 | MGnify/ENA primary metagenome ERZ773276 (study PRJEB29015, sample SAMEA2737778) | human gut metagenome | biome: human gut; feature: human-associated habitat; material: faeces | place: China | collected 2012 ...
GCGGCGGCAAGCCTTTCCACTCTTCCGCTCAACTCATCTTCTGTTGGCAAAGATAGCAAAAAAAACAATACCAAGCAAGAGAAAGGTGAGAAAAAAGTTGTATCTTCGCAACCGGAGCAGCTCAGTTTGTTTGGCGATGAAGAACCGACGACGGGGAAGCCTTATTACCCGATAGAAAGCGGACGCAGGTCTTCGATGAAGGAGGTAGATTTTCCTGTTGGCTGGGGCTTGCCGACGAAAGACGGACGGAATATCAAGGTGACAAAGGTACTTTCTGATGAGAACCGTCGAGAAGTGAGCTGGACAGACGACGAAGGCAAGGTACACAGCGAAGAGATGAGCACGGAGGAGTTGCAGCATCTTACCGATGTGGCCTTTGGCTTTGCAGATGACGATACTAATAATAACAACTATGGCAAAGACGACACAGAAAATGCTGGAGAAACTGGAGCAGGAGGCGGAGCAGATCGGCCGCTGGGCCCTGTACGTCCTTCAGGAAACGGAGTATTGGGATCCTCTGAGCTTGGACGAGCTGACACAGGAGAAGTTGGAGGAAATACAGCAGCGGGCAGCAGACTGGCTGACGGACAACCGGGCGGACTATCCGCCGTCGGGAGCCGAGGAGGAGCTTCGGTCGATGCTGACTCAGGAGGTAAGACGCCATCCCTGGGCGGTGGACGAGGACACGGCGTTTCAGCTGGAGTACGACCGCTCGGAGAAGAGCATACCGATAGAGGAGCAGACGGCCGACCTGGAGCGTCTGAGAGACCTGTACGAGTACCCGTTAGACCCGGAACAGATGCGTCGGGAAGTGATAGCGGAGAAAGCCCTGAACGGGGAGCGTCTTCAGAAGAGGGAACTGGAGTTCGTGGGTTATTAGCTGGACAGGAAAAGCCCGGCAATCCTGCACGTGATGAGGCTACAGCCACCACACGTGCGGACGATGGCAGCAAGAAGACCGCCAGTGAGCGTGACACCCCACTCAACACGCGAAACTATCTTTACCCGAAAGACGAAGCCGACATTGACAACATGAGTGCCAAGGACCGCTTGGTGACCAATGTCGAAGCCCTTGAAACACTCGCACAGCTTGTGCATGAAGGCCGGCCGGCCAATGCAGATGAACGCAACACATTAGGCAAGTTCCGTGGTTGGGGCGGCGTGGATATGACCGACGTATGGAATGTTAACAACCTTCTGAGCAAAGCCCGCAAATGGGACAGCAGCCGTCGTGAGAATGTTACAGACAAGAATAATCCCTATTACCGTTTGGGCATGGTCATCAAGAGCCTTGACCCGGACGGCAAGCGAGGCGTGTTTGACAGTATCAAGCAAGCTGCGCTAACCTCCTATTATACCCCACTTCCTATTGCTACGGCCATGAATGAGTATCTTTCATTGGCCGGTTACAAAGGTGGTGGTAGTATGCTTGATCCGAGTATCGGCAACGGCGTGTTTGAGGGCACCATGCCCAAGGACATGCAGCAGCGCACCCAGATATATGGTGTTGAGCTTGACTGGCTGACGGCCCAGATTGCCAAGAACCTCTATCCCGATGCACATATACAGCAGTCAGGCTATCAGGAAGCCGGATTAGGCAAGGGCGCATTTGATATTGTCGAGAGCAACATACCATTTGGCAGCATCAAAGTATATGATCCGTCATGGAGGCATGACAGCAGCCCAGCCAAGAAAGCCGCACAAGGCAAGATACACACCTATTTTGCATTGAAGATGATGGAGAATGCCAAGCCCGGCGGTTTGGTAACCATCATGACAAGCAACTCCATAATGGACACGCCGGGCAACGGTATCATCAGAGAAGCACTGTTGGAGCAGGGCGAGTTTCTTGGTGCCGTGCGCCTGCCTGACAATACCTTCAAGGGCGCAGGCACCCGTGTTGTCACTGATGTAATCTTTATGCGCAAGTATAAGGATGAGAACGATCGTGTCAGCACATTGACCCGTGATGGATATGCAGAAAAGCAGCAGCAGTTCAGCAGCGTAGATACGATTAAGGCCCACAACGACAGCGATGGCAAAGACTATGATGTTCGCATCAGCAGCTACTACAAGGCCAATCCCAAGATGATGTTGGGCAAGGTTGTTGCGGGCGGTCAGTACCGAGGGGACGAATTTGGACTGACCAGCGAAGATGATACCAACACCATTGCCAAGAAGATGCGTGCCGCCATCAAGAAGGACGTGGTAGGCGACCGTGCCGGACAGCTTTACGACACCCACAAGACCGAGCGTAAGATATACCAGGCCATCAGAGAAGTCTATGTCGGCGACGGCAGTTATCAGAGCAGTGGAAATATTGTAGAGCAGAACGGTAAGTTTGGCGTACTTCATTCCGTGAGTCATGGCGACGTTGACATGGGTTTTGACTTTGAAGAGAACCCGAAGTTGAACCGCTTTGCCGCCCGTATTCGTTTGTATATACCTGTGCGTACCGCATTGAAGAAACTCATTGCGGCTCAGATCAACCGTGAGCCGGAGAAGGCGATTGAGGGTTACCGCAAAGAACTTAATACAGCCTACAAGGCCTTCCGCAGCCGATACGGTTTGCTCAATGACAAGGCCAATAACTTTATTGCCGAGGATATCGACAGCTATCAGATGCTCAGTTTGGAAGACATCGACGAAGACACAAAGAAATTGAAGGGTCTTGCCGACATCTTTACCAAAAACACCATCAAGCCGACCATTGACACCAGTAAGGTGAACGACCCGACGAGTGCCATAGCCACGAGTTTAGCGCAATATGGTGAGGTGCGTCCGTCGTTCATGGAGAAGGTATTGGGCAAGGACTGGCCAAAGCTATGTGGCGATACACTTTATAAAGTACCTTTCTCAGAGAGCTATGTCGTATCAGACGACTATCTGAGCGGCGACGTAAAGAGCAAGTTAGAGGATGCCAAACGTGCTGCCGAAGAGAACCCCGAGTACAAACGCAACGTCGAGGCCTTGGAGAAGGTGCAACCGAGAGACATCCCCGTTGGCGAGATAAACATCCGCATAGGTGCCCGTTGGGTTCCGGACAACGTATATACCGACTTCATGAAACAGATGTTCGGTATTCCCAACTGGGACCACGTGAAGAGCGGTGTGAGATACATCCCTGAGTCGGACGACTATATCATCAACGTTGACAGCGGAGAGACCGGGATGGATGCCGACAAATGGGCAACTGACCGCCGCAGCGCGAAGGACATCTTTGAGGCAGCCATGAAAGACAGGAGCCTCAAAGTCTTTGACCATCATTCTGATGGTAGTACGTCGCTCAATAAAGCCGCTACCGAGCTTGCCAACAGTAAGGTTCAGGATCTTCGCGAGTCTTTTGAGACCTGGGTAACGAGTGACCCGGAGCGTGCCGACGAGTTAGGCAGAATGTACAACGAGAAGTTCAACCGCACTGTTATCCGTCAGTGGAGTGCCCCATTCCTGCAGCCTGTAGGCTTGCAGGGCAAGACACTTCGTCCCCATCAGCAGGCCGCTGTATGGATGTTGCTGAACAATCGCGGTGGCATTGTTGACCACATTGTAGGAGCCGGTAAGACCCTTGTTATGCAGAGTGCCATCATGGAGATGCGGCGCATGGGCATCGCCAAGAAGCCTATGATTATTGCGTTGAAAGCCACCGTGGGTCAGATAGCCAAGGAGTTCGCCCAGGCCTACCCCGCAGCGAAGATCCTTGCTCCGACAGAGAAAGACTTTGAGACCAAGAACCGCAAGAAGCTCTTTGCCAAGATAGCCACCAACGACTATGACTGTGTTATCGTGAGCCATGACAACTATGTGAAGTTTGCCCATACCAAAGAGATAGAGAGTCAGACGTTGCGCGAGCAGCTCCAGCAATTGGAAGCTGCCATTATGCTTATGCGTACCAATGATGTTAATGGCCGTCAGACCCAATTGACCAAACGGCAGTTGAAAGGCTTGGAGAAGCGCAAGGCCAACTTAGAGGCCCGCATGAAGCGTATCATGGACCGCCCGACGGACAAGGAATTCTGCTTTGAGAATTTGGGGGTTGACTATCTGTTTGTTGATGAGTGCCAGCGTTTCAAGTCGCTTCCCTACGCCACCACCTACAATCAGGTAGCCGGTTTGGGAGATCCTATTGGAAGTACGAAAGCCGTAGCCCTGCTTAACGGCGTGCGCTATCTTCAGCAGTTGCACCAGGGCGACCGTGGCACCGTATTTCTCAGTGGCACGACCATCACCAACAGTTTGGTAGAGGTTTATAACCTTCTCAACTATCTCCGTCCAAACATGATGAAGAAGTTGGGCTACACCACCTTTGACGCATGGGCAGCCCAGTTTGCCGTGCGCAGCAGCGAGTTGGAGTATGGTGTGACCAATGAGTTGAAGGAGAAGAACCGTTTCAGATACTTCCAAAACGTCAGCGAGCTTGGCAAGATGTATGCCGAGATAGCTGACGTAAGGAACGACTACAATCTGAAGCTTCCCAAGCCTAAGCCCCGCACACACCTGGTAACGATAGAGCCAAGTAAGGATTTGGAAATCATCAACGAGCAAATCGTGAACATGGTGAAGACCAAGGACGGCAGTTACTTTGGCATAGTAGGCGACGACAAGACCCCTTGGAGCCTGAACGCCTCCTCTCTAAGCACCAAGGCGAGCGTCAGTCCACGCCTCGTTGACCCAAACCTCCCCGATGATCCACACGGAAAGATAGCGACAGCATGCGAGAATGTGGCGAAGATATATAAGCAGTTTGACGCTCAGAAAGGCACGCAGCTCATTTTCTGTGATACGGGCGTGCCGAGTAAGGGCAAGGAATATGATGCCTATACCGACATCATCAACCGCCTTGTGAACGACTATGGTATCCCAAGAAAGGAGATTGTGGATATCCACACGGCCAACACCGACGACAAGCGAAAAGCGTTGTTTAAGAAAGTAAGAGACGGTCAGGTAAGAATACTGATAGGCGGCACCGTGAACATGGGCACCGGCGTAAACGTGCAACCTCGCTTAGTGGCCTTGCATCATATCGACATCCCCTGGCAGCCGGCAGACACCGAGCAACGTAACGGTCGCGGCGTGAGACAGGGCAATATCATTGCCCGTGACTTCAACGACAACAACGTGGACATCTACTACTATGCCGTTAAGGGAACACTTGATACCTACCGCTATCAGTTGCAGGACATCAAGGGTAAGATGTTTGCGCAGTTCAAACTTAATACCATAGACTCAGACTCCGCCCGCGAGTTTGACGAGGGAGAGATTGATGCCGACGGGCAGATAGACCCTGCCCAGATGGTAGCCATGCTCAGCGGCAATCCTGTTATCTTCGAGAAGTCAAAGCAGGACAAGCTGGTGAAGAAGCTACGCCGGCAGGAGTCAGCCGAATATAACGACTACTTGCGCCGCAAGCGCAACATAGAGAGTTTGAAGAGCCGCAAGGAGAGTTTCGAGGCCTACCAGCGGATGAACGACCGTGACAAGCATTACTTAGAGCGGAACGGCTACGACCCGTCGAAGCCCGGCAACGAATACAAAATTGTTGACGGCGACGGTAAGGAATATCCCTGGAAGAAAGCCACCGAGGCCGGCAAGATTATTCATAAGCTATGGAAGTCGGCCAAGCCGTTTACGTTGGCGGGCTATGGTATGAAAGCCCACGTGGTACAGACTGGTGATGACATATTTGGTTTTCAGATAAGCCTCAAACCCGTTGATAATTATGGGGGACTGAGTGAACTGCCCTATAGCGTGCCGTTGTCAGATACCGACCAAGCAGCCGGGCAAGCCTTTGCCAATCTTGTAAAAGCCATCTATCATAGTGGCGAGGCCTATAAGTCAGAGCTTGACACCCTTAACCATAAGTTAGAGGGCAGCGACAAGATAGGAGAATTCCAATTCAGCAAGCAAAAGCAGTTGGAAGAAGCCATAGCCAAGAAGAAAGAGCTTGACGAGGAATATCAGAAACTCAGCGACGAGGCAAATGACGATGCATCAAAGGAGGACGGAGAGCCGCAAGGGAGCCAGGACAGCGGTGATGACGGGGCGTTGTACCGTATAGCAGACGAAGACGAGGCTGCTAAACTGGACAAAGAGCCGACGGTGAAGGTGTACCGTGCCATGCAACTGATAGACGGCAAGCTCTATCCGCCGATGATGGCAGCCGTGAAGGGCAGGCTCGTAGAGCCGCGTGAGCTTGGTCAATGGGAGGTGGCCGATGAGCGGCCGGGCATCATTGAGAACATCAAGAAGAACAAGGCCGGTGAGGAGATAGGCTATGTGACGCTTGACAAAGGCAGCAAGGATGCCACAGGAAAGAAGGGCACGCCTATTAAGGGCGTAGCCTACAATCCCTATTGGCATACATCGAGGAGTCCGCTCAATGACCAGTTCAAGAGTGCGTGGATAAGGCCGAACATCGTCACTGTGGAAGTGGAAGTGCCGGTAAGCGAGCTCACGAGCGGATACAGGGCGAAGTATGCCAAAGACCCCGTAGGCGAGACCGATTGGCACAGCGGCAGCGTGACCAAGCAGCTGACAGCGCAGGGGCACGCGCCGAGAAAGGTGATACTTTCAAGGTACGACAAACCCGTCAGGGTGCTGAGTGCAGCAGAGACGGCAGAACGCATCATCGATTATATCGGCGACTATGACGTTACCATTCCTGAGAATGTGGTAACTCCACAAGTCAGGGTGGAACTGGAGAAGCGCGGTATCAAGATAGGTGCGCCAGAAAAGGGCGTGAAGAAGACGGAGCAGATACGTGAAGCCATCGAAAGAGGGCTGAGCGTGAGCGACGACATGCTCAGAGACTCAGAGGTGTTTGAGGATGGTGAGAGATTGCCGGTGTATGTTCGCAATGACAATTATGGTGTAACAGGACTGAACAATGACTACCGCAGACTTAGCGACCTTTTAGACGCTTTCAGAGACAAATACCCAGGCTATGTTGCGATGCTTGTAGATGACAGCGGCAAGGAGATAGACCCATACGGAGACAACCGTTACATATTAGACCATTGGATTGATGGTATCAACATACAGGTAGAGCCGTGGAAGAAGTACCTCAAAGGAGGGGAAGCCGTTGCAATGCAACAGCCTACCCAACAGGGAAGCGAGAAGGAAGCCTATATCGCCAGAAAGACCAGGAACGCACAGACAGCCGTGAAGCACTGGGCAGACAAGATGCACCTTGGCGACAAGGTTACTGTGCTGACCAGTACCGATGGGCTGCAGGGCAAGAAGGCACGCGCTAAGGGCTGGTTTGTACCAAAGGACGGCAAGATAACCATTGTTTTGCCGAACCATACCGACGTTGGTGACGTGATCCGCACGCTGCTCCATGAAGGCGTGGCGCACTACGGACTGAGGCAGCTGTTTGGAGAATACTTCGACAACTTCCTTGACAACGTATATAATAACGCAAGCAATGACGTTAAGTCGCGCATTAGTAAGTTAGAGGGCAAATATGACGGTGACAATCGCAAAGCCACCGAGGAATACCTTGCCGGTCTTGCCGAGGATACCGACTTCGAGCATACCGTCAACAGCAGTTGGTGGAGCAAGATAAAGAACTTCTTCCTTGACATGCTTGCCAAGGCAGGGTTGAAGCTGAAACACGCACTTACGGATAATGATCTCAGATATGTGCTTTGGCGCAGCTATGAGAACATGAAGCACCCCGGCGAGAAGCACGTACCGGCAGACGGGCACCTTAATGATGCCATAGCAGAGATAGAGGGCGAGAAGGAGCCGGATGGAGCCACGGCACAGCCGCGGCCTACAGAACAGCGTGGCAATGTGGCGGCAGACATGAAAAGGCGCGGAATGTCCACCCGTGAGCATACCGAGCAGGAGAAAGCGGATATGCGCAACGCCGCCGAGGAACTTGGCGAGACATTGGGCGGTGTAACCGTCACGATGGAACACAACGGCAAGGACGGCATTAAAGGCAGCTACAACACAGGCGACGACACCGTACATGTCAACCTTGACGAAGCCGACGGCATAGAGGACATAGAAGCCACCGTAGCACACGAGGTATTGGGACACGAAGGTTTGAAGGCACTCTTTGGCAGTAACAAGGGTGTAGACAAATTCGGGCAGTTTATCTATGACAGTGCCAGCAAGAAGCTGAGAAGAGCCATTGTAGAGAAAGCCGCCGAGGAAGGTTACGAATGGACAGACCCGCAGCGTTTCACCAAGGCAGCGCAGGAAGTGTTTGCCGATATAGCGTCGGACGGCCCGTCCAACGTAGACGAATTCAGTCTGTGGCGCAAGGTAAAGCACTATGTGATCCGAGCATTGAAGGCGTTGGGCATCCGCATCCGGGGAATAGTGAACGACCACGATCTGAGATACTACGTACTGAAGACCGGCAAGGCGGTGAAGAAATGGCGCACGATGGGCGAAGAGGCACAGCGTGAAGCTGCTGAGCCAGGTCGCGTCATGTACAGCCGCAGGGGCAAGCCACGTAAGCGCAAGGACGAGACGATGGCGCAGTACATCGAGCGGCTTCGCACCTACGAGCAGTGGAAGCATGCCGAGGAGGAAGCCAAAGCCGCCAACGACCCATTGCCGGAGAAAGAGGACTACGACCAGAAAGCGCAGGACGAATACAATAAGGCCATGGACGACTGGAGGAAGGCGAACAATATCCAGCCGGGTGACAAAGAGCCAAGTGAATTCCCTAAGCGCAAGGACGGAGAGAGTCCACAGGACTATGCCATCCGAGTGGCCGACTACGAGACACAGAGCGACATATGGAAGAATGCGCCCAACGTGTTTGACTACATGAAGAAGGCTCAGGACGAATACCATGCCGCCTACGAGGCATGGAAGACACGCTATGATATCCATGAGATGGAGAGCGTAGAAGAAAAGCTATATTCAGGCACGCAGCCACAAACCGATGAGCAGCACTATGACCAGTTGGAGGTGGAGCATGCCGTCGAGCGGGATGCTGAGCGCGAGCTTGGCGATGCCGTAGGTATGGATCTTAGCGCAGACAGCGCCCGACATCATGCAAAGCTTGCCGTGATAGAGCGACGGAAAAACTTAGAGAGCGCGAGTGCGGAAGATGCCATCTTCATCCACGACCTCTGCAAGGACATCGACGCACTTGCCAAGAAGAAAGGCATGAAGCCGGCAGAGTTGCGTGAGAAGCTCATTGATGTGATAGAGTCGCCCGTGGCTCAGCAAGAAGCCGAGAAAGAGGTTGACAAATGGGTAGAGGTTCTGAACAACATGCGTGCATTCCAAGATGCCCATGCAGCCATCACGGCAGACGGCGTGGAAGCAGCCATGCCAGAGCTTAACGCTTTGTCGCATCTGTATGTGAAATACGGTGTGAAGCCAAGTACCTATGAGCAACGCAAGGAGATACACGATGCAGCGAAGGCACTGGCCGACAAATTCAATGACTACTACAAGGACATCACAGGCTATAATCAGCTGTTCGGTGATGATATCATGCAGGTGGGCAAGTATATCGTGAAGATGTCGGATGCGGCATACGCAGCAGCGGAAGCCGGCAAACTTGGTGAGGACCCGGAAGTAAAAGCCATTGTTGACCGAATACACGACTGGTATGACAACTTCTTCCACGCCATAGAAGACGCAGGATTGCGAGGCGATGCCGGTTATGTAGAGAACGGCTATATCAACCATATTTGGGACAAGGAGAAGAGCGACCCGAGTGCCTGGGAGAAGTACGTGGAGAACTTCCAGCGCACGAAGAGTGCCAACATGCGCCACAGAACCATCAGCACCTATGCAGACGGTATCGAGGTGGGGTTGGTGCCTAAGTTCAACGACGTGGCTAAGATCATGAGCTACTATAGCCGTCAGAACAACGAAGCCATAGCCAACAAGAAATTCTTGGACGACCTCAGCTTCCTGACTATCTCAGAGTTGAACAGTGACGGCGAGGTGGTAAGGGCGTTGCCCGTGCTGAACTCCCATCACCCCAGCCGCTTTGACGAGGAACGTTATCAGATGTACCACGTGCCAGGCGTAGGTGACGTATGGGTGCTGAAGGAAGTGGCGAGACGCTTTGCAAGCATCTTCGGCACGATGCGTACACAGGACATTCCCGACTGGCTGACAAAGACCGGCAAAGTTTATGATCTGTTAGGATCGACGATGAAGAAGATACAGCTGAGCATCAGCGGTTTCCATATGGGTGCGCTGAGCGAGGTGGCCCTGGCACAGATGAGGCCAGACAGAGGCATGAAAGCCATCTTCAATTACATACTCCTTGACAGTATCAGAAACCACGGAGAGATACCGGCCTACGCCCATCCTGAGGACTTCAAGTTAGCAGCTCAACATTTGGTACAGCTTGGTGCTACGCAGGACTATGCCGCCGCCGACGTAAACATGATCACAGAGAAATTCAGAAATTATGTGAAAGGACTTCGCAAGGACGATGCGTTTATAAAGCAGGCAGCTGGAGGAGCGCTGACACCGCTTGCTGTAGCTTTGGACATGATTAATAAGGGCATGGACAAGCTACTATGGAACTACTTGCATGACGGTCTGAAAATAGCATGCTTCAAACAGTTCGCCGAACAGATAGACAGACGCGTTGAAAAGGAAGGACTGACAGCCGATCAGCGTGATCGGCTGTTGGACGAGGCAGGCCAGTATGTCAATGATACGTTTGGCGGTCAGTACTGGGAACTGCTGAATGTGAGTCCGGCAGCATTGAAGTGGATGCGCAGGGCACTGCTCAGTCCGGACTGGTTTATATCCACACAGCGGCACTTCTTCGCCAACTTTGGCTTTGGCAGCCTTTATGATACAAGGAGTTTTGGAGAATATGTGAAAGAGAGCCTGAGGCTAAAGAGAGCCGCTGCACAGCAGCGGCCTACGGAACCCAGCGCGGCTGAGGCTATTGAAGACGACGGGGATATATACCGAAAGTTCAGGAGCAAGGAGGCACGTCTGTGCTATGTGCTTGGCGTGTGCGTGTTCTTCTACTCGATGATGAACGGGTTGAACGCCGTGATGAAAGCCAGGGACGAGGAAAAGGAGAAGGAGAAGGCAGATGAGATACGTAAGACCAACCCCGACTACAAGAGTCCTTACGAGCTGGCCTATCCAGACGGCATGAAGTGGTATGACTACACCATGTTTGGCAACTCGCTGGGCCAGCAAACCCACCTGTTCCTTGGCCGTTATGCTGATGGCAGCGAAATGTACGTCAGATGGGGTAAGCAGTTCAGGGAGTTTCCGGAAATGTTTATCGGCAGGAAGGGACTTGACTTCCCGGCCCCGATGATCCAAAGAATGATGGGCAAGGCCAATCCCGTGATAGGACTTGTCAGGGACAATCTTGGCGCATTGGGCATTTGGGGCTTTGAGAACTCCAGTGACATCGAGGAAATCCAGGCCAAGTACGGCAAGCAGATAGGGTTGTTGGCGATGAATGCCCGCCACTTCCTACCATTCTCCTTGCCTACCCAGGCGGAGAAGGAGTTTAAGATGATGGACTTGTTTATGCCTTCACAGAAAGGCTTTACGAGATACAAGGCCGTGGACTACTTCAAGGACTTCATCAAATCAGGGGACATGGAAGGCTGTCGGCGTGTGTATAGAGCCGCTACAATGAATGGTATCGACGCAGAAAAATGTCTGCAAGCCGCCATTACGACATTAAAGGCCGAGCAGCGTGACGAACTATCGGATGGCATCAAGGACCTCAGTCAGGCCGTGAAGCGGTATGACGAAGCAAAGACGCTCAATGAGAAGAAGGTACTGAAAAACAAGCTGACCAAGTATCTTGCCGCCGAGAGTTATAAGGCGTTTACCCGTGATGAAGCCATGCAGATGATAGAGGACTACATGAACGGTGACAACGTAGCCGAAAAGGACAACGACCGCTATATAGAACTCAGCAACTCGGGGGACATCCGGGAAGACTACCGGCTTAGAGCCATCAGCAAGCAAGCCAAGAAGTTTGTGGGACAGATCAAGGACGCACAGACCAATGGCGACACAGCAACGGCTAAGAAGCTTGGTGAACGCTACCAGTCCTGGGTGAAGATAAACACCATCATCAACCGTGAGCGCAGAACCGTGAACAAGCTAAAGAAGCAGCTTGGAAAGGGCAATGACAAGGCCGTGATGAGCGAGATACGGAAAGCCAGGAAGCAGGCGCAGCAGCTTGTGGATGAGGTACCGGCACCTAAGTAAGGGAGCCGCTGCACAGCAGCGGCCTACGGAACGGAGGAACCGCGCCTTAGAAAGGCGCGGAACCGAACGTTGGCACACATAGAAAGAAAGCAATACTTCACGGTGTCGCTCTCTTTAGTATCATAAAAACTACAATTTATGACAGCGGAGGGGCTTATGAAGATTAACTTTGAAAACAAAAAGCACAACGATGAGGAACGACATAAGGAATGCAAGTAACGGCGATCAGGAGAACGGCGGCAACACCCTGAAAGGCTATGACCATACCCGCTTCAACAATGACTACCGTTACATGAACATGGTAAGGTCGGCGGCCTTCTACTATGACAACATGCGCGGCTTGCGCGACAAATGGCGCAGGGACATCGACTACTACATGGGTCGGCAGCTTAGCGACACCGTAGTTTACAACGGCAGGACAATGACTGTACACGACTACATGGAGTTAAAGGGCATGGCAGCACTGAGCAACGACATCATCAGCGACAAGATGATCACGATGAAGGGTATTGTGAGACAGCAGTATATGTCGCCTACCATCAAGAGCGTGGACGCAGGAGAGAGCAGTTATGCAAACCTCTTCAACGAAATGCTGAGGCAGAACGATAACAACAACGACAAAAGCGAGCATTGCGCCGACCAGTTTGAAGGGCATATCAGCCTTGGCTTTATCTGTGACAAAGTGAAATGGGCATTCCGTCAAGGCAGGGAGGACGTGTTTATAGATGCTGTAGATCCGTTCAAGTTGGCTGTCCCGGTATGGGAGAAGAAAGACCTTAGCGATGTGGAGTTTATCGCTGAGGCTCACGACCTGACCTGGCCCCAGCTGCTGAAACAGTTTTTCAGATCTCCGGGCGATGAAGTGAAGCTGGCGCAGATATACACGGCGGCTATACAGAACCAGCCCATCCAAGGCAGAAACGACACAGGTATGAACCAGAAGGACACCACCGACGGCTTTCTATACCCTGACACCTATGGCAAGTACCGCTATTTGGAGATTTGGACGAAAGAGTACAACTATGCGCTATGGTGCCATGACCGGTTGAACGCCACGGCAGGTTTCCGTCCACTGTCAGACCAAGGTGCCATCGACGCTGAGAACGAGCGACGGAAGAAAGACAACATCGTTGTTGATGAGAACGGCGCACCCATGCTTGACGAAGCAGGCAACATACAATACTATGTAGATCCTTCGGAATTGCAGCTGATAGAATACACCAAGCAGATAGATGAGCTATGGTATTTCAGATGCCTGAGTCCAAACGGCTATCTACTCGACGAAGGCCGCAGTCCCTACAAGGTGCTTAGGGACGGCTTTTCCTTTTATTACCATCCATACGTGTTCCTTGCCTATGGTTTCATGAATGAAGTGAGGAGCTTTGAGGACAGGCTGATAGACAAGCAGCGTCAGTTCAACCACGACTGTATCATGACCGACTTCATTTTGATGAACTCCGCCAAGAATGCCATGGCCATTGACGTAGAGAGTATCTCAGATATGCAAAGCTGGGAGGAGATGGCCGACCAATACATCAAGGTAGGAGGCATCATATTATACACGTCGAAGAAGGGCGGCAATCCTCCGCAAGCCATTGCCAACAGAAGTTTGCCGGCCGGTTTGGAGATGATCCAGCAGCGGGACAAAGAGCTCGTAACCCAGCAGAGCGGTGTGCAGCCGGCCTTGCAGGGCGTGCATGCCAACACCAGTGGCAAGCAATACCAGATAGAGCGCGACCAGAGCGTTACGACCATCACCGACTACGTTAGTGCCTACAACAACTTCCAATTGCGTGTAGCGAAGAAGCAGATGTGGACGATGCAATGGCATTATACGAGCCACCGCAGCGTGCTCATCACAGGTGAAGACATCGTGCAGTATTACAACCCGGAGACGATGCAGGACATTGACTTCGACCTCGCGCTGACATTGGACTCCAACAGCGCTGTGATACGAGAGCAGCTTAAAGACCTCGTATTCCAGGCCTACCAACGCGACGAGCTGGAGTTTGGCCAGATACTCGACTTAGCCGACTTTGGTGATACGGCTAAGGTGAAGAGAGCATGGGAAGACTACAAAGCCCGCAAGCAAGCAACAGCCCAGGCACAAGCACAACAAGCAGTTGCAGGGCAGCCGCAAGCAAGCAGCGTCCTACCGAATGCGGCGGCAGCGGCCGCAAACGGCGAGACGCAACGCCGGTTGCAACGTCAGAACGGAGCTACACATCTGCTGAGCGCTCAGGATGGCGCAGGCGGTACCCTTGCAGGTACGAGCGGCATTTCATCATAGGAGCGGAGAGATTATAGAGATAATAATCCATCCACATTTTTAGTTTTTCGGCCTTCAAGTGGGGTATGTCATCTACAGCTTTTGCGCCCCATTTGGAGGCCGTGTAGTAATATGACTTCTCCTTCATGTCGTCGACATTCTTAGGAAGGTTTTTGCCGCGCACCTTACCCATCATACGCAGTCGGCGCATAGCCGGTTTGAGTTTTTTGTTGTCCTCATACGTCATAGGTGACCATACCATGTGCTTGGCATCGAAGAAGAGATAGACGCGCGGGGAGCCTATTTCCTTGTACATTTTCTTGCACTGTCGGACACCATCACGCCACTCACGGGCGGCACGGAATTTCTCCATGCGGAGGCATAGTGGGTAATAGAGACGGAAAAGAGTGTCGAGGATGGATGTTTTTACTTGTTGCTTCATAATGAATTGAAATTAAAGATTATTGTTTTGCCGCTGCACAGCAGCGGCCTACTGAACTGGGCCTTACCAAAGCAGATAGGAGAAGACAGCTATATGCCGATGATCTCCGGGGCACGGGGACGGCGGCGAAGGAGGCGCTCACGCTCAGCCTCGGCCTTTGTCTTTCGCTCAACAATCTTTGGCGGGTCCATTTCCTTATCGACCCATAAGACAATGGCACGTGCCATAACGCGGTCGTCGTGCTTTCCGGGGACGTTACCGTACTTACCGTCTGGATACTGCATGTAGTAGCTGTATTCGTTGAGAGCCTCAGGCTCGCGCTCGATGTAGCCGTCTGTACGCAGTACGGAACGGAGGTTTTGAATGATGGCGACCTTGGTCGATGGGTTTGTGTTGAAGCCCCATTTGACTTCCTTCTGTTTGTGCTTCAATAGCTTGGACTGATTGGAGCTGTAGAGGTTGTCGTAATGCTCGAGGAGAATTGGGAAGAAGAGCTGCGAGACATCGCCGTCAGTATCATTCATCTTGGAATACGCCGTGTTGTTTTCCACGGCAAGATAAGCGTTGTTGTAGAAAGCAGCTATCTGTGCACACTTCATGGCGAGCTGATCCGGATTGCAGTGCCCATGCCATTCAGCCACGACTACGGGAACACCCCCGAACATTTTATCATATCTGTCAATGACCACAATGTCGGACCAGTCGGAAGTCTTGTGCGAGCCACCAATATCGCACGCCACGAGGTATCGGTTGAGCACCTCTTCTGTCTCATCAGGCATCTCCCAAACTTTGAGGAAGCCACCGCCCTGTTGTACCAGGTGAATATCGTCCATGCACTCCTTCCTTTCGGGCGAAGTTGATGCTCCTTCAATGTCACCGATGAAAATGGGCTGTTGCTCCGTGTAAGGCGTTTGTCGTTCGATCTGATAAAGGTCGAAGACCGCCTTGCCGCTGTACTTGAAAGCCTCTATATCGTCGGAGGGGAACTCCTGCTGCATGTCATCGAGGTTGGGATAGCCATCAAACGACTTAGCCTTTTCGATGTACCACTTGATGCCTTCGAGCGTAGCCCCCTGTTTCCACAGCCACCAATAGTATTTGCCATTGTTCTTTTCGTCGAAGCGATTGCGATAAAGCTCAATGATAAAGTCAGCCCTCTCATCCTCGGACTTAAACGGCGTGACATACGTCTCAATCTCGAACCACGCCACAAAGACCGGCACGAAGCGCGATACCTTATTGCCATTCTCATCGAGCTGCTTAGCGCGTATCCACTCATCGTGGAATTCATTCTCACGTCCGTTAGGTGTTGACTCACGCACAACGAAGTTGAACGGTTTGAGCATGATTGGCGACAGCACGGACTTGACGACCTTTGCCGGTGTCCATTTCTCCGTATCAGGGAAGAAAGCCTCCTCAGTGATGTGCGCCATGGCCACGTCGTCGGAACGCGCAGCCTCCGGGTTAAGGGCAGACCCTGTTTGTATCTTGCAAGCGCGAGGCACAAGATACTTGATGTTAGGGTTTTTGGAGTCGTTTTTAAGTTTCTTTACATCATCCGGATATTCCTTTCCCGTTGGGTAGAAGAGCCAGAGCGGTATGGCGTTGATAAGGCGCTCATACATGTTGAACACCGTGATGGACGATGTTGACTGGTGTCCCACGATGGAGCAGTTCCAAGAGATCTTCCAGAATATTTGGATCCACACCATGTAGATGTCAGTGAGCGTGGAGCCACCCCACTGACGGCATTTGAGAAGAATGACGTAGATAGGTTCCCCGGCCAGGCGCATCTTCTCAAAAGTCTTGCAGACCTTTATCTGAGCCGGTCTGAGCTTGAACGGGATGTCCTTTCCGCCTTCCTTATTCTTGATGCGCGCATAGGCATAGGCGAAGAAATAGAAGTCGTGCTTACAACGCAGTCGGCAGAAGCGCCTGACGACCGCCTCACGAGCAGCCGTGAGATTGTGTCCGGGCATGTAGGCAGTGACATACGCACTGACGGAACCACACTTGACGAGCATACGGATGAAGCGCGACTTAAGCATTTCAACCGGCAAGTAAAGCTTCTGACCGCCAAGAAAATCAGCAATGACACAGCTGAACCGTACGCCTGGTGCATTTTCACCCGTCATCGGGTCATAGCTATCCATGAGAACAGACATGCGCCGTCTGTCCTCAACGAGGATCTCCCTTGCAAGTTTTGCCGGGATAGCGTCTTGTTCTTTTATAGCGACCGTCTTACTCATTCACGTAATTGCCAATTCGTCTTAACAACCCCTCCACGGGATAGTATAGCAACCCGAATATGAACATGATGATATGATATAGCCCGGCAAAGCCCGGAAGGAAACATGAGCCAACAAGGATAGTCAGCGTAAGGAAAAATCCAAGACGATTTTTCCCGTAGAGGTAACGTGCTGCAAAGCCAATGAAGAAGCACACGACGACCGACATGCCAAGCACGGGCAGGCTGCTTAGTGGGAGATACGACACGAGGACGGAGAGGACATAAGCGGCGATGAGGCGCGAAGGCCGGAAGAGATTGTGGAACACAAGAAGTGACCACGAGTTGCAGAGCCAGTGAATGATCGAAGCATGTGAGAACAGATACAGCAGATGCCTATAGAGCGGAGAACCCGGCAGGCAGGCTATACTTCCATGAAGCAAGATAAGCGGGAGGATAAGTATGCAAAAAGAGAATGTGAAATATAGACTTTTCATTTCTTATGTGCTATTTTTAGTTGTATGACATGAGGCGAGAGCCCGACACAAGGCGCTTGTCTTGAAAGCGCCCGAAGGACGCAGTTCTGCAATCCCAATTCAGGTGATTTTTCATAGACGGCAACGAACTCATCCCAGAACGCCTCATATAGTCTTTGTCTGTAGTCGGTACTGAAAGACTTAACGATACCATGCAAATGCCGCTTGCGAATATAGTCTAATGCCGCATCATCGGAAATGCAAAAAAAAGGCGTCGGCAATGCTGCAGCAATACAGCACAACTGTTGCATTGTCGTAGGCCATGAAGCCAGATTGCGCGCTTTTCGTAACAGCATAGGCAAAATGACCTCATCACGTTTCAGGTAGGTTTGGGATATGGAACCCTTGTGTTTCATATAACAAATATACTTTGCAAAGATATAAAATATATTTTATAAACCGTTATAAAATGACGATATTCCAGAGAGAGGGAACGGTGTAAGCATAAAAAGTCGTTTGTTTTTTACTTTTTATGGCTTTTACAGGCGTAACATCGTTTAACTTTGGGGTAGATTAAAATCAAAAATCACGAAAATGGCAAAACCACAGAATATCCCACAAGGGGACGGATCATCAAAGAAGCCTACCGGTCGGGAACGTCTTGCAGCCCGTTTCAGCAAGTCCAACCCGGATTTTAACGCAGACGACGATGAGGCTATCTACGGAGCTGCCGCCGACCAGCTTGACAAAGACGACGAAAGCGCAGCACAGCGCAAGCGCTTCAACGACATCATCAGCAAGAGCGACATTGCTCCAGAGATGATGGCCGGGCTGCTGAGCGGCAAGAATGCCGATGGTACACCTTTTGACTTGGAGGACTACCTTTTCACGAAGCACATGGACTTCTTCAACGACTACTTAGAGGATAAGGAAGGCGCAAAGGAAAAGCTTGCAGCCCGAAAGGCGCAGCGGCAGAAGGAAAAGGAGGAGGACGAAAAGTTTAAAGCCGGTCTTGACGACCGCATCAAGAAAGAGGACGCGGAGCTTGACAAAGCGTTGAAGGAAAGCGGATACAAGGAAAACCAGGTGAAAGACCTGATAGACTGGATATACGACGCCGACAACGGTTTTGTGGCCCGTGCGAGCCGCTTTGAGTTGAAGAAAGACGACTTTATCCGGCTTTTCCACATCAAAGATTGGGACGTGAAGATGAAGGAGAGCGAGGACAAAGGCTATAAGCGCGGCAAGAATGAGCGTATAGACATGTTCGCCCACAAGCAGGAGCAGCGCAGGAATTTGCCGCCTGACCAAGGTGGTGGTGGCAGCAAGCCGAAAAGCGGTGGCAAGGAAGACCCGACGCTTGCGGCCCTTGACCGAATGGGTGGTGCTTTCAACATATAAATATAAAGCATGGATAGACGCGATAGATATTACCAGTTGAACGGAAGTGGCGAGAAAACCGTCCACAGTAAACTTGAAGTCGCTGGGAGGCTTATAAGAGGACTGCATTCGCGGACAGGCACGGAGGACGTGATTGACGACCCGTTTTGGTATGGAGCCGCGGCACAGCCGCGGCGTACGGAACGGACTTCCACGCCATGAAATGGCGCGGCACAGAACGGGGAACAAACCTTAGAACTGCACCTTATAATGGCGCGGCACAGAACGAAAGAGTAACAACATTGATAAATTAAAACAAGCAGAAAGATGAAACATTTTAGACAATGGTTAGGATTTTTAGTGGCAGCTATTGCCATGATCCTCAGCGGCGGCGGTGCATACGCAATGGCAGACGACCCCGCCATTCAGAATCCAATCGGTGACATTGACGGCCCTGGTGCCGGTGTTGCCGGTGCTCAGACACGCACTGAGGGACAGGAACACATGGAGGGCGAGTTGAAAGACTTCAACTACTACGTTAAGCAGATCAACCGACGTATCTGCGAAATGAAGTTGGAGTCGTGCCCTATTGACCAGATTTTGCGCTCGGCGAGCCGCACGAACCAGAGTACGGATCTGGTAGTGCATTACTATCAGATAGGCCAGCGCCCCATCAAGACCACTCTCAATGAGGATATTGCTGCTACCACTGACGGCTCTGCACACACCATCAAGCCACTGAACCCGGTAGTGTTCGACTCTATGGACACCATCCTCTTCCCTAACGTGATGGGCTACAAGTCGGACGGCGTGACTCGTGAGACGCTCGTTCCTCTTATGGTGCGCGTCGTGGCACAGGACAACTCGGAAAACCCAGTTGTGATAGCCGTTAACGGCAAGAAGAATGATACCCGTGGCAACCGTTGGGACTTGCCGGAGATAAAGAAGGGCGAGCTTATGCTGCGCCTTGGCCGTGCGGCAGGCGAAATGGAGGTAGAGACCGCCAGCTACTACCAGCTTCCAGACCCCAGCGCACAGTATTGCCAGCGCTTCATCATGCAGGTCGAGGAGAGCATCATCGAGCGCATGTCGAAGAAAGCCGTAGACTGGGACTTCTCCAAGCAGGAGCGCATTGCGATGGACGATATGCGCGGCGGCATGGAGCGCAGCGGACTGTTCGGTGTACAGGCTATCACCCGTTACGGCAAGAACGGCAACGTCTATACCACAGGCGGTATCTATTGGACGGCAGGCAAGGACATTCAGCTTGGCCACTGGGCGCCTAAGATGGAGAAGGGCGAGGACGGCACTTCCAAGCAGGTGACCGTAAAGGTGGATGCCGGCAAGGGTGATGGCAGCACCGTAGAGAAGAAGGTTTGGGAGTATGTCATCTCAGAGAAGGAGTTGACGAACTTTGTGAACCTTGCCATCCAGGATGCTGGCAACGGCAGTCGCACGAAGCTATTGTTTGTTGACAACCTGATTTATCAGGCACTGAGCAACTTGAAGAGCAACCGCCGCATTGTCATGCAGACAGAGCAGAATTACCAGAACTGGGGTCTTGACTTTGAAAGCTTCAATTCTATGGGCACGAAGATCATGATATACCGTCACGACGCATTCAACTACATGGGCTTCAACGGTTGTGCTTTCCTACTCGATCCCCGCTATCTGGAGAAATGGGTATTTGGCAACTGGCAGCGCAAGGAGTATAACCTTAAAGATCTCTTTATCCGCAACTCCAACGCAGTGGTTATGGAAGAGTTCAGCTGCTGGACGCTTTACTTCCCATCAGCCCACGCCCGTGTGCACCGTCCTGACTTTGACAAGGACGGTATGACCGACGAGCTGCAGGCAGCATAACAAAAAAATTATCCTCCTTTCAATAAGCCCTGCTCCACGAGGGAAACCAAGCGGGGCGGGGCTCTTTTCGTTTCACGCCATAAAATGGCGCGGCACAGGACGGAGCCGAAACGGAGCCACTGCACAGCAGCGGCGTACAGAACGGGAGCCAGACGCTGATAAGGGAGAAAACCAACAAATCAACAGACCAAACGACAAAAAGATGGAAGTATATGAATTTGCCTCAGAGAGGCAGTACGTATTCAAGGTAGAGACCGACGGCATACCCAAACTGGTGGCCTTTGGCGATACCTACGGCAACAACGCCAGTATGTTCCAGACCAGGGACCGAAAGGTGGCTGAGGCCATCAGGCGCACATCGATGTTCAGACGCGGAGCCATCAAGGAGACCACCAAGCCGGAAGAGACGGCCGTTGCCGCTGCAAAGCAGCCTATAGAACGGGGAGGGGAACAAGAAGGCAATAAGGGCAGCAAAGAGGCACAGAAAGCCACTAAGCCGAAGATGGAGGAAAAGATATTTACGAACATCACGCAGGCAAAGGACTGGGTAAGCAAGGAATACAAGATACCTAAGACACAGTTGAAAAAGCCTGAGAGCGTGGTGGCAGAGGCAAAGAAACACAAGGTGAAACTCATTATAAAAGCGATTGAAGCATGAGACTAAAGATTGCTGACATGGTTGACAAGCTGCATGTCATTATCGACGACGTGAAACGAACAGACGATGAGGATGACTTTTCCACTGACAAGGACACAGAGCTGAGGGAAGCCTTGCTGACCGGCGCGGAGCAACTTGTTTCGGAGGCACCGTTTGACAAGTTGTTACCCCAAAAGGTAATAGCCAGTCTTGGCAACGTGCAGGACTATGATGCCATTCAGCAAGAATATACAGACGGTCACGGCAGTCTGATCGTGCCAGATGATTTCAGCCGTCTTGGGGAGTTGAAGCTAAAATCATGGAGCCAGACGCTTAGGCAGCTGTTGGACCCCGACTCACAGGGAGCGCAAATGCAAGCTTGCCGATGGACGCGCGGCACGCCACAGAAGCCCGCCGCCTTGTTAAGTACAGACGCGAACGGAAACCGGGTCATACTTTATTGGACAGCAGGCAGGTATCAATATCCTAACGGCGAGGCCATGACACAAGTCTATGACCACAAGATAGAGAAATTCACCTATATCCCTGTGCCACGAATAGAAGTAGAAACTACCACGCAAAACGGCAAGACGACAACGACTGAATACATTGATATTCCGCTCACGGAAGACTGCGAAAAACCGCTACTCTATCGTGCCGCCGGTATCTTCATGGAGTCGAAAAAGGAGAGCACCTTGGCAGACCGTTTGTACAATTTATCGAAATTATAATAAAGCAGTAAGGATATGGACATCGACAGGAGTTCCACGCACTACAAAGGCGTGTTTGCGAATATCTATGAAGTAAACAAGAAATTCCCCAACGGAGGAACCGACGGCGACTATGTAGAGATAGACGGTTGGGCGCACTATTGGAATGCCGACCGCGGCACATGGTGCGTCAATGCCGACCGCGACAGTTATTGGGATGAGAAACTTAGCGCATTGAAAAGCTACTCAGAAAACATCCTCAATTCTATCAGTGGAGAAGCAGAAGAAAGGAAGAAAGGCGACAATGACCTAAAGGCTACTCTCCAAGGCAATATCAATAATGAATCAGAGTCACGTAAGTCAGCCGATACAGCAGAATCATCAGCACGAGAGCTGGCAGACAAGTCACTTCAAGAAGCATTGAGCCAGGAGACACGTGAGAGAACATCAGTCGACTCAACACTGAATGCCGCCTTGCAGACAGAGGCAACCGCCCGTACAGATGCCGACCACACTATACAAACAAACGTTGACAACATACAGAAACAACTTGTCGAGGAGTCAAACGTCCGCACCCAATCCGACAACTCACAACAAGAACGTATCACGGCATTGGAAAAAGCCGGAAAAGCTCATGACACTGTAACATTCCTCAATACCATAGACGGGGCCATCTCTATCATAGACGGCAACGTTGATCTCAGTGATGGGAGTATCGCCATTATCTATTACTCCACAGCTAACAAATGTTTTGTAGCCAGCAACGGAGTAAAATACTACAAGGAATGGGAAGGTCGCAGCTCTTTCATGAATGGTGAAACCCCTTACACGGATAAGATATATATCAACGGCAGCGAGAACATCCCATACCATTGGACTGGTACGGATCTTGTCGCCATAGCAGCCAAGGCGAGCGCGGCCAGTATCTATAATCCCACGGTAGAGCTTGGTAACTACTATGTACTTTGTGATACCGAAGACACCGCTCATTCCGCAGTCCATGTAGCCAAATCCAACAAGAAAGCTGCAGTGGGTCTGATGATAACGTTTGCCATCAAAAAAGGCACATGGAAGACCTATCAGTATATTGGAGCCAACACCGATGACAGCAACTGGTATGACACGGACAACTGGAAGGACTTTGGAAGTATGGCAGCAGGCAGTGAGGCTATGATAGACATAGACCGCATGGTCCCACTGCCAACGGGCTATTATACTCTCGGCACTGCCCTTAATGCATTGAAGAGTTACCAAGAAACTACGGGTGTCAACTACCAGAAGCGCGGACTGGTTATCAGCTACTCCACCGAGGCAAACAAGGTGGAGACCAAGCAGTATCAGGGCGACAGCGCACTGACCGATGATTTCTGGATTGCTGACCTATGGCAGGACTTTGGCGGCGGCACAAAAGTGAAGACCAGCGACACGATGGAGGACGGCGGTCAGGACGCATTCTCCACGGGCGGCGCTTACAAGGCAGTGCCCACTGAGATAGAAGCCGAGGAAAGCGAGGGCAGCGTTGCTTTGCGGCTGAAAAGCAAGGGCGGTGACGTACTCTCAGAGACCCAGTTTGCCGTAGGCACTGGCAGCGGCAGCACCGGCGGCACGACTGTAGCCATCAACTTTGAGGACGACCCGTTCTATGTACGCGCCGGTGGCACCGCCATCTTGAAGGCAGCCATACGAAGCGTCACCCAGCTTGCCGACGGCTCCGCTCAGGACAACAAGATAGCCAGTGTTGTGTTCACGAACAGGACGACGAAGACCGTAGTTGCCAGTTTCAAGCCCAATCAGGCGAGCAGCTCATCTCTGAAAGCCTTCAACTTCGAGTTTGACCTGTCGAGCATAGCCGCCAATGCCGGCAGCACGGAACTGCAAGCCGTTGCCACGGACGCTACTGGCAAGACCGCCACGAGAAATGTAGAGCTGATTGCCGTTGACGTAACTGTGGAAAGCAGTCAGACGCTGAACTACACCAAGGACACGAGTTTGCAGGTCGGCGGACAGAAAGTCAGCATACCTATGTACCGTTTCCCGCACAACGCCAGTGACAAGGGCATACAGACGAAGATAGAGATATACAAGAGCGGCGCATGGGAAACCTTGGAGAACGTGCTTGTAAAGGACACCTATACCCATAACGTCACCGTGGACCCCACGGGCATGGGTCATGGTGCCTACCCACTGAGGATACAGGGCACCGATGTCGCGTCGGGGCTTACGGGCAACGTGCTTCACACCGCCGTGATGGTGATAGAGCAGCGCGAGAGCGTGAGCGATTATAACAAGCCCATCGTCGTGGCACGCTGGTATGACGACAACGACGGCAAGGTAAAGCTGTTCCAGACCATCACCTTTGACGTAGCGTGCTATCAGCGAAACAATGCCAACCCGACGGTTGAGGTTAGCGTTACTGACGTAACGAAGAAGAGCACCGAGAGCATTGCCAGCAAGACGATGAACAGAAGCAGCTACTACACAATAGAGAAGCGCATCGTGGGCTACAGTGACGGCGACGAGCTGAGCTTTGACGCTGCCGCGCAGCAGCAGCCTACGGAACAGGGCGGAACAGCAACGACCGTGGGACTGGTGGAGAAGCCGACGTTTGACATCAACGGAAGCCTGCTGAGTATCGCCGAGACCGAGGGAGCCTACTACAAGATAAGCCTTGCCGGACGCAGCAACAGCGACACCGACAAGACCATCAAGACCACGGCCAGCGACGGCAGCACGGTAGGCATCAACGTGCACGGTTCCAACTACTCTACCAACGGTTTTGTTGCCGACAACTTCGGCACCGAACAGGCAGAGGGCCGCATGGCACTGCGCGTGGCCGAGAACGTTACCGCCGAGTGCAGCGACAAACCTTTTGCGAGCAACGCCATCCCCACCAACGGTATGGCATTGAGCCTGACGTTCATGGTGAAGAATATCGCCAAGAGAAATGCCAAGATTATAGAGTGCATGAGTGATAAGCTTGGCTTTGTGCTTACCGGTGAGAAGTTTATCGTCAGCACAAACGGCGACAGTGCAGACGCGCTGAAGAATGTTCAGAGCACGGCAGCGACCAGCTACCTTGACGGTGTAGTGTACCGCATCGACCTTGTGATAGAGCCGCAGGCGAGAGCGCCGTACAGTGGCATTATGCTGTGCAAGGTGTTCCAGAATGGTGACGAGAGTGCCTGTGTGCCTATAGACACCAGCAACGGTTTCCCGACCTTTGAGGACATCATCCACTTCGACGGCACAGACGCAGACCTCTATCTGTACGAGATAACGAGGTGGAACAGTTACTACGACTTCATTCAGGCGTTCAACAACTACATCGTAAACATTAGCGACACGCAAGCCATGCTGACGGAGTATGAGCAGAACAATGTAATGACGGACGTAACGGCAGAAGGCACTACGAAGCCCCGTCCTGACATGCAGAAGCTGCTTGACAGGGGCATCATGGTTTGCGTGATGACAAGGACGAGTGACAAGAACCTGAGCAAGGACGGCAGCCCGGTAACGGACAGCAAGATATACTATCCCGACTACATAGAGTCGTTGAAGGACAAGAAGACCAGCGTACTGGAAGACTGGTATCTTTACTTCCCCGACCGTCCGTGGGCTAACTGCAAGGTAGAGGCCGTCCCGGTGACGAACCAAGGCACATCGACGCTTGCTTACGCCGTCAAGAATAAGAAAGCGAAGTTCAAAAAGGCGAAGAAGATAACCCTTCTGTATACCCGTGAACAGATTAGCGAGATGTACAACGGCGATGAGACTATCCTTGCCAAGTATGACGACGCTGCCAAACTTGCCGCCAAAAAGAAGATACGCATCAAGGAAGGTAGCACACCCATCAACACCATCACGGTGAAGGTGGACTACTCCGACTCAGCCGGTGCGAACAACTGTGCCCTTATGGAGCAGATGAACGACACCCAGATGGCACTTGGCACGGACTACATCACCCCGTCGCAGCGTTATAATACAAACAAGAGCGAAGAGCTTCACAGCAGCATTGACGGTGTAACGTGCGCATTGTTCCGTACAGACTACAAGATAGGACAGGACAAAGGCGCAGAGGCAGCCACCCTTCCTGAGAACGCCTACTTCCATTCCAAGGCGAACTTCAACGCCGACAAAGGCAACCCGCACTTCTTCGGTTTCGAGGACGTGGAGGGCTATAACCTTGGCTGCGTGAACTATGGCGACTTCAAGGAAATTGTTACCCCTCGCGGCACCGACATCGACGACTACAAGGCAACAGTGCTGAGCAATCCGGACAGCCTCGTCCCGGGCACGCTGTACATGCTCAGCGAGTTCTGTGGTCCGAAGACCCGTTTCCTCGAGAACGACGGTACGGGCAGCATGACCGAGATAGACGCTGTAGCCGTTGACGACGAACACATCCTTGGCAAGACCCTTGCCGAGGTGCAGGCCGACGACGTGAATAACTACGACTGGGGCGAAGCCTACAAGACGAGCGACGGGAAGTTTGTGCAGTACAAGGGTGGCAAGTGGAAGGACACCACCGGCAGCATGACCTTTGACACCGCCACGCAAAAGTGGAGCATCGTAGGCAGGGTGCTGAACCCCGTAGAGTGCTACGAGTACCGTCAGTACCAAGAGTTCTGCTGGCAGCAAGGAGTGAACAGTGTTGACGACATGCTGAAGACGCTTCACACCGATGATGGCGACGTACCTATCTGGAGCACTTACTATGAGATGCGTTATCCTGACGACGACGATTTGAACGACCTCTATGCGTCAGGAAAGAAAGTGCCATACCAGTTGTACAGAGAGTTGGCCTTCTGTCAGCAGTGCAACCAGAACCTCACCGAGGACGCTACGCAGAACGCCGCGAAGAAAGCCGACGGCAGTGAGGCGATATTCAACGGAGCCGGTGCAAGCACTACCATCACCCTTGACGGCAAGAGCGTAGCGGGAACGAAGGAGAACCGTCTGAAGAAATGGCAGCACGAGATGCACAACTACTTCTCCCCTCAGTCAACGAACTGCTATATCGTAGCGAGCGACTATAAAGCCACCGTTGACCAGCGTGCCAAGAATATGATGGCCGCTGTGTATTTGGAGACAGACGGCAAGATGCGTTTCTACTTCAACCACTGGTATGATGGTGACTCGTGCGATGAGGCTGACAACGACTGCTACCTCACGATACCTTGGGACATGGACGGCGCGACGAGCCACCTGTATCAGGGTTGGGACGGCGTGATGTTCCAGCAGAGCTATGCGCTGTTTGCCAAGGGCGAGGGCGTATGGACGGACGACAGCGGCAAGAGCGTACTGACACTGCATGATACCGCAGCCGCCATGCGCGGCACCAAGACCAGCACCGGCCTTGACATCTTCAGTGCCGACGGCTGCTACCGCTACTGGATGACAAACCGCATACTGAAATGGCCAAAGGTCGTTTCCAGTTTCGACGGCGAGCGCAAGTATATCGAGACAGCCACAGCCGCCGACAACCACTACCCGGCACTTCACGGGCTGCGCCTTGACAGTCTGCCCGCCTTCCAGCGCAAGCGCTTCGCCTATAGGGACGGCTACTTCCAGACCGGCGACCTCTTCAAGAAGTTCTTCCAAGCCCGTATGATGGGCCCCATCAAGGTGAAGATAACAGCCGCACAGGACGGATACTTCGGTATGGGCGTGGACTCTACGAGCAGCGCCAAGTACGCCTGCTATCTGAAAGCCGGAGAGAGCTACACCTTTAGCGACGCAGCCGCCGGAGAAGGTGGCAAGCTGATATACATCTTCGGTGCAGACAAGATAGGCACCCTTGACCTCAGCGGCTGCACGCCAAAGAACTCGAACTGGATGATAGCCGACTGCACGCTGCTTAGAAAGCTCATTCTCGGCGGTACGGACTACACGCCTGCCTACACCACCGACATACTGAGCGCACTGAGCCTTGGACAGATGCCCTTCTTGGAAGAGATAGACGTCAGAAACACCAAGATACTAACGCTGAACGCCAGCGGCTGTCCGCGTCTGAAGAGCGTGTTTGCGGAGGGCAGCTTGCTCCAGACGTTCAACGTAGCCGAGGCGAGCCCGATAGAGACCCTGCACCTTCCGGCCAGCATGACCGACTTGAAGTTTGTGAACCTTCCTAAGCTCAGCTACGTGAAGGGCGGCGGCATGACGATAGAGGGTTTTGCTAATGTGAAGACACTGACGGTGAATGGTTGTCCGAACATCGACGGAGTATCACTCCTGACGGATGTTGTGAACGGCGGAGCGACGCTGACGGGCGTGAGCATCACGGACATCAACAAGAAAGGCGATACCACGCTTTTGCAAGCCTTGCAGAAAATGGGCACGACGGGACTTGGCTCAGAGAGTAAGACGACCTGTGACGGACTGACGGGCCGGTGGACAATGAAAAGCTACACCGACGAGGATGTTCTGAATAGTTTGCAAGCATACTTCACGGGGCTTGATGTGCGCCAGAATTCCTACACGGACTATGTAGAGGACGATTTGGTAGACGACCCGGAGAATGTTACGAACCTTGACAACGAGACTGGCTACCAGTTTAGTAATACCTACACACCGAGCGGACATATCTTGAAGATACGGCAGAAGAGTGTGCCAGTAAAGGGTAAGTATGATGCAGTCACTAAGAAGATGACTTTAACGAAGATTAGCGAGACAGACTACACGAAATATGCTGATGGCTCGAACTTCGATAATAAGGACACCTTAGGCGAAATGTACGACTGCTTTATGTATATCCCGCACTACTGGTATAAGGGTATCAATGACTTCAAGACGCAACAGAAACACACGTTGCTAAGTTCCTTGATGCAGGAGCCGGAAGCCACGTACACTAAGAAGAACCAGCCGAAACTTAATGAGATACTATATGCTGACAACAAAGGTGTGCAGACTACAGGAATGACTAAGGGAAAGACATTCAGCGATGATATGTTGGAAACTCTTTCAAGTTGTGCTGTGTACCGCCTTGATGTGGAGGGAATGAAGCAGGCGAGATACCCTGCCATCAACCACGCTCAGTACGGTAGTGTCTTCGTAGATGCGAGCGGAAAGATTGTACAGGCTGATACCCTTGCCATCACTGGTACTGCAAACTCGCCTTTGGACTTCTTCCCGGAGCAGGGCGATTATGTCTATCGTGATGTGCCGGAGGGCTCGAAATGGTTGTACTTCACTTGCAACAGAGGGCTGACAGATGATGTTATGGTTCGTGCCGTTGACAGTAGCGACATCGAGGCACTCGAAGACTGGGTAGAGCATAAATCTACCTTGATAGGTATCTATGGGGGCTCCGTAGACGACTTAGGCTATATGCGTAGTGTAAGCGGGAGAAAGACAAGAACCGGAGACGGCACAAGTACTACATTTGCCGACTGGAAGTATGACAGCAAGGGCAATCCTACGGCTATGCCAGTAGGAACGCTGCACTACACATATCAAGATATGCTCAACCTTTGCTTGCTAAGAGGTGAGGGCTACCACGGTAGCGACTATGAGCAGGGCAAGGCGATAGCTATCTTGTCGAGGTGCTATACTGGTAACCGGGATGATCAACGCGTCTATGGCTTTGGCTGTAGTAGCCAGTACACTACTGGACAGAGGGACAGCACTGGCAAGGCTGATACAGTCTATGGACAGGACAGCGGCAAGCCTAATAAGATGTGGGGCTTGGAAGGCTTCGTAGGCTGCAACTGGGAGATTATGGATAATATCGGCTGTAACATCAAGAGCTTTGCGAGCTGGAAGGCTAACAAGCGTCCAGACAACGGAGCTGATGATGTAGTAGATGGTATATACCATATCTATGATATGCGCACGGACAGCGAGCGAACTGTACAGGGCTTGATGTCGCAGGCACAAGGCTGGCCGGGAAATGATATAGCAAGAGTAAAACATGGAAGGTATTGCGACACACTGACATCAGCACTTAATAGCGATACGTCTAAGTGGTCTACCAACTATGCTTGCGCAAGCTATATGACACACTCTAAGGGGCGTGTTGTCGGTCGTGCGTACTACAGTGCGAACTCGGTTGGCGGTCTCGTTTACTCGTACGCGGGTGACGCTTCTTCGGTCTCGGACACGGGTGTCGGTGTGCGCCTTGCCTTCGACGGAGTGCTGGCTAACGAGAGCGACATCGACAGCGAGATAGCGTAAAACGAAAAGCGTGGAGGTCGTGGGGTGCAGCCCCACGACTGACCACGAAAAAAGGTAGAGGACTTCTTGGGCGTGTTGTCGGTCGTGCGAACAACAATGCGAACTCGAATGGCGGTCTCGTTTACTCGAACGCGAATGACGCTTCTTCGAACTCGAACACGAATGACGGTGTGCGCCTTGCAATCAGAAAAGTTAATCGTCTCTATGGGGAAATGTTACGGGATGGCATAAGCCTATGGGCGAGAAGTCCGAGCCTCGGCAAAAGCATACTTCTTAGGAGGTGTGGAAAGCGGAAAAATCTAAGGCAGTGACCTATGACAGGTGAGTAGACAGAAGGCTGAAAGTCTCAACGGTCACGGAATGAAGGAATATTAAGGTACTCTTATAATGAGTAAACGATACGGCTATCTGATAGACCAAATCATTGCCTACGATAATATGTCGGAAGCCTTTGATGAGGTTGTCGGAGGGCTAAGGAACAAGGAACGGAGGGCGTACTACGAGGCTAAGCGTAGCAGGGTGATAGCTGACTTGCAAGCCTTGATAGTCGCCGGACGTTTCCGTGTTGAGAGCTACACGGAGTTTGAGGTTAAAGAGGGTCCAAAGATACGTAAGGTACAATCACCGAGTGTCAAGGACAGGATAGGCTGTAATGCGATAATGAGAGTTGTCGAGAAATATGTCTATCCGATGGTAATAAGAACGAGTGCCGCGAGTATCAAGGGCAGAGGTATGCACAGACTATACAGGAAGGTGCGCACCGATATTCGCCACGATAAAGAAGGTACTGGGTATTATTACAAATGTGATATTCGGAAGTTCTACCAGAGTATAGACCAAAAAGTAATGTGGGGCGTGGTATTGGAGTATATCAAAGACCCGATATTATTGCCGATGCTAAAGAACCTCGTGGAAATGATGCCGGAGGGCTTGTCGATAGGGTTAAGGAGCAGTCAGTGCTTTGGCAATCTGCTGCTGGCACGTATCGACCATCTGATGAAAGAGAAATACCACGTAAGGTATTACTACAGATATTGTGATGATATAGTCATGATGGCAGCAACTAAGAAAGAGCTATGGCGGCTTCGAAACATACTGCATAGGGAAGTGGAAGCACTGGGACTGGTTATTAAGCCAGATGAGGCTATACGACCTATAACGGAGGGTTTGGACTTCTTAGGGTATGTCGATGATGGCAGCCATACGAGATTGAGAAAGAGAACAAAGCAGAAGGCCGCACGGAAGCTGGCAAAGGTCAAGAGCCGGAAAAGAAGGCAGGAGATTATAGGAAGCCTTAAAGGCATGGCTAAGTGGGGCGACTGCAATAATATGTACTACAAATTAACAGGCAAGAAAATGAAAACTTTTAAAGAGTTAGGTTTGCAGTATGTCGCTGAAGATGGAAAGAAAAGATTTGGCGGCAAGCAGGTTACTCTTAGAAGTCTGCAGAATGTGCACATAAAGATTGTGGACTTCGAGACGGAGGTGCCAACCGAGAACGGACTGCGTACGGTGGTGTCCTTCGAGTACGACAATGGAGATACCGGTAAGTATTTCACGGCTGACAAACAGCAACTGTGGTACTTGGAGAAGATAAGGGAAATGGACGAATTTCCCTTTGACACCACGATAGGTTCGGAGGTGTTCGGTAACGGCAAAGTAAGATATTTGTTCACTTAAATAGTAGGAGCTATGTTTGATAAGATTTTCGGCGCAAACAAGCGTCAAGACGGGCTTACGAAGATTGGACGTAAGAAGTATGAGGCTCGTTTCGGTTACGGCGAGGACGCGGCGGGAAACGGCTATAACTACGTTGAGCAGTTCAAAGGTAGAAAGCCGAGTGTAGAGGAACTAAAGGCGGAGATACTGGCTTTAGTGGATAAGAACACGGACGAGCGGATCATATCCGGCTACAGCTATAACGGTAAGCTGGTATGGCTGAGCAGCGAGAACCAGTTTAACTACAAGGCTGCTTATGACCTGGCAGTGCAGACTGGTGGAAAGTCATTGCCAGTGAAGGTGAAGGTAGGGACCACCGAGGAACCGGAGTACATCACCTTTGACAATGTAGAGAATTTCGGTAACTTCTACTTAGGAGCTATCAAGTTTATACAGAAATGCCTGCAAGAGGGCTGGACGGAGAAAGATAACATAGACTGGTCGGCTTATGAGTGTGAAGATTAAAGGCTGTCTTTGGCGGCCAGGCATTAACGGCTTGGGTGTTCTCGGTTTCCATACCCTGCCTTATAGAAAACGCTTCGATACGGCTGCACGTAACCACGATGCAGAGTATGATGAGCAGGGGAACTGGAAAGACCGCAGGGAATACGATATAATATTCCTGCAATCCATGCTGGAGGTGTCCGAGACAACACTGCAGGTGAGCGTGGCAGTAATCTATTTCTATGCTGTCCGGCTGTTCGGGTGGCTATTCTTTAACTATAAAAAATAACTTCTATGAATGTGATTTGGAAATACCTTTTTATGGGGTTGGGCGCAGCGTGGGGTTGGTTCGTGGCAGAGTTTCACCCAGCGTTTCCGCTGGCAATTGTGATGGTTATATTTTGTTTGTACGATGCCTATACGGCATACAAACTGGATAAGAGGGCACACGTCTATTACCCGGACGCAACTAAGCGACATGAGGCTAAGTTCGCCTCTTTCAAGCTGAATAAGGTGATACAGGAGACGATACCGAAAAGGCTTATGCTGATATTCCTTGCCTACTTGGTCGAGCACTGGGTGTGCATACACGTACAGATACCGTTGTCGTATGTTGTTACAGGGGCTATCTGCTTCGAGCAGGCTTGGTCGATACTCGAAAATGAGGCGAGTTGCAGACCGGATAATGACAGTAGATTGTTTCGCTTTCTGAAACGCATAATGATAGACAAGACGGCGAGACACTTTGATGATGACTTTAGAGAATTTACAGAACCAACAAAGAAAGAAGAAAATGAGAAAGATAAATGAAATTATAGTGCATTGCACTGCTACTAAGGAGGGGAAAGACTACACCGTTGCCGACATTGACAAATGGCATAAGGCACGGGGCTGGAAGGGTATCGGCTACCACTATGTGGTGTATAGAGACGGCAGCATCCATGCAGGGAGACCGGTGAACGAAGTCGGCGCACACTGCTATGGGCATAACCAAAACTCTATAGGTGTTGTCTATATCGGCGGTCTAACTGCTGACGGGAAGGCGGCAAAGGACACGAGGACAGGAGCGCAGAAAGAAGCGCTTAGAAACTTACTGAAGAAGCTTGTTAAAGAGTACCATTTGCCGAAGGGCAGCATTCACGGACACCGGGATTACGCGGCAAAGGCTTGTCCGAGTTTCGATGCAACTAAAGAATATGCAGGGATATAAGATGGGCGGCGGCTTGTAAGCCACCGAACGGGACGGAGACATTAACGGACACTAACAGACACTAATAGACACAATAGATATGATAGATTTTAATAGATTAAAGGGGTGGCTGCTGGGCTTGATAGCTTGCGCCATCATCACACTGCTTGCAGGGTGCAGAACTACCAAGTATGTGCCGGTGCAGAATGTGCGGACGGAGTATAAGGACAGGGTTGTGTCGGTGCATGACACGGTGAGGGACTCTGTTCTTAGGCTCAATGACGTGTACAGGCATGATAGTGTATCGGTGAGGATGAAAGGGGACACGGTGTTTGTGGACAGATGGCACACGCTGCGGCTTATCAAATGGGAGAAGGCTACGCACCAGAGTAACACCGTGGCCGGAGACAGTGCATCGTCGGTGAGGGTGGACAGCGTACGGGTGCCTTACCCGGTGGAAAGGAAGCTGACGAAGTGGGAGCGGGTGAAGACGGACTTCGGTAGGGCGGCGATAGTGATAGCGGCCTTAGCCATTATTGCGGGGATAGTGCTTGCAGTGTGGCGGATAAGAGGAAATATTTAGATTGCGATTTTATGACGCGGGAAATAGGAAGAGAAATTAAATTTGTGGCATGGATATAAAGATTGTCATATCGAGGAAGGGCGTTATGGGGATAACGGAAGGTATCTCCGTAACTATATCGCAGCATAACGGCGGGACACCTTCTTTTGATCAGCTTTGGGCAAGCGATGCAGAAAGCCCGAAGCTTGACATCTATTACCGCGAGGGTATCAGTGATCTTGAACGACGGCTGGAGAAATGGCTACAAGAGAGCAGCGCACAGTTTGACCTACAAGCAACAGGTGAGGACTATACGCTGAAGCTTGACGTGAGCCGCAGCTGGCCAAAACGTTTAGAGGGTTTGCTGAAGAACAAGGTACAGGATTACCTGGTGCACACAGTGACGGCCGGCTGGCTGAACGACTTCGATGGAATAACGGTGAAGCAGGACTACCAGGCAATGGCAGCACAGGACTTGGACGACATTGTGTATATCGTGGGCCTGAAAAGCTTTGGTTTTTCCGAAAAAGAGCGTTCCGAAGAAACAGACAAAGGCGAAGAGTCTGACGGCAGCGTACAGGATCGCGGCACCGATGAAGATAAAGCAGAGGGAGCAGGCACGGACGCAGCCGATGAAAGAGGCAGCGACAGCGAGAAGGACGATAACGAATATAGCGCTGAGGCCGATGAGCGGGCCATCGACGAAGATAAAGCCGATGAAGAGACTATGACATCAGCCGATGATCGGGCCACAGACAGCGAGAAAGACGCTGAGGCCATCTATACCAGTGCAAAGGAACGAGGCGCGGACGACGATAAGTCGGACGGACTCCATGCAGACAATGCCGATGAGCGCAACAGCGATGAAGATAAAGCCACGAGTGACTACTCCGGGAAAGCCGACGAACGACACAGCAAGAACGACAACGATAACGCAGACGAGCGAAACGAGGCGGAAGCCGGAGACAGGAACGAGGACAACGACACAGTGGACATCAGACACGACTTCACGGACTGGAGCGGCACATCTCCTTTGCTTTGGGAGATAGACCTTGACAAAGCCGGACGGATAATGAGACATAATCAAGAATACGATAAAAAGATATAACTATGGCTGAGAAGAAAAAGATTACGCTTACGTTTGACTTGGGCGAGGTGTGCAACGACATACTCGCCAAGTGTAACCTGATAAGCATTTCAGTGAAGGACGACGCGCTTGCCGACATCAAGGCAAACGTGATGGAGCCGGACAACCCAGAGACACGCAGTATTATTTGCCGCGCCGTGACAGAGGCTTTTGGCAAGGTGAAGGTGTATTGCAGCCGATGGTTGAAGGTAGGGCGCACGACAGACACCAATGCCTTGGAGCGTCTTGTGAAGGACATCAAGACGGACAAAGACGGCAACGAGGTGATCAATTACGAGAACGTCGTTATAGCACTGGGGATAGAGAACTTCAACACCGCCGTAACGGACCACCTGAAAAGCTCGATACACAAATATGTGGTGGACTGGTGCATGTACCGCTTCTTGCAGGACCAGCTTGCGGACAAGGCCGGAGAATACAAAGGACTTGCCGACGGCGAGGACTCGAGCAACATCATCCACGATCTGAACATGCGCGAGAACTTCAACAGAAGAAAGGCAAGTTGGATATAAAGGACATGGGCGCCGCTGCACAGCAGCGGCATACAGAACGGAGCGCGCCCTCGCCATAAAATGGAGAGGCACAGAACGGAGTACTACTTTAATGTTTATGTATATTGTAAATTGGTATTAGGTTATTCATAGTAAATGAATTGTTTTTAGGTTAGCGGCCGCCCGTTCCCGAGAGGGAGCGGGCGGTTTTTTGTTTATAGACTTTATAGACAAAATAGACGGCTATAGCAGCGATAGCCACTATAGCCGTCATAGCCTTGCAAGACAGGGAGCCGATGCAGAGCAACGGCGGAGACAACCTTCTCAGAACTTCAATACCTTCAAGCCGCAGGACATAGCAACGTCAAGTTCAAGTCGGCAGCCTTTGGAATATTGCCAATCAGGAAGGAAGTAGATGTACTGACAACGCAGGAGATTGGCAATGTCGGCCCGCATGTGTTCGCGCCAGTCGCCGGGCTGTGGGAGGCCATTGTCCATTGGGTTGACAGGTAGATAGCCCAACTTGCGCAGCTGTTTTTTGGCAGCCTTGAAGACTGCCTTGCGCTCATCAAGGTTGTAGTGGGCTATGGGGCCGGAGATATAGACACGGGCGCGAAGCGTGTCTTCAGCCAGAGAAGTAAGGACTTGGAAACCGAACTCTTTGCGCAAGCGGTTGAGGGGCGACAAATCGGGAAGTTCATTATCCCCGTTAACAGCTACAAGTATGGTACGCGCCTTAGTGTCTATACGGTAGCCACGGGAACGCAGCCGATAAATGAGAGAGGATGCCGCCTTGGAGAGTTTCTTCATAGTTTTTCGTATTTTTGAGTTATTTCGATATTGGTTTGGAAATACTTCTCTGACTGGCTGAGGCTCAAAGAGAGAGCGAGACGGAAGAAGCGGTAAGGGTGAGCGGGAAGATAGTTGGCAAGCATGGACCTCTTGCGTCCGATGTAGTGCCAGGTACGGTTGTCGTTGGAGCCGAAAATGAAGATCAGCGGTGCGATGACGGCATCTGTCTGCTGGTCGAAGCCGGTAATTGCAAGCATGGTTTGGTCAAAAGTCAGCGTGCGCGTGACGATGAGGCCATCATGAAGGGTAGCGTCGGTGTAGTCGTACTTTTTGTCGAGCGCAATAACCTTGCCATCTTTTTGCTGTAGATAGGGATATGGGTAGGAATTAAGAACGGCAATGGGTCTGTCGATGAGCATTGTGGACCAGGCATCATCGCGAATGGAATAGACCAGGGCTACAACCTTGTTTTGCTGAGAGGCTGACGGATAGGCAGCCTTGGCGGAAGCCTGGGACTTAGCCGTGGCTTGTTGTGCTGAATAGGCAATGGGAAGAATGAGAAGCCGGTTGTTGGCATAATCGTTAATGACACGTCCTTGCTTGAAGTAGTCGATAGGCGGAATGTCGAAACCTATGAGTTGCGTGATGTCGGCATTGGACTTAAAGAACTCAACGAGCTTAGGCAGAGCCGTAGCAATGTGGAAAAAAGGGCCGTCGAGAATGTCGGAGAAAGGAGCCACGGACGACTCCACAACCTTGCTCAACGCACGATCCGTGGCAAAGACAACGGACTGGTCAAGCTGACAGATTGAAGCGTCGTTGACGCACACTTCACGGCTGATTGGGTGAATGCTGGAGTATGTTCCCGACGAAGACACCTGGAGAGCCCAGATACCATCTTTGGTGAAAGCCATGAGCGGGTACTGGCCAAACTGGCCCTGCGAGAGCGCACGGGTTGTGGCAGCCAGACCGATGATGTCGCCGGTACCCACGGAGTTGATAGCCTCAACAGGGAAGTAGAAAGGGTTGTTTTGCTCAGAGGTGTAGATGCGGTTGTACATCGTGACAACATCATCGACCTTGTAGGAGGGAGCTGAGGTTGTGGGATAGTTGGTAGTGAATGCCCCCACATGCATGGATCCATTGAGCTCGTTGCAGGCAGTAAGCTTGAACTCGGCCCAGTGTTCTGTTGCCGTAGGAGGCACTGCAGTGTCATAAGTGAAATAATTTACATACATGCGGTCGGCCCTGGCATCCGGATAGAAAAGCGGGAAATTGAAGAGCATGTAGCCTTGAATACCCTCCAGCATACTGGATGCCGTCTCGACGTACTTGTAACCGTTGTCGGTGTTGAGGCGTACGACGATTTTCTTAACCAGGCACGAGGTTGAGGAAACCTTTGTAAAAATCCCATATGGGAACATCTGTCCCAAGTTGAACCCGGCAAACAGCCGCTCGTAGAGTCCGTAGAGGTTTAGTCGATGGTTATAGACATAGCAGCCATTAGGGTAGAGAAGGTTATGTGATTTATAATCGTCGCGCATTTGTTCCTGTGTGGAAACGTTTTCGACTACCGACTGATCTACTGGCAGCACATGCTCCTCACCTGTACCTCCAATGTCATCCGTCTTGAATGAACAAACTCTATAGAAAGCCGACTGATTGGCAATCTTATCGGCGTAGCCTTGATTGGAAAGTCCGGGGAAGGCAACGGTGGTCTTACATACCCGGTCTGTATTGTTGTTGTAGTACCATACGTTTTCCCAAGTATTGTAGAGGCCGAGTACATTTTTTGCGTTCAATCCCCAGTTGTCGGGCTGATAGACACAAGTCTTGATAGTCCGAGCAGGGTCGGTACGTGTTACGGGCGGCGTGATGAATACGTCGATGGAAGAAACGATATCACTCCAGTCTCTGAGTGCCTCAGCAGTAGCGTTATCGTTACGCCAGGTGTATTTGACAGAGACGTTTCGTGGGTAGTACATGAATGTGAGATGCTTGACGGTGAAAGCGTATTCCTTTCCAGTAGTATCCTTTCGGTGAATATTTAAAGAGTCATCGAGGCCCACGGTGTGGTCGTCGTCCATATGAGCGTTGACGACATAGACCAGATAGTTGTCGGGTACCAGGACAGGCATGAAGATAGGCGCGGAGTGCATGATCATGGAGCCGTCGTAGAGGCGATAGCAATAACGGATGAAGAAGTTGGCGTAGAAGTGACCGGCCTTGGCTATTTGGCTATTGGTACGGTTGACCAGTGCCCAGACGTTTTCAGTGATGTCTGCCTGCTTCTCTGTCTTAACCTTAAGTTGTGTTTCACCCTTATTATAAGCTGTTGACTTTGTTGACGGGCTGAAGGCATCATTGCAAGATACTGTGGTCTGCTGGAAGGCCGCATCAAAGCCCTCAGCCGAACCAGAAACAGAGATGCCTCCTGTCTCATAATCGGCGGAATAGTTGGTTGAAAGGGTGAACTGTATTGAGAGAAATGGAGGCTTCTGTCCGAGATACTTGTAGGTGTTGGCGGTGTTTTTGTAGAGGATATAGTGGATGCCATCTTTGTCGAGAACAACGAGCGTGTTGCCAATGGAGTCGATAGACGTGACACCGTCGTTGAAGTCGTGGTCGATGGTACCGCCGAGCTTGCCGTCTTTTTCGAACCAGGAGAGGCGCATGGTGACATCGCAGTAAGCGATGATATGTGTGTAGGCGGTAGTGACATGGACGTATAGCAGGCGACAGTCGTTGTCGTCAGCGTCGGCAAGCCGATCGGCGATGGTGGACCCTGAGAGCACGGAGGGGCGCAGCGCCCCGTCGTGGAGCTCGACGTTGGCACAGAGCGAGAGCTCACCATTCTGTACGGTCTGTTCATCCTTTGCGAGGGACAGACCGCGGTAACGTATTTGCTGTTTCATTGTTGTTTGAAGTTAAAGATGAGACCGCTGCACAGCAGCGGCATACTGAACGGAAGAAGCGGATGTCAGCGCCTTTCCAAGGCGCTGACACGCAACGAATGGGAACACAAGGCGCGGCATGCAACGGGACTACTTAGGGGTTGTGGGCTTGTGTAGCCAGAGACGGAAGTAGCTGTTTCGCTTGTCGGTGCCACGGATAGGGACGAACTCGCGGGTTACGTATAGCCGCTGGCAGCGGGCCTCAGGATTGAGTCCGTAATCGAAAAGCAGATGGGCGGGCTGCACACGACCGTCGAAGCTTATCTCATAGTGATAGCGGCGGAGGAACCAGAACGGACGGCGGCGAAGCGTCTGAATGGTCGTGGCTTGCATCATGCGGTACTCGGCAGGAACAATGGCCCAGGAGCCATCAATGATGTTGTTATCGTCGTCGACGTTGGCTGTGATACGCGCGAACATGCAGCAACCCGAGACCAGGGCGCTGGCGACGTTGCGATGAACGAGTAGGCAGTGTCGCGGTTTTCTGTCGGGCAGGAAGGCACGCTGAAGGTCGTCATGGTTGATTAGCACTGCAGTGGTGAGAAGGTTCTCACGAACGGCGTTGATGAACTTAGGCAGATGGAAGATCTTGTTTTTTTCAGCTATGCGCTTTTTGAGGTACTCCATAGCCTTGCCGCCTGATAGCTTGTGCTTATCCTTGTAGGAGTCGTCGGTGTAGACGATGTGATCCGTAAGTTCAACACGGTTAGGGTTGGACTTACCTTTATGCTTCTTAGCCTCGCGTTTTCGTCGAGCGTCGAGATAACGCCGTTGCTTGTGGTTGAGGCTTATGGTGTGCTTATCTTTATCTGTCATTTCTGATGTTTGATGATGATATACTTGTGAGTGTCGCAAACCGGGGATCCGTCGCGAAAACGGTTGTGCAGCGGACATGGAATGCCGTAGCGGTAGAAGTCGCAGAAATTGCAATGAGCCGGAACATCCTCAGTCTTTATCTTATCGAAAAGCTGAGAATACATATTGTCAAGCTCATGGACCGGATGGGGAGAGTGTACCGCTTGCAGGAGCAGCGGCAATGGCAGTGCACGGTCGGGCCACTTGGCGAGGTGCTTCTGTTCGATGGGAGTATGCGCAACACAGATACATACATTGCCGAAGTTGTCGTAGAGACGCTTAGGCACTATGTAGTCGGCCGTGCGGACGTTGGGCAGCGGATGTTTGAAATACTCGTGCAGCCACGCGGTGAAGAGATATAACTTATGTTTCATAATGCGCTAATTTATTGGATTTGTTCTTTGTGGCGGTGATAAAGGGTTACTCTTGCTGCTTACCGGTGGTTGCTTGCTGTGCGTCGATGGCCTCAATGACACGGACGGCACATTCGGCGAAGGCACGACACTGTGTTTTGAGAGAACGCAGTGCGAGCGTACGGTTAGGACACGGGTTGCCGATGATACGAACATCGCCGTTGGGTATCTGACCGAAAGCCTGATACTTTGTAGGCTGACCGTTGGAGAAGGTTACGGGAATGACACGAATGTCGGGTTTATACTTCTTTGGCATGATGATAGGGATTATAGAATTTATAGATATTATAGAGGCTATAGGCACCATAGACGTTATAGAAGCGTGTAATTGGGCTGCGCCTTGATGAGCTTATCTGTGAGCCACTTCGGGAAGTCGGGCTTGTAGGCCCAGGCGACGGGAGTGGCAAGGAGTTCTTCGAAGCCATACTTGTCGTAGTAGGCATGGGGATCACGATTATCTGACGAGGGACAGACTGCATCGGTTATGCCGTATTTACGGAAGTCGCCTGGCAGGGGAACGACAACAATGACAGTAGTGTCTGATGGTGGCAGCTCTTTGTCGGGGTCGTGCCAGGGATTTAAGAAGTCGGGATCGCAAGCGAAGTGGGCAGCAGCAGCCTGGAACCATTTCTGCATGTCGATGCGCCAGGACAAAGGCCATTTGGCATGTCCGGGTAGTTGGATTGAGAACTGGTAAGCAGCATCGATGATTTGTCTGTATGTTGCTTCGTCGATATCCTGTGGAAAGTGACCTATCTCGACAGAGATTGTTGTTTTTTGTTTTTCCATAATTGTTTACTTCCAATATTCTATGTTTCTTTCGGTCGGCTTATCTACAGGCATGGTGGCGTATTGAGCCCATCTGCATGTGGTATCGTAGCCGTTGAAATATTCACTACTTGCGATGCACAGGTGCCGTCTTGCACGGCGTATGGCATCGCATGGATTTCTACCATAGATGATAGTGCCGTTTGTCATCATGTCGGACTTGCCGGTGTATATTCCGAAAAGCCCTGTGGCAGAGCGTGCATAGTAGTGTTTTATCTGTGCGCGTAGCTTTTTGATGTGTTTTGCCTTCATGTGTTATTTTATATCAGGAAGATCTATTAATTCCAACTTGGCTCTATGCACCAATGCACGAAGATAGAGCTCCATTCCGATTTTCTGGGACTCATACAAATTGCGTGGAGCAGCAGGCTTAAAGCTAAGCTTTCCATCGGACCATGCGTCCAGCATTTTCTTTAAACCGTCTAACCGGTTCTTAAGCTGAATATACTCAGTCTTAAAACGTTCCCGGTAGTCGTTAGACACCATGCCCTGGCAAGACTTTGCAAGTACCTCATTCTTAACAATGAAGTTGTGTTTATTGAACACATCTTCCGGGCACCACGACTTGTAGCCGTCGTCATAGGTTACTTCGTAACCGTAGCCGGTGTTGTCGCCCACTCTGTAGCCTTTGTCTTTAGCTACATCTGCTGGCATAAGAGCGGCCTCAACGAATTTTATTCCAATGTACTTCATATCTTTTCTTAATGTTTATCACTTAATAATTCTCTAAACTTTGGCAAGTAGCACCAATAATCGACATCATCCGTATAAACCCACTCCACGCCATTCCAGCGGTTGACGCTGATGCCTTTGGCAAGGTTCATGGTAATTACCAATACAGTTTTGGTTACATTGCCAAAAAGGTCGGTCTCGATTTCGGGCTTTTGCTCTTTAGCATTGAACCAATAGCCATATATTGGATGGCTGTCCGACCAATTCGCGCCAGCTTCAAAACCCTCGACAAACGCACACGGTATTTTGTCATTCGGGTATTTTGCTTCTGCGTCAGCAAATGCCGCATCTGAAATTTGTTCGCTTCTTGTCATATTCTATTTCCCTATGATTTGCCACGTGCCATCATCATATTGAACTAACTCATCACCAATATCTCCATACTTGGCCTTGATCCTTTGCCACATAGGAGATTTTGGATCGTCAAATCTCGCCAGGTTTTCCTTAAATGACGGCATGCTTTTAAGTCGGTACTTTTCGGGCAGATAGCTGTCATAGAGTTCGACATGAGGAGAGCGCTTGCTCTCATCCTTAACAAATCTTTCGTCGCCCTTTTCCAAAGACTGGACGCATGGAAGACTAATGATGTCGTTCCAATTCTTTCCGTCGATGCGGATACGTTGAATAATCTTGTTGCTCATTCTGCTTCTGTCTTTTCGGTGCCTCCGATTTTGAAGACAAAATCGGCCCAAATGTCAATGAACTGTTTTCCTGCGTATTCCGCTAACTTGAGTGTTTTGAAGGCAAGGCGCACACCGTCAAGCGTGAACGAGTACGAAGAAGCGACATTCGCGTACGAGCAAACGAGACCGCCACCCGAGTTCGCACCGTAGTCCGCACGACCGACAACACGCCTTTTATCATCATCGTCGAGTTTATCATACTCTTCCTTGGTGAGAAAGTAGAAGTAAGGATAGTAACGACATTCGTCTTTGGTGAACTTTGGCTCCCAGCCCTCGTTAAGGGCAGCAGTGATGATACGTAGTTTGAGATAAGCGATGATGTCTGCATCGAGTTTCATGCCGCTATTGTTGAAAGTGAAAGCAAAGTTGCAAACACAAACGAACTGCCGTACAAGCGGATGTTCGTCGCCAAGTTCGTTTATTGCGTCCTGAAGTGTCTTTACGCGCTCCATGACATTGGAAGCGAATGTGTCTACACCGAAGAGTTGCTCCATAAACTCTTTCTGTGATGGTTCAGCCTTACGATAGGCTTTGAGCAAGACTTGCTTGCTGATGGTAATGTTTTTCTGTTCCATAGTTGTTTATACTTATTGATAATAATTATTCATTTTCTGCACGTTGTGATACTACTGCTCTCTTTTTCATCCCAATGAAATAGATGTCGCAGATCATCTTTCACCTCCTTTCAGCCATCCGTGAAGGGGAGTCGTCATGGCGGTGCATGTATGACAGCAGCTTTTTTACTACTGCATGAAAACGTTTATACACACGGCTGTAATGCCTCTTGCGAGGTTCGTCCAGTAGTATGACGCCTTTAGCCACGAACTTCTTCCTATTCTTCTTTGTTTGTCTGATGCTTGTCATTGCTTTTAGAATATCTTTTGTTTGCACGATAAGACCATTCTCGATTGATAAGGTTCTCTATCGCACGAAACTCATCGTCGCTCATTTGTGGAAGTGAATGCTTTTCTTTTATCTCCTTAAAATGCGCTTTTGCCGAACAAATGGCATCCCATTTTGTCGTTGCGATGGGACCGTGAAAGACCATACAAGGGGAGCCGTTGAGAAACATATAGACCCCAACTTCATATAGCACAACCTTACGATCTGTCCCTTTCAGCGTCGATGGATAGAAGATCAAATTTTTGGATAAGACGATTTTGCTATAGTTAAGCCGTGGACCATTCTGTAACCATTCAGTATTAAGCCGGTCAATGGCGGCGGCTATCAAGGCACCAGCCTTTATCAAGTCACGCTTCATCGACTCCGGCTTATAGTACATCTTATTCCACGGCCAATGATCCAAGCCCAATCCATCAAAACCTTCCGAGCTTTCAATATAGCTTTCCGCAGCTTTTATCAACTCTCCTGTCGTTGTTGTCTCGACATCATTCTGAACAGTATAGCCGTGCTTGACTATCTGTTTCTCACGCTCATCACGGATAAGTTCAATACCTGACTTCATGGTCTATTCTCTTTATATTTCAAGTTTTGTAATGTTGACAATGTTCCCTTTAACTCCGGTTTCCTTCTCACACCAATCATAAAGAAAGTCGATGGCGTTAATGTCGAGTCTCTTTATGTCGAAAGTGTTGCTTATGTAGCCTTGTCCTATGAAGAATGTAACGTAATACGTAGTCATGAGCTTAGAAGTCTATAAATTTCTGAGAGTGCATATAGTCGTACAACTCACGATAATTTTCTTTAGCCAAATAGTGCTTTAAGAAATTTGCAACAATTTTTTGCCAGTTACGAGGAATGAATGAAGATGAAGGCACATCTTCATCTAACCAATGGAAATGATGTAAGACTTGAAGCAACCTCTTACTCGGAATATAATCACCAATACCGTATGTGAGATTATCACGAAAGAATTTCTCTACGAGAAAATCGAATTTGGATGATGAAACACCGTCGGGCAAAACGCTGTCACGTTCTGTACGATGTAAATAGTAGGTAAATGCATTTTGTGCATTATCGAAGCAAGCCTCAAAGGATTTTTCCCCTTTGGTTGCGCTTATGAAAGTAGCATACAGATGGAAAAGTTTATCGTTGTCTGTCATGAGTTTGAATTTTTATTAGTCAATATATTTATGCTTTTATAGCAGCGGCACAGCCGCTGCGTACTGAACATAGCTACTACAATTCCTCCTCTGCATAGTTGACCTTGTCCGTGAGAGGGTTGAGACGGTCAGTCAGGCGGAAGGTGTAGGTTTCGGTTCTTTCTTCATCATCTTCATCATCGATGGCCACATCCGGACCTATGTAGTTGTCGAAGAAAGTTCTGTATCTGTCGAAGATGTCGGACACCCAAGAAGGCCGCTCAAAGGACACTTCAAGGTATAGGCCCTCATGGTAGAAGGCATATGGCTTGAAGTCTGGACCATAGAACAGCGGGTCGCCGTCTTTGTGCTTTTGAGGAGTTATCTCCACGTTGTCGCCCTCTCCCTCCTTGCAGCATGCCATGAAGAAGAGGAGGAGCGCTGTTTTACCTTTGTCGGTAAGGACGTTGATATATTCTTTGTTTGTATCTTTTTCCATGATTGTTGTTTATTTGAAGTTATAGTTGGAATAGATGCTATAGACTTAATGGACGCTATAGATGAGGCTCATCAAGTGTGATAGTATGGGATTATTTCTTACCCCCCCGATGAATAGATTGGGATGAGGCGTGCGCGTGGGTCGCAGAGGTCTTCCATGTGGCGGACTTTAAACCACTTCTTTTGTTTCCATCGGCGTGCCTTCTGTTTTGGCGGTAGACCGCCGACGTATTGATTGGGATAGCTCATTGTCAACCAAGAATTTTAGCGAGGGAAATGTCGCAGCCCTTAACCACTTTCGTAGTGATGATAAAGGCGCAGTGATCTTCGTCTCCTTGTGGGTGACAGGAGCAATAATGCGTAGATGAATTGCCATTGCCGCTTTCATGTGTTGTGTTCTCAACAAACATGAGGTCTTTCTTTACTTTTGGAAAGTCTTTCTTGCACTCCCAGTAGTTGGCAACTAATTTCTTCATAATGGTTTCCCAGCCATTGTCTGTTATCAGCCAGTGGTCGTACACGGAAGCTTGCTTGGCAATATACTGTCCAAGTTTGTTGGTGTTGGAGTAAGTTGTAACTTCTACAAAATATATCTTCATAGTGAATTGCTTTTAAAAGTCAGGGAATAGTGAGGGCTCAACGGGCTTTATGGGTTTGTTGGTTTTCCGTACTTTCGCCGTATCTCTTCCGGACAGGGCGGCAGCAGTCCCATGTCCGCCAGACGAATGAGGTAGCGCATCTGTTCGTCGCGCGTCATTCCCTCCAGATTGATTTCTACTTTGATTAATCTCTTTTTGTTGCTCATTTTTGTTGTTGATATAGTTGACAGCGGCACGGCGAAAGATAGTCATGAACTCTTCGAGGCTATCCGTGCTGAGGTGGTTGCGCTGAACGTCCCAGTGAGCTTTGAGGAAGCCTCGCCAGTCGGTATCAGTATCGTCGTGTGCAGCGTTGATGGACGTACCGTCGGCAAGGCAGGGAGTGCACCACTGTTTGTGCGTCCAGCCGATGGTGGTGGGGTTGACCTGGAACTCGTACATATCGTGCATGAGACCATCGGTGATGAACTGACGGACAGGATAGACAGCGTCGGTCAAGCCAATTCTAACGTGAATGTATTTCGGAACGTCCATAGCGGTTGTTATTTTTCAGCGTTGATAAGTTTGCGCATACGTTGGCGCGCCTTTTCATTCTCAGCTTCTTGCTGAGCCTTGTAGATGTTGCGCAGAGCGCGCAGCGTGTCAGGGTAGACACCACCGACGTACTTCATGACGACGGCCTTGAAATCGTCGAAGGAGCGGACGACGACATACTTGCCATCGGCAGCGGTGATGTACTTCTCGAAAAGCTTCTGTTCGGGAGACTGACGACCCGTAGGGGTTTTCATTTCGATAGCCAGGCACGAATAGCCATTGTCGGACGGCAGTTGCAGCATTAAGTCGGCTACACCGGCTACAACCCCCTCAGCCTTGGCGATTGCGCCTTGGACGCGACCGTTGGCAGTGCCTTCATTCTTCGGGTGATAGAGCAGCATACGCAAATGCGGATACTCGTAGGCAAACCAGCGCACACACTGGATTTGCAACTCGGACTCTTTGTGTTGATAACATTTTGCCATAATTGCTAATATTTGAAGATTACACTTTTGCTTTGTTGCTGAGGCTATAAACTCCCCTCGTATGCACGGTTGAAGTTTTCCTCACGAATGAGCCAGTCGAAGTCGACAGGGCGGCGGCGATCAGACGTACGTCCATTGCAGTAGTTGGAACGGGCGATATTGCCAAAGGCTTGCTTGAACTGTTTGCCGGAGTAGTGGTACTTTTGCCACAAGACCTTGAGAGCCTCACGACGTGACTCGGAGAGAGTGCGCACAGGACGGATGGACGACTCGTTGGCCGAGACAGCCTCGTTGAAGATTTTGATAATTTGCATATACCACTGTTCCCAATTCTTTGTCGTTTGCCGTTGATCGTCGTAAGAGATATTCTCAACGTCAGAAAAAGACGGCTCATGCGCGTTTTCTTTTTTTTGTTTTTTTTGTGAAGTATCGGAAGATACTTCACTTAAAGTATCAGTACTAATACTTTCAGTATCAGTAAGCTTTTTTTGCTTAGCTTTGCTTTTTGAAAAAGCATTTGGTTTATTTGCTTTGTCTTGGTTCTTGGTGTTTCCCTTACGCGGCCGCCCTCCCTTGCGCCCTGCAGCACGCCGTTTCTCACAGACAGACAGATATTTAGCGTCGTTTTCATCAATGCGTATGCGGATAAAATTGAAAGCCATTTCTGTCTCGGGATTTGAGAAAGCCATTATCTTCCCTGTCAAGGCGTACTGATAAAGAGCCTCTAATAGTTCCCCTTTGGCGGACTTGCTGAGGCTTTTTATAGCGGGGTACTGTGATGTGTAAAGGATAAAACTTTCCATAGTTTGAAAACCAAAAAACCATTTGCTTTATTAGCTTTAATGTTCGCGCCAATTGACCAAGTTGACTGGACGGCTGGACTCGCGGCACACGGCGAACATGGGGCAGGCCGGAGCTGATGCCACATTGATAACGTAGTGGCTATGTGGGTGCTGTGTGGTAGGACGCAACTTGCACTGCGCCAATACGGGGTTGTTGGGTTCTGTGCGTACAAGTATGGCATGGTTGCAATCGCGGCAGGTAGCCACGACGCCTTTATGGAGGATAAGCTTCTTTGTCATAGTGAAATGTTTTTAGAGCGGCTGTGGAAGGGCTGTGTGTCTCACGACATGGCAGCCCTATGGTTCAATCATTTGTGTGTTATAATAAAGTGTTTAAAAAATATATGCTTCAAATAGTGCCGGGACTAATATCGTGAGTACGATGATGGCAAGCGGATATAAGATGCCATAGACGACGCGCTCAGAACGGGTGAAATGCTCGTTGGCAGCGGTGAGGATGGAGATTAATTCTTTCATACTGTATATGTTTTAAGGGGTTATTTGTGGATGTATTTGCCAAGCAGTCCCTGGCTGATGGCATCGTTGACGGCTGAACGGCTGAAGACGGTGCGGGACCCGACCTTGACGGGTGTGAGCTTGCCCTGCTTGGCGAAGTTGTAGATCGTGGCCTGTGTGACATGAAGCAGCGTGGCGAGCTCCTTAACGGTGTAGTACTGGTCCTTGTACTCGGCCTCAACGACCTGCCGAGTGCGGCTGATGAGCGCGTCGGCGAATTCGCTGAGGTCCTTGGCCGTTATGACGAACAGCGCGTTTGCGTTGCGAGTGGCCATAATATTTTGTAGTGCTGTGTCCATTGCTACCTCCTACTCTTCTCTGGTTACGGTGATGGTGTTGGCCTGACGGTCAATATGAGTGGAGCAACGTACGCCGTACTGCATATTCGCAATGACGCACGATGAGCGCACGGAATTGAAACGCGCCAACGGGAAGTCGGTTGATGTGCCGACTGGCATTTCCCTGAGGGTAGGCAACACTGGTTTTTTTTTCTGTACTTGCTTGCTCATATTAAATTAATTAATTAACTTTATGGTGCAAAGATAAGCATAATGAGTAAATCAACAAAGCATAACGAGTAATTAATTTATTCGTTTTGCATAATTTAACTAATAAACTATGGATAAACGGTTAATGTTAGAGCAGCTCATCAATTATTACACCGATGGCAATAAAACAAGATTTGCCGAGCAGATTGGTGTAAAGCCTCAAACCATCAATTCGTGGTTGACGAGGCATTCTTATGACGCAGAGTTGATTTATTCAAAATGCGTAAATGTTTCAGCCGATTGGCTTCTGTCAGGTGAAGGGAGCATGATTAAAAACGAGATTGATCATACCGTTTCAGATGACAACACGAAAGAAGAACTAATAAAGCTTCGTGCGGAGAATGATGTTCTTCGCGAAATTGTCGGTTTGAAGAAAAAGAACGGCATGAAGGCAAATGTAGGATAGTACCACTATAGAATGGTTTTACAAGATAATAAGCAAGTTGTTGGGCCAGCATATTGCACAAATGGACCAGGAGAAAAGAGTGCAATACAAGGTAAGACATGGACTTTCACTTAAGATAGCTGATCAATTGCTTATAAGGAGAGACCAACAGAAAGTTAAGCAAGGCAATATGCAGCTATCTGTATATATCAAGAAATACGGAGATTACGAGGTGGACTATGTCTTTCAACCACTGATAGAACGTGCCGCCAAGTTGCCAAAAGAGAAATTATAAATAATGCACTTCAAAAACAGATTTGATTATGAAACGAATTTATATATGCTTGATTCTGCTTATCGGATTTTTCGTATTGTCAGGATGCGAAGAAAGCGATAACGAGTCTGAGGCTTCAAAGAATATGGTATCATTCAATGGTACTAACTATAAGATAGTTGGAGCACAGTTTGAGAACGTGATGAGCCAGGGAGAGGTTAATAGCGTACCTATAGACTTGTATTTGAATGAAGACGGGAGCGAATGCCTTTCTGTTGAAGTGCAGCGTGAGGACATAGGAAAGCAAGTGGATCTTACAGACATGAATAGTCTGTATTGGATAACATTTGATTATGCCGGGAAACATTACTCGTGGTTTAGAACATCAGATATGAGATCGGCTTACAATTTGCACAGTGGCAGCAAAGCAAGCATTACCCGGATGAGTAACGGGAAATATTCGGTAAGCGTTTCTTTGAGTTATACCATTGGAATTGCAGAGAAAAGGCTAACAGCACACTATGAGGGAACAGTTTTGAATAACTGGGTAGACAAATAGCGATGGAAGATTTCTTGCCAAGACCATTTGGATGGTTATTTCTTTTAGGCGGATTTGTATTCGTTCTAATAATAGCGTTCTTTGCTGTTTTGTTAGAGGGATTAACTAATCGCTGGAAAATAATAAAGCCCTTTTATCTTGTTGTCAAGTATCTATATTATTTAATAGGAGTAATTTTTATTTTAATGGCTATAATATTGCTATGAACATAGAGCGTCTGAAAGCACTATGGGAGCGTAGCACCGACAAGTACGGCGATGCGGAGAAGATAGGCACCACATACCAGACAATGTACAATATCGTCTACAAGGAACGTCCATTCAAAGTTGACCTACTGGAGAAGATAGCGAAGTTCTACCATGTTCCAGTAGGCTACTTCTTTGATGAGACGGACGCTAAGGGTTTACCCGAGAAAGACAGGCGGATTGCATACCTGGAGGGAAAGGTAAAAGCCATGCAGGAAACGCTGAGGCTTTTCCACGACAAACTATGAGGTTTGCATCTTAGCGAGCTCTTCGGCGGCAAACAGCGCACGTTCCTTGTTGGAAAGTTTGAGGTATCGGCGCAGCATATCCTCTGATGAGTGACCAGTTACCGCCATGATTGCCGATAATGGAACATTGGCGCGGTATGCATTGGTAGCAAAGGATCGTCGGCAGGTATGAGTTTTGAGAAGTTTGTAATAAGGCACGTTTTCCTGATAGGACATATTGCCCTTTGTAACGGTACATGATACGTCTTCAGTCCATCCAAGCATGAGGCCATTAACACGCATCATCTTACAGAGCTTTTCGCGCTCCACATGAGGAAGTTTGCCGCCATTTCGCGCAATAATGGCCTCAACTTTAGGATCAATGGGAATATACACCTCAGCCCCGGTCTTTTCCTGTCGGAGATGTATGAACTTGTGCCCATTGATATACTCATACATCTTGTCATTGATGCGTATGTAGTCGCTATATCGTTGCCCGGTAAGGCAACCGACGACATAGATATCACGAGCATCCATGAGCCACCGGCGATGCTTCTCGGTACGGAAATATCCACTGAGACCTTCACGCTGGTTTTTATTTTTTATATTGTCAGGTATGCTGTCTATCTGTGCGACGACCCAAGCCTCATCTTCCAGGCGCGCGTTGTACAGCTGGTTTATGCGCTCAGTAGTAACGTAGATGTTATCCACTTCCTCGCCTTGCGGATACCATTCCGTTTCATTGAAATCATCATTGAGGGTATAATGGAGCTTCTTTGCAGACCGCATGAGGGTTCGGAGCTTCTGCGTGTATGAAGCAATGGTGTTAGCCTTCAAATTCTTTGATGTGAGAAAGGATGTAAACTTCATGAAAAAAGCCAAATTGATGTCTGACCAGTCAATGATGACATTATTCTGCTTCTCATATTGTTTGATGTTGGCAGCGATGTTTTTGAACCCCTTTATGGTATTTATTGAAACCTTTTTAGTTGACTTATGTTTAAGCCGTGTGCCATCAGACAGCTGCTGAACATAGGTGGCGTAGAACTCATGAAAGGTCGGTTTCTTCTGCTCAGGCTCTATCACTCCCAAGATTTCATTCTGCTTTCGCTCGTTACTTTTGTCGATAGCCGCCTTTTCATCCTGGTGCAGCGTTTCGCGTATGGCCAGTTCGATAGACGTCTTGGTTATGGTGTTCGTCTTGTCCTCTGCCATAAGTTGCTTCATGAGCAGCCAGAGATTGGATGTCAGTTGGTCGTCGATGAAGATAGAGGTGCCACGATGATATGCTTTTCGTGCGGCCTTGATGGTATCGGAAATGAGTTGCCACCGTTGAGGCCGAATGGATATACCGAGAGCGACAGCTGTGTTCAGACTCCCGGACTTGACACGTATGGACAGCATGCAGTCTTTGCTATTGCCATATTTCCTTGCTATAAGACTTATCATAACGAAGATGTTGAAGATTACGTCGCAAAGGTAAGAAATATTTTTGAAACGTAGCATAAACGATGCAAAAAAGTTTGAGTGTATTTTAGTTAGATTGATGTTTTTTCTAATGACGGTAGCTGATTAAAAAGCATAAAATATTGATTATTAGTTTGTTGTTTTATTTATTAGCAATTAAAACAAATTGCTGTGATATAAAATTTAGGGTCCTGCATGAGAATGTCAAAGACCTCGCTGTAGCTGCGGCCTAAGAAGCTCAGCACATGGGGCATGTCGGAGTACTCGCCCGTAATAGTGTCGGGCTCCACCTCGTTGCCGTCCTCGTCCTCGTACCAACTGCGTGTAATAACGATTTCCTTCTGGTTGCGGTCAAGATAGCTGAAGCCATTGAGGTCGACAAACATGCCGTCGGCATCGGTGGAGACGTTGTTGCTCTCTCGGTCGGTGAAGTCAAGGACTACGTTGCCGCGCTCGTCTAAAGCCTTATAGTCGCGCCACTTTCTTGTGACTAGCTTCAGTTTTCTGCCGTCATACTCGACATAGCGAGTAAGCTTCCTGCCGTTCTTGTAGCCAGTCGGATGGAAGTTGACAAAGAAGTAGATGATGGCAGCAAGGAAGTTCTCGGCTGAGTTCTGGAAGAATGCCTCACTGCCGCCTTTCTTCTCGCCGCCGCCTTTGTTGAGGGAGGACAGAAGGGTGGCTGCTGTCTCGGAAGCTGCCGCCAAGTCGGGAATGTACTTCCGCTGGATGGGGTTCACACGGTTGGAATACTCCACGTCGGTAAAGTTGACAATGCGGAAGCCGCAGTTATTGGGCAGCGTGCCCTGCTTGCGGTTCTTACAATACTGATAGAAGAGATTTCTTGCGAGTGCAGGGAACTTATAGTCATAGACCATCATGGCAAAGCCCTTGGCACTGTGCTGGCGGATGAACGGGTCGATGATGCCGAAGGACTTACCCGAACCGGGCGTACCCAGGACGATGGTGGCGCGGAAAGGGTTGATAATGTTGATCCAGCCGTGGTTCAGTTTCTTCTTGTAGTAATAGACCGTTGGGATATTGACGCTATACTCGTTCTCTTCCTTGTTACGGCTCTGCTCAAAGCTCTCGTTGTCGAAGTTCCATTTATCGTCGCCAATCTTCATGCCCAAGTACTGCGCGATGGCATCAAAGCCCTGGTGGATGAGCATCGTACCAACAACGGAACAGAGGACATAGAGGCAGCGGTTGAGTGGATAACCGGCAAAAGCGCCATTGAGGGGCATGCCGTAGAAGACGAAACACAGGACTATCATTGTCGCTCCGGCGAGGACAGGATAGAGTACCATCGTCTTGAGATTCCACTTCAGGCTCTTCCGTGCTCTCGTGCCGATGCAGGTAACGGTGATGCAGACGAGTTCCATAACCTTGCAGGTAGCCACGGAGTCAAAAACCTTGAAGCGATGGAAGAGCTCAAGGACAAAGGCAATCATGGAGTTGGAGGTCGTGACGGGCAGGTTCATCACAATCTCTACAATCAGTATCAGGTAGATGCACGAGCGGAACATGTTGTACATCTGCTGTTGTTCACGGGTTTCTTCCACGGTTTTAAGGAGTTAGGAGTTAGAAATTAGGAGTTCGGAGTTTCGCACGGTTGGATTGTTGATGCACAGCATTTGCCAACGACATCGCTGGCATTTGCCATGAAAGTCGTTGGCATTTGTCGCAGATTTCATTGGCATCTGCCACGCATCAAGACAGCATATTTGCTTAAACTTTGAAAAGCTCTATTGCAGGTTTATCAGCAGCTCCGGCGCGAAGCTGTCGGCATTGAGGATGTCACGGTAGTTGATGTCGAGATAGCTCACGCGGCCGCTTATCTGGTCCTCGGTGATTTCAAGGCGGAGCTTCTTCTCTTCAGGGAAGGTGAGCTTCTTGAGGACGATGACGTTGCGGTAGGCCTTGGTGAAGTGGTCGGCATGGTTGACCATGTACACCGGCGTTAGCTCGATGGTCTGCGAGTTCGTGGCCTTGAGCTCCTTTTTGTCCATCAGTTTCAGTCGGATCTCAGCGATGTCGTACTTGATGTTACTTTTGTTCTGAAGTGAGAAGTCGATGAAGAAGTAGTCGCCGACGGTGTAGATGTTGTTCACCTGCGCACGGATGCCGTACTGCTTGCTATGTACACGATAGCACTTGCGGCGGCTCATGAAGATGGACCAGCAGAGACGGGACATGTCGCCCTGCGTCATGCTTACCTCCGGGTTTGCGTAGTCGCGGATGTCATCCTGTCCTACGGTATAGACGGAGTGGGCTCGCTTCGGGGCTTTGGTGTAATAGACGGTGAACTGAGCGATGTGTCGCTCACCAATGACCGTTACCGTTCCCGCCAGTTCGTTGTCCATCAACGTAGACTTGGGTTTCAGTCGGACGATGTTGTCGGCGCACTGGTTGCCGACGAGCTTGTCTGTGGAGATGTCCACGAGCTTGATGTTCTCCGGCATGATGAGATGGGTAGTCACCTGGTCGTTGACGTAGATGACGGTCTTCTGCAGGTTGCTCTCGAAGATACGGGCATCGTCCTCCGTGAGACGGTGGATGTAGCGGATGCGGACGGTATCGTTCTTCTCATTCTTGGTGCAGTCACGATTAACTGCGTTCTCTGCATGGGTTGGCAGGATGGCGACGGCCATCAGTGCCATGATGATAATCTTTTTCATTCGTTCTGTGTGTTTATAAGATATACAATGGTGTTGTACTTGATTTTAGCTTTGTTCTTTCTGATATTCTTCGACACGGCTGAACTGGCAGACTGGTACATGTTCTGCAAGGCTTGCAGGGCGATAATCTCCGGGGACACGCCGCCTGTGCCGTTTACGTCGAACTGGATATTCTGAGCCGCGACATTGGAACCTGCGTCCTTCATCATCTCACGAAACGTGGACTCGGGAACGTAGAAGCCCTCCATGCCGTCGTTGTCGAAGACGCTGAGATTAACCTTTATGAACTTGTTGCCGACAAGAATGCTGGTGATGTTGGCCATGACACGCTGCTGACCGAAGCCTGTGACGATGCCATAGAGGTAGGAGCCTTTCCTGAGACGGATGCCCTTCACGGTAACATCATCGAGCAGTTTGAAGCGAAGTCTTGTGCCCTCACGAGCCTTGGTAGTCTTGTCAATCATAGCCTTGATGAGGGGTTCATCAACATTCTCCGTGCTGGCAACGGTGTTGAACTTCTCGCTGTTGTCTTCCTTGACCTTTTCGACGACCTCGGTTTTCTCCTCCTTCTTGTTTGATTTCTTTCGGGAGTTACCTGTGAGGGCGTCAATCATTTCCTGTTGCTGCCTTCTTTCCTCGGCTTCCTCTTCCTTGTCGCGCTGTTCCTGCTCGGCATAGTAGCGGCGTTGGCGGTCCATGCTGCGGTTCTGGATGCGCTCCAGTTCACGGGCATAGTCGTTGAGGTCGTCCTGCTGGGTGCGTCCGCCACCATAGCTACGGTTGCCATAGCCATTGCCACCATAGCCGCCGCTGCCATAGCCGTTGATACGGTTCATGTTGGCTTGCTGACGCTCACGGAGGTCCTGCTCGGCTTTCATCTGACGGAGACGCTCGGCATTGACCGCATCAATGTCCTGCCGCTCCTTGTCATTGTAGCCGCTGCCGGTGGTGTCCTTCTGCTCGTACTCGTCGCCAATGCCGTCGACGGCGGTAAAGGCTCCACCCTCTGCAAAGTGTTTGTTCATGGCCGTCATCTTGTCGTCCATGCCCTCGCTGCGTGCTTCGGGGAGGCTCATGTTGATGGAGTCGGTGACTACATTCTTGGCGGTCTTGCCGTTGCCCTTGAAGGTCTCCATGCCGAAGTAGATAAGCCCCAGCAGGGGCAGGAAGATGACCAAAGGGAAAATGTACTTGGGTTGTCTGAGGTTCAGACGCTTGAGTTTCTGTAAGTCCATATCATATGATTTTTTATTGTTTTGCGTTTATTGCTTGTTGTCGAGATACTTGACCACGAGTTCCAGCTGGCGGTATTTCACCACGATGTCCACGGAGTCCTGGTGACTTTTTATGGGCAGACGGACGAGGGAGTCAAGGTCGTGCTTGAGCTGCTGGCCCTTGTTGGTGAGCTCCACGGTCTGGTCCACCTGCATGGACTTCAGACGCTGGATGCGGCGGATGCCGTCGAAGGCGGGCTTTACCTCTGTGAAGTCGGAGAGCATGTCGGCCTCGTTGTAGGTGCTGGTCAGCGTGAGCCAGCTGCCGATGACGAGCGAGAGCATGAGCATGCTGATGGTGATGACGGACACTCGCTTCTTGTGCTTGTCTGCCCATTGGTTGGCTTTCGCTATCTTGTCCTTGAGTTTGAACTTGTCTGTCAGCGACTTGATGCCTTCTGCTATCTTGGCATCTTTCTTCGCCTTGGTGCGTTTAAATATCTTCATGGTATTCAATTTGTTAGTAGTCCAAATCTTTGTTTTCGAGCGTACGCCAGTTGGTGATGAGCAGTCCGTGAGGATTGTTTTGCGTTCTCGGCACGTTCTCTATCTCGCCAACGGTAATGATGGAGCGTTTGAGGTCACGGCTTCGGCGCTTGATAAGCTGCGTGCCAAAGTACTTGAACTTCTTCTCGTGCTCGTCGAACTGAATGGAGTCGCACTTGATGGTGCAGACGGCAGAGGAAGAAATAATGTCGGAGTAGAAGCCGTTTTCTTCCATGGCCTGCTTCTGCTTCATGGCCGTGCCGTCAGCCATGTAAAGTGCCTTGCCGAGTGTCCATTTGATGTAGTCATTGTCGGGAGGCAGGTTGAAGAAGTACTGGTGGAAGAGCTGGATGTGTGCCTTGGCTTCCATCA